>Ga0209167_10000269_pt1 | contig 44645 bp, 38 predicted proteins | sample Coa_R1_9_FD_187154 | JGI IMG/M metagenome (GOLD analysis project Ga0209167, IMG submission 187154) | Surface soil microbial communities from Centralia Pennsylvania, which are recovering from an underground coalmine fire - Coalmine... | ecosystem: Environmental > Terrestrial > Soil >...
CGTTCGCGATAACAATGTCGATCAAGCCCTCAAGGCGCTGAAGAAGAAGATGCAGCGCGAGGGTATTTTCCGCGAGATGAAACTCCGCGGTCACTATGAAAAGCCCTCCGAGAAGAAGGCCCGCGAAAAGGCCGAAGCCGTGCGCCGTGCGCGCAAGCTTGCCCGCAAGAAGTTGCAGCGCGAGGGCTTGTTGCCGATGAAGCCGAAGCCGGTATTCGGCGGCGCAGGTGCCGGCATGGAGCGTGGCGGTCCGGGTGCCGGCCGCGGGGGCCGCGGATCGCGCGGCTGATCGATATTGCCGTTTAATTTCGATGGCGCGGGCCGCTTGGCCCGCGTCATCGTTTTTGGGCAAGCGTTTTCGGGTCGGAGCCCGCCTATAGCTTCGGCGCGACGGGAAAATCCGTTTCCTGGCGCGCCGCCCGTTCGATCGTATGCATGGCCGCCAGCACCACGTCGTCGCGCCAGGGCCGACCCATGAGCTGTACGCCGATCGGCAGGCCCGCGCTGCCGCGATCGGTCTCGAAGGCGGTTCTCTCCACGACGTCGAAGGTCTTGCGGCGTCCTGTCTCCTCGTCAGGACGTACGCAAGTGACCGGCACGACGCCTGCGGGATAGCCGAGAAGCGGCGAAAACAGCGCATAGGAACCGGCAAAGGGCATGTTGATCGTGGCCTTGTGCCGGACGGCGGGCACGGCATAGGCCGGCATCAGGACGAGATCGATCGGCCCGCCCTTGGCCCGCTCAAGCGCGTCGCGAAAGCGTGCCTCAAACTCCATCACCCGCTCCGTGATTTGCCAATAGTCGAACGCCGACCCCGAAGCGAAACCCCGGACGATGGCGGCTGTCCGCTTCTGACCCACCAGCGACAGCAACGCTGCAATGGTCCGCCGCAACCAGTGCGGCAAACGCGCCAGCAACAGGTTTTGGCCCACGCGCGGATCCACCTTGCCGCCGCGGAGGAGATCGCGCAGGCCGCGTCCCCGGTCGGCGCTGAAGCTGCCGAGAATGAGCTCCGTGGCTTCGGCGCCGGACAGAGCGCTCCAGGGTATGATTTGGGCGCCGGCCGCGCTCAGGATTTCCGCGGCTTCACCGACGCCGCGCGCGACCGCAGCCGATGGCGCCATGACACCATCGTCAGTCACAACCGCGACCCGAAGTCCCGCGACATCGACTTTGCGGAAATCGCCGAGCGGAACATTTGCGAGCGTATCGATGCCGTGACCTCCGTTGATCAGTTGAAGTGCGAGCGCAAGGTCTTCGACGAAGCGCCCCAACGGCCCGACCTGACTGACCACCGCGCGTTGGCCGATTGCAATGCTGCCTCGCCCGACATCGGGGCAGCGGCCGGCGGTTGGGCGCAGCGATGAAATCCCGCAGAACGCAGCCGGAATCCGGACACTGCCGCCGATGTCGGTGCCCAAGCCAAGCGCGGAGGCGCCCACGCTGAGAATCGCTCCCTCGCCGCCGCTACTGCCCCCGCACGACCGCTCGAGGTTGAAAGGATTGTTGGTCCGGCCGTAAACCGGATTGTCGCTTTCGGTATAGATCAGGAGCTGCGCGACATTCGTCTTGGCGACGACAATCGCGCCAGCGGTGCGCAACCGTCCGACATAAGGATCGTCGGTCTTTGCGCGCATCTCGACGCGGCCGGGCAGACCGAAGGTCGACGCGGTGCCTGCGAGATCGAGGCATTCCTTGACGGTGATCGGCACGCCCGCCAGTGGCGGTAAAATCTCGCCTCGTGCGCGGCGATGGTCGATCGCATCGGCCTCGGCGCGCGCCTCATCGTAGCGCTTGACGACGACTGCCCTCAGCGCGCCGTTCACCCGCTCTATTTGCGCGATGTAGGCATCGACCGCCTCGCGCGCGGTGATAGTGCCCTGCGCGATCAGCCTTGCCAGTTCGCTTGCCGAAAGCGTACAGGGATTGATGGCGCCGCTCCCTGCGGAGCGGGACGCGTGTGCATCGGACATTGGTTCCTCCCACGGCTTTACCTCACCCGGCATCATAACCTACGGTGGAACCGTTGAACCGGGGAATAGTTTTTGGCACCTCGTCGAGCGCCACACCCGCCAGGTTGCGAGTCGTTAACGGGATCATTGCCAGCACAGGCAATTTGACCGATGCATTTCGTGGCGCGGCAGGCTACGAGTAACCCGCGTAAGCGCGTGAGTGTTCTGCAATATGGCCGTCCCGGTTACTGGAGTTTGTTCAGCGACTTTGCGTTTCGATCCGCGCGCGCCGGCGGCGATCGTATTGATCGCCATCGCGCTCGGCGGCTGCACGATGTCGCTGGAATCGCTGACACGGTCTTCGGAGCCAAAGCAGGAGCCCGCGCAGCTCGCGGCCTCGACCAACATCGCATCGCTCGGCGAGACCATCAAGAACAACCCCAACAATCCGCAGGCTTACAACATGCGCGGATCGGTACTGGCGCAGGCTGGAAAGACCGAGGAAGCACTGGCCGATTTCAACAAGGCCATCAGCCTCGACCCCAATTACGGACAGGCGTTCGCCAACCGTGGCCTGATTTATCGCAAGACCAAGCGGCTCGACCAGGCGATAAGCGATTATGAACGCGCGCTGGCGCTCGATCCCAACTACGCGCCGGCCTGGCTTGGCCGCGGCATGGTCTACAAGGCGCGCAACCAGGCGGCGGAAGCGCTCCAGGATTTCAACAAGGCGATCGCGCTTCGTCCCGACGACGCGGAGGCCTATTACAATCGCGGCCTGCTTTATCAGAGTGAAAAGCAGCACCAGTTCGCGATCGACGATTTCACCACGGCGAACGGTCTCACGCCGCAACAGGCCGAGCCGCTGCTCGGCCGCGCGCTGAGCAATCTGGCGTTGGGCAACGCCAAGGAGGCCGCGGCCGATCTCGACGAAGCGGTGCAGGACGATCCGCAGAACGCGCAGATCTGGATTACCCGCGGGCTTGCCTACGAACGCCTCGGCGACAGGAACAAGGCCGCCGGTTCCTATGGCCGCGCCATCAACCTTCGCCCGAAGGATGAAACCGCGCGAAGCGGCTTTGCCCGCGTTGGCGGCAGGCCGGGCCAGGCCTACGAGACGTTCTGAAATCACTTCGAGCGCAAAGCGGCCTCCGACCTGATCGGGACAGTGCCGTTCAGAGCAAACGAGAAGCTATTTCGACGGCAAGACCGAGCGGAACATCGATTTCGCCGCCGAAAGCATGTCTTCGGCAACGGACGGTCGTTCACGCGGGGAGGCATCTGCCGCATCAGCCCGTAGATCGAGCGGCGGCCGCGGGTCGGGAATATCGGCCGGCGGCGTCGGACGATGCGGATCATCAACCCGCGCCGCAGGCGGATAAGGCGGTCTGCCATCTGCCGGCGGTGTCGAAACCGAGATCGGCGGCGGCAGCGGCTGGACCGGCGGCACGGTAACGACCGGCGCGGGGGCTGGGGCTACTATGACGCGGGGCGTCTCCGGAACCCGGGCGGCCTCCTGCGGACGCGACGCCTCAGTCGCACCACGCAGCCGCTCGATTGCCGCGCGCGCCAGATCGTTGGCATCCGGAACGTTTTCAGCCGGCGGAGCGACCACCGGGGCAGCAACAACCACAGGGGCAGCGACCACGGGCTCGGCAGCCGGCGCCGGGACCATCGCGGGAGCGGTCCTGGCTGTGGCTTTGTCGCGCGGCGTCGGCTGGTGACGGCGGGTTTCCGCCGGTGCGCTCGGGGGGATGCTGGCCGTCTCGGAAGGCTTTTCAGCCGGCTTTTCAACGACCGGTTTTTCGATCTCCGGCGGAGCCTTCATACCCTTGGCTCTCACCCCGGGCTCCGGGATGTGGCCGAGGTCGGCCGACTTCTCCACCGGCTTGGAATCGCTCCTGGAATTGACCTTTTTCGGGTCGGCGGTAGACGTCGCGGCGGCAGTAGCGGCCGCATCCGCAGCCGGTGGCCTGGTATTAATGTAGTGGTTAACGATATAGGCGCCGACGATGGTCGCAATCACCGACGGAAATATATCCATGGCAAATTTAGAGACCAGTTTCAGCATGCCGACCACTCCCGCGCAGGTCCTGATGGCGGAGCTTTGAGGCAGATCGGTGGCAATTCGGTAAACAACGGGGTTATGGCTTCAACTCCACTTCCAGAAACACGATTTCGCTGGTGCTTTCGTTGAGCACGTCGTGCTCGACGCCCGCCTTGCGGAAATAGGACTTGCCGACGCCGAGCTGGGCCTTGGAACGTTCCCCGTTGGGGGCCACGATGGTCATTTCGCCCGCGGTGACGGGAACGATGACGTAATCCATCGCATGAATGTGATGTCCGGTGGCGCTGCCCGGCGCCAGTCGCCATTCGGTCACGCGCACCTCCGGCGTGTCGACCTGGACGTCAGACCGGGCGCTGATCATTATCTATTCTCTCCACAGGCTCAGGGCACGAACACCAAGAATACGAATACCGCAAATACCACAAGGTGGACCAGCCCGAAAAGGATGTTGGTCCGGCCGGTGCCCAGCGTCAGCATGCAAAGGATCAAAGTCAGGGCCAACAGCACCGTATCCTGGGCGGAAAGCCCAAGCACAAGCTGCTTGTCGAGCACATAGGCGGCCACCGCGACCGCCGGGATCGTCAACCCGATGGTTGCGAGCGAGGAGCCGAGCGCGAGGTTGATACTCTTCTGCAGCTCGTTCTTGCGCGCCGCGCCGACCGCTGCGACGCTCTCGGGCAACAGGATCAAGAGCGCCACCAATATTCCGGCAAAGGCCGGCGGCGCGCCGATCAGCTCCGCACCCGCGTCGACCACCTGTGAGAACTTCTTGGCAAGCAGCACCACGGCCAACAACGATACCAGCAACAACAATGTGCTCAGAACCATCGTCCGGTTCGAGACGTGCGGTCCCTCGTTTGCAACTCCAGTAAAATCGACGACGAAATAATTCCGGTGCCGAACGGTCTGGGTGTAGAGGAACACGCCATACAGAAGGATGGTGACGGCGCTGACGAAGCCGAGCTGGCCGGCCGAATAGACCGGCCCCGGCGTCGTCAACGTGTAATTGGGCATGATCAGAGTGATCGTCGCGAGGACCGCGAGCACGCTGAGATAGAGGTTGGACCCGGTGACCTGAATATCCTGTTCGCGGTAGCGCAGGCCGCCCGCAAGGATGCAGATGCCGACCAGCCCATTACAGACGATCATCACCACCGCGAACACCGTATCGCGCGCCAGCGTGGTCACACCCTGCTCGCCCAGCATGATGGTGGCTATCAGCGCCACCTCGATGATGGTCACCGAGAGCGTCAGCAGCAGCGTGCCAAACGGCTCGCCGATCCGCTCGGCAATCACTTCGGCATGATGGACGGCCGCGAACACGGTGCCGAACAGAATCAGGAGCAGCACGACCGCAAACACCAGCCCCGCGGCCGAAGGCGTGAAGCCGTAGTGAAGCGCGGTGACGCAAGCAAACAGCAGAACGGCGAGCGCGGGAAAAATCCACGCCGATCGCGGCATCGGGCCATGCGTACTCATGGCCATCGAGCGGCCTCACATCCCCTTGACGATGTTCTCGGTCATCTTCTTGGCGTCGCCAAGCAGCATCATGGTGTTGTCGCGGTAGAATAGGGGATTGTCGATACCGGCATAGCCGGAGGCGAGCGAGCGCTTGATGAACATCACGGTGCCGGCCTTCCACACCTGCAATACCGGCATGCCGTAGATCGGCGAGGACTTGTCTTCCTCGGCGGCCGGATTGGTGACGTCATTGGCGCCGATCACGAACGCAACGTCTGCCTGCGCGAATTCCGAATTGATGTCCTCAAGCTCGAACACCTCGTCATAGGGCACGTTGGCTTCGGCAAGCAGCACGTTCATGTGGCCGGGCATGCGGCCCGCGACCGGGTGAATGGCGTATTTCACCTCGACGCCTTCCTTCTTGAGATTATCCGCCATCTCGCGCAGCGCATGCTGCGCTTGCGCCACCGCCATGCCGTAGCCGGGGACGATGATGACCTTTTGCGCGTTCTTCATGATGAAAGCGGCATCGTCCGCCGAACCGAGTTTGACCGGCCGCGCTTCTGCCGCCGCGCCGCCCACCGCCGCAGTCTCGCCGCCGAAGCCGCCGAGGATCACGGAGATGAAGGAGCGGTTCATCGCGTGGCACATGATGTAGGACAGGATCGCGCCCGATGAGCCAACCAGCGCGCCGGTGATGATCAGCGCCGAATTGCCGAGCGTAAATCCGATGCCGGCGGCGGCCCAGCCGGAATAGGAGTTGAGCATCGAGATCACGACCGGCATGTCGGCGCCGCCGATCGGAATGATCATCAGCACGCCGAGCGCGAGCGCGATGACGGTAATCAGCCAGAAATCGATCGCGGCGCCGGTGATCACAAGACCGACGATGAACACCACAAGCGCGATGCCAAGCCCGATATTGATGAGATGGCGCCCAGGCAGGATGATCGGCGCGCCGCTCATGCGGGCCGACAATTTCAGAAATGCGATCACCGAGCCGGTGAAGGTGAGCGCGCCGATGGCGACACCGAGCGACATTTCGACCAGGCTTTGCGGATGGATGTGGCCCGGCGTGCCGATGTCGAAAGCCTCCGGCGCATAGAAGGCGCCGGCCGCGACCAGCACCGCGGCCATACCGACCAGCGAGTGGAACGCCGCCACCAGTTCCGGCATCGACGTCATCGGCACGCGACGGGCGATCACCGCGCCGATCGTTCCGCCGATCGCGACGCCCAGGACCACCAGCGCCCAGGCGATGCCATCGGCGGGCGGATGGCCGGCGAGCGTCGTGGCGACGGCGATCGCCATGCCGGCCATGCCGAGGAAGTTGCCGCGGCGGCTCGATGCCGGGCTCGACAGGCCGCGCAGCGAGAGGATGAACAGGATCCCTGCGACGAGGTATAAGACTGCGGACAGATTGGCGTTCATCGACAAGCCCCCTCCCCTGTCATCATCCGCGAAAGCGGATGATCCAGTAACTCGAAACCGCCGCGACATGACCAACTGTCACGGCGTACTGGATGCCCCGGCTCTGCGGGACATGACGGCATGATCTTGTGTGTCGGCACGCCGTTCACCTGGCCTTCTTCTTGTACATCGCGAGCATGCGCTGGGTGACCAGGAAGCCGCCGAAGATATTCACGCAGGCAAAGACCAAAGCGACGAAGCCGAAGCCGCGCGCCCAGCCGCTGCCGCTCGAGATCATGCCGACGCCGACCGCCAGCAGCGCGCCGACCACGATCACCGAGGAGATCGCATTCGTCACCGACATCAGCGGCGTGTGCAGCGCCGGCGTCACCGACCACACCACGAAATAGCCGACGAACACGGCGAGCACGAAAATCGACAGCCGGAACACGAAGGGATCGACGGCTTGGGCGAGATGATCCATGGCAGCTCTCCTTAATTCTTCGGCTGGAAGTTCGGATGAACGACGGCGCCGTCCCTGGTCAGGGCGGTCGCCTTGACCAGTTCGTCGTCCCACTTCACTGCGAGTGCCTTGGTGGGTTTGTCGACCAGCGTCTCGATGAAGGAGAACAGATTGCGGGCATAGAGGTTCGAGGCCGAAGCCGCGACGCGGCCAGCAAGATTGGGGATACCGACGATCTTCACGCCATCGACCTCGACGGTTTCACCGCTTCTGACGCCCTCGACATTGCCGCCGCGCTCGACCGCGAGATCGACCAGCACCGAGCCCGGCTTCATGGATTTCACCATCTCAAGCGTGACGAGGCGCGGCGCGGGCCGGCCGGGGATCAGCGCGGTGGTGATGATGACATCCTGTTTCTTGATATGCTCGGCGGTAAGCGCCGCCTGCTTGGCTTGGTACTCTTTCGACATTTCCTTGGCGTAGCCGCCGGCGGTTTCGGCCTGCTTGAACTCCTCGTCCTCGACCGCGAGAAATTTGGCGCCAAGACTTTCGACCTGTTCCTTTACCGCCGGCCGCACGTCGGTCGCGGTAACGACCGCGCCAAGCCGTCGCGCGGTCGCAATCGCCTGCAGGCCGGCGACGCCGACACCCATCACGAATACCTTCGCCGCGGGAACCGTGCCGGCCGCCGTCATCATCATCGGAAAGGCGCGGCCGAAGGCTTCGGCGGCCTCGATCACGGCGCGGTAGCCGGCGAGATTGGCCTGGCTCGACAACACGTCCATCGCTTGCGCGCGGGTGATGCGTGGCATCAGTTCCATCGCAAACGCCGCGACGCCGGCATCCGCCATCGCCTTGAGCGCGGCGTCGTTGCCGTAGGGGTCCATGATGGCGACGACCAGCGCGCCGCGCTTGTAGCTGCCAAGCTCGGATGATTCCGGCCGCCTCACCTTGATGACGATGTCGGCGTCCTTGAGCGCATCGGCGCTGACGGTGGCGCCGGCGGCGGTAAATTCCGAATCCGGCAAGCCCGACTTGAGCCCCGCGCCCGGCTCGACGGCGACATCGACGCCGAGCGCCTTGAATTTTTTCACCGTGTCGGGCGAAGCGGCGACGCGAGTTTCGGACGGATCGATTTCCTTGGCGACGGCAATCTTCATGGGGCCTCCGGCGGCGCGGAAAGCTCGCGCGAGCAACTGGCGCTAACTTCGCAAAGGTGGAACCGTCTTGCAACCGGAGCCCCGCGAGTTGGAACGCGGCGCGTTGGTCAAATCGCGCCGCCGGTTGGCGGCGCGAGCCTCATGCATCAGGTCAGGAAGATCGCCATCAAGATGAGGATGATCACAACGGAGGCGGTGCCGTACTTCACCAGCTTGATGAAGCCTTCATAAGTCTGTTCATGGGCCACATAATCGTTGCCGTCGGCGGTCGTGTAGGCCACTTCGCTATGTTCTGCCATCGGTCTCCCCAGTGAATCTCGTCTCGCCGTCGAATTACCGCAATCCCCTCGGCAGGGCAACGCCGGACGCGCAGCTTTGCCCGGCTTATCTGGTCATTTGGGCGGCCAATTGTCCCTGATCCAGCGGGTGAGACCCTCTTCGTTCACCTCTCCCGCTGCGAGCGCGAGAATCATCGCTGTCGCGCTTTCCGGGGGGACCAGAAAATCGATATCGTTGAGGCCTAGAAACACGATGATTGCGCCGAAGGCGGCGCGCTTGTTGCCGTCGACAAACGGATGGTTCCGGGCAATGCCGAACGCATACGCCGCTGCAAGTGCTGCAAGGTCGGTTTCACCGTAGGAAAATTTGTCGACGGGACGGCCGAGTGCGGATTCCAGCATGCCCTGGTCGCGAACGCCGTCCGGGCCTCCGAACAGAGCAAGTTGCTCGGCGTGGAGATCAATCATGATCTCCACGTCCAGCCAGATCGGCTCCTTCATTTTGCAAGAGCCTTATAGGTGTCCGCATAGGTGCTGAACGAACGCCGGGCGATTTCCATCGCCTTGGCGTGCTTCGGGTCATACGGCGAAAGCTTGATGCCGCGCTCGGTCTGCTCGACGATATGGAGCTTGTCGCCTTCCTTCAGTTTGAGCCGAGCCAGAAGGTCTTTCGACAGGATGAGACCGAGCGAATTGCCGATCTTCTTGATCTGGACGAATTCACCTGCAGCGGTATTCCGTGGAACTTGGTTCATGGCGTAGCTCCGTTGTACAAAATGTATAACAGAGAACGATGCCCCGTTCAACAGATGTTTTACGCCCTGCCGTCAACCCATCGCCTCCAGCTCGTCGATCATGCCCGCGATCACCGACAACCCGCCGTCCCAGAACTTGGGGTCCTTGGCGTCGAGCCCAAAGGGCTTGAGCAGTTCGGAATAATGCTTGGTGCCGCCGGCCGCGAGCATCGCCAGATAGCGCTCGGCAAACCCGCTTTGCGCGTTTTCGTAGACCGCATAGAGCGAGTTCACCAAACAATCGCCGAAGGCATAGGCGTAGACGTAGAACGGCGAATGGATGAAGTGCGGTATGTACATCCAGAAATTCTCATAGCCCGGCCGGATGTCGATGGCAGGGCCGAGGCTCTCGCCCTGCACCTTCAGCCAGATCTCGCCGATGCGTTCGGCAGTCAGTTCGCCGTGTTTGCGTTCGCTGTGGATGGCGCGCTCGAACGTGTAGAACGCGATCTGGCGCACCACCGTGTTGATCATGTCCTCGACCTTGCCGGCGAGCAGCGCCTGGCGCTGTCTGACGCTTCTGGTCTCCCCCAATAGGCGCTTGAAGGTCAGCATCTCGCCGAACACGCTTGCGGTTTCGGCCAATGTCAGCGGCGTCGGCGCCATCAGCGCGCCGTTCTTTGCCGCCAGCACCTGATGCACGCCGTGACCGAGCTCGTGGGCGAGCGTCATCACGTCGCGCGGCTTGCCCTGATAATTCATCAGCACATAGGGATGCGCCGAAGGTGTCGTCGGATGCGAGAACGCACCCGGCGCCTTGCCGGGCCGCACCGGCGCATCGATCCAGCGATCGGTGAAAAACCGCTCGGCAATCCTGGCCATTTCCGGAGAGAACCCGCGATAGGCGGTCAGCACCATGTTCTTGGCCTCAGGCCAGGCAATGCTGCCGGTCGCGGCAAAAGGCAGCGGCGCATTGCGATCCCAATGCGGCAATTTCTTCTGTTTGAACCAGGCGGCCTTCAATCGGTAATAGCGATGCGAGAGTTTCGGATAGGCCGCGTGGACCGAGCCGACCAGCGCATCGACGACCTCGCGCTCGACGCGGTTGTTGAGATGGCGGGAATCCGCGACATCCTCAAAACCGCGCCAGCGATCGGAAATCTCCTTGTCCTTGGCAAGCGTGTTGGTGATCAGCGCGAAGGTCCGCTCATTGGCCTTGAAGGTCTTTGCCAGCGCCTGCCCCGCCGCCTTGCGTCTTGCGGCCAACCGATCCTGCAGCAGGGTCAGTGTCGGCTCGATGGCGAGCTCGTTACCGCCGACCTTGAAGCGCAACGCTGAGATGGTCTGATCGAACAGCCGGTTCCAGGCGGCGTATCCGCTCTGGGATTTTTCGTGAAAAAGCTGCTCGACGCGGTCCTCGAGCTGATATGGCTTGTCCTTGCGCAGGTCCTCGATCCACGGACGATAATGCGCAAGCTCGGCCGTCTGCATCGCGCGCTCGATGACGGCATCGTCGATGCGGTTGAGTTCGAGCGAAAAGAACAACAGGTGCACCGACGCATTGGTCAGCCGCTCGGAAACGTCGCCGTAGAATTTCGAGATCGCGGGATCGACGCTGTCGCCGGCATGAACGAGGCCGGCATAGGATCCAAGGCGGCCGGCGAGATCATCGATCGCCTCATAGCGCCTGACCGCCTCGCCGAGCCACGTACCGCCGTCCTCAGCCGCGGTGCGCTCCGCGAGCTTGCCCTTGTAGTCCGTCTCAAACGCGACGCATTCGGCATCCATCGTCGCAAGGTCGCGCGTGACTTCCGGCGCGTCGATCCCGGAGTAGAGGTCGGAAAGGTTCCATTCCGGCAGCTTCCTCGCCTTCGGCCTGGCGGTGGATTTTTTTGCGGGTTTTCTTGGGCTCGATTTACGCTGGGCGGTCGTTTTGCGGAGGGCGGACGGGGAGCGCGAGGTCATCTTGTGCGAAACCTGTGTTCAATCTGAACGGCTGCGGGTGCGAACTAAAGGCGGGACGTCAAAGTTTAAGCGGGCGTTAATCGGCTTCGGCCAGAGTGCCCCGATTCGAGACAAATAGTTGTAGAGTGCGGGGAATACCATGGCTGCCACCATTTTGATCGCCGATGACGATGCGGTGCAACGCCGCCTGGTTGAGAATATGGTGCAAAAATGCGGCTATGAGGCCCTCGTGGTCGACTCCGGCGATGCGGCGATCGCGCTTCTGACCGCCGCCGACGCGCCCGCGATCGACGCCATGGTGCTCGACCTCGTGATGCCCGGCCTCGACGGCATGGGCGTGCTCGCCAAAATCCGCGACGCCGGACTTTCAGTCCCCGTCATCGTGCAGACCGCCCATGGCGGCATCGACAATGTGGTGTCGGCGATGCGCGCCGGCGCGCAGGATTTTGTCGTCAAGCCGGTCGGCATAGAGCGGCTGCAGGTAAGCCTGCGCAATGCGCTCAACACCAGCGCGTTGAAGGGCGAACTTCAGCGCATCAGGCACAGCCGCGAAGGCCGATTGACGTTCGCCGACATCATCACCCGCAGCGACGCGATGGCTGGCGTGATGCACACGGCGCAGAAGGCGGCGGCCTCGACGATCCCGGTGCTGATCGAAGGCGAGTCCGGTGTCGGAAAGGAATTGTTCGCGCGCGCCATCCACGGCAGCGGCGAGCGCAAATCGAAGCCGTTCGTCGCCGTCAATTGCGGCGCGATCCCCGACAATCTGGTGGAGTCGATCCTGTTCGGCCACGAGAAGGGCGCCTTCACCGGCGCCACCGAACGCCACACCGGCAAATTCGTCGAAGCCTCCGGCGGTACGCTGTTCCTTGACGAAGTCTCCGAATTGCCGCTGGCAGCCCAGGTGAAACTGCTGCGCGCCTTGCAGGAAGGCATGGTGGAGGCGGTCGGCGGGCGGAAGCCTGTAAAGGTCGACGTGCGGATCGTCTCGGCGACCAACCGAAAATTGCTCGACCGCGTCAAGAGCGGGCATTTCCGCGAAGACCTGTTCTATCGCCTGCACGTGCTGCCGCTGACGATCCCTTCGTTGCGGATGCGCCGCGAGGACATCCCGCATCTGGTGCGGCATTTCCTGGCGCGGTTCTGCGCCGAGGAGAGCCGCCACATCACCGGCGTCAGCAGTGAGGCGATGGCGCACCTGTCGCAATTGGAGTGGCCCGGCAACATCCGGCAGCTCGAGAATGCGGTCTATCGCGCTGTGGTCATGAGCGAGGGCGATCAGCTGCGGCTGTCGGACTTCCCGCAGGCGGCGGGCGTGCCGTCATCTCTGATGGCCGAGGTCCACAGCGAGCCGCTGGTGGTCGAACCGGCCTTTCATTCGACCTTGCCGGCAATGGTTTCCGGTAATGAAATACCTATCGTGCCCCTTCCCTCGGCAGGAACGCTGCCCTTGCTGACGAATGCTGGGGAAGTGCGGCCGCTTGAGGAGCTTGAGATCGAGATCATCCGCTTCGCAATCTCGCACTATCGAGGCCAGATGTCGGAGGTGGCGCGCCGGCTCAAAATCGGCCGCTCAACGCTCTATCGCAAGCTCGACGAAGCCGCCGACAGCAATCCGTCCGCCGACGGAACGGATCGGACGGACTAAAGATTAACGCGTCGGTCGCCGCCCCTTGGCTGTGGCATAAGCAAGGCAATCGAAGAAAATAGCCGTTTCGGAACATTTGAACCGTTGCCAGGAGGTGACAGACAAAAGCCGGCGGGCGTGGCAATAACGGGCAAATTCGGTGAGGTCAGTTTGTCGTGAGTCGCCCTTGTGACGCTGGCTGCATGAGGGGCGCGCGTGTATCGTCTGCGTATGAATCAATTTGGCAGACGTGCCAAACTTGGAGATTTGGAGCACATTGACTTGCCTGATGCGCTTCCGAACCCGGCGGGCCCGCGTTTTCGCGAAAGCTTTGACGGACAAACCAAAGCTGCTCCTGGACCGGGGCGGTTCACCCAAGGGCTGTGAGAATGCGTGACTGTTGGAAGAACCGTGCTGGATATGACCGCGTCTTGGTAACGGTTGCGGCGGCGTTCCTCACGCTGTCGGCGACTTCGGCGCTGGCGCAGGGCGATCAGATCCGCAGTCCCGCCGAACTCGCGATCGATGCCGCGATCCCGCGCCCTGAACCCGCCAATGTCCCGCCTCCAACCCCTGCCGATTTCAAGCTGGACCCCGTAGCCGCGGCGCCCGAGGCAGCCAAGGAGACCGAGACGGCCGCGCCTGAAGCGAAGCCCGCAGTCAAACCCGCCGACGTCGCCACCGTGCCGATCTCCGAGCCAACCAAGATCGAGACCACCAAGACCGAGACCAGCAAGACCGAGAGCGACAAGAACGAGGGCACCAAGAGCGAAGCAGCCGGCAGCGACGCCACCGCCGCAGCACCCGCGCAAGCCCCGGCCGCGGCCGCATCGGCGCCCGAGCCCGCCCCGGAGCCGGTCAAGGCGGCAAGCAACGTTGCGCCGGAGGACCAACCGGTTGCCGAGAGGCTGCGCGACATGCTGGGTGCGAAATCGCAGCGCTATTTCGACCGCAAGGCGGAACGGGCCGCGGCGGAGAAGTTCTACATCGCACGTGACTTCGCGCCGATCTGGACGCAGGCCGGCAAATTGACCGACAGCGGCAAGGGCGTGATCGCGCGGCTGAAGGATGCAGCATCCGACGGGCTGAACCCGTCGGATTATCCCGCGCCCGATTTTGCGCTCGCGACAACGCCGGATGCGCTTGCTGAAGCCGATTTGAAACTGACCTCCAGCATGCTCGACTACGCGCGCCAGGCCCAAAGCGGCCGGGTGCACTGGTCGCAAGTCTCAGGCGACATTCAATATCCGGAACATCCGACCGATCCAACGGAAGTGCTGAACAATGTCACGACCGCCAAGGATGCGTCGGTGGCGCTCGACGGCTACAACCCGCCGCAAAAGCTCTATCGCGAATTGAAGGCCAAGCTTGCCGAACTGCGCGGCCAGGGCGACGGACCCGTGATCCAGATTGCCGACGGACCGGCGCTCAAATTCACGCCGGCGCGGGGCAAAAAGCAGCCCGAGGTCGTGATGGAAGACGAGCGCGTTCCGCAATTGCGGAAGAAGCTCGGCATCAGCGAAAACGCCGACGACACCCACTACGACGCGACCGTCGCCGAGGCCGTACGCAAGTTCCAGGTTGGTGCCGAACTGAAGGCGAGCGGCGTACTTGACGAAAGGACGATCAAGGCGATCAACAGCCCGAAACGCGATCGCCAGATCGATATCGTGCTCGTCAACATGGAGCGGTGGCGCTGGCTGCCGCGCGAGCTGGGCGCCCCCTCGATCGGCAATGCCTACGTCATTCTCAACATCCCCGACTACACGCTGAAGGTGATGCAGAACGGCCAGCAGGTCTGGACCACGAGGGTCGTGACCGGCCAGCCCGGTAATCACGCGACCCCGCTTTTGACGGAGACGATGAAGTTCATCACGGTCAATCCGACCTGGAACGTCCCGCCGTCGATCATCTACAACGAATATCTGCCGGCGATGCAACAGGACCCGACCGTGCTGGAGCGCCTGGGACTGCGGCTTGAGCAGGCCCGCGACGGCAGCATCCACATCTCGCAGCCGCCCGGCGAGCGAAACGCGCTCGGCCGCATCCGTTTCAACTTCCCAAACAAGTTCCTGGTCTATCAGCACGACACCCCGGACAAGAACTTGTTCGCGCGCGAAGACCGCGCGTTCAGCCATGGCTGCATGCGGGTGCAGAATCCCGATCAATATGCGTCGGTGCTGCTCAATATCACCGAACCGAACGGCCATTACTCGCCGGAAAAGATCCGCAGCATGTACGGGCAAAGCGAGATCGATCTGAAATTCCCGACGCCGATTCCGGTCAACATCACCTACCAGACCGCGTTTGTGGACGATGCGGGCAATTTGCAATTCCGCAAGGACGTCTATGGCCGCGACGCCACCATGTTGTCTCTGCTGCGCTCCGGCAGGAGCCGCGAGCTGGAAGGCGTGGTCGCCCATGCCCAGCCGAACTATGTTCGTCCACCCGCCAACCTGCCGGATGGGGTCAGGTTTGCCAACAACACATGGTCGTCGTCGGGCCCGTCATTCTTCGAACGGCTGTTCGGTGCGCCAACCCCGCCTCCCGCGCCTGTGGGCCGGCGCCAGCAGCAGCGGCATGTGTATGACCGTTAACGGCCAGAATCGGCGTTCAGTCTGAATTATCAAATATTATCAAAGGCCTCGTCCGTTCGGACGGGGCCTTTGACATTAACCATCGTCCACCGAGATTTAACCAAAGGGCTATCTTTCGCCATACTCGGCGGGTTAGCTTTCTTCCAATTTGGGGGGAAGGGTTAGAATTCGATTAACCCTCCCGCATTAAGAGTGCATTTACCCTCTTTCGCCACACGGGGTCGCGAAAGGGTGAGCCGATCGGTCGTCTTTGGGTGGGGTATTCGTGCTGGCTGGTTTCGCACGCCAATTCAATTTGTCGTCTCTGTCCAAGGCCGGATATCAATTCGGACTGACTTCCCTGTTGCTGCTTGCCGGAGCCGGCTCCGTTCACGACGCCACCGCCCTGAACGAGACCCGCACCCTTTCCTTCCACCACACCCATTCCGACGAAGACCTCACCGTCACGTTCAAACGCGACGGCCGCTACGACGAAGAGGCGCTGAAGCAGCTCAACCACTATCTCCGCGACTGGCGCAGCCAGGACCAGACCACGATGGATCGTCATTTGTTCGACATCCTCTGGGAAGTCTACCGCGACGTCGACGGCAAGAAGCCGATCCAGATCATTTCCGCTTACCGTTCCCCCGCCACCAACGCCATGCTCCGCCGCCGTTCGTCGGGGGTGGCGCGTTTCAGCCAGCACATGCTCGGCCACGCGATGGATTTCTTCATTCCGGACGTGCCGCTTGAGCAGATCCGTTACGCCGGGCTGCGGCTGCAGCGCGGCGGCGTCGGTTTCTACCCGACTTCGGGATCGCCCTTCGTCCATCTCGACACCGGCAGCATCCGCCACTGGCCGCGCATGAACCACGACCAGTTGGTTCGCGTCTTCCCGGACGGGCGCACCGTACATATTCCCTCCGATGGCACCCCGCTCAAGGGATATGATCTCGCGCGCGCCGACATCGAGAAGCGCGGCAATGGCGATGATGCTGCGACCGTCAGCAAGCCGAGCCTGTTTGCCCGCTTGTTCGGTGGCAAAGCGAACGACGAAGAGGATGAGGGCTCTGCGGCGCCCACGACGCGAGAAAAAGCCGCTCCGGTCGCCCAGGTCGCCGCCAAATCCGCCGAGCCGGTGCCTGTGCCGCGGGCAAAGCCTTCCGCCTCGACCCTCCAACTGGCCTCGGCCGACATACAGCTTGTGCAACCACCAAAGCCGAAACAGGCGGCGGCCGCGGAGAGGGCCGAACAGAAGCCCCAGACGCCGTCTGACATCATCAACGACCGCGGCTTCTGGGGCGATGCGCCCGCAACACCGCAACAGGCCACGCCTGCGCAAGTCGCGGCCATCAACGCGCGCCGTACGGTGGGCGATCCGCAATCGACCGCCAGCGTCCCCGCCGCATACCAGGCGCTGGCCTATGCGCCGGCCGCTGCCTCACCGGTCGACCGCGCGAATACCGTCGCCGCCGGCGCGCCATTCCCCCGCAGCGCGCGTCCGCCTCCCGCGAGCCGAAACTCCATGGCCGTCACCAACCTCACGAGCGTAGTCGCCAAGGGCACGCAGGGTCAGGCCGGAATGGTAGCGACCTCGACGCGGATCGCCGCCTCCAAGACCAACGACGCCTGGATGCGCGCCATGATGCTGGCGCCGAGCGCCAGCACCTCGATGTCCACCACCGTGCTCGGCGATAGCGATCTGACGCTGATGAGCGCACATTTCATCAAGCCGCAAGCCGTCATTGCAATGGACTTCTCTGACGATCCTCAGATGGGCGTGAGCTGTGACCGTTTTACCGGATCGGCCATTGCCACGCTGACGATGCAATCGTTCGTGCTGCGAACGGCATCGCTACGCTGAGGAGCGTAGCTCGTCTTCACTAACACAATCCACGCTATTGCATTGTCGAGGTCGAGCCAGCCGATCGCGTGTAGACCGTGAGATCTCGCATATACGCCAGACCCTCGGTGCCGCGCGCTCAGGCCGGCAGACCTGCCTTGAGGAGGCCAGCCTCGTGGCGCTGGCGGTCGACGTCGCGCTTGTAGTGCAGGGTGGCAAGGTAGACGGCCACCGAGAATTTCGGTTCGCGCTTGAGGACCTCTGCCGCGTGTGCGGCTGCTGCGACCGCGCTACCCATCTGCGCGAAGGTAGCGGCGAGGAAGGCATGATGCGAGTGGTCGGGCCGTGTGATTCGCGAGAAGGCCTCGGCGGCTTCGGCATACCTCTCGGCGCAATAGCAGGCGCGCCCGAGGTGGTTCCAGAAACGCTCCGGATGGTAGGGGTTGAGGCGCATCGCCTTCCTGATCCAGTCGATGCCCTCCTCCGGCCGTCCAAGCCATGTCAGAAGCTCGCCCTGCTGCACGACGACAAGATCGTAGTTGGGGTTGAGCGTGATCGCCCGCTCCTGATGGTACGCGGCCTTGTCGTGATCGTCGCGCGCCAGGTTCACCGCGGCAAGAATCCGGTGTACGTCGCTGTCATTGTCATCAAGCGCCAGTGCTGTCTCCAGCTCAGCGGCCACTTGCCGAAAGGTGGCATCGCGGTCCGCGCACCAGTCGTAAACCCACATCTGACCTAGCACGCATGCCTTCCAGGCATGGGCGTGAGCATAGCTCGGGTCGAGCGCGACGGCGCGATCGAGCAGGCGCTGCGCTTCGGCGTTGTCCTCGCGGATCGAGCGGTGATGCAGCACCTTGGCAGCCAAGACGCACTCATAGGCGGCCATATTGTCGGTCGGCTTGCGCTTCGCGCGGTCATGCGTGGCAGCCTCCACGCGCCCGGGAAGCGTCGCGACGATCGCGCGGGTCATCTCGTCCTGGATGGCGAAGATATCTTCAAGCTCTCGATCGTAACGTTCGGCCCAGATATGCCGGTCGGTTTCCGCGTCGATCAACTGCACGGTGACGCGGATTCGACCGCCCGCCTTTCGCACGCTGCCTTCGAGGACGTATTCGACGCCGAATTCGCGCGCGACCTCCTGCACCTTCACGGCCTTGCCCTTGTGCACGAAGGTCGAATTGCGCGAGATGACGAGCAGATCGCGAAACCGCGACAGCTCGGTAATGATGTCCTCGGTGAGGCCGTCCGCGAAGAACTCCTGTTCCGGATCGCCGCTCATATTGACAAGCGGCAAAACGGCGATCGACGGCTTTTTTGAGGTCGTTGCCGCAACCGCGGCGTCCGTCGCACCCTCCGGTGCGGCTTTCGGGTCTGGCTCAAACCGAACCCGAAAAACGTGGATTGGGCGGGTGATGTTCTTGACGCTCTGCTCGCCAAGATCCTCGAATGTGATGTCCTCCAGCCGGTCGCCGAGCTGGTCGCGCACCGCGCCGGAAACGCAGATACCGCCAGGTTCGGCGAGCACTTCGAGACGCGCCGCCACGTTGACGCCGTCGCCAAAGATGTCGTTGTCTTCGACGATCACGTCGCCCAGATTTACGCCGATGCGGAATTGCATCCATCGCGCCGGCGAAACATCCGCATTGCGTCGTGCCATCCGGCGCTGCACCTCGGCGGCGCACTGTACCGCGTCGGCGACGCTGCGGAATTCGACCAGCATGCCGTCGCCGGTGGTCTTGATGATGCGGCCGTGGTTCTTCGCAATCGCCGGGTCGATGAGTTCGAGCCGATGGGTTTTGAGGCGCGCGAGCGTTCCCCTCTCGTCAGCCTCCATGAGTCGACTGTAGCCGACCATGTCGGCGGCGAGCACCGCCGCCAGCCTGCGCTCTGGTCCGGGCACATCCATCTCTTCGGGTTCCTGCCCCGAAGTCTAACAGATGAGGGGTCTCAACCCAAGCTTGGGACGCGCAGAAAAGGCCGCCTCGGCCAGCCCGTCACAGCATCCCGAGCGCATGCATATAGGTTTCCAGTATGGTCTCCTGCTCGGCGCGTTCGTTGGCGTCCTGTTTGCGCAGGCGCACAATGGCGCGCAACGCCTTGACGTCGAAACCATTGCCCTTCGCCTCGGCATAGACGTCGCGGATGTCGTCGGAAATCGTCTTCTTTTCTTCTTCCAGCCGTTCGACGCGTTCGATGATGGCCTTGAGCTGGTCTTTGGCAAATTTCGTCGCCGGTGCTTCCTTGACGGCGGCAGCAGAGGTGGCCATCGGATACTCCTGAATGAACGCTAAGGGGGTGGGGTGGAGGAAGCGCCGCACGCTTCATCACGCACCGCATCCTTGAAGAATGACCCTCTGGATTGGGACGCCTCGCGTCAAGGCAGCATCGCCGCTCATCCACAGCGCGCCCACAGGAGAAGTGGCTTCCGTCCCTATCGTCATTGCGGGGAGCGTTAGCGACGAAGCAATCTTTGCTTGGCTCATGGATTGCTTCGCTTTCGCGCGCAATGACGGTTTTCAATGCCCTAGATGGGCCTTCTTCATGGCCGCCAGTTGCTCAGGGCTGGCCGTTCCCTGATGGGTCGCCTTCCAGGTCTCGTAGGGCATGCCGTAGACCGCCTCACGGCTCTCGTCCTTGCTCATGGCCACACCCTTGGCATCGGCCTCCTCCTTGAGCCAGTTTGACAGGCAGTTACGGCAGAAGCCCGCAAGATTCATCAGGTCGATATTCTGAACATCGGTGCGGGAGCGCAGATGTTCGACCAAGCGCCGGAACACGGCAGCTTCAAGTTCCGTTCTGGTTTTGTCGTCAGTCGTCATGACCTGCTCTCGCTGTTTTTCCAATAATACAAGCCAATAGGTGGGAGGCCGTCACAGATTTTCCATATCGCGCCGCAAACATTAACCCCCGGCGAGTAGAATTCGGGCTATCCCAGTGGCCTGAAATAGCCCATCGGCCGCTGACAGTCCGGACGGGCTCACGCGAAATCGTCAATAATTTGTTATAGCTTCACTGAATGACCGCAAGAGATTCTCACCGTCCCGCCCGATTCTCCAGGCGTATGGCCGCCGGATTATGGCCGGCGCTGATGCTCGCGATCACTTGCCTGTGGAACGGCTCGGCGGTGGCCGACTTTCGTCTCTGTAACAATACGGCGAGTCGGGTCGGCATCGCGCTCGGCTACAAGGATGCCGAGGGATGGACCACCGAAGGCTGGTGGAATGTGTCCTCGCGAAGTTGCGAGACCCTGCTGCGCGGCACGCTGGTCGCGCGGTACTATTATATCTATGCGCTCGATTACGACCGTGGCGGCGAATGGTCGGGACAGGCTTTCATGTGCTCTCGCGACAAGGAGTTCACCATCAAGGGCGCCGACAACTGCTTGGCGCGCGGCTTCGACCGGACCGGCTTCTTTGAGGTCGACACCGGTGAGCAGCGCGCCTGGACCGTGCAACTCACCGAATCCAACGAACAGCCTGCGCAGCGCGTGCCCGGTATTCCGGGCACGATCGGACCGGGCGGAGCCGGAAACATTCCGGGCATGTCCAATTCGCCGGGCGGATTGCCACGGGGCACGACGGGCCTGCCGCCAGCCGCAGCGCCCGGGACCAAGCCATGAGGCGCCTGCGCCGCATCAAGATCCTCGCAACGCTTGGCCCAGCCTCTTCCGACAGTGCGATGATCCGGCGCCTGTTCGAGGCTGGCGCCGACGTGTTCCGCATCAATATGAGCCACACCCCGCACGACAAGATGCGGGAACTGGTCAAGACCATTCGCAATGTCGAGAGCAGCTACGGCCGGCCAATCGGTATTCTGGTCGATTTGCAGGGGCCAAAACTCCGGCTGGGATCGTTCACTGAGGGCGCGATCCAGCTCAACAACGGCCAGAGCTTCGTGCTCGATTCCGACAAGGCGCCCGGCGACAACACACGCGTGCAGCTACCGCATCCGGAAATCCTGGCGGCGCTTCGGCCTGGCCATGCGCTGCTGCTCGACGACGGCAAGGTGCGCCTGATCGCGGAGGAAACCTCCCCTCAGCGCGCCATAACGAGGGTCGTGATCGGCGGCCGGATGTCGGATCGCAAGGGCGTCAGCCTGCCCGACACCGACCTTCCCGTCTCCGCGATGACGCCAAAGGACCGCGCCGATCTCGAGGCCGCGCTCGTGACCGGGGTCGACTGGATCGCGCTCTCCTTTGTCCAGCGCGCCGAGGATGTCGTTGAGGCCAAGAAACTGATCCGCGGCCGCGCCGCCGTCATGGCCAAGATCGAGAAGCCGCAGGCGATCGACCGCCTCCCCGAAATCATCGAGGCCTGCGACGCGCTGATGGTGGCGCGCGGCGATCTTGGCGTCGAGCTGCCGCTGGAGCGGGTGCCGAGCCTGCAAAAGCAAATGACGCGACTGGCGCGGCGCGCCGGCAAGCCGGTGGTGGTGGCGACCCAAATGCTGGAATCGATGATCCAGGCGCCGGTACCGACCCGCGCCGAAGTCTCCGACGTTGCCACCGCGGTCTATGAGGGCGCCGACGCCATCATGTTGTCGGCGGAATCGGCGGCCGGCAAATATCCGGTCGAGGCGGTCTCGACCATGAACCGCATCGGCGAGGAAGTTGAGCGCGACCCGACCTATCGCGGCGTGGTCAATGCGCAACGCGCTGAGCCGGAGCCGACAGTCGGCGACGCGATCGCGGACGCGGCGCGGCAGATCGCCGAGACGCTCGATCTTTCCGCGATCATCTGCTGGACCAGTTCGGGATCAACCGCGCTGCGGGTCGCGCGCGAACGCCCCAAGCCGCCGGTGGTGGCGATCACGCCGAACATCTCGACCGGGCGGAAACTATCCGCGGTCTGGGGCGTGCACTGCGTGGTCGCGGAAGATGCAAAAAATCTCGACGACATGGTCAGCCGCGCCGGCAGCATCGCCTTCCGCGACGGCTTTGCGCGGGCCGGCCAGCGCGTCATCATCGTCGCCGGCGTGCCGCTCCGCGCGCCCGGCACCACCAACATGCTGCGCATCGCCTCCGTCGGCCCGGACGGCGACGCGGATATTTAGGCAACCAACCCTCAATCAGAGCAGCTTCGCGTCCAGCGTGATCTTGGTGTTGAACAACTTCGACACCGGGCATCCGGCTTTGGCCATACCAGCAAGCTCCTGGAATTTCGCGTTGTCGGCGCCGGGGATCTTGGCGCTCAGCGCCAGATGCACCGAGGTGATGGCAAAACCGTCACCGACCTTTTCCAGCGTGACGTCGGCCTTGGTCTCCATTTGCTCGGCGGTGAGCTTGGCCTCGCCGAGGATCAGCGACAACGCCATGGTGAAGCAGGCTGCATGCGCCGCGCCGATCAGTTCCTCCGGGTTGGACCCCGGCTTACCCTCGAAGCGGCTGGCGAAGCCGTAGGGGTAATCTTTGAGCGCGCCGCTCTTGGTCGAAATCGCGCCCTTGCCGTCCTTGATGCCGCCTTGCCATTTGGCCGATCCGGATGTCGTTGTCATACGAGGCTCCACGGGTTGGGGTGAACGATTGAGCCCTGTTAGGCGATCAATGCGGCGGAATATGTCAATTCACGAGGGCGACATGAAACCCGCACCGGGTAGCATCGGATACCGATGCTCAGCCCTACGCCCCGACCAGCACCTTTGCCGGCAGCACCGCCTGCACCACGAGGCCGCGCGCGCGGGCATCCAATACGCCGACGGCGCGCAGGGCGAGCAGCGTCACGGTTTGAACGGCATCGCGCAGCCGTCCCGGATCGTCCGTGTTGTCGGGCGCCAGCGGCCCGACAAGCGCTTCATGCAGCGCGCCGAGCAGAGCGGTTGCGGCAAGGGCGGTATCCTGCGCGGGCAAATGCCCGGCACGGACCGCGGCGTCGATACGGCTTGCGATTTCGCCGGCGATCTCGCGGCGGCTTGCGAGCCGCGAGGCCGTGACATCGACGTCGACCGGCTCGGCGAGGATTCCCCAGGCGAGCCTGCGCTGCGACAGCACATGCACCGCAACCGTGGTGACCGCGGCCGCCAACGCCGACGACGGACCGGGGGCGGCATCCGCGGCGCGGCGGATCGCAGCCAGCTCATCGCGCGAGACTTCGGCGATCAGTTCGGAAATCAGATCGGCCTTGGATGGGAAGTAGCGGTAGACGGTGCCGGCGGCGACATTGGCGCGGACGGCGATCGGGGCGATCTGAACCGCGGCCATGCCGCCCTCAGCGGCCGAATCACGGGCCGCGGCCAGGATCGCACTGCGGCGCGCGGCCAGGCGTTTGACGACTTGGTGGGTGCGCCGGTAGACCATGACACGTTTCTCATCCCGCGCGCGCTTCTCGGCCTTACGGACTCGTTGAGGCGCATGTTCAGTTTTTGGCGATTTATGACAGATCGCACCAAGAACTGAACAGTAATTCAGGCCTGATGACAATAAGCAAATAGGATGATTTTGGGCCTAACCCGCAGCCGCCAGTGACGGCGCGGCTGCGCCCCGCCACCATGGGCCCAGCCGGCGCCCGATCAAGGCGGCGACGACTAGGGTCGCGCCGAAACCGGTGGGCGCGCCGAGCAGCGGATAGATCATCAAGAGCGCAGCAACGAGGCCGAGCGCCGGCAATTCGTGACGGGCAAAGCCTTGCTCCAATCCGATTCGGACCAAGAAGGCCACCGCAATCGCCAACACCATTAGGTCGTAGAGAAAAAGATAGGGCGTGATCAACAGCGCGCCGGCCGCAAGACCAGCGGCCTTCAGGGGATAGGCGACGCGGCGGCTGCGCCACATCCAGGCCAGCACGATTGCTACCGCGCCGCTCATGATCCACTGGAACAGCCAGGCAAGCTGCTCGGTGCCACCGAAATAGCGAACCAGCGCGAAGATGCTTTGCATCTTGCCCCAGGGCGCGCGCCCCTCGGTGAGGAACGCCTGGCTGAACATCGGCATCCAGTGAAAGAAGGCCTGCCAGCTTTCGGTGCCGAAGGCGAGCCATGACATTGAGGCCATCGCAACCGCGACACAGCCGGCGGTGAAAAACACCTTCCACTGCGATGCCGCGATCAGCACGAGCGGGAACAGCAATCCATATTGCGGCTTGTAGCTCAACAGCCCGAGACAGATTCCCGAAAGGATCGGACGCGTCGGCATCAGATAGAGCGTACCGCCGATCAGGGAAGCCGTGAGAAAGCCGTTCTGCCCGACCAGCGCATTGGTGAACACCACCGGGAACGCCGCCGCCAGCAAAAGACCAAAGGTGCGTCCGACGATCGCGCGCATGACGGCGAGATAGGGCACGAAGCTGACCGCAATCCAGCCGACATAGGCTAGCGCATAGGGAAAGAGCGCAAGCACTGCGGCGATCGACAGAAACGGCGGCGGATAGTGCCAGGCGAAATTGCCCTCATAGCTCTGTCCGAGGACGGCGACCTGAACCTGCTTCTGGATATCCCAGTCATAGGCCAGTGCGGGATGCCCATCGAGCACGAGGCGGCCGGCGGACCAGACATTGACGAAGTCGGTCGGGATGCCCAAACCTTTTTCGTCGAGTATCCACCAATGGGCGGAGAAGCCGCTCTGGAGCAGCGACGCGTTGATGAGGCACAGCACGAAGCACGCGATCAACAGCGCGGGCGGGATTGCGCCCGCCTTCGAGCCAGCCGTCGGGGCAAGTGTGGGAGCAGCCATGCGGGGTCCTCTGACGCGCGGTCGCAAGACATGTACCCGCTAGCAATAGGCCGGACAGGCTTGAGGAAATCTTAAGTTTTGGCTTGGCGCGCCCCCGGAATCCGAGGGCAACGGCCGAGACCTAACCGACCTACCTTGGCGTTCTCACGCAGCGACGCCGGGCCGTGACAGTGACGGCGCTTCGCGGCGCCGCATCAGTACGGTGTAAAACAAGGCGCCGAGGACGGCCCCGATCAGCCATCCCCAATCCCCGACATTGACGATCGCCCCATAGGCGCCGAGCAGCGACAGCCCGATCGAGATGGAGCCCGCGAGCGCGAGCGCGATCAGCGCAATCCTGTTCCAGCCGTTCTGGAAATGGAGCGAGCCTTCCGGCGACATCTTGTAGAGGTCTTCAAGGACGATTTGCTGGCGCTTCACCACATAGTAATCGGACACCATAATGCCGAACATCGGGCCGAGCGCCGCGCCGAAAATGCCGACAAAGATCGTAATCGCCTGCGGGCTCGAGACGAAAATCCACGGACACACCAACACCGACAGGATCGAGGCGATCAGGCCGCCGAGGCGGAAGTTGATCTTTTTCGGGTAGAGGTTGGAAATGTCGTAGGCCGGCGAAACAAAGTTGGCGACGATATTGATGCCCATGGTGGCGACGATGAAGGTGATGGCGCCGACCGCCACCACGAAGGGGTTGCCGATGCGTTCGACGATGCGGACGGGGTCCATGATCGCCTCGCCGAATACCTTGACGGTACCGGCGGTGACGATGACGGTGATGATGGCGAATACGATGAAATTGACCGGCAGCCCGAGAAAATTGCCGAGCTTCATCGCCCTGCGGTCTTGGGCAAAGCGCGAGAAGTCGCCGAAATTGAGCAGCAGCGCGGCGAAATAAGCGACGATCAGCATCGCCGCGTTCGCCATGTGGCCGATCGCCGAGCCTTCGGCGCGCGGGCTGAGCTGCAGCGACAGGCTGGATATGCCCGTCTGCGCCAAAATCCAGATCGCCAGCGCGAACATCACGACGTAGACGGCGGGCCCACAAAAATCGATAAACTTGCGGATCGTCTCCATGCCGTTGAGGAAGATCAGAAGCTGGAACAGCCACATGAACAGGAAGGAAAACCAGCCCAGCGTCGAAAGACCGAGAAACTCCGAATGGGTGAGCGCCTCGGCAGCCGGATAGAACGTCAGCACCAGCACCTGCACCGCCTTGGATGCGAAATAGGTTTGCACGCCGTACCACACGATGCCGACGATGCCGCGCAAACTCGCGGCGATATTGGCGCCCATCACGCCGAACGACATCCGCGCCACCACCGGGAAAGGCGTGCCGTATTTCAGCGAGGGACGCCCGATCAGGTTCATCAGGAAATAGACCGCGGTAATGCCGGCGATCATCGCCAGCAGCACTTCCCACCCCGTCAAGCCGAGGAAGAACAGGCTTGCCGCGAAAGTGTAGCCGCCAACCGAGTGCACGTCCGACATCCACATCGCGAAGATGCTGAAGACACCCCAGGTTCGCCCCGCGGGCGCCACCGGCGCCAGATCGTGGTTGTAAAGCTGCGGGTCGGCACCCGGGATGGCAATGACGGGCGAGGCGTTCGAGTGAACTGACATCGGCGGCTCCTTTGCTCGACAACGAAAGACTGACAGATTTTTTCAAGCAAGTCCCGCGCCAAGCAGGGCAGCTCATGCGGCAGCCGGCCGACAATGTCGCCATAGGCGGACGGCGCGCCGTCGACAAAAATGAAAAAGCCCGGCTTGATGCCGAGCTTTTGCACAATCGGTTTGCCGGAATAACCAGCCATTCGGCTACGACGTTACGCCTGCGGCTGCGGCTCAAGTCCGGGATCCGGATCGGGACGCGGGCGCGGCTTGCCGGCGGGCGGCACCGCCGAGGTCCGCGGCGTGGTCGGCTCCAGCACCGACTCGCGGTTCGGCTTCTTGCCCTTGAGCAGGTCCTGAATCTCGTCGCCGGTCAGGGTCTCGTATTCGAGCAAGCCTTTTGCCAACGCCTCAAGATCAGCCCGCTTCTCGGTCAGGATCTTGGTCGCCTGCGTATAGCCTTCCTCGACCAGACGCCTGATCTCGGTGTCGATCTTCTGCACGGTCGCCTCGGAGGCATTCTGCGTGCGCGACACCGACATACCCAGGAACACCTCGTCCTGGTTCTCGCCATACGACACGGTGCCGAGTTCTTCGGACAGACCCCAGCGCGTCACCATCATGCGCGCCAGGCGCGTCGCCTGCTCGATATCGGACGCCGCGCCCGAGGTGACCTTCTCGCGGCCGAACACCAGCTCCTCGGCGACGCGGCCGCCCATCATGATGGCGAGCCGCGAGGTCATCTGCTCCAGCGACATCGACAGTTTGTCGCGCTCGGGCAGTTGCATCACCATGCCGAGCGCGCGGCCGCGCGGAATGATGGTCGCCTTGTGGATCGGGTCGGTGGCGATCACGTTGAGACCAACGATGGCATGGCCGCCTTCGTGATAGGCGGTCAGCATCTTCTCTTCCTCAGTCATGACCAACGACTTGCGCTCGGCGCCCATCATGACCTTGTCCTTGGCCTCCTCGAATTCGGCCTGCGTCACCATCCGCTTGTTGCGCCGCGCCGCGGTCAGCGCCGCCTCGTTGACGAGGTTCATCAGGTCGGCGCCGGAGAATCCCGGCGTGCCGCGGGCGATGGTCTTGAGATTGATGTCGGGTGCGAGCGGCACCTTGCGGACGTGAACCTTGAGGATCTGCTCGCGGCCGACGACATCGGGATTCGGCACCACGACCTGACGGTCGAAACGGCCCGGGCGCAACAGCGCGGGGTCGAGCACATCCGGCCGGTTGGTCGCCGCGATCAGGATCACGCCTTCATTGGCCTCGAAGCCATCCATCTCGACCAGCAACTGGTTCAGCGTCTGCTCGCGCTCGTCATTGCCGCCGCCAAGGCCTGCGCCGCGATGCCGGCCGACCGCGTCGATTTCGTCGATGAAGATGATGCAGGGCGCATTTTTCTTGGCCTGCTCGAACATGTCGCGGACACGCGAGGCGCCGACGCCGACGAACATCTCAACGAAGTCCGAGCCCGAAATCGTGAAAAAGGGAACGTTGGCTTCGCCGGCGACGGCGCGCGCGATCAGCGTCTTGCCGGTGCCGGGAGGGCCGACCAGGAGCACGCCGCGTGGAATCCGCCCACCCAACCGCTGGTACTTGCCGGGGTCGCGCAGGAATTCGACGATTTCCTGCAAATCCTGCTTGGCCTCGTCGACGCCGGCGACATCCTCAAACGTCACGCGGCCATGCGCTTCCGTCAGCATCTTGGCGCGCGATTTGCCGAAACCCATCGCCTTGCCGGCGCCGCCCTGCATCTGGCGCGACAGGAATATCCACACGCCGATCAAGGCAATGAACGGCAGCCATGAGACCAGGAGCGACACGAACCATGGCACGTTGTCGCCCGGCGGCTTTGCGGTGATCGAGACCTTGCCGTTATACAGGCGCGAAACCAGAGTCGGGTCGTTCGGCGCATAGGTCTGGAAGCTCGAGCCGTTGGTGAAGGTGCCGTGAATCTCGGGGCCCTGAATGACGACGTCGCGAACGTGGCCCTGATCGACCTCGGTCAGAAGCTGCGAGAAGGAGATGTCCTGCGAGGAAGCGCGCTGACCAGGATTCTGGAAGAGCGTGAACAAGGCCAATAGCAGCAGAACAATAATGACCCAGAGGGCGAAATTGCGCAGATTGGCGTTCATTGAGCTTCCTTCGTGGTCGCGCGGATCGCGGCCTTATTCCTCAAGGCGGGCGCGAGGGAATCCCCAAGCGGCTGCATTACAATTTAGGTGCCGACGCGGGCGCTGCCAAGGGAACCACACAGGACTATTTAACCTATCTTAGCGGAATTCCAGTTCAAATCATGGCGCTGGAATGGGTGTTTTCGGGGGTGGTTAAAAATCCTCTGAGCCGGATTTCTGACAGATGCCTCGACGTCAATCCGCCCGACGGCGGCGGGCGGGCGCCGGCGCGATGCTGATCCGATCGCCGATCAGGTTGACCAGCGCGCCCGCAAGGGTCTGTTTCAGCCGCGGCCGACGCTTATCGCCCGCATCCGACACGGCGCGGTCCAACGCCGACAGCAAAGCCTCGACCTTGCCAAGTTCCGCCGGTCCCTCATGACCGAACCGATTGATGGCGCGCAACAGCAGCCGCAACCGGATTTCCTCAGGCATCGCAGCGAAGGCCCTCGCATCGAAATTCCTGGCAGCCGCGGCGAGGCCTGCGGATGATGCGGCCTGGCGATCCCTGAGCGCCAGATAGCGCTCGGCGCCGTCGGCCAGAATTTCGATCGCCGCATTGGCCCGGGAAAGCCGCGACGCCAATCGCGCCAGGTTGCGCGCGTCGCCGCCCTCCGCCGCAAGCAAAGGCATCACCGCGCGGATACGAGGCCTGGTAAAGTTCACGTCGCGGTTGGTCGGGTCGTCGGCGAAGCCAACATTTGCCTTCTCGAGCGTCGCAACGAGCTGCGATTTTGAAACATTCAGAAACGGACGGGCCAGACGCACACCCTCGCGCTCGGTCTCGCGCGACATCGCGGCAAGACCGGCGATGCCGCTGCCGCGAAAGAGTCGCATCAGCAGCGTTTCTGCCTGGTCGTCTCTGGTGTGGGCGGTGAGAATGTGGGTGGCGCCGCTTTCGCGCGCCGCCTTGGCAAGCAGACGGTAGCGCTCGGCCCGCGCCGCGGCCGGCACGCCGGATTTGGGCTTGGCGCCGGTCCAGCGCATGGTGCGATGAGGCAGATCGAGCGTGCGCGCCAAACGCTTGACGTCGCGCGCCTCGCGCGCCGCTTCAGTGCGAAGGCCATGATCCACCGTGACAGCCAGAAGGCGCGGTCCGCGTGAAAGAGCGCGGCGCCAGCGCGCCGCGAGCCACATCAGGGCGACGGAGTCGGGGCCTCCGGAAACGGCGAGAACGATTGCGGGAGCGCGCCTCCAGTCCGCGAACAGACTTTTCGCAAACTGCGCGGAAATCGGGGAATTGTCATCGTCAGGCATGATCTCGTGCGTTTTCAAGAACTGGAGTGAAAACATCGGAGCGGCCAGCTCCGCATCGAGTCATAGACTGATAACGGGGCTTTTCATATCGGAGAGCCGCTTTAGGGAGAGTAGAGCACCCTTTCTCCCTTCTCACCTTACAAGAGGGGAGAGAGAGCAGACTACCCGCGAGGCGCGCGCCTCACATAGCTTTGGATTCAAATTTCAAACAGCCAACCATGATTTCGTCATTGCGAGGAGCCCTTGCGACGAAGCAATCCATTCTTTCTTTCCCTTTCCGCGGTGAGATGGATTGCTTCGCTGCGCTCGCAATGACGGTGCAATGATGGATGCTTCGCGGAGCCTGTCATCGGGCGCGCGTTCGCGCGACCCGTTGGCTCGCAATAACATCAGGGTGCGCACTCGCGTTCCCGCGACGCAAACAGCGCCCGAGTTGATCGACCAAACGCGCGCCTTCTCTAAATCAGAGGGCGCAGGGAATGCCGGGCGCTCGGATAGCGCCCGCAGCCTTGTGTGCGAAATAAAAAAACACACAAGCGTAGTCACCACGGTCACACCGGAAACACCCGGCATTCCCCGCGCAATGGTTTTAACAGCTTATATCGCGCTCTCCCCGGGGACCGGGCTTTCTTGCCCCCGTCGCAAGCCACGATGCAAAGCATCGCGGCCTGCTTGACGCCAGCGTCGGGGCGTCAGGACCACACGACTTCGCCGTCCGCCGCAAATGTCGCTCGTCTCGCGACATCGCCGCGTCCATCGCATCCCACCCCGCGTTGATGACGTTGCGCAACGCCCCTCATTCGGAACGGGACGGCGGAAGACATACACCTGATTTGTATTTCGGAAAACCAGAAATATTTTCCAAAAGGGTCTGGACAAGCGATTTATCTTAAAGCAGCGCTCATTCCTTGATTTGCCCGACGGAGCCCCGGTCTAAGGTCTCGGTATTCCTGGAATATCAGCACACCTGGTGGCAGGACGGGCATTTCGACACGCCGCTGGCGTCACCTCTTTTCAACTACCCATTCCGGCGTGAAGACGACGTGGTGAAACACGGTCTCACCGTTGCGCTTGGCGCACCGCCGCCTGCGGCGCCGCCGAAATACGGCGCTGGCCCGGTGAAGTGCCAGCGTAAAAACCAGCGCTAGCACTTCACCCGCTTTTGCTCGCGGTCCACGGCCTGTTTGATGCTACTCGAGGCGTGCGGATATTTCCGCGTCACTTCGCCGAATGCTGCGCAGGCGGCCTCCTTCTCCTTCAAGGCGGCCAGCGACTGGCCGAGCCGCAGCAAGGCATCCGGAGCCTTCGCCGACCGGTCGAATTTGGTCGTCACGCCGAGGAAGGATTCGGCCGCGTCGCGATAGAGCTGGCGCTGGAAGAAACTCTCGCCGAGCCAGAATTGCGCGTCGGCGATCAACGGATCGCTCGGGTATCTCTTGGCGAAGTTGCGCATCGTTTCCTCGGCGAGCGCATAGTCCTTGCGCTGGATATAGCCGACGCCGAGGTCGAACTCGTCCCGCGGCGTTGCCGACGGCGGCAAGGTGGTGAGCGCCCCGGTCGCGTTGGTATTGCGCGGCGGCGGTGGAGGCAGAGCCCCGGCCGGACCGGCACCGGCGGTATTGGCAAGGTCGAGCGGCTCACCCGGATTTCGCCCGCCGGGCGCGCCGATTGGCGCCTCGGCCTGTATCGGGAGCTGGCCGCCGCCAAGCGGACGGGGCGCGCCTGGGGCGTTCGGATTTTGGCTGGGATCGAAGGCATCGCCACGGCGGTGACCCTGTGGCGGCGCTCCCGCAGGCTCCTGGACGATAGGTGCGATCGGCGCGGGTGCTGCGATCTGCGACTCATTGCCTCCTTGCGGCGGTGGCGGCCGATAGAAGGGGGCAGGCTGCACCGGGGGCATCGCGGCGGTATTGGGCTGCGCGGCGGCCGGCAGTCCGCCCGGAGCCATTGGGGCGCCTCCCTGAAGCTGCCTCAGACGCTCTTCGAGCTGCCGGTTGCGGTATTGCAGCTCTTCGTTCTGCCCGGTGAGTTGCCGCAGTTGATTTTCAAGCCGCTGAATGCGGACCTCCGGGTCGACATCGTCGGATTGCGCCCAAGCGTGCGAGCTTAGGGCCTGCAAGCACAGACCGAGCATCGCGGACAGCGCCGCGGCGCGCGAAACTTTATGAAATCTGGATGACATACTAGTGGTCCGATTCTAACATTCGCATCCCCGTTTGGCAGGCACCTTTGCGAATGTTAGAATCAAAAGGACCACCAGAAAATATCTGTTTCTAGTGGAGTCTTGGATTTGACATTCGCAGCGCGTGTCTGCGGCTGGGAGGGCAGCGAATGTCAAATCCACTCCACTAGCCTGACGAACGAAATCGACGTGAGCGCGGAAGACGCATCACCTTGAGAGACGGACTACGCCAAAAATGTGACTGAGACAATCAGAGGGAGAGGCCCGCGGCCGGACCGCCCTCGCATGGCGCGCCAAAACAAAACCGGCGCACCCCAAGGGGCGCCGGCGACAAAGCTTTGAAAGATGAACGGCCCGTTAGATCATGATCCGATTAGATTGATCGGATCATGATCTCATCTCTTTAATTTGAGCATAATCTTTTCGGAAAACCGGCTTCCACTTTTCCGGATCATGCTCTAGGAGCTCGCGTTCAGCACCGTGACCGCGCGGCGATTCTGCGACCAGCAGGAGATATCATTGCAAACGGCGACCGGACGCTCTTTGCCGTAGGAGATGGTCCGCATCCGCGACGGATCGATACCGCGCGAGGCGAGGAAAGTGCGCACCGACTGGGCGCGCCGCGCACCGAGGGCGATATTGTACTCGCGGGTGCCGCGCTCGTCGGCATGGCCTTCAATAGTGAAGGAATAGCGGTTGTAAGTCTGCAGCCACTGCGCCTGCCTCTCCAAAGTCGCGATCGCCTGCGGCGAGAGATCGGTCTGGTCGCTTTCGAAGAAGACGCGGTCGCCTACGTTGACCACGAAATCCTGCTGGCTGCCCGGCGTGGCGGCGCTGGCCATGGCGCCATCGGCGAGCGGGTTCTTCGCGCAGGCGCCCATCGCAAGCGCCACCGCGAGCACCGCGGCGAGCTTAAATCCCTGGAGGATACGCATAGGATGTTTCATTCCGGAGCCTCCACGCTCACGTTTTCGACTGTTATCCGGTCTACAGGGCGATGGTTAAACGAACGTTCCGTCAACCTTGATGGGGCGTTGCCGAACCCGATCAAATGCCACCAAGCGGCGAAAAGCAACCGCGATAGTTAATGGGTTGTAAATATGGCACGAGGGTGGAGGCAAGCGGGAGTTGCGGCCGAAATCGGCCGTTTTCCCAGGGATTCGGGCCCTTCCGGCGTGCTTGACCGCAAAACAGCCTGCATGGGTACGGCCGCCGGACCGCTCGTCAGACGCGCGGGACCATCGTTGCGCGCTCGAAAGCGAACTCCGGCAAGTCGATCACCGGCAGTTGCTCGCTAGTGCGCTCGAACAGCATCCGCCGCTCGAAGGCGCTTGAACGCATGATGGGAAAGCGAGTCAACACCCGTTCCCGCACGTTCCGAAAATCGGACGCCATCAACGCCACCTTTGCCAATGCGTTCGGAAACGGGCGCGGTTCGGCAATGGTCTCGTTCAGAAAGACCCGGCGATAGAACGCCTGGTGTGTAGGACGCACGAGCGCGAGCCCGGTATCGGCATTGAAATATTCGCATGCCAGAAAGACCAGCCGCACCGTCACATAGGGAAGCTCCGGAAAACGCTGGGCCTTTTCCGGGTCCGCAACAAAACGGGCCGGATCGATGAATACCTCGCCTTTATCGAGGCGAGGGTGAAGAACATCGCCGAACAATTCGGTCGTACAGGACATCCGCCGTTCTGACGTCAGGACGTGGAGACGGATAGAGCTACAGAGTTCCCCATCAACATAGACTCCGAACGTCAAGGCGTCGGGCGCATCGTCATAGCGGTCGCTGTAGCGCCCAGACTCTGACGGCGGGATTAATCCGCCCTGCCGATAGGCCTTGTAACGCATCAAGTAGAGCTGATCTTTCTCCTCGGGAGTTTCGATGCGTCGATAGTCGACTCGATCGAACAACGCGCCCCCCCGCACAAAAAGCGAAGCGCGCGGCTCGGCTACAGCCTTCATCCCCTACTCCCCAACTGGAAAACAACTATTGCGGGTAGGATTAACAGCCCCTTAACGCAATTGCAAAGCTATCGGCGGGTTAGGGTTAACCGTTGAAGCCGTTGGCGCGCAATCGAAATCGGTAAAATTACGGGAATTTGCGTCAGGCGATCGATCGCGAGGAGGCCGCAAGAGACCCCTCATCTGGCCGGCGGCCGTGGGAGGCATTCAACAACTGGCGAACACGCGGTGCGGGCACCGGGCGGCTGAATAGATAACCCTGGGCTTCGGTCACCGTACCGTCGACGCTGATCAATTCCAATTGCTCGTTGGTCTCGATGCCCTCGACCACGACCGACATTCCAAGGTCCGCGCTGAGCCGCGCCACGCCGCGCAACAGCCGCAGCGGTCGATCGGTGTCGATGCCCTCCAGGAAGGAGCGGTCGATCTTCACCTTCTGCAGCGGGAAATTATGCAGGTAGCTGAGGCTCGAATAACCGGTGCCGAAATCGTCCAGCGATATGCGCACGCCGAGTGCGCGCAATTGCGACAGCACGTCGTGGGTCGACTGCGTATTGCGCAACAACGAGGATTCGGTGATCTCGATTTCGAGGCGATTGGCGGGCAATCCGGAAACATCGAGCGCGTAACGAATTTCACCCAGCACGTCGCGCTGATGGAACTGCTGCGGCGAGAAATTGACTGCGACGCTGACGGCTCCCGGCCATTGCATGCATTCCATGCACGCCTTGCGCAGAATCCAGCGGCCGAGGTCGACGATCATTCCCATGTCCTCGGCGACCGGAATGATGTCGATCGGCGAAACCGTGCCGCGGATCGGGTGATTCCATCGCAGCAACGCCTCGCAGGTCGATATTTTGCCCGACTGCAGATGGACGAGCGGCTGGTAGAACAGCTCGAACTCCTCGTTCGCCAGCGCCCTGCGCAGGTCGAGCTCGAGGATGCGGCGCGCCTCGACGGTTTGCGCCATTTCGTCACGGAAGAAGCAGAAGGTGCCGCGGCCGTCCGCCTTGGCGCGGTAAAGCGCCATGTCCGCGTTCTTCATCAGCGTATCGGCGCTGACGCCCGCCGGCGCCGTCATCGCGATGCCGACGCTGGCGCCGATCTCGACGAGGTGATTTTCGATCCTGTAACACTCGCTGAGGTGATCGACGATACGGCGAGCAAGACCGGCTGCGTCATCCGGCGATCTGATGTTTTGCTGAAACACCACGAATTCGTCGCCGCCGAATCGCGCCACGAAATCTTCCGGACGCAGCATGGCGCGCAACCGATCGGCGACCGTGCACAAAAGCTGGTCGCCACAGGGATGCCCCAGCGTATCGTTGACCTGCTTGAATTGATCGAGGTCGACGAACAGCAACGCCGACAATTGCTCCGCATCGTGCGGGGCTGCCAGGAGATGCTCGATTTCGTCGCGAAAATTGACCCGGTTCGGCAGCCCCGTCAGCTCATCGAAACGCGCCAAATGCGCGATCCTGGCTTCGGCATTGCGCCGTTCGGTGATGTCCTCGAGCAGCACAACCGCGCCGCCGCCTGCCATCTGCTGGAACTTCCATGATAGCGATCGGCCACGGACGATGTCGGGATCGGTGGTGATGATATCCTTGGCCTGCGAATTCTCGATCTCCGAGAGGATGATCTTTCCGCTCGCCTCCGATACCGAGCCCGCGGTGACGCAGGCGTCAACAATCTGGGACGCGCTTGCGCCCCGCTGCACGAGATCGGCGGGCAGATTCATCATCGTGCTGAAGCGGTGATTCATCACCGCAAGGCCCCCCTCGGGACCAAACATGCACAGGCCGTGTGGCATGTTGTTGAGCGCGGTGTCGAACTGGCCGGCCAGCGCCGCCTCGCGCTCGCGCGCCAACAGCGCCTGCATGAATATTCGGTGCAGATTGGCCGAAATTTGCATGACGGCCACCAGAAATGCGGCGCACAGGACTGACATCGCGATGTAGTAGGGCGTGCCACGCAACGCCAGCGCGATCACGGTTGAACCGAAGCAAAGTAACGCCTGCAACTGGAATATCCACTGCCGTCCATAGGCCCTGCCCGCACCTCCCGCCACGAACCCGGTGGTTGTGGACAAACAAATCATGTGGGCGATGGCGTCGTCACTGACCAGCAGCGTGGTGGAGCACCATGCGCCGACCGCAGCCGCCTGGATCATCGCCCCGATCTGATGGCGCTTCCTCCACCGCGCCGCTTCATCGGCGGTCAGGGTCGATTTGCGCGACTGGTAGCGCTGCAAGTCGAACGCGCGGACGGCGCCGGCCACGACGAGAAGCGCGACACACGCCCAGATGAGAGGTTCTTCCGTCTTCAGCGCGGTCACGCCGGCCGCGATGGCACCGAAGAACAGACCCATAAGCAGCGGACCGGGGGTTTCGAACAACGAATCGATCAACGCCGCGCGAAGGTACGGCGATATCTCCTTGTCGGTTTCCGGTGGGTGGTTCGCCAACTGCATCGTGGGCACGCGTCCTCTGCCGGCGAAAGTCTTACCCGCCGCTGATGAAGCCTTTCTGAGGGAACATCGTTACCGGGTCGTTTTCTTTTGCTTGGAAAAATGAGAATCTACCCACTAAATCAGCAGGCTAGGCAAGGTTTGCCGGCCAGACGGCAAGCCCCTTCCGCAGCCGCGGTGTTAACCCTATGAGAGCAACGGCGACCACGCCGGATCGGACGCGAATCCGGGGGTGGGAACGCGCAATTCGTTGCGCCCGGAAATGTCCACGGTGAACAACGAAGGTCCGCCATTACCGCCGGGATCTCGGAAGAACATCAGCACCCGTCCATTAGGGGCAAAGGTCGGTCCCTCATTGTGAAATCCGGAGGTTAGGATCCGCTCGCCCGAGCCATCGGGCTTCATGATGCCGATGGAGAATTGTCCGCTGCCCTGCTTGGTGAAAGCGATGTAGTCGCCGCGCGGCGACCAAACCGGCGTGGAGTAGCTGCCTTCGCCGAAGGAGATGCGTTGTGCCGGCCCGCCGGCGGCCGGCATCACATAAATCTGCGGCTTCCCGCCGCGGTCGGATTCGAAACAGATGCGCCCTCCGTCGGGCGCATAGGACGGCGAGGTATCGATCGCCGGCGTATCGGTGAGGCGCGTCGTCGATTTCGACCGCAGATCCATCACGAACAGATTGGAATTGCCGCCCTGTTGCAGGCTCATGATCACGCGCTGGCCGTCGGGCGAAAAGCGCGGCGAGAACGTCATGCCGGGAAAATTGCCGACGATCTCGCGCTGTCCGGTCTCGATATTGAGCAGATAGACGCGCGGATCGCCCTGGCCGAATTCCATGTAGGTGATTTCCTGGGTCGAGGGCGAAAAGCGCGGCGTCAGCACCAGATCGCTGCCGCGCGTCAGATAGCGGACATTGGCGCCGTCCTGATCCATCAGCGCGAGCCGTTTGACGCGCCGCTCCTTGGCGCCGGTTTCGTCGACGAACACCACGCGGCTGTCGAAATAACCCTTTTCACCAGTCAGACGCTCATAGATCTGGTCTGAAATGATGTGGGCGATCCGCCGCCAGTATTCGGGCGAGGTGAAATATTGCTGGCCGGTCAATTGCTGACCGGTGGCAACGTCCCAGAGGCGAAACTCAGCCTTCAGGCGCCCGTCGGCTTGACGGGTCATGCGGCCGGTCACCAGCGCCTGCGCGTTGATGGTCTTCCAGTTCTGAAATTGCGGCGCCGTGTCGGTGTTGACAACCTTCTCGATATAGGCCGCCTGATCGATCGGCGCGAACAGCCCGCTGCGCTTGAGATTGTTGGTGATGACCTGGGTGACGCCGACGCTGACCTCGCCATCCGAGGGGCTGCCTGCGACGAAATTGGGAATCGCAATCGGCAGCGGTACGAATTCGCCCTCGGGAATAATCACGTGTTTCTGGGCGAATGCGCTGCGGGGGCTTCCCGTCAGCACGCCGAGCGAGGCCATGCCTGAAATCAGGTGTCGACGGCTCAGGCGGAACGGAATCTTGAGCGGTTGATCTTTGTCGGTCATTTGCAAGGCTTCATTTCATGTCTGCGATCGAGGAGCGGCCAGCCATCAGGTCTTTCGTTCCGTGAATACCGGCGCAAAATATTTCCACTCCTCGAAATAGGCCGCCGGCAGATTATACGGCTGACATTCGATGATCGCGCGCAAGGCGCTCTCCTGATAGACCCGCAGATAGGGCGTCGCGGGCGTGCCTTCCGGCAATGGCATTCCCTCCAGCGTTCCGTCGCGCTTCAGGCGGATGGTGAAGGCGGCCTCCGGATTCTGGCTCTCGATACCGCCATAGGGTTTTTTCCAGCAGCGCTCGACCTGTGTCTGGAACATGGAGCCCCAGGTGGCGGAATTGTCCGCGGCTTTGCCCTTGGACAGGCCGAGTGCGGCATTGGAATTCAACGTGTCGCCGGTGGTCGCCTGCCGGGCCGGATCGCGCTTGTCGAGAAGGGCTGCGATCTTCGACTGGTCGAAGGTACGTTCTTTCGGCTTCTGAGGTTGCAGCGGTGGCGCTGCCGCCTGGACCTGTGGCTTTGGCTTCTTCTCATCCTTTTTCAAAGCCTCCGCGATCGGATCGACCTTCGGCGGATCCGGCTTCTTTTCGATCGGCTTCTCCTCGGCCTTCGGCTTGCTGTCGGCCACCGGCTTCGGCGGATCGGGCTTTTTCTCGACCGGCTTTTCCTCGACTTTCGGCTGAGGCGGCGGCGTGGTGTCGGTCACCACCGGCGGTTTCTCGGTGATCTTGCCCACCGCATCCTCGACGGGCTTGGCCTCGGCAACCTTCTCCGCCAGCGGTTTCGGGTTTTCCTTTTTGCCCGACTTCATGCCGGCCGTGACGTGGGCGAGTTGGTCGGAGGAGATGATATCGACGGGCAAGGATTCTTCCGGGATCGACTCGAAAACCTTGGTGGAGAACGACACTAGTCCCCACCCGATCACGAGGACGTGCAGGGCCACAGACGCAAGCAGTGTCTTGTCGACCTTCACGCTCTAGGACCCCTGCTCCACTTCAGTGACCAGTGCGAGCCGCTTGAACCCGGCGCCCGACAGCCGCCCCATCACGCGCGCCACGGTTCCATAATCCGCCTTCTTGTCCGCCCGCATGAATATACGCTCGTCCAGGCCGCCGCGGGCATCGGTAATCGCCTTTAATTTCGACACCAGGTCGTCCATCGCGACCTCGGTGTCGTTGATGAAGACCCGCCCCTTGATGTCGACCGAAAGCTGCAGCGGCGTCTTGTCCTGCTCCAGGCTTTTGGCCTGGGTCTGCGGCAAATCGAGCGGCACGCCGACCGTCAAGAGCGGTGCCGACACCATAAAGATGATCAGCAACACCAGCATCACGTCCACCATCGGCGTGACGTTGATTTCCGCCATCACGGGGCGACGCCGGCCGCGGCGTCCGCCGCCCGGCGAGCCTGCCATGTTCATCGCCATGTTTTGCTACTCACAGTGTGCATTACCCTATATCGATATCGGATATTACGCACGCTCGTCGATCTGACGTGACAGGATGGCTGAAAACTCGTCCGCGAACCCCTCCAGCCGCTGGGCCTGCCGGTTCACCTCGGAAGTGAACTTATTATAGAAAATGGTCGCCGGAATGGCGGCGATAAGGCCGATGGCGGTGGCAAAAAGCGCCTCCGCGATGCCCGGGGCCACCACCGCCAGCGAAGTATTCTTGGAGGCGGCGATCGACTGGAAGCTCGACATGATGCCCCACACGGTGCCGAACAGGCCGACGAACGGCCCCGCCGAGCCGACGGTCGCCAGCACCAGGAGGCGGCGCTCCAGCCGCTCGATTTCCCGGGCGATCGAGACGTTCATGACCTTTTCGATCCGCATCTGAAGGCCTGCGAAGGATCGCGCATGGCTTTCGAACGAGCGCTTCCACTCGCGCATCGCCGCAACAAAGCAGGCGGCCATCGATTGCGTCGGTTTGGCCGACAGCGCGCGGTAGAGTTCCTCGATCGACTGGCCGGACCAGAACGCCTGCTCGAAGCGGTCCATCGCGCGCTTGGTGCGCGCATAGAGGAATATCTTGTCGATCGCGATGGCCCAGACCCACACAGAACAAGCGAGCAGGCCCAACATCACGGCTTTCACAACCCAGTGAGCCTGCAGAAACAAGGCAATCAGCGAGACGTCAGTGGATGGGGCCAAGGCCGTTTCCTCTCAACGCAAATGTCCCAATATCCTCGAGCCAAAAGCTTCGGGTGGCATGGCTGCCGGTTCCACGGCCGCATGAAATGCGCAGCGGCAAGCGCCAGCGCGAAAGCCGTGTCTGTGTCGCATGGGAGGCCCGTCCAAAGCCGCGGCTTGCATCCCCTGCCAACGTGTCAAAACGAGGGCTATCGGCGCGTCCTTACGCCACTAACCAGACGCTAATCATGGTTAACGTCAAGTTACCAAAGGGGATTTTCACTGCCCGAAATGCGCGACAGGAAGGCCGGAAAGCCGCCTGGAAGGGGCCATTTTAGGGTCGGAATCGAAAAAGCCGCCCGTCTGCTTCACTGCAAACGGGCGGCTCTATCGCCATCAGGATCTTAAGGGGCATTACACCTGAGGCAGGGGTAACGATCTTTAGGCCTGGGGCTGGCCGTCGGACGGAGGCGTCGGACGGGAGCGATGCTGCGCCATGAACTGGTCGAACTCTTCCTTGTCCTTGGCGTGACGCAGGCGATCGAGGAAATCCTTGAATTCGGTCTGCTCTTCCTCGAGCCGCCGCAGCGTCTCCATGCGGTATTCGTCGAAGGCGCGGTTGCCGCTCGAAGGCGGGCCGAACGGGAAGCCGCGGCGCTCCATGCGGTTGCGCATCCGCTCCATCTTGTACTGCATCCGCTCCATCTTGTTCGACCAGCGATCTTGATGATTCCAGCAACCCATTTTTCTGCTCCCGAGTGTGAAAAAAAGAAGGGCAAGGCCGATCGGCCACCAGATAATGAAGCCGAGTACGGTGACGGCGATCCAGCCGGGGTGCCACGGCGAATCGAGCATATGGGGGCGGTAGGGCTGTTCAGCGGGGCCGCGCCATCGATTGACATCTGCGGTGTAGGCCATTTCCCTCTCCATGACGGCATTCGCGCCGTTGTGAATGTAAATAACATTTACATACGTAAACCATCCCGGATTTTTGTCAAGCAGGGCGCAAGCTGCGCCCGCCGATTTATTTTGGGGCTCCCCAGGGACCCGAAGGCTTGCCGGACGGCGCCTCTGCGGGCTTTTTATCGGCCGCATCCGGGCCAGGCGACCTGCGGTCGGTCGAAAAGCCGAGGCCGCGCAGATAGATCAGCACTTCGGCTTCCAACAAATCCTCTGCCGACATCGGCAGCTTGCGCCGCGCCGCGTCGCCGCGCGCAAACAGCGAGGCCACGCCGTGCGACATCGACCAGATATGCAGCGCCATCATCAGTGCCGGCGGCCGTGGCGTTCCGGGCGGCGACAGCGCGGCAAGCCGTTCGGCGGCCGCCCTGATCACCGCGAACGCACGCTCCGCCGCAGCCTGCAATGCGGGGCTAACATCGACGGGTAGCCCGGATTCGAACATCGCCGAATAGAACGCCGGCTCCTCGCGTGCGAAGGCAAGATAGGCCTTGCCGACCCGCTCGAACGCGGTGAGGGTGTCGGGACGGCCGTCATCCCAAGCCTGCGCCAACGCCGCTTCGAATTGCTCGAAGCCGCGCTGGGCGATGCTGGAAAGCAGCTCGTCGCGGTCGCGAAAATGCCGGTAGGGTGCGGCCGGGCTGACGCCTGCCATGCGCGCGGCATCGGCAAAGGTGAAACCGGCCGCGCCTTTTTCCGCAATCAGCCCGAGCGCTGCCTGCAACAGGGCCTCTTTCAGATTGCCGTGGTGGTAGCCGCGCTCGGCGCGGCGCTGTTCCTTGCGCCAGCTCATGTGAAAGGCTTTTACATGAGCCGGCCGCAAAGGTCACTAGGATTACCGCCTGGACGTCACGGCAAGCCCGGTTTTTCTGAGCTCGAACAGGCCTCTAGCCGCCCGGTATCGGGAGAACCGGCATGATCTCGACGGCCTCGCCCGGAAAGATCGAAAAATGCGGATGGTCCTCGAACATCCTCGCGGCGGCCTCATGCGAAGCTGCGCGAACGACCGTGAAGGCGCCCAGCAGGTTGCTGATATCGGCAACACCCTTCGCGTCGACCCTCTTGGTCTTTCCGAGCGGCCCGCCCATTTCGACAATTGCGGCGTGGTGCTTTTCGACCCATGCCTTCCAGGCCGCGATGCCTCGCTGTTGCCTGGCGTTCCGCTCCGCTTCCGGAAGAGCGTTCCATTCAGCCATTTTCGCACTGCTCTTGCCGCCAAGGAAGACAGCGAGGAAGGTGTCATTCGCGCTCATCGGATTTCCTTTCGTTTGGAGTTTCGAGGGTTGGAAGAAGATTTGAAGTCAGCGCGCCGCCGGACCGCGCTGCAATTCGGCAAACCCGGCAGCGGCCTGGCGGACGTCGGGCGGAAAGTCCGCCATCTCCTGCACCTGCCGGATTTCGATGATCTCGTTGTTGGAAGCAGGGCAGCGCTTGGCCCAAGCGATCGCCTCTTCCTTCGATTTCACATCGATCATCCAGTAGCCGCCCAGCACTTCCTTGGATTCGGCAAATGGGCCGTCGGTCACGACCGGCTTGCCGCCCTTGAACGAAACCCGCGTACCCATCGAGGGCGGGTGCAGCCCGTCGAGCGTGATCAACACGCCGGCCTCCTTCAGCGCCTCATTGTATTTCATCATCGCCGCCACCGCCTCCGCGGGCGGCATGGCGCCGGGTGCGGCGGTCTCGTAACCCCCCGGGATCATCAGCATCATGAATCGCATGTTCGGCTCTCCGTTCCCAATTCCGTCGACGGCCCGGATGAGCCGTCGCTCTTGAGATAAAGACGATGGGGGTTTCGCCGCTCCGACAGGACCTATGGAATTATTCCGAAGGTATTGGCGTCCTCGTCGACCAATGGAGCGGACCGGTACGGCTCAACCGCCACCTTCCTGATAGAGCGTGGTCCAGAAATCGACCACGACACGCGGCGGCTTCGGCGAGTCCATGATGCGCTGGGTGAGCAGAATGCCGGTAAGTTGCTCGGTCGGGTCGGAATACCAGGACGTGCCATAGCCTCCGTCCCAGCCGAATCGGCCCCGCGCGGTCTCGGGGTCGTCGAGGCCTCGGAAGACGGACATTCCAAAACCCCAGCCCCTGGTGTTGCCGAGGAACAATTGCGATTCACGCTTTTCATCCGCCGAAATGTGGTTGGTCGTCATCAACTCCACGGATTCCGGCGACAGGATGCGTTCGCTTCCCAAATCGCCGCCATTGAGCATCATCTGCGCGAAGGCATTGAAATCATCGGCGGTCGAGACCAACCCGGCGCTGCCATTCTCAAACACCGGCGGGCTTGAGAATTTACCCGTCACCGGAGGATCGAAGACTTTCAGTCTGTTCGCCGCTGGATCGCGCGCATAGGTGGTCGCGAACCGGTGCTGTTTGTCCTTGGGGACGTAGAACGCGGTGTCCTTCATCGCGAGCGGCGCAAAGATGCGATCGCGCAGGAATTCGCCAAATGTCATGCCGGCGACCCGTGCGATGAGCACGCCAAGGATCTCGGTTCCCGCGTTATAGAGCCAGCGTTCGCCCGGCTGATAGATGAGCGGCAGGCTGGCATAGCGCCGCACCAACTCGTCGGGCGGAAAGGAGGGAAATACCGGTCCCGGCGCAAGCCCCACCTCCGCCATCGCCCTCTGGATCGGATAGCGTTCCGGAAACACCGGGATCATGCCGTAACCGCAGCGGAACGTCAGCAAATCGCGCAGCGTGATCGCGCGCCGCGCCGGCACAGTCTGATGGATCAGCGCGTCGATCGTGAGCAGCACCTTGCGATTTGCCAATTCCGGCAGCCAGCGATCGAGGGGATCGTCGAGCTGCAATTTGCCGTCCTCGACCAGGATCATCGCGGCCGCTGCCGTGATCGGCTTGGTCATCGAGGTGACGCGGAAAATCGTGTCGCGCGTCATCGGCGAACCATCGAAGGCCAGGCGGCCGATCGCATCGACATGAACTTCGCCACGATGGCTAACCAGCGTCACCAGGCCCGGCATGTCGCCGCTTTCGACGTGGCCGGTCGTGACCTCGTGCACGCGATCAAGTCGCGCTTTAGAAAAACGGCTCGCTTCGGTCGCAGGCATCATTCCTCCCTCGGGAAAAATCGAAAATCAGGGCTCCGCTTCCCTTAAGGACGCGCACTTAACGTAAGGTATCG
>Ga0209167_10000271_pt1 | contig 44529 bp, 35 predicted proteins | sample Coa_R1_9_FD_187154 | JGI IMG/M metagenome (GOLD analysis project Ga0209167, IMG submission 187154) | Surface soil microbial communities from Centralia Pennsylvania, which are recovering from an underground coalmine fire - Coalmine... | ecosystem: Environmental > Terrestrial > Soil >...
TGCTCATCGTGACCGACCATTCCGATTACGACTACAAAAAGATCGTTCAGGAAGCCCAACTGGTAGTCGATACCCGCAACGCCACCCGCGGCATCAAGAGCCCGAAAATCGTTCCCTGCTAGTGCCCACATCCGGCCATAGTGTCCTGGCAAGTCTGGCTGGCGGCAGTAAATCTCTCCCTCGGAGGTGTACTTTTTTTCTACCTTGGCATCTAAAGCGGGAGAATCGTAGCCACAATAAGCGTAACGCATTGATATTGCGCTCCTTATCGGCTGACGGCGACCGCCGGAAGTGGCCTTTGCCGTGCAGAATTTGGGGTTAAGGCGCTCCACCCGGCTCTTCCCCGGGAGGTGCTCGCCAGGTTCCCCCAAAGAAAAAATCCAGTCAGCGGAGAGCTTTTCGCCCGTAAACTGGGTTTTAAAACGAAGAAACGCAGGGGTAGTAATTATGGGATCATCTGTCTCCCAGCAAGGGCTTTTCTCCCTTCTGCCAGAGGCGAGAAAGCCGTGGTCGGAGGTAGCTTTTAGCTTTGGAATTCAGGGGTTAGCCGTGGCTCTCCTGATCTGGGTGCGTGTGCTCCACCCGGAAATTCTCGAAGCTCCGCTACACGACTATCACGCCATCGAACTGGTACCGACTCCGGTCCCGGTAAATCATCAGCCGCAACCATTCCGGCGATTGACGCCGCCGATCCAGACTCAGCTTGACCAGGTGGCGCAGCTCGATCCGCCAGCAGAAGCGTTGCGACTTCCCGCTCAACTGCCGAAGCCCAAGATCAAGATTGATGATCCGCCGGCCCCGGTGGTGGCGATCGCATCTAAGAAGTTGGAGGCAATGCCGCCGGCGCCCAAGCCGTTGATTCCAAGGGCACCGGTGAAAACGAATGTTTTCTCCACCGGGAGCTCAGCTCCGCCAACCATCGCGCTCGCCTCCCAGAAAGTGCAGACTGGCGGTTTTGGCGATCCGCATGGCGTGCCGGCCAAGGCCAGCGAAGGAAAGCCGATCACGATTGCACAACTCGGTTCCTTCGATCTGCCTACCGGAACCGGAGTGGGCAATGGCACGGCAGGCGCCAGCGGAGCGCGTGGGGTCACGGTGAGCTCCGGGTTTGGCAACGGGGTCGCGATTAACGACCCGCGGCCCGCTCACCTGGCGGCGGTTCGAGACTCTGGTTTCGGAAATGCCGATGTTCCCGCTCCTCCGACGGCCGGTTCGCGCGCGCAGGCAGCAGTAGCGAAAGTGATTCCGGCGGAAATCCTTTGGAAGCCCGTGCCCATCTATACCGAAGAGGCGCGGAAGCTGAAGGTCGAGGGCGAAGTGCTGGTGGAAGCCGTGTTGGAGGCTTCGGGGCAAGTGAAAGTCGTGCGCGTGGTTCATGGCTTAGGACACGGTTTGGATGAAGAGGCCGTTAAGGAGGCAAGCCAGCTTCGCTTCAAGCCCGCGTTGCGCGACGGCCAACCATCAGACTCGACGGTCGTGCTGCATGTAATCTTTCAGATAGCCTGATTCCTTATGCGAATTGTGTATTCACTGATTCTCTCGTTTCTGTTGATTGTGGCTTCGGTTGTCCCGACACGCGCGCAACAAGCGCCGGCCGCGGTGCAGCCCAACTCGCCACCAGCGGCTGCTGATTCGGCGGCCCAAAACACAGGTTCCCAGCCCGCTGCGGCCTCTCTGGGTGACGTGATCGACCGGGTGGTGCAGCGCGAGCACCTGTTTCTCGCTCAGATGCGCCACATGCATCCCATGGTCGAGACCTATATTCAGGACCTGAAGCCGGACAAGGACAGCGGCAACCCCGTGCCCGTCAAAGACCAGTATTTTCTGGGACGGTTGGATATGACCGACGGCCCTGAAGACGTTTCGTTCACCGGGCAGCCCGGGTTCGGACAGCGCATGCTGACCAAGCTGACCGGCGTCTACTCCATGCACTTTCTGCCGCTCGGCTTTGCCCAAATGGTGGTGCTGGATACCGATTTTCAAAAACGGTATTACAACTTTACTTTCGTGCGCCGCGAGTTTCTGGGCGAGGTCCGCTGCCTGGTGATCGATGTTCAGCCGAAAGCAGGAGAAAAAATCCCGCGCTTCAACGGCCGCATCTGGGTCGAAGATCAGGAATACAACATTGTCCGTTTCAACGGCACTTATGCGCCGCCGCCGAAGATTAATTTCTATTTCCACTTCGACAGCTGGCGCCTGAATATGCGCCCCGGAACCTGGCTGCCGGCGTACATCTATACCGAGGAGCAGAATCTAAAGACTGGCTTGTCCAAGACTCTGCACTTCAAAGCGCAGACCCGGCTCTGGGGCTATGACGTAAAGGCGTTGAGCAAGAATGAAGAATTCACTCAGATTCTGGTGGACTCGCCGCAGTCCGTAAAAGATCAAACCGAAGCCGCCTCAGATGCAACGCCGGTGGTCGCCGAACGTATGTGGGAGCGGCAAGCGGAGGACAATGCCATCGACCGCATCCAGAAGATCGGCCTGCTCGCGCCTCCGGGAGAAGTCGACAAAGTTTTGCTTACGGTCGTGAATAACCTTCTGGTGACCAACAACATTGATCTGCAAGGAGACATCCGCTGCCGCGTCTTGCTGACCGCGCCCCTGGAGGCGTTTACCATCGGCCACACCATCATCGTGAGCCGCGGGCTGTTGGATGTGCTGCCCGATGAAGCCTCGCTGGCCGCTATCCTGGCGCATGAACTGGGCCATGTAGTGCTGGGGCATCGCTTCGATACCAAAATGGCATTCAACGACCGCATGTTTTTTCCCGACCAGGCCTCATTCCAGAATCTGGCTTTTAAGCGCAGTGAGGCGGAGGAAGCAGCCGCGGACGCGAAAGCCCTGGAGATGCTGAAGAATTCTCCCTACAAAGACAAGCTGGCCAGCGCGGGACTATTTCTGAAGGCTTTGCAGGAGAAGGCACCCGAGCTTCCCAACCTGCTTCACTCCCGACTCGGCAATAGCCTGGCCGACAGCAAGAACATCCGCATGTCCGCGCTGGTAACGGCCGCGCCGGCGCTCGACGAGAAACGCACCGACCAGATCGCTGCGCTCCCGCTGGGCGGACGCATCAAAGTGGACCCCTGGAGCGATCAGGTTGAAATGGCGAAGAGCAAAGCGGTTCCGCTGAACTCCGCCCGGGAAAAAATGGAATTTGAGGTTACGCCGTTTTTCCCCTACCTCACGCGGATCTCGACCGGAGGGGCAGAAAAGATGGCCCTGACCACTTCCACTGGAGCGCAGAAACAATAGCCGAGAGATGAAAGGAATGCACCGGCGGAGGGCTGACGAAGGAATCCTCTAGCAGATGCGGAGTTTCGGCGGGTTGGGCGATCATCCCTGCGCTCAGGCGAGGCTACTGAAGCTAGGCTACTGAAGCGCGCTGCCAACATTGGAAAACACGTTGTTGGCGTTCGAGCCGATCAGCCGAATCGTCCCCACGACGATGACCAGAATCACCGCCAGCATCACCGCGTATTCCGCGATGTCCTGACCGTGTTCATCGTTCCACAGTTGATTTAAGAGTCTTGCCACGGGCTCCCTCTCCTTCTTGAACTACCTTGCCCCCCCAGAAACGGGAGGATCCCCAGTAGACACAAAAACACGCGACCGATCCGGGGGCCTTAAGGAAATCTTAATCACCCGCCAAGGCCCGGCCAATAGCACAAAAGTGCCATACAGGTGACCATAGGTCGCCTTACAAGTTACCTCCGGTGTGTCGCAAATACCTTTCAGCCAATACTCTTGAGCGGCAAGGCCTGGTTCACCGCGAACAGCGCCAGTTCCAGGCGCGTCGACACCCCCAGCTTGTCGAAAATGTTGCTCAGGTGGTGTTTGACGGTGTCTTCGCTGATCTTGAAATACTCGGCGATCTCCTTATTGGAGTAGCCCGCGACAACGGCCGAGACAATTTCCAGTTCGCGCGGCGTGAGGCCGAATTTCTTCTGCCGGGCTTCGTCGCTCGAGGACTGCATCAGAGTCCGCAGATATTGCACGAGATTCGAGACGCTCTCGCGTCCCACCCAGTATTCTCCGGACATCACGGTATGAATGGCGCGAAGCAGGAGTTGGGTGGCCGAATCCTTGAGCACCACGCCTCTGGCGCCGAGCTGCAAAGCTTCCACGATCTGGCTTTTTTCCGCGGCCGCGGTAAGCAGAATCACGCGCACCGGGGCGGCATTGGAGGAAGTGCTCAAATCCCGCAGGGCCTCAAGACCCGGATGTTTGGGCATGGCCAGGTCGAGCAGCAGGATGTCCGGCTTCAACTGGCGTGCCAGCTTCACGGCCTCGGCGCCATCGGAGGCTTCTCCCAGAACCTTGAGATCAGGCTCGGCTTCCAGCAAACGCCGCAGGCCATCCCGAAAAATAGGGTGATCATCGGCGATGACGATGCGAACGGTTTGTGGCTTCTTAAAATTCATGCGGCACTTCCGCGCCACGCGGCACCGTGACTTCCAGGCGCACTCCGTGACCCGGATTTGATTCTACCGTTAGTTCCCCGCCGATCAAACGCACACGTTCCCTTATGATCATAGGCCCTTTCCCAATTTCGTCCATTTCTGCCTGGGTGAGGCGCCCGGAAAAAGCGAAACCTTTCCCGTCATCTTCCAGACTGAGCGTCCATAGGGTCTCGTTGGAACCGAGCCGCACCAACGCGTGGCGCGCGCTGCTGTGCTTGCGCACATTCACCAGGCCCTCCTGCACGATGCGAAGAAGCTCCCGGCAAACTCTCTGCGGCATATCCAGCTCGTCGAGGTCGGTAACGAAGCGGGCGGAGATTCCGGTCTCGCGTTGAAAACGTTCGACCGTGTCGTTCAAAACGCTCAGAAGCCTCTGCGCATCCACGTCGATCGACTTCATCTGCTGCATGAGCTCGCGCAGCTTGAGCACTTCCTCGCGCAGCAGGCCTTGAATTCGCCCGAGTTCTCCACCGATCGGGCCTTGCGCGTCCGCCTGCCGCCGCAAAACGTCCACCTGCATCTCAACCGCTATCAGGGACTGCACGGCGCCGTCGTGCAGTTCCCGGGCGAAACGGGCCCGTTCGGCCGCCCCGGCCCGGCGCCGCAAGCGGTGCAGAAGATAGACGTTGTAAACCGCGGGGCCGATCTGACGAACCAGATCGAGCAGGAAGCGGAGTTCCTCCAGTTTCTCGCCTTGCCGCACCGGATCAAATAGAAAAACTCTTCCCCTCCACTCGCCTCCCAGCAGAAAAGAAACCGCAATCACCGAATCGAACGGCTGGAATTCGTTCAACCGGGTGAGCGGTTCGGTGTGTTCCACCGGCAATTGGTTGCCCTCGGCATCCAGGGCAAGAATCGACCAGCGGTCGTCGCGGATCGCATAGCAAACATCCCCCGGAAAAGCACCGAGATAAGTTGCCCTATCCCGCGGGCTGGAATCGAGCCAGACAAATTCAGAGGCCGCGCCTTTGGCAGCATGGATTTCGCCGAGAAACACCCGTTGGCTATGCGCTTCTTGCGCCGCAATCAGCAATCGGGCGGAGCCGTACATGGTGAGGGCCTCGCCGAGAATCTGCTGCAGCGTGCCGGTGAGGCCCGCTTCCACGCGCGCCTTCGCTAAGATTCGGGTGGTGACTGCTTTCTCGGCGCGCAGATGCTTTTGCTGTTCGGCCAGATAGCCGAGCAGCAGTCCCATCACCAGCAAATAAACCGATTGCATGAACAAACCCTTAGGCTCAAAAGCTTCCAGGTTGACACGCAGACCAGCAACCGGAGCCCAAGGCAGTGCGCTGAGAGGCGCCAGCCATCCATGCAGCAAAATAGCGCTCTCCATCCAAAGCAGTCCAACTTCGGCGGCTGCGGTTCCGAGAGTTTCCCAAAGACCCCAGCGGTAAGCCGCGGCGGTCAAGACGAAAACGAAAAACAGCGAGAACGGGCTGCGGGGCCCTTCGGCAAACACTGAGATGAAGGCGGGCCAGACAATGTCCGCGGTGTGGACGAGAATCCGAAACGATGCAGTAGACTGCTTCCGCCGCCGCAAAAGCATCAAGATCAGGATGCTGTTGCCCATGTAAAAACCGAACAGGCCATACGCTGCCGGCGAATAGCCCAAGCGCGTGGGGTCCATGCGGATGGCAAGCAGGGCGGAGATTGCGAGAAACACGCGGGCCGTGGCCAGCCAGCGTTCGATGCGGCGGATCTCGCCCGGATCGGCCGGGGCGCGCATTCTCCACGAAAATCTGTAGCGATCAATGCGAAACAAAACAGTCTATCTCCGCGGGGGCCAGCGGCTGTGTCGCATAGTATTGATAAGAAAGGCTGGGAGCAAGAAAAACTTCCAGAAAATCAACCTTTGTCGAACCCAGCTGCACAATTCTTACGGCAGCGGCTTCGGGGCCAGATTACTACAGTAACCATGGGTCGTGTTGAATCCCATCTAGAATGGCCGGGGATACTGCGCTTGAACAACCGCTCTAAACTATGGTCCGGAGTCGTGATCTTCTGCCTGGCGGCAGCCGTGATCGGCGCTCTCACCCTGCCGCAATCGTATGGCTTGACCGCGGTGAGCGATGTGACCCAGTGCATTCTGCTGGGCGTGGGGACGTTTTCACTGGTGCCTCGCGCGCTGCGCTCCCCAGGCCGCCTGCGGCTGTTCTGGACTATGCTGGCGGCGGGGATGGCGCTGTGGTTTATCTATCAATTGATTTGGACGTATTTCGAAGTTTTTCTCCGGCGTGACGTCCCTGATTTATTCGACGCCGATATTATTATTTTCCTGCACTTCGTTCCCTTAATGGCGGCGCTCGGCCTCCGCGCCCACATCGGCGGAGACGAATACTCGGCCCGGCTGGGACGGCTGGACTTCACTTTGCTGTTAGTGTGGTGGATCTACGTCTACGTCTTCATCGTAACCCCTTGGCTCTACGCAGTTCCCGACGCGGTTCCCTACGCCCACAATCTCAACGCGTTGTATCTGGCTGAGAAAGTGGCGTTCCTGGTGGCTCTGGCCGTGTCCTGGAAAAGCAGTAAGGGCTCTTGGAGAACCCTGTACGCGAATCTGTTTGGCTTCAGCTTGCTCTACGCCAGCAGTTCCTATGTGGCCAATTGGGCGCTGGAGCGCAGGGTTTATTACAGTGGAAGTCTCTATGACATTCCCCTGTCGATCTCGGGAGCCTGGATCGCGTGGGTCGGACTCTGGAGCACAGCCGGCGAACCGGAGGGAGAAAGCAAGGCGGCAACCGCCTACGGAGTGTGGGTAGCGCGCTGCGGCATGATCGCCGTGTTCTCGCTTCCCATCTTTGCCGCGTGGACGCTATCGGACATGGCGGTTCCGCATCGTATCCTCTCGTTCCGGCTCGTCCTTACACTGCTGGCCGCCCTCGCCATGGGGGTGATGGTTTTTGTGCGCCAGTATTTGCTCGACCGTGAGTTGGTGAACCTCTATCATCATTCTCAGGAATCCATCGAGAACCTGAAGCGCCTGCAGGCGCAAATACTGCAATCGGAAAAGCTGGCCTCGATTGGACAACTGGTCGGCGGCGCGGCCCATGAACTCAACAATCCGCTCACCGCGATGCTGGGGTACTCCGATTTACTTCTCAGCACGGAACTCAACCCGGAGCAACGGCTGCAAGCGGTAAAAATCGGCCAACACGTCCGCCGCACTCGCTCTCTGGTGGCCAGCCTGCTCAGCTTTGCCCGACACACGCCCGTCGCCAGAACACCCATCGATCTCAATACGCTGGTGCGCACCGCGGTCAAATTGGCGGAATCACAGTGGCAGCCTCTCAAGATTGAAGTGCGCGCGGAGCTCGATAGCCAACTGCCCAGAGTTCTCGGCGACTCGAACCAGTTGCTCCAGGTCTGTTCGCAAGTCTTGGGCAACGCGCTGCACGCGCTCGAGGGGACGGGCGGCCGCAAGCTGAGAATCTCAACCACGCAGCAAAACGACATGGCGGTGCTTCAAGTTTTTGTCGATGGAAACGGCCAGACCGAAGATGACGATGGCAGGCTTCTGGGCTTGAGCGCTTGTCAAGGCATTGTTCAAGAACACCGCGGCCGGATTCGGTTTGAACAAGGAAATCAGGGCGAGCTCACGGTGAGCGTGGAGTTACCGGTTGTCTCCTCGCCGCTGCAGGCCGCTATGCGGACGACGCCTCAGCCGGCATGATTTCGATGGTGCGTTTGAGTTGGCCGCAGGCCGCGTAAATGTCGCGGCCGCGCGGACGCCGCACAAACGCTGGAATGCCCGCCTTGGTCAATACCTTCTGAAATGCAAGCACTCTCTCTTCGGCAGGTGTTGAAAAACTTATTCCTGGCCCGGGATTCAGCGCGATCAAATTCACTTTCGCCCGCAGGCCTCGAAGCAAATCCGCAACCTCTTCGGCGTTCTTCACCGCGTCGTTGCTGTCACGCAGCAGCACGTACTCGAACGTGATTCTCTCCCGATTGCGCAGGGGAAAATCGCGGGCCGCGGCCAGCAACCTTTCCAGATTCCATTTCCGGTTCAGAGGCATCAGGCGCGTGCGCAGTTCGTCATTCGAGGCGTTGAGCGAAATGGCAAGCTTGGGCCGGATCGTCTCCAGGCCAAAGTCTCGAATTCGCGGCACGATTCCGGCCGTGGAAACCGTCATCCGGGATTCGGGAATGCCGACTTCTTCCACCAGCAGCCGCGTTGCCTTGATGAAATTTTCGTAATTCAAAAACGGCTCGCCCATCCCCATGAACACCAGGTTAATGCGATCCTGCGGCGGCGAAACTTTCTGATCGGTCAACACGGCGCATACCTGTCCGACGATTTCGCCCGCGCTCAAGTTGCGCTTCACCCCCAGCAGAGCGGTCAGGCAGAACTGGCAATCCACGGCGCAGCCCACCTGGCTCGAAACGCAGATCGTGGCGCGATCCCAACTGCGCGCGAGGTTGACGTTGGTCTTACCGGCGCGGACTGCCGGCGCCTCCGCCGCTTCACCTGCTTCGGTTCCATCACCGGCTTCGCCGCCGTCACCCTCAGGCATCCAGACGGTTTCAACCGTTTCGCCGTCGGCGCAGGCCACGAGATAGCGCACAGTTCCGTCCCTGGAGACGAACTTCTCCTGAATAGTAGGCGAACCGACGGCGAATCCCCGCCGCGAAAGATTCTCGCGAAACTGTCGCGGGAGAGTAGAAAACTGATCCAGCGATCGCACCTTCTCGCGATAGACGCCATCCAGAATCTGCTGGGCGCGATAGGATGGTTCCCCCGCCTCCGCCACCAGTTCCGCTATTTCCTGGCGGTTCAGGCCCAGCAGGGACGCGTGCGCGCTTTTAGCCAAGGATTTCACCATACTTAGTGCACCGTCGTCGGCATCGACCGGCCGCAAGGACGCCCGAGCGGTAACGTAGCGCGAAGTCGGGTAACCCGCAAGTGACTGATTCTAAACAGCTAAACATTTTCGCACACTCCGCTGCCCTATGTGAGAATAGTCACAGACCTTTCCACAACACATTCTGGGGTTTTACTACGCGTCCTCCTGGGAAGTAGCTATGGTGAAAGAAGTTCGCAATATTCGTCGTCAGGTGTTGCCCAACGGTCTGACTATCATAACCGAGCAGATGCAGCACATCCGCTCGGCCTCCATCGGAATCTGGCTGCAGACCGGCTCGCGCGACGAGGATCCGGCGTGGAACGGCATCTCGCACTTCATCGAGCACATGCTGTTCAAAGGGACCGAGCATCGCACAGCGGAAGAGATTGCCCGCCAGGTGGACTCCCTCGGCGGCAATATGGACGCCTTCACCGCCAAGGAGTGTATCTGCTTCAATGTGAAAGTGCTCGACGAGCACGTTCCCGTCGCGCTTGAGATCCTGAGCGATCTGGTACTGCATCCCGTGTTTGATCCCAGCGACATCACCCGCGAGCGCGGCGTGATCCTGGAAGAAATCAAGATGGACGAGGACAATCCCGATTATCTCGTCCACGAAATCTTCACGCAGAATTTCTGGAAAGATCACCCGCTGGGCAAGCCGATACTGGGCACCAAAGAAACGGTGAAGAAATTCGAGCGCACGCCCGTTCTCGATGCTTACTCGCACCGCTTCGCGCCCGGAAATATTATTGTGTCGGCGGCCGGCAATCTGGATCATGATCGCTTTGTCGAGCTGGTCACCAAGCACTTCGAGCACATGAAGGCACAGAAAAACGGCTTCCACTCGCCGGTGCCGAAGATCGTTTCGAAGATTACGCTGCGCAACAAGAAGGCGCTGGAGCAAGTGCAACTTTGCATTGGCGTTCCGGCGCATCCCGTTGCGCACGAAAAGCGGCATGCCGGTTACATTCTCAACACGCTGCTCGGCGGCGGCATGAGTTCCCGGCTGTTTCAGAATATTCGCGAGCGGCAGGGACTCGCCTATTCGATCTACAGCGACCTGAATCCTTACCGTGATACGGGATGCATGGCTGTGTACGCAGGAACTTCGCGCGAATCGGCCGCCAAAGTGGTGCAGTCAGTGGTCAGCGAGTTTCGTAAGTTGAAGGCCGAGCCGGTGCCTGCCGAAGAACTGCGCCGCTCCAAGGATCAGCTCAAAGGCAGCCTGATGCTGTCGCTCGAGTCGAGCACCGCCCGCATGTCGAACCTGGCGCGGCAGGAAATGTATTTCGACCGCTTCTACGATCTCGACGAACTGATCGAGAAGATCGAAGCCGTGACGGTGGACGATCTGCAAGAGCTGGCCAATGAATTCTTCAAGGCTGAATCCGTCGCGGTGACGGTCCTGGGGAATCTGATCGGGCTGAAAATCTCCCGCGACCAACTGGCCTGTTGAAGAACCTCCTGCGTGACAATCAATTGCACAAATAGTGCACGGGACGGGCAGGAAGGTCCAAACTAGTTCCAAAGGCATCGCGCTTTTTCTGGCATTTGCGGGCTTTTCGAGGCATACTAAGCGGAGAATTAGGCCACGTCGTAGAGCACCAGGCCGGGCCCAGGTTCCGCATGTTTGAATCCAAAGCGTTGGTTCCCAAGAGTGAGCGCGTCGCGCTGGCAGAGTTGCCGGAACGCACGCCCGACCCAAAGCAGCGCAGCTTGATGGTGGCAGCCCTGGTGCTGTTGCTCGCGGGTCTGGGCGTCTCGCTGTATCAGTACCGCGACTTCTGGTTTCCGGACACGGAAGAAGCGGACTATGACCAGCCCGCCGCGACCACGCCCGCGGCTTCCGCCCCGGTGGCGACGAATGTTTCCAGTCCGACTCCTTCTGTTACAAACCCCAAGCGTCGGACCGCGGCCAATGCCAAGCCCGTAGCCAAAAACGTAGCGCCTGCCCCCGCGGCCCCTGCGATGGCCGCAACGACCACCAGAACCGTGCTTCCTCCACTTGAAGTGGAAGTAGTCGCGGGCGACAGTCACCGCACCATTCGGCCTGGGAGCAATTCGCTCCGAGTAGACCTGCAGCCGGGCACTGCTCCGCAACGGGACGAATCCCCTGAGACCACCGCAAACGTGACCAATAATGCAGCCGAGCGGGTGCAGATTTCGCGGGACACGGCAGATGTCGTCACCCGTTCCGTGCGGCCCGGCTATCCGCTGCTGGCGCGCCAGATGAAGGTGCAAGGCTCGGTGATTCTGCAGGCGCTGATCAGCAAAGACGGCGCGATTCAGGATTTGCGCGTGGTCAGCGGACCGCCGATCCTGGCCTCAGCCGCTCAGGACGCGGTCCGGCAATGGCACTTCAAGCCCCACTACCAGGGTAGCGAAGCGGTGGAAACGCAAGCCAAGATCACGGTCAACTTCACCATCTCCACCAACTAGACAGTCCTCGAGCGATGTTCCCGCTCTTGAGCGTGCAGAGAGGCTCAAGAGAATTCAACCCCAAAAATAACGAGCGCCCCGAGACTCTTTCGAGTCCGGGACGCCCGGGCAGCCCTCCCCCAGAACTGCTCACCAGAAAAAATAAACGCGTCGTCCAGGGCTGAAAATAGCCCGAAAGTGCCATCTACCCCACTAAAGTGCCAGAGATGTATCCTGCTGAAAATACGCCACTTGTATCTGTTTCTACCATTGACCGATTTTCCCCGCCTTGAAGTCGCAAGGGATTGTGCCGATGGAAAGATAGTCGGGGGTTTCCCCAACCAGCCATGCCTGCCTTTCAAGATCCCGAGATATGTCGAGGTGTGCTGGAGAGCCTGCAGATAGGGCTGTGCGTCGTCGATCTGCAACGAAAGATCATTATCTGGAGCGACGGCGCGGAGCGCATTACCGGCTATCTTCGGCATGAGGTCGTGGGCCGGCCTTGCGCGGGCCGAACCCTGCTGCAATGTGATGAGCACGCGTGCGAGGGCTGCGGGACCGGATGTCCGGTGGGGGCGGCGATCCAAACGGCCCACTCAGCCGAAGCTGACGGCTATGTCCATCACAAAGAAGGACATCGCGTTCCGGCGCACATATGGGCGGTGCCGGTGCGGGATGCGCGCGGGTCGGTGATCGGCGTGGCCCAAAGCTTCGAAGACCAGCATCAGGACGAAGACGAAGAACATCGAGAAGATGGCCTGATGAACTCCGGCTGCGTGGATGAAATCACCGGCATCGCCAACCACACCATCATGCAATCGCACCTGCGGGAAACCTTGGGAACGTTCGCGGAATTGCAGGTACCCTTTGGCCTCCTCTGCCTGCAGTTGGAGGGTCTTGACGTTTTTCGCGCAAATTTTGGAGCGGAGGCGGCCTCGTGCATGCTGCGCATGGTCGCGCACACCCTGGAACTCGCGGTCTGGAGAACAGACCATGTGGGGCGCTGGACCGATGATCAGTTCCTGGTTCTTCTAAATGGCTGCAGTGCCGAAGCGCTGCGTTCCGTGGGCGAGAGAATCGGCCGGATGCTGGCCAACGATGGCATTGAATGGTGGGGAGAAAAACGGTCGTTATCGGTCTCGATCGGACCAGCTGCCGCCCGGCTCGGTGACACGGCCGAGTCCATGCTCGAGCGAGCCCGGCAAAACCTGCAGATCTGTTCCAACCCAGACACCGGCCCAACCAAGTCCGCCCACAGTGCGGCATCCGGGAGCTAGGGCGATGTTCGCAATTATCGGCATTGTCATTGTTTTCGGCGCGGTGGTCGGCGGCTACCTGATGGAGCACGGGAATCTGCGCGTGCTGATGCAGCCGGCGGAGTTGCTCATTATCGGCGGAGCGGGCATGGGCACGGTTTTGATCGCGAATCCGCTGCACATTCTCAAGGAGATCGCAGGCGGAATCAGCGGTGTGTTCACCGGCTCGCCTTTCACCAAACAGAGATACCTGGACACCCTGAAAATGCTGTACGACCTGCTGAACAAAGCGCGCAAGGATGGCCTGATGGCTCTCGAGAGCGACGTCGAGGAACCGGAAAAGAGTGCCGTGTTTTCTACCCGCCCAGAATTCCTGAAGAACCACCACATTCGCGATTTCGTTTGTGACTCGCTACGGATGGCAGTCACGGGAGTGGAAGCGTTCGACCTGGATCAGATGCTCGACCTGGACATGGAGGTGCGTCACCACGATGCCACCCAGCCTACGGCTGCGCTGACCAGCATGGCGGACTCCTTACCTGGTCTCGGGATCGTGGCCGCGGTGCTGGGCGTAGTCATCACCATGGGCGCGCTGGGCGGCCCTCCCGAAGAAATCGGGCACAAAGTGGCGGCCGCACTGGTGGGCACGTTTCTCGGCATTCTGCTGTGCTACGGCTTGGTCGGTCCGATCGCCGCCAACATGACCAAGATCGCAGACGAGGAACACGCTTTTCTCTATGTGCTGCGGGTTCTCATCGTGTCATTTCTGAAAGGGAGCGCGCCCATCATGGCGGTGGAAGTGGCGCGCCGGGCCGTGCCCGGACATGTCCGACCGTCATTCAAAGAATTGGAACAAGCGTGCCGCGGTGGCGGAGCAGCCGCAGCGGCGACTGAGGAATCGGCATCCGCGGCGTCGGCATAGACTCTCGCGGCAACCACAATCGCCATGAACAATACGCGCCCCATTCTGATTATCAAGAAGAAGAGCAGTCACGGCGGCCACCACGGCGGCGCCTGGAAAGTGGCCTATGCCGACTTCGTCACCGCCATGATGGCTCTTTTCATTGTCCTTTGGCTGCTCAACTCGAGCAAGCAAATCCAGGAAGCGATCGGGGGATATTTCAAGGATCCGACCGGTACGTCACGAAAGGTCGGCTCCAACATGGTGGGCACGGGGGAAAACTTTACCCTGACCAAAGACAACATGCCCAAGCTGAAAGAGCAGCTGCAACAGGCCATACGGCAGATGAAAGATTTCGAGAAGCTGAAGAGCCACATCGAAATGACGGTCACTTCCGAAGGGTTGCGCATTGAACTCACGGAATCGGCCTCCGGCACTTTTTTCGAGAGCGGACGGCCGGAGCTGAATCGCGATGGAAGTGAATTGCTGGTTACGCTGGCGCAGGAGATGGGAAAGCTTCCCAACAAGCTTTCGATCGAAGGCCATACCGACGCCAAGCCCTACGCTGCCTCCGCCAATTACGGAAACTGGGAACTCTCCACCGACCGGGCTAACGCGGCCCGCCGACTGATGCAGAGCAACGGCGTCCGACCCGATCAGGTGACACAAGTCCGCGGATTTGCCGATCAACGGCTGCGCAAGCTTAACGATCCGCTCGACCCGGCCAATCGGCGCATCTCGCTGATCGTGCAGTACACGGTCAAGAGCAATGATGACGACGACCCCAGGCCCGCCGCGGACGCGGAAAGCCATACCGGCGAAAAACCCGCCAGCCCGGCGCATTGAAATAACTTTACAATCGGCTTCTCTCCGGGCTTCTCATCAGGTTGTATAATCCCCGGTTTGACCTTTACCCAGGTCGATCTTTACCCAGGTTCATCGCCACCAAGTGGATCGTTGCCAGTTTTGATCGTTGCCAGTTTTGATCATTGCAAAGTGTGATCGTTGCCAGTTTGATCTACGCCCAGGAGCGCTATCCCATGAAGAAGCTCGTTCGGTTAGCCGGCATTATTGCTTTGCTCAGTTTGCTTTCGACTATCGCCGGGTCTCAGGAAAAAGTCGATCTTGAGACCATCACCCGTATTCGCTACGAAGGCTTTCACAACTCCAAGGTCATGGACTATGCCACCGGCCTGATGGATAACATAGGCGAGCGGCTCACCGGCTCGCCGAATATGAAGCGTGCCAACGAATGGACTCGCGATCAGCTGACGGCCATGGGCTTGAGCAACGCGCATCTCGAAGCCTGGGGACCGTTCGGCCGGGGCTGGGCGAATCAATATGTCAATGCCCGCATGACCACGCCAGACATCGTTCCGCTCATGGTGTACGCCAAGGCCTGGACCCCTGGGACGAACGGTGTGATCACGGGGAAATGCATCCGGGCGAATATCGAAGACAAGAAAGACTTCGACAAGTACAAAGGAAAGTTAGCCGGGATGATTGTAATTTTCGGACCCGACGCGGAGGTGAAGCCCATTACTGAGGCTCCCTACAAGCGTCTTGGGGACGACGAACTGGCCAAAATTGCGGAGTACCAGATTCCGGGCGAGCGGCCGCCCTTCCGCTTCGCCGACTTCCTCAAGCGCCAGCAATTCGTGAAGGAGTTGAATCAATTCCTCGCCGACGAAAAAGTCCTAGCCGTGATCGACCACAGCCGCGGAACTGCGGGTGGGGGCACGGTTTTCGTGCAATCTGGCGGATCCTACAAAACCGGCGAGACCACCACGATTCCTCAACTGACCATGGCTTCGGAGCATTGGAGCCGCATCGCGCGGCTGTTGCAGCAGAAAAAAGAGGTTAGCCTGGAACTGAACGTCGTCAACACGTTCTACGATGACGATCCCATGCAATACGACACGATTGCGGAACTGCCGGGTACGGACAAGAAAGATGAAATCGTGATGCTGGGCGCCCATCTCGATTCCTGGCACGCGGGCACCGGAGCGACCGACAACGGCGCCGGCACGATCGTCATGATGGAAGCCATGCGCATCCTGAAAGCGCTCGACATCAAGCCGCGCCGCACCATTCGCATCGGACTGTGGAGCGGAGAGGAACAGGGTCTGCTCGGGTCGCAGTGGTACGTGGAGCAGCATTTCGGCTCGCGTCCGCCCATGGACGAAGGCAATATGAAGGGCATGCCAACTTTGATGCGTCGGGAAGCGGGCCCGGTCACCGTGAAGCCGGAGCAGGCGAAAGTGTCCGGCTATTTCAACGTGGACAACGGAAGCGGCAAGATTCGCGGCATTTATCTGCAGGAAAACGAAGCGGTCGAGCCCATTTTTGAGGCCTGGATGCGTCCTTTCAAAGACCTCGACATGACCACGATCACCATGCGGAATACGGGCGGTACCGATCATCAATCATTCGACGCCGTCGGCATTCCCGGATTCCAGTTCATCCAGGATCCCATCGAATACGAAACCCGGACTCACCACTCCAACATGGATGTCTACGACCGCCTGCAGCCGGAAGACTTGAAGCAGATCTCGGTGATCGTAGCCAGCTTCGTCTACGAAGCTGCCATGCGTGACCAAATGCTGCCCCGCAAGCCCATCGAAAAACCGCTGCCCAGGGAACCGGAGAAGAAAGACGAGTAAGGACACCGCAAAGGCCCACCGTCTGGCGTTTCGGCGAGGCGGTGGGTCGATGAGCCTCAGACCCCTGCAATTGCTCTTGACTTGCTCCCCGATTTACGGTAACTCTGTCGGACGCTGAGGCGTTAAGCCTTGGCGCCCTGGGAAGCGGCAGACTGTCGACGAAGTCCACCTCGACTGCCCACACCCAGAAGTGTGTTGTCCCGCCACCCGCGCTCGGGTTCGGGCTGCAGGCCGGAACAAATTCCTCATTTCTCAGAGGAAACCGAGACCCGCTGCAGTGGTTCGATTAGTTCGTGCAGAAAGGATTTATCCGCTATGGCCCTTCCGAACTTGAGCCTTACGGGAAACCAGACCGAGGACGTGCTCAAGGAGGCTGAATGGCTTTCTGTAGAAGTGAGTCAGGAACTCAACCAGCATTCCTGGTGCAAGGTTCTTTGCCGCCGCAGCGACAACAGTCAAGATGAGCGTCTGCTTGCCGACATGCTTCCCGGTTTCCCCCTGAAAGTCACGTACACGGACCAGGACGGCTCGCAGGTCGAGATATTCGACGGCTGGATTATCGACGTTGAATTTACTTACGAAATTTCGGGGAGCTATTCTGCCCTGATCACAGCCGTCACGCAAAGCTACTTCATGGACCTTTCTCCCCGGTGCGCCTATTACAAGGAACTGGATGTCGTGGGAGTCGCCAAGAAGCTGCTCGAAGTGGATGCGATGGTCGACTCGGATGCGAAATTTTCTGTCACCAACACCAAGACGATGGACTACGTGCAGTGGGGTGAGACCGACTGGCATTTTCTGAGCCGGCTGGCGGACGACAGCGAAGCCTGGATGAGGCCGCAGGGTGCCGCGATCGCCATTTGCGACGCGTTCCAGCCAGGCTCGAAACTGCAATGGCGCGACGAACACGGCCTGATTTCATTTCGAACCAAAGGCACGATCAACCCGCTTCAGTTCGACGGCGCTCACTACCAGATGGGGAAAATGCAGAGCCAGATTTTCGAGGAGGTTGAAGATCAGCCAGCTTTCTACGACAAATCTGCCGCCTTCGCAGTCGATAGCGTGAAGAGTAATTCGAAGATACTGCCCAGCGGATACGTAAATCAACGCAGCCGCGTCAGCACGCTCGAAGACTTCCAGAATCTGCTGAAGAAGGAAAGCCGGCGCTCCCTGGGCGGCAGCGTGTCGGCTCATGGCGAGAGCATGAACCCGAAACTGAAGCCGGGAGATGAAGTGGAAATTTCAGGACTCCCCGACTCCAACGGAACCTACGGTCTCACCAAAGTCGTGCATCGCTTCACCACCACTGGATACCTGAATGAATTTGAAAGCACGCCCTGGAAAAAATATACGAATCCAAAACCGCCAGTATCCAATAAGTGGTACGGCCTGGTGCCGGCTCGGGTGGTGGACAACAATGATCCCGACGGCCTGGGAAGGCTTAAGATCCAGTTTTTCTGGCAGGAGGACAGCCAGACACGATGGGCGCGCATGGTGACGCCCTATGCGGGCGCGGATCGCGGCTTCATGTTCCTGCCCGAGATCGGAGACGAGGTGGTGGTCGGCTTCGGGGACGGAGAAGTGGAGAAGCCGGTGATCATGGGCTCCATCTGGAACGGCGTGGACAAACCGCCGCGGGAAGACTTCTGGGGCGGCGACGTCGGTCCGAACGACGTGAAGAGAATTGTCACCAAGAGCGGCCACCGCATACAGATCGTGGACAAGCAGGGGAAAGAATCCATCGTGCTGGCGACGCCGCAAAATCTCAAGATTTCCTTGATCGAGAACGCGGACGAAACCGGGCGTTCGATGGTTACGCTTCATTCCCACAACGGGGATATTTTCTTGAGCGCGCCCAACGGCCGCATTCATTTTCGTAGTAAGTTTTTCTCCCGGGAAGTCGGTTAATTCGTTTTCCCACGGACCAGACTGGAGGATCATATGGCTGTTGTGTTCGATGGCAAAACGAAGATTGGCCGTGCCGTTGCGGATCCGGGAACCGATAAGACTCTTCCGTTCCCCGGCTCGCTGTCATGGGGAGGGATTACGGGACCGTCCGCCCTCTTAACCACCATCGGGATCGATGCCAAGCTGGTGCGCGGGACTCGCTGGGAGCAAATTGCCGGAGTGCAAACCGACAATTTCATGGCCGACTTGATCATAACGATTACAGGGAATGAGACCGTCACCGTGGACCAAAACCAGACCTACACCACTTACGGCACCTTGACTGAAAACATGTACGGCAATGCGATTTATGTTTTCATCAGTCCGCAGGACGTCACGAACGTCGCCACCGTCACCTTGAACTATTCCAGCCCGATTGCTGCCCAGCAGCCCTCTTCGTCGTTTCAGAACTACAACTGGATGGGCGCCACCTACGACCTTAACCTTCAGATCTGCATATTTAACACGCAGATCGCTGCGCTTAACTTCCAAGCTTACTTTCAAAACTATCAGTTTAACGTCACCAGTTTCGGCATGAACGCCATCACGTTTCAGGTCAATGGGTTGGAAACCAAGTGCGATGCTCTGGAAAATGCAATGAAGGCTCTGGGAAGCGCACTGCATGGCCTGGCCGCCAAGGTTGGCGGTCCGCGCATTTTCGGCGTGGCGGCCAAAGTATTGGGGTGCGCCATCCTGGGCCCGAATCAGATTCTCTGAAGCCGAAACTCGAATAGCCAGCAGCCAAGCAGCAATATGACCAGTTCCGACAAAACCGACGGCCCTTTGGTGACCAAGCAGAGACTCGAACCCCACCCGGGAGAACGACAAATACGCCCGTGGAGCCGGGCGCAGAATCTGACGCGATGCTTTCTGTACTGGATTCCGGTGCACTCCTTTCCGGTGCCGGCGCTGCAGCGGGACTGGCTGCTGACTTTTCTTGACCGCTGGGGGCGAGTGGCGGCGAAACAATTGAGCCTTCGAGCGGAACTCTTTCTGCAACTGCAATCCGTGCAACCTAACCTCTCCGATGCTCTCGTGAAATGTGCCCCGGACTTTAATCCAGTATTTGGGCTCAGCCGGCGTCCGGGCGGAGGGTTGCCTCCGCTCCCCACGCAACAAGATGTCAAGGCGATGCAGCGTGGTGAAAAAGCATTTTCGTTCAGCGACTACGCGGGAGACTATTGCTACTGGTTTCTGGCCGGGGCCGAAGATAAACAGCGAGCGCTTTTTTTTGGGCAGGGTGGACTGACCACACTTTACCTGAAGCCGGGCCCCGCGCCCGCTGTACCAAAAGTACGATTGCCAAAGGCGATGCAGGAGCATCCGTTCTTTAAGGACGCCGACGAAAAAATGGCAGCCGCCTCCCGGCTCTCCTCTCCTTTCTTGAAAAAAAGCAAGGAACTCTTCGGTGCGGGCCTGGAAAGCAGTCCGCAATATCCCGGCATACTGTTCATCGTTCCTTTGCTGGCGAGCGCCGACTTTTTTTCCCGCCCCGAGGAAGAAGTGAAAAGCTGGTTCGATCTTTTTGATATTTACGTCCGCGAAAGTCCCGTCGATCGAGGAATTTTGTTGGCGACCAAGCCGGACCTCGAAGAGGCGATGGCAGAGATTGTGCGGGAGATGAAAGCGGAAGGAATGGAGTACCGGTGAGTGTGCGCGATACAGCGACGGCCAGCCAGGATGTGGAGGTCAAAGCCCTCCTGGAAACACCAGGGGTGGAGGCGTACTTCATCCCCGTGAGCGCGTTTCCTCCGCCAGAAAACGAATTACTCCGGCTCAGAATCTTCGTGCGATCCCTGACCGCTGCGATTGCAGCGGAGTGGAAACTCAGTTCTGAAGTTTTTCTGCAGTTCAATCAGTTTCACCTCGCAGATGCCGGTTCGCGACTTCGCGATCACGCCAGAGAATGGAGACCGGCGCTTGGCCTCGCCGCCGACCCTCAGGGACCTGCTCCCACCATTTGGAGCAAGGAGGAATTCGAGCAACTGGACCCCGGACAGAAGCTTCGTCCGCTGTGCCACAAGGTTTTTCGCATCACCGCGGCCAGCGAAGTGCGCCGCGGGGCGCGGGATCTTATGCTGGACGTCGGAGCCGTCCTCGAATTTATGGTGCCGGAGGGTTCTGACAAGTTCCTGGATAATTCGCAGCGTCTGATCCTGCCGCAAATTAAAGAAAGAGTCTTCCAGGGTTTCCCGTTTCATGTGCCCCGCTTGGGGAAGAAAAACCTTACAGCGGAAACCGCGGGACAAATATCGGCGTGGCTCTGCGGCGCTGAAGTCTATCTGGCGGAAACCGTGGAAGATGGAGGGCTTGTGCTCATAAGCCTCCGGCCATTGCGGCCTTTCCTGGCGCGGCTGGGCGTCCAAGTTCAGTCAGGCCAGGTCCAGTCTGCCCCAGTCCAAGCTGCCCCAGCCCAGTCGATGGGCACTCCCGTTACGACGAGGTGATTCATGTTCAGCTCTGCGCTCCGGGTCGCTGAAAACACGCCCACACGACTAACGGTGGTCGATCCTCCCTTCTACTGGGTAGGATTCGTATTCCTCTTCCTGGGGCTGATATTGGTGCTGGCGTGTTTCTCCGCCGCCAGTCAACCCAACGCCCCGAAAGCCATCCGGAGCGTTGGCATTTTTTTCGCCTTGCTGTTCCTGATCCCCGGACTTTGGGTCTCTACCGACAGGACCACCCTGATCTTTTCCCGAGATAGCGGTACGTTATCCGTGATTCAGCAGAGAATGTTGCTGTACCACCATACCCAGGAAGTCCCACTTCGCGATGTCATGCGCGTGGATGTTGAAGCCGGGCGCGGTACGCGGCGACTGGTCGTTTTGATGAGTTCCGGAGGCGGAATCGGGATCGGCGGGCACACGACTCAAGTTGGCCAATACGAAGTCGCGAAAACCATGAACGACTTCCTTAAGTCGCACTAGAGCATCAGGCCCGCGAGCGGATCTCCAGTGAAAGCGGGGTCATCCCGGTAGCTGGTAATCACCGGCATCTGAACGAAAAGTCCGCTGCCCGCCGCTACACCTTGTGTGAGCGGCACCGCCCCCGGCAGGACGATCGCCTGAGGTGGTACGGCTAAGGGTTGTTCGGTTGTGCCTTTCCAGATTGTTTTCCTGGCCAGGTCATAAAGCCGGCTCTCCGGCCCGACGACGGTGCCGGGCATCAAGATCGCTCCCTGCCCTACACTTACTCCGCCGTAGACGCAGCAGCCTCCTCCGATCGTGACGTCGTCACCGATGATGGTCGGCATAGACTCCAGCGGGCTGATGAATCCCCCAATCTGAGCCGCAGGCCCCACATGCACCCGCTCGCCAATTTGCGCGCACAGGCCAACCATGCAGTTCGAATCCAGAACCGACGCAGCGCCAATATAGACGCCCATGTTCACAAAAAGTGGCTGCATGCAGGTGACTTCCGGTCCAAAGTAGGTTCCGTCACGAATCACAGCGCTCTCACCCCCAACGCGGACGGCCTCGGAGACGGCAAACCTGCGCCGGGGTAGTGTGTCGAGCTCGATCGCGTGGCCGTCGCCGGTGGTATCGCTCAGCAGACCCAGAACGGTATGCAGCAAAATGCCTTTCTTGACCCAGATATTCACTTTCCAGGAATCGCCGGAAAGATCGATGACCCGAGCTTCTCCCCGGTTGAGCGCGTCACGAAATTGAAGCAGGAGATCGAGATTATCCTCACTCCTCTCGGGCGCAGGGTTGTCGAACAGAGAACAGATTCTCTCTTCAAGGGCCGACATTTCGCACGTCACCGTCATAGTTGTTGATCAGCTCGCCCGCGTCCCGATATTGCTCGCGTCTCCAGGACTTATTTTTTCTTTTCCCAGCCAAGCCGCATGGTGCACGTGCCTCCCAGTTCGATGCGAGCTCCGCTCTTAACGCGCACGGGCTTCCCCGGACTCGCTCGGTTGCCGTCGACGCGCGTGCCGTTGGCGCTGTTGCAGTCGATCAGATAAAACTTGCCATCGCGCGTGTGGAGTTCACAGTGGAAACGGGAGATCATGCGCTCCAGGTCGCGCACCACGATTTCGTTCTTGTTGCCGCCATCCTCGGCCACGGCGCCGATGTGCACGACCTCCTGGTCCAGATTGTATTTCTTGCCCTTGTCCATGCCTTCGATCACTTCCAGGTAAGGATCTTTTTTGCCGCGGCTGGCCCACCAGGCCGTAATCAATCCGATAATGGCGGCAAAACCGACACCGCCCCACAGCATTCGCAGGCGAGTGCGGGACTGGATCGCGGCCTCGATTCGGCTGGCCAGTTCTTGCACGCCAGAATTGCCGGAGAGCGACTTTTGCGCGACGCCGATCTGCTTGTGGGCTGTGTCCAAATCGCCGGAAAGAAATGCGGTTTCTGCTTTCTGTCGCGCGGCCTCGCCCTCGGTTTCTTTTTCGGCCTCGGTCTGGCTCTGCTGCTGTTGCTGAGCCTGTTGCTGGGCCTGCTGCGCATTGGCTGCGTCAATCTTCTGCTGGGCAGTTTGCAGTCCGGTTGCAGCCGCGGCGTTGCTGGGATCAAGCTCAAGAATCTGCTGATAAATCTTTTTTTGCTGCTCCGGATCGCTAGTGGCGAAAGACTGTGCCATCAGCCCTTGAACCTTGGGCTTATTCGGATCGGCCGCCGGTCCCTGCATGATGACCGGCTGGCCGGGAGCGGGCGCTGGCGGCGGCGGGACCGCAACAGGTGGCGGCTGGATGGCGACGGCCTCGGCCGGTCCCTTGCCCAGCTTCGCGGGCAGCTGGTTGAGGCGAATGTTGCGGAAATCGAGATTCGCTTTCTCGTCAGGCGACAGCAGGCTGATGGTACCCGCGGTTGTGCGCGCCGCCTTCAACGGTGAAGTCCCTTCCGCGCGCGTGTCATAAAAATCGGTCACCGGATAACCGTCGACCCAAACTTCAACGTGCCGCCCGTGAGCAGCGACGGTGATGGTAGAAAACTGGTTATCGTCGCCCAGCACTTTCCGGGGCGGCTGCAAGCCTTTGAGTCCTCCGGTGCTTTCGGCGAGCGCCTGGCTGCGGTTGCCTCCCTTGTACTCGTTCATCACCGAAACTTCGTAGCCGGTGGCAAGCTGGCCGGCGTCACCGCGGAAAAAGATTCCAGTCTTGGGATGATCGCCCTTGTGCGAATTGACGCGCGCGGCAACCTGCAGCACGAAGTCGTCATACATCGCCGTGCTCTCGAGTTGGCCGATGCCGCCCTGCGCGTGCACGGCGCCGGTGGCCACTGACCACTGGGCGTCTTTGGGCTTTCCGCCGCCGCCGACCAACTTCTTCAGCTTGCCCGGTTTCTTCGGAGGAGGCGCGCCGACCGGCTTCCATCCCGAAAGATCGGATCCGTTGAAAAGAACCTTGGCGCCCAGAGGCTTGAGCCTGACATCGCGGAATTGAACCTTACCAGCTTTGCGGCACCCGAGAGCAACGACGCCGGCGCGAGCGCGCGAGTTCTTGCCGTCGGCAACCTGGCGGCCGTCCAGCTTGATCGTGATGTGCTCGGCCGAAAGAGTCGCTTCCAGAGTGTGCCACTGATTGAGCGCAGGATGCGCCGCCTCAGCCTTAATGTGATCGACGATGCTGCCGGTGGGCCAGTCTGAGCGCGCGTCGCCGATCTGCAGCTGGTATCCGGTGTCCGCGGGATCTCCGTCGGACGCGGCGCGCAGAAACACGCTGCAGTCGGCATCAGCGGCACTACTTCGGTAGCTTAGCTGCAACTGGAAGTCGGAGTAAGCGCCATTGCTCTGCAAATAGCCGCCGTCGCCAGCGGCAGCCAGCACGCCGCCCGTGGCGGCCCAGTGCCCGCCCGCTTGCTGCGTCCAGCCGAAGATAGATTCGCCGTCGAAGAGCAGAATCCATCCGTCGTCGGCTTCGGGCTTGGAAACCGAATTGTCGGCGGCAGCGATGGACGCCGCCACCAGCAGAAGGCACAGCAGTTTCTTCATGGGCTAGTCGGCCGCCACGGCACCTTCTTTTGCGGCGAAGCTCAGGCCTTCCGCCTCGCTGTAATCGATGCGCAGCGTTTGCTTCGGCAACACGTCTCCGCCCAGGATCGCCGTGGCCAGTGGCGAAAGCACAAGCTGTTGCATGGTGCGCCCCACGGGCCGCGCGCCGTAGGCCGGATCGTAAGACTCTTTTGCCAGATAGGCCACAGCCTCGGGACTGACCTCCAGCGCAATCTCGCGTTCTTCCGCAAGTTTCTTGCGCAGCGCGGAGAGCTGCAGGTTGACGATTCGTTCCAGCTCTTTATCGGTGAGCGAATTGAAAGTGAGAATTTGCGAAATGCGATTATAAAGTTCTGGCCGCAGGCTTTCTTTCACCACCGCGTGAATGATTTCCTTGCGCTTCTCGGGATCGTCGGTGGCGTCCATGGCTTCGCGAACGCCGAGATTGGAGGTGAAAATAATGATCGTGTTAGAGAAATCGCAGAAGCGCCCTTTGGCGTCGGTGAGGCGGCCTTCGTCGAGCACGCCGAGCAGCAGATCGAGAATTTCCGGATGACCCTTCTCCACCTCGTCAAACAGAACGATCGAGTAGGGCGACCGCCGCACTTGTTCGGTGAGGAACCCGCCTTCTTCTGAACCAACGAGGCCGGGCCGCGAACCTATGAGTCCTGAGACGGAAGACTTGTCTTTATATTCGCCCATGTCGATCCGCACCAGCGCAGTGTCGTCATCGAAAAGGGCTTCGGCCAGGGCTTTGGCCAACTCGGTCTTACCCACGCCAGTGGGACCGGCGAAAAGAAACGAATTCGGTTTGCGGCTCGACTGCAGATCGGCGCGCATGCGCCGGGCCGCGTCAGACACGGCCACCACCGCGTCGTCCTGGCCAAAGACGCGGCCTCCGATGCGCTCTTCCATCTTGAGCAGGCGGTCGCGTTCGCTCTCCAGCATGCGGCTGATGGGAATTCCCACGCGCTCGCCGATGACTTCCGCAATATGTTCAGGCAAGACCTGATCGGGAACCAGAAGTTGCGATCCCGCCATCTGCGCGACCTGGCTTTCAAGATCGATGCGCTGTTGTTCCAGATATTTCAATGATCCGTAGCGCAGTTCCGCGGCTTTGGCGACGTCTCCTTTGCCCTCGGCCTGATTCAGCGCGGCGGTCTGCTCATCGATGGCCTGCTTGGTTTTCTGCAGATTGTCGAACAGATCTTTTTGCTTCTGCCACTGGCCGACCAGCGCATCCACAATCTTTTTGAACTCTTCGACCTCCGCTTTCAGCGCTGTGCTCTTCTTCTTCTGTGATTCCGACGGAGCGGCGGTCTGCAACGATTCGAGTTCAGCCTGCTTGCGCAGCAACAAACGTTGCTGCTGATCCACGTGCGTAGGCTTAGATTCCTTTTGCATCCGAATGCGCGCGGTCGCTTCGTCAATCACATCAATCGCTTTATCGGGCAGGAAACGGTCGCGGATGTAGCGCCGCGTCAGCTTCACCGACGCTTGCAAGGCATCGTCTGACAATCGCACTCCGTGATAAGCCTCATAACGGGCGCGAACACCGCGCAGGATCGTCGCCATGGCCTCGTCGGTGGGCTCTTTGACCGTGACCACGTCGAAACGGCGCGCCAGAGCGCCGTCTTTTTCGATGCGCTCGCGGTACTCATCGAAGGTGGTCGCCCCGATGCAGCGCAATTCGCCCCGCGCCAGAGCCGGCTTCAGAATGTTAGCGGCATCCATGCCGCCTTCATTGCCTCCGGCGCCAACCAGAGTGTGAAGTTCGTCGAGAAAGAGAATAATCTCGCCTTTCTTGGCGCGGACTTCGTCGACCACACCCTTGATGCGCTCCTCAAACTCTCCGCGATATTTGGCGCCCGCCACCATCGAAGTAAGATCAAGCGACACCAGCTTGCATTTCTTCAGCGATTCCGGAACGTCACCGGCCACAATGCGCAACGCGAGACCTTCCGCGATAGCCGTCTTGCCGGTACCGGGATCGCCCACCAGCACGGGATTATTCTTGCTCTTGCGCAGCAGTGTCTGAATAACGCGGCGAACTTCTTCGTCGCGCCCGACCACCGGCATCAACTCGCCGGCACTCGCCGCTGCAGTAAGATCGCGGCCGTATTTTTCCAGAAGCTTGCCCGCATGGGGCGCAGCCCCGGCAGACTTAGGCTGACCCAGCGCTTCGCCGGCAGCGGCGCGGCTGGTTGATGCTTTGTCAACCGCGGCCGATGTGACTCCGGCCTGCCGCAGATCGTCTTTCGTCGCGGTGTCGCCGGATTCCATGGCCGCGCTCAGCAGATCGATGGGCTCCGCCCGCTCCGCACCGCGTGCGGTCATCTTCTCGAAAGACTTCTCAATCAAATCGCGCAGGGCGCGCGAGGCGCTGGGGCGCTTGCCGGCTTCGAGTTTCGGCGTGCCGTCCCCCTGGTTCAGCCGCGTGGATAGGGCATCGAGCAACGGCACGCTGGCCACGCCAGACTTCTCCAGCATGGCAGCCAGCGGACTTCCCTTGTCCAGCATCACGTAGAGCATGTGGACCGGCGTAATCAGACCGTGCTGGCGTTGCTCGGCCAGCAGGCGCGCCTGCTCCAGCGCGTCTTCCAGTTCGTTGGAAATCTTGTCGAGATCAATGGCCATGCGGGTGCCTCCAGCTCAGTGCTTTGTCACGGTCACTCCAGCCGCCTTCGGCGCGGCGGGGAGGGCGGCGTTTCCCAGGGGGCGCGGCCGGGGTCGCCCCGATTCGTATCACGGCTCGCATCGCCGCGGTTATCCCGAGGATCGACCGGCGGCTCAAGCCGAGGGTCTGGCCGGGGATCTTGTCGCGGGTCTTGCCGTGGATCTTGCCTGGGATCCAACCGAGGATCTAGCCGAGAAGACCGCGGCGGCGCCTCGATCTGCGACGAAGGTTGCAGCGGCACCTGCCGTACCGGCGGTTGAATCGGGCGGTTGACGGCTGGTTCGAGCGGTTGCACATGCTCCGCAACCCGCGGCGCGTCCGGCGTGCTCCCGGCAAAGAAGCGATGCCGGATGAACAGCAGCGAGGTGCGAATCGGAAGATGAGCCTGCAGGCTTACCTTTAAGTCAGTAATCGTCGGCACATCGGGCGCATCGAAATCGAATTCGAAATTCAGCTGGCCCGAGTTTCTCACCTCGCAGGATAGAATCACCGGCTGGCGGCGGAAACCGCTGCCTTCGTTGATGCGAATCTCCACCGCGATCTTGGTGCCCTTCTCGAATGCAGCCTTCTGCTCGCCGACCACGATCAAACGATACTTGTCGCGGCCTTCGAGCCGGAGCGACGAGAAATACGTGGTGAGTTCATCTCCCACGCCCTGCACCCGCGATGGCTTCGCGGCCAGGCGATACAACACCTTGCCGCCGCGGTCGAAAATGAAGTTCATGGCTTCGAGAGACGGGCTCACGCGGAAATCGATGTACTTGCCTTCCAGCGCGCGCTCCAAACGGTGCAGCGCGTCCAGAGCCTGCATGCAGGCGCGGACTTCCACTCCCAGGTCGACATGCACGTCGCCGCGCGGCATGGAATCCATGATCTGTTTCTGCTGTTCGATGGGTGCGATGAACTCAGTTTCGCCCGTATCGCGCAATGTATCGAAGTACTGCTGCACTGCCGGAGTCAATCCCAGATGCACAGCTGCTGCGCGGAAGAAGCGCCGCATCGCCCGGAAAAACTTATGCGGCGGCTGCACCGGATCGAGAATCTCGTAGCTGCAATCTTGCAACGCCGTCACCATGCGGTCGACGAAACGCATGGTTTCGCTATCCACTTCAGTCTCGATGCCGCGCTCGGTAAACAGCACCAGAAACTCGCGCATGGCACGGTGCAGAGCGGTGTAGCGGTCAGAAAGAATATTCACACTCTCGACGATCTTGCGCCACGCGGCTAGCAACTCGCTGTAACTGCAGATGGAAGTGCAGGCCGGGATGAAGTCGGAGTCTTTCTCATAACCCGCCCCGTAACGCTGCCGCCGCAGCCTCGCGGCAACCACGCTGTAAGCGGCGCTATCCGCCGGAACTTTCAGGGCAATCCGATATGCCGGCCGCCGCTCGGTTTTCATCTGCGGATTAAACTGATCCACCTCGCCATCGACCACATCTTTTTCGTGAGGCTCGCAGACGATGTAAATCGGGGCTTCGGCTACTCCTTCCAACTCGCTCTTGGGAAAACTGCGTTGCACCGGGTATTGCGGATCGATGTCCACGATGCAGCCCGCGGGCGTGAGACCGCGGCATTGTGTAACCGAGATGTGCAGCGACTCGCCTTCCTCGTCAATCACCACGATGGGATCGTGCCGCACCGCGCCCCGCTCGGCTTCCGGCAAGCGCGGACCGCCGCTCACCAGCCCGTAGGCGTCGGTCGAGTACCGGAGAAGCCAGAGCAGCGACGAGTCCAGGTAGCGTTCGTGCCGCAGAAAATGGTCCGGCGTGAGGAGCATGCCGTGCTCCCAATTCACCGAGCCAAGCTTGATGTCATCCGAGTCCATAACGAATCCTTCAGGCGTTCACCGGTTCTGGCCGAAACTTCTCAGGACGCCCACTACTCGGGCGGCCCAGGTGCGAGTTAATTCCGAGCCTGCTGTTCTCCACCTCGACTCCCAGCCGCGGAGCTTTCGCCGAATCCCGCACCAGCCACGAGATCCAGCATTTGCTCTGGCAACTCACGCACAAATCCAGGATCGAACTGACCCGCTTCTTCATTTCCGGACGCTGAAAGGCATAGTAATCGTCCAGCGAAATCGGCCCCACCGTCAGCGCCGTGCCCGCCAGGTCGTCGACTTCGGTTCCAACAACGTAGTCGACGCCCAAACGGCAAAAGCTGGCGCCCAAAAGACTGTATTCCTCCTCCATCAGCCACCTGGAGCTGGGGAAGTAGCGGACATCCTTCACCTCGACTCCCAGCAGCAACTGAAAGAGCAGCCGAATGCCATATTCGGTGTTAGCCAGCCGCTGCATGCTGGGCAGCAGCAGCGACAAGTTGTACCACGTTTCGGGCGGCCAGTCCTCTGGATTCAGACCGAACAGCGAAATCCAGCGGGAGCAGGAATTCAGGTCGTCGGGCTGCAGATTGAACAACCGCGCGCCTTCGCGAATCCAGTGGGCCGCCTTTTGCAGGGGATCGTCCAGAATCTCAAGGACTTCCTGCGTGCCCATTTCCGTTTCCCCGCCCTTGTCCCACATCCCAACCGGCAAGGCGTGGAAGTAGCCCAGGCCGGCCACCGCCAGCTTGACCGTAACACCGGGGCCCAGATCACTTCCGGCAGGAGGATCCTGGGCGACAACCCAGCGCGAGGGATAACCCAGGCCAGCCATGCGCAGCGAGATGCGCGAGGGCGAAACTCCCAGCTCGGCCAGCACTTGCAGCGCCGAGTCCACGGTGTGATGGAACCCGGCAAAGCCCGATTCCAGGTAAGGCATTTTGGGAGTCGCCGCCGTCATGATGCGATCAAATCCACCGCCAGTTCCGTCCCCAGAGGAAAGCGTCCCGCCAGATACCTGAGTAGTCCGTCCTGGAGCAGAGGAAACTCCACCTGGGGATCGACGAAAACATTCTTGTCGAGATGGACCTTGATGTGTTCCACACGCTTCAATCCCTGCTTGCTGCGCCGGACCGAGGGCTCCACTTCAATCCCGGAAATCCTGCTGTCAAACGACCGCGCGACATTGATCAGGTCGGTCCGCGTAACGATCCGGTCGCGTGCCAGCAGCGCCTCGGAGAAACGGTCTTTGGCCCGGGCGAAATCTTCTCCGTTGGTGCCGCCCGCAGCCGATACAGGATTCGCGATTCGCAGCCCGGCAACCTGGGTCTTCTTCAGGAATCCAGTCATCTGCCCCGGCCCCACCTCATTCCCCGCGGCGCTGTTTGTAATCCACAAGCGCACGTTGGCATAAGCCTCCCGGCTGCCATCTGGGCGGAGGGCTGGACGCAATTCGATCCGGGAGTTGCGAATGGCATAGCGCCCAACCCCGGGGTCGACGGAAGGCTCGGTCTCAGGCCGATAGGGCGCGCCAGACTCTCCCAGAATCGACAACGGCGCTACCAGGTGATGACCCGACGCACCTTCCCCGCCGACAATCGGAATCGAACTTCCCTGCTTCTCGAAAACGATCGTCTGATTGAAGCATTCCACGTTGGAAGCAGTGGCGGCGTGAAGCGCGATGCCTCCCACGGCACTCTGCAATGGCGGAACGTCAGCCGGCAGCGAGATTCGAATCCAGGCTCGTTCCTCGCCTAAGGCCTTCTGAAACTCGCGGCCAAAAACTTTGGTCAGACCGGCTTCCATGGCTCGCGGCACTTTGCAGCGGAACCGCCGATTTGCGGGAACTGCTGGAAGCACAAAAGATCGCGGCCCATAAAAACCTGTGGGCAGGGCGGCAACTTCTTCTTCGGTAGTGCCCTCCGCTGCGGTCTTGTCAGCTCCGCCGGAAGCGTCATTGCGCGGTTCCGCGATCAGCCAGTCCAACGCGCATACGCCAGCATTGCCTCGTCGCGGCCGCAGAATGCCGGGCGCTACAAGCTCGCCCGCGGTGTTCATCAAACACCATGGCTCGGTCTGTAATGCCTGCTGGATACGATAGGCGTCCGGGCCCAATTCAAAGAACAGTCCGTGCTGGCTGAGATGATCGGGAGGAAGATTCTCGATGGCGAGATATAACGCCGGATTCGGACCCAGATTCACCTTCACCGGTTCGAGGGAAGGCCGCAGCGCCTGCAACGCCTCCGGCAGTTCTACGCTCGAGAGCAAGCGCAGAGCGCCGTCCTGGTAGGTGAGTGCGAAGGCGAGGCGCGCCTCCGAGGCGCGCACCGTGACGTCGGTCATGAACGTGAACCGCTCCCCGGTCTGGCCGTCGCCAACCAGTTCGGTGCCGGCCGCGATCAGCTGCGATCCTTTTTCGAGGAGGAAGCGCACCAGAACCTGCGCCGGCCGGGCGGCCCGGGGCTCCATGCCAAGATTGCCGATCAGTTCATCTAGAAGAGCGAGACGGATGCGGTCGGTTTCCGCGTAGAGACTTTCCAGCTGCTGCGCGAACGTTCGGAAGAGGACAGCCAGCACCGGATCGGTAATTTCGGCGGAAACGCCGAAATCCCGCACGCGCCGCCGGAAGTCGTCGCGCAGTTTCTTGTCGATTTCGATGGCGCTGACATTGCTTGGCATTGGGTCCCAGACCTACGGTGTGCGGCTCCATCCCAGCGAGTAGGTCTTCGTACGGTCCAGCTTGGAAACCAGGGTCACCACCCACTGAGCTACATCAGCCCCTGCGGGAGACTCGTTCTTGATGCTTTCCACCTGAAAGTTCGTCACTCCCAGCTCGTCGAGCGAGCGGTTGATCTCGTCCATCGCCATTTGGACAGTTTCCGAACGCATGGTGCTCTGCTCCAGCAGGTCGCGCAGACCAAACCGGGTACAACCCAGCCACGAACCATGGGGAGTGTGCGCCATGACGCGCAGAAGAGAAAGCACCGCTTCCGGTTCGTCGCAGCGGCGGAGGAATCCCTGGTTGAAGCGCAGCGGAAACGCGATGAACGAGATAGACGAGGCCTCCTCAGTTGGTGCTGCTCAGTCACTTGCTTAGTTGCCGTGCTCAGCCACGCAGTCTTAGTTGCTTATTCTCAGTTGCTCATGGAAATATCTTTGAAGTTTTGCTGGTTCATCGACGGCTCCAGGTGCAGCACCAGCATGTGGTTCAGCTTGTCCGCCGCAGCGCCCCCGTCCAGAGAGCCCTGGGAGGGATTGCTGGTGTGGAAGTGGCTGATCCAGCCTTTGAAGCTGTAGCTCAAGAGAGCGTCCTGGTGGGCGTCGTCTTTCCAGAACTCGATCTTCATGTCCTTCACTTTGTCGCGGGTTACGACATTCGACAGGTCAAACAGCTTTTTCAGAGCCGAGTGCGGCAAATTGGTGTCGTCGTGAAAATCGATGACCACAGTGATGTCGGTGTGCAGGCTGCCCATCTGGGGCATGCCGGTGCGGTCTTTGTCGGTTTTGAAAACCACCGAGGTGGAAACGGCGTCGAATTTCGTGCCGTCAATGGTTACGGTGCTACGGTATGGAGCGCTGGGCATACGAATCTCCTCGAGCTTGGTGGCTCATCTTTGCTGACTAGTTACTCATCGTGATTTCTTTGAAGTTCGCCTGGTTCATGGCCGGCTCGAGATCCAGGACCAGCATGTGATTCAAGTTATTGGGCGGGGCCGGGTGGTCGTCGTCGCTTCCGTCCGTGGCCGACAGTTCGTGCGGATTCGACGTCTCGAACCGGCTGATCCATCCCTTGAAGCTGTAACTGCAAAGCGCGTCCTGGTGGGAATCGTCTTTCCAGAACTCGATTTTGATGTCCTTGATTTTGTCCCGGGTCACGACGTTGGCCATATCGAAGAACTTCTTGAGCGTCGCGTTCGGGAGGTTATCCTCGTCGTGGAAATTCGCCACCACGCGAATTCCAGTGCTTAAGCTGCCCATCTGGGCGACTCCCGCCTTATCCTTTTGCGTGCTGAACAGGACACTGGCGGAGACTGCGTGAAACTTCTTGCCGTCAATAGTGACGGTACAACGGTAGGGAGTTGCTGCCATGCGAACCTCCGTGAATCGTAACTATGGTGAATCCAACAGGCCAGCCGTTTCTCTCACGAAAAGCCGGGCCAACCCAACTTACGAGGCTTGAACCCCTGCGCGCGGCGGCGAGGCAATCCCAGTGGCGGAGAAGTAATTCTGACCAGCCATGGCCCGCCCCCGCTCGCCCACGAAAACAGCCTAGCCCTCAGTCTTACCGGCAGCGGCAGACTTGAACTCGGGGACGTCAATCTTCAGGACAAACGTCTCTGCGGGGCCGGTTGGCATCACGCTCAACGTGATGTCACATATACCCTGCATGCGCTTGTTCGAATCCTTGTCCACGTTGAGGTCATAGCCCAGAATCGTGCCCTGCTGCACCTGCTCGTCCAGCAGCCGGCGCAGCGGCTTCTCGATCTGGTCGTCCATGAAGTCGCGGGTTAAAACCTGACCTGCCACCTGCAGCAAATAATGCCGGCAGCAGCGCTCCAGGTAACGCAGAATTCGGTACGAAGTAAAAAACTTCAGCACTCCGTAAGGATCATCCGCCTGGGTGCGGCAGCCAAAAAAGCACAGGTGATTGTCGGCGTCGCGGATAATGGGCACCAACTGCCGCTCCATGCTGAGGTGTTCCATCTCACCGATCAGCGGTTCGACGCGGCACTTGGCGGATCCGGACACCTGGCCGAAACGCGATCCGACCGGGCCCTGGGCAATGCCTTGAGCATCGTCGGCGCGCGCAATCGCGCCCGCAAAAACCAGCGACGGAGGACCCCACAAATCGTCCCCGCCGTCGATTCCCTTCTCAAACCAGTGCGCGGGACGCAACTGCAAATAACCCATGGTCACCACATCTGCCGCGGCGCGGTCTTCCGGCCGCTTCAGAAATTCGTATTTTCCGCCGGGCAGGAAGTTGCGCTCCACGTTCTTGAATGACTTCTCGTCATCCAGATCGTTGATCATCAACATGCCCCAGGAGTTCGCAATGTCCTCAAACTTCTCGCGCACGCCCTGCGGTACGAAGCCGGGAATCACCAGATTGCAGATATCGTCGCGGAAATTGAAATTGTCGTTGCGTTTGCGAACAAAATTCTCGATCGCCGCCACGCTCATGCTGAAAACATCCTTCATGGCCCTGGGATCGGCGTTGAGTACGAAAAGCTCCACCGGCTTCCGCACCTTTCCGTCCGGAACCTTGGAATTCTCAAAGAACAGCATGATCTGGCGATAGCTGCGCTCGATGGGTCGAATCTGCTGGAAGATCTGGGCCAGAACCTCGTCGCGAATTCCCTCTGCCTGGTCAATCTGCCCCTGCATCTTCTTGACTGTGGTTTCGTAGGAATCGCTCTCGCCGAGAAGTTTTTCGAAGTTGGTGAGCTGCGACAGGAATTCCGACGCAGACTGGGGAGTAAAGATACTGGTGATTTCGCGGCTCTCGTCGATGAAACCGGGATGCAGGTCGGCAAAAATATCCTGCAATAAATCGTGCGCTGCACTTTCGCCCAGGATCTCTGCCGTAGTTCTGGTCTTAGTTTCCGTGACTGGATCAGCCATTGCTCGCTCCCCCCTTGCCCGCAACCTTTTCTAGTTCTCCCCGCAGACGGCTCAGCGCCTGAAGAATCTCAGAGCGTTGCTGTTCGTTGCCCCAGGCCCGCCGCACCGTGGGTAGCTTCCAGCGATCCTTGAGCCGGTAGAGCAAGTCAATGTGATTTTTGAGGTCGGCCAGGTCGTTGCGCAGAAACTCGGTTTCGCCGTTTTCGTTCTTGATCTCCTGCCGTTTCTGCAGGTTCTCAGGATCAAAATCCTTCACGTTGCGGAAACGGAATTCCGCCTTGAACTCGGTCTGCTCAGGCCCGGCCGACCCCTTAAACTTCAAGCCAGGCTGGAATTTCTTGAAAGCATCCTGAACGTCTTCGACCTTGGTGGGCTCCTCGTTTTCCGAAGCTGCTTCCTTGCCGGCACGCTCCAGGCTCATAGGCATCATAACGGCACAGGTTGAGGTGGGTACTTTGCGTACGGCGGGAGTAATCCCTTTGCGTTTTACTTCAACTAGCGGCATTTAGTTTCTCCCCGGTAGACCCCGGCTTTTGGACGAAGATACCTCTGGCGGCGAGTCACCTGAACTCTTGGGTGCTTTCCATACCGAACTGCCACGGCTTACTCTGGCCTGCCGGGGGGACAACCAAGAACAAGGCAGGTGCCCCGACGAGAAGCCGGGCAACAGGCGCGAAGCTAATATTAATTCGGCAAATTGTCAATGGGTTTGTGGCGGATGCCATCCTGCCCTAACCGAGAACGGTCAGGAAAGACGCTTCCGGCTTCCCTCGGGGCGCTGCCCGTAGGTCCGCGCCAACTCGAACCCTTCCGGCTTCTGGAGGGATTGAAAAGCCAAGGGCAAGCGCATCGATCGTTCTGGGTTCCGGTACCAAGCGAGAGCCTGCGGTTGCATCAGGTGGTCGGCCCGTTCGTTGACCAATTGCCAACCGATCACCCGCTGCAGCTGCCCCGCCGCTTCGAGCACCGTATCTCCCGGCGAAAAACCGTCCCAAAGGCACACAAATCCGTTCTCAGGATGGACATTTGGGTGAAAAACCGCTTGAGCAAGGCTGGCTTCGATGGGAACCGAGGGGAAGAATCGCGGAAAATGAAAGGTCACATCGTGGCAATCTTGCACCGACAGTTCAGGTTCTCTCTTCACCAAGGCTGGGCTATGCCGAAGCGTCCAGCGAAAGGATTGCCCGGTTGCAAGATGGATCCTATCCTTCACCTTCAGCTGGCCCGGGTTGGCTTCTGCCAGTTGCTGGAGTAATCGCCACTCCTGCTCAATCCGTCGATCATATTGTGTCGACATCGGGTGGTTGACATTGGGTGGTTGACATCACCCGTTCATGGCAATGGTCGAGACCCGGAGAACGTCATTCGGGCGCACCCCCTGGCCCGGCAACGGCTGGGCAAAATCCAGCGACTGGCCGTTCCACACGACCTGCGGCTCGCCATCTCCGCGCAAAATCTCGCCCCGCTCGCGCAGATCGTAAAGGATTTCCTCCAGCACCTGATCCAAATGCTCTTCGTCGTCGATATCAACGTTGAACTTGCTCTCGCCGGTGATGGTGTCGAAATACATTTGATACTTGGCCATTCGGCTCCTTGTTTACCGCCCCTCTACCTTCCAGTCCGGGAACCTCGGGCTTCCTCCGCGGAGGCTACCGGCACATAAGGGCGCAGTGTCTTGGGCAAATCTTCGATCGTCCACTTGCAACGGCTGCACTGGCCATTGGCCGTGTCCCAGCAGTCGCGGCATTGCGGACGCCCGCAGTTTCGGCAGGGGCGCAGATCGCCCTCCTCTGCCGGAGTCATGCACAACTGACATCTGCCGTATTTCACCCGCGGGCCCAGCTGCTTGTCCCACCAGCGTCCGTCGGGAGTCATAATCGGGACGCGGTTCTGCTCGCACAGCTGGCACCGGCTCAACTCAAATCGCCAGCAGCGGTCGCAAACCAGCATTCCACAGCGCGGGCAGGGAAAGGAAACTTCACTGCCCAGCCTCCGGCCACATAACTCGCACTTGCGGGAATGCAAATGGCCAACTCCCATAATCGCCAACGAAACGAACGCTGCAACCACCCCCGCCAGCCAGACCAGAGGATTGCGATTCGCGTCGGAGAAAAACACAATCGTCGCGGCCACCAGACTGCAGCCCACCGGGACAATCACGTTCGGCCACTCCGCTCCCAGATCCACCTGGAAGAATCGCAACAGCAGCGCAGAAGCCCCCGCGATCACCGCGCCGCAAACCACTCCGGTGACCGGCCCCACCAGGAAGGCCACCAGTTGCAGCACCGTCAACACGAAAATCACGGCCAGCAACGACGCTGCCACTCGGGTGCTCATAAGGTGTTCGCCCCTGGCGCAGCTGTTTGACCAACCGTTGAGCTCGGGCTCGACGGATTTGGGCCGCAAGTGTACAGGTGATCGGCAGGCAATCCCAACGCCGCCGAGCTGGCGTTGAGCCAGGGCGATCCCAAGCCAATCGAGCGCACAATTTCCTGCTCCCGGATATTCGCCGACTCACACGAAGGGCAGCGCCTTCGCCGCAATGTGGCCAGCCGCAACATTGGCCGCCAGCTATGGCCGCAGTCAGAACATTTTGCGTCCGTGCAGATCGGCCAATCCAGAAGCACCGTATCCGAACCGGCTCTTTCCAACAGTTCCCCGAAGGTCGCGTCCGGCCGCGGTAAAGTATGCAGGCTATCGCCTGATTCGTCGACCTGTTCGTGAAACGGACATTCAGCACTCAACGAGATGCGGAACTCGTTCAGTTCCCGCGCCGGGTGAATCTGCAATTCCAGGCTTCGCGACGAAACGGGCCGTCCCGACTCCGCCTCGAACATAAGTCGAAACCCAAACTCTGCTTGCAGGCTCCCGATCATCCCCGCCATCGTAGGTGTGCTGACCAGTTCCGTTTCGCCCTCGCCGTCATTTTGCGGAAAACATGGCCGCAGCGTGGCGTCCCATGATTCCAGCAATTCGCGTCGTTTCGCCGGACGCAGCATGCAACCGAAGCAGGCTTCTTCCTTCCGCCCAGCGAAGTAAGTGACGCGGCCATGCGAATAATTCCGCCGCCCTAACCCTCCATCTATCACAGGGATACCCAACTTCGTCGAGATATACGCCATCTCCAGACGAGCCGCGTCGCTATCCACGCAGCTGAAAATCACGCTGGCTTCGGCCAGACTTTGAAACCCGAGATCGGCGATTTCCCGGTCCACACCCGCCCATCGCGTTTCTGGAAACAACGCCGACGCGGCCTCGGCCACCGTCACCGCTTTGTTCTGCCCAGCGGCGTTTTTGCTCCAGAAAAAAATTGACCGCGGAAGGTTGCTGGGTTCCACCACATCCGGGTCTACGAGCGTCACGGTTCCCACTCCCAGCAGCCCCAGCACCCGCGCCACCTCATTTCCCAGCGCACCTGCCCCAGCCACAACGCACTGCAGGCGCCGCATTCGGGCCCGTGTGAAAGGCGTTTTCTCCAGCCTCGCGTAATCGGCGCGAAAAGTCTCTGGATACATGGGCGACATTATAGGCTATACTTCCTCGCCTCGGAATTTTGGCAGAAAAGTGCTAATTTTTGCACTCTCTTCGCCGCTCGGGTTATATCTCGTTCTATGAGCCTCTATCAGACGCTCTATTTCATGTCTCTCGTGGGGGGGATGGCAGGCCTGTTCTCCTGGGTACTGGTGGCACTGGTGTCTATGGTAATCACCAACCAGCCCCTGTGGGTTTCGGACCTGGTGTCCGCGACCATTTTGGGCGCGTTCATCGGTGGTCTGACGGTGGGGTTTTCCGACCACTGGTCCGGTAACCGGGTTTTGCCGCGCTGGGTTATCTCGGGATTGCTGATCGGGATGGCGGCCGGGGCTTCCGCGGGAGCGCTCCAGATTCCCATTACCAACAACCTGGCGCAGCAGGCGCCAGTTCTCACCCGCCTGATTGCCTGGATGCTGGCCGGTTCGTTCATCGGATGCGGCCTGGGGTTGCGCTGGGCCGGGGTCAATCCCGCGCGCGTAGCCCATGCTTTCGCCGGAGGCCTGATCGGCGGCGCGCTGGGCGGACTGATCTTCGCCGGATTGTCGGCGTCGGTTCCCGATCTTTCCCAGGCGCTTGGCTTTGTGGTGATAGGAGTGGGCATCTGCTTCGGCGTCACGCTCGCGCCCATCCTTCTGCGCGACGGCGTATTGCAATTTGTCAGCAGCGGCGACGCTCGCGCCCAAAGTAAGCTGGGACGTACGCACAAAGAATGGGAAATCCAGCAGGGCGATTCCTACGTGATCGGCAGCCAGAGCCAGGATTTATCGCGCAGCCGCTATCGGCCCGAGATTGACGTTTTCATTCCCGACTCGGCCATGGCGCCGCGGCATGCAATCCTGCTCGGCAAGGGCGGACGGTTTTTTCTCGCGCGCCATCCCAGCGCATCCGATCAAGCGTCACTGGCGCGTTATCAGCTTCGGGTCCGCGGCAAAACGGTTGTGACTTCGCAAGAGTTGCGCAATTCCGATGACATTTTGCTGGGCCGTACCGCTTTAAGATTTGTTACGCGCAAGGACAAGTGAACGCAAGAAACGTGCGTCGATCAACCTAAGGCGTAAAGCAAAACACGAAGGGGTTGCAATGTTCCGCTGGGTTTGCCGTTCCACCGTGATCTCGGCTGCATCGACGATGCTGCTTATGCCAGGAGTTTCCGCGCAGTCGGGTAAGCTGGAATTTGCCGACCGTCCCCGCCTGGTGAGTTGCGATCCCTCGACCACCAAGCCTTGTTTCCGCCTCAAGTTCAACGTGGTCGACGCCCAGGGCGCGCCCCAGAGCCTGAATCTGCCTCCCAATCAGGACCTGAGGGGGCAGATGAAAACCACGTTGGATAACCAGGAGATCGCCCCATTTTTCGCGGTTGCCCAGAGCGGCGGCGGACAAACCGTGCGCGGCCGCGTGGCGCTGATTCTGGTCGATATCAGCGGCAGCATGAACATTCACCTGGCCTCGGGCCGAACTCGTTTCCAGACCGCGCAAGAAGCCTTGCAGCAATTTGTCGAGGGCTTCGACGAATCCGTCGACCGAGTGGCCATCGTGCCCTTCGAAAGCCACAACGTCGCCGACCACATCAACAGCGCAGTCTTCGCCCGGAAGAAGGCCGACGCCTTGGCGCAGATTGAAGCGCTGCCGGTTCCAGGGCCGAAAAATAACACCGCACTTTATTCCGCGGTGGTTCTCGGCCTTCAGGTGCTCACCAAAGAAGTTTCCTCCACGCCCGGTTCTGTCGAGGCCATGATGATTCTTATGACCGACGGCAAGAACGAAGTGTTCAAGGGAGACGATGCCGGGCTGCTCGACGGTCCCGCGGGACTCGACGCCGCCGCCAATGCCGTCCGCACTTCCGGCGCTCAGGCCATCTGCATCGGATTCGGCGATCCCGGCTCGATTGACGAGAATGCGCTGCGCACCATCAGCGGCAAGTTCTATATGGCGCAGGATTCCGAAAAACTGAAACAGATTTTCACTTTCGCCAGAACCTTGCTGGCCAACCGCATCGTCGCCACGGTGGCTTCGCCCTGGCCCGACCGCAGTTCCCTGGAGGGAAGATCGGTCCCCATCACGGCGGACCTCCGGTTGTCTGACGGACGCCACTTCGAAAGCGACAGCCAAACCTGGCAGGCCCCCCAGATGGGCGCCCCCACTTTCGACGGCAAGTGTGACGTGCAAGAACTGAAGGCCGCCCTCCAAGTGGCTCCTGCCGAGGGCAGCTGGCTAACCACCCTGAGGCCGGTATTAGTATTCTTCGGGCTGGGCACGCTCTTGCTCGTGCTCTGGTTCTGGGTGCCGCGTTTAGTCTGGTCTGATCAGTACATTGGCACCTTCGAGACGCAGGGCGGCGGAAGCATGCGCTGGGCCAGCAAGTCTCAAGTTCTGGAGAAGGACCAGGGCATGCGTCCCTCGCGTCCCGCTCCACCTGGTTTTGAAACGCAGCGAGGCGGGGCGCAGCCTCCCCGGGCGCCCGGCGAGCGTACCGTAGTTCAGCCAGATTTCTCCAAAAGCCGCCTGCAGAAGCGGCCTCCGCAATCTTGAGAAATTCTGGCTCCGTTGGTTACTGCCGTTGGTTACCGCTGGTTACCCCGCAGCGCGACCGGATTGAAACGCGCGGTCACTATATATTTGGCAAGTAACGTGCACTTATAGCCCATGGTTGCAGCCTTGGGTCGTAGCTTGGATAGGTCGTAGCTTGGGTAGGTCGTAGCTTGGATGGGTCACAGCTTGGATGGCCATTTTCCCTATGGCGGCGTCGAAGAAAATTAAAGGTCGGTACGAAGTCAAAGGCATCCTCGGCGAAGGAGGCATGGGTGTGGTGTATCGCGCCTATGACCCTCCACCCATGGATCGCGACGTCGCGCTCAAAACGCTTCTCGAATTTCCCGACCGCATGTCTCTGCAGCTGTTCTACAAAGAATGCGAAGTTCTGAAGTCGATGAGCCATCCCAACATAGTCGAAATTTTCGACATGGGAGAGTTTGACGACGCGGGACACAAGAAGCCTTTCTTCGTAATGCCGCTGCTCCGCGGCCAGGCGCTGGACGATATCATCCGCACCGCCCCTCACCGTCTCACCGTGGATCGCGTGATCGAAATCATGTCGCAGACCTGCCGCGGTCTGCAGGCGGCGCACGAACAGGGCTTGATCCATCGCGACCTGAAACCCAGCAATCTGTTCGTGATGGAAGACGACGCCGTAAAAATCATCGACTTCGGCGTGGTCCACACCGTCGATGCCCGCTCACGCTCCAGCGGCTTTCAAAAAGGCACGCTGCTCTACATGGCGCCGGAGCAGATTCAGTTCAAGCCGGTTTCCGCGCAGTCTGACATTTTTTCTCTCGCCGTGGTCTGCTATGAAGCGCTCACGCGCCGCCAGCCGTTCCGCGGCAACTCCGAGGAAGAAATCGTCAACGCGATCTTGAAGAGTGTTCCTCCGCCCGCTTCGGAACTGAATCCCGCAGTGAATCACACCATCAGCCGCGTGATCCACAAAGCCATGGCCAAGCAGCCCTGGAACCGTTTCGACACCGCACGTGAATTCGGCGAAACCCTGCAAAAAGCTTTGCGCAATCAGCCCATCGAGTTGTTCGATGCGGCGCGGATTCAGCCCCGCATCCAGCGCGCCACCAAAGCCCTCGAAAGCGGCGACTATCAATTCGCCGGCGAAATCGTGACCGAACTGGAAGCCGAAGGTAACCTCGACGCTCAGCTCAGCCTGCTGCGCACGCAGATCGACCAGGTGGTTCGGCAGAAGACCATCGCCCAACTGCTCGAAAGCGCGCGGGCCCGCTTCGAAGAAGATGAAGATCCGCTGGCCTTGCAGAAGCTGCAGGAAATCCTGCAACTCGATCCCAACAACGTGGCCGCGCTCGGGCTGAAGAGCAAGATTGAAAACCGGCGCAGCGAGCGCCAGGTTGAGAAATGGCTCCGTCTGGCCCACCAGCATCTGGACAATCACGCCTACGGTCCGGCCCGCGACGCCCTGCAGAACGTGATGCAGTTGCGGCCCAACGAGCCTCGTGCCCGGCGCCTGCTGGGCGACATTGAGAGCGAGGAAAAAGAATATCTCGAGCTGCGCCAGAAAAAGGCGCAAAGCTACCAGGCCGCTCTGAACGCCTGGAAGAATGGCGAGGTCAGCGAAGCTCTCACGCAGATGGGCATGGTGCTCGAACTCGACAGCCAGGCGCCGGACACTTCCTCGCCCGAGACCAGCGCCACTTATCAAAACTTTTACAATCAAGTCCGCTCCGAGCACGACAGCCTGAACAGCGCCTATGCGGAAGCGCGCCGCGCCCTGGCGGAACAGAACTACGCGCATGCCCTGAAAATCTGCGATCAGCACCTGGCGAAGTATCCCAACCAGGCTCTTTTTCAGGCCATGCGGTTTGACATTCAGGGGCAGCAGCGCCAGGAACTCTCGGCCTACATTGCCGACGTGGACCGCCGGCTCGAAGCGGAGAAAGACCTTGACGCCAAAGTCAGCCTGCTGCGCGAAGCCTTGGCCACGTATCCCGGCGAGGGCCACTTCGAGCGATCGCTGCGCCTGCTGACTGACAAGCGCGATCTGGTGAGTTCCATCGTCGCGCGCTCTCAGGCCCATGAGCAGCAGGGCCAGATCACCGAGGCCATCAATGATCTGGAAACCCTGCGAACCATCTACAGCCAGTATCCCGGCCTCGACTTTGAGCTCGAAAGACTTCAGAAACGCCGCGAGACGCAAACTCGCGATTCCGCCAAAGCCCGGTGGATTGAGCAGGTCGACCGGCACTTGAAGTCCGGCAACTATGCCCGGGCCGTGGAATCGCTGCAAAAAGCTCGCGTCGAGTTCGCGGGCGATCCGGAACTGGCTGAACTCGAAAAAGTCGCGAGCCAGGGAGCGGAACGTGCCACGCAGGCCGATCAACTCCTCACCAACGGGCTCGAACTCTGCCAGCAGGGCAAGGTCGAAGAAGGAATCGAGACCCTGCGCAGCGCGCGCCAGTTGGACGATCGCAATCCCGGCATTCGCACGGCTTTGCGGGACGCGCTCCTATCCCAGGCGCAAGCTCTGCTCGAAACCGATTGGCAGGCCGCCGCTGCTGCGGCCGACCAGGCCCTGGAACTCGATCCCAGCCATGCCATTGCCCGCAGCGTGCGGTCGCGCGCGCTCGATCGCAAGCGCGAATCGGAAGTAGGCAAACGCGCTTCCCAGGCACGCCGGCTACAGGCGGAAGGCGACCTGCAGGGTGCCAAGGCCGAAGTGGACGCTGCGTTGCAAAACTATCCCTCCGAGGCGCGGCTCACCGTGATGCGCGACTCGCTCCACCAAGAGATCTCGCAATCGCAGCGAAGTGGCGAGCGCGTCCAGGATCTGGAACGCGCCCGAGGTCTGCAACAGCAAGCCCAGGGCGCCGACACCGACAAGCTGAAATCGATCTACGAACTCTCCCGCGGCTACGCGCAGAAGCACCCCGAAGAAGCCGAACTCCAGACCATCGCCCGCGAAGTGGAGCGCATCGTAAAAGCGCGCGGAGATCGGCGGAGTTCGAAAGCAAAAGCAACGAAGCCGCCAAAACCACCAGGACCGTCCGCACTGAAGCAGTGGCTCGAAAAAGCAGGGCAGGCCATTGCATCGCTGCCGGCAAAGTTGCTTCCATTCTTCACCGAGCGTGCCGTCATCGTGGTAGCTGGCGTCGTCGTTCTTGCCGCGCTCGGCCTGATCGCCTGGCGTCTGTATCCGCACACAAACAAGGCGGCCGCCGTCCCGGTTCGGGTTAATATCCAGCCCGCCGGAGCTACCTTGCAAATCAACGGCGAAGCTCGCGGAACCTCGGACCAGCCGCTCAGTCTCCTTCCCGGCGACTATCAGGTGGATGCCGCGCTCCCGGGTTACGAACCCGCGCACACCACGCTCTCGGTGCATGCCGGATCGCCTGCCGTGCTCGATCTCACGCTGCATCCCCTGGTGCAAATGCTCCGCGTCGCCGCTCCCGACCTGGACGGTGGTCAGGTTTATCTCGATAACAACCCGGTCGGTACTCTCGAAAGCGGCGCCGTTACCGTGCCCGACATCAAAGTTGGCCAGCACACGCTGCGAATTTCCGACACTCCGCTGGGTGGCCAGGATGCCAATCTCTCGTTTCAAAGCACCAGCGACCGCATTACGGTTTCTCCCGATTTGCAGGCTCACCAGTTGCAACTGGTCGTGGTGGGCGCGGCTGGTGGAACGGCGCAGGTGGCCAGCACTCTACGCGTCCCCATCTCGGTCGACGACAAGCCGAGTGTGACCCTGGGCTCGGACGCAGTCCAGATCAGCGGTTTGAGTAGCGGAGTCCACGAACTTGTGGTAGGCGAGGGGAAAAACCAGCGCAAGATGTCTTTCGAAGTGGGCGGCGCGCCCAGCCTCGACGCCATCGTATTTTCCGATCGCGATGTGGGCAGCGCTTTGGTCATCGCCGGTCAAGACAACGTAGAT
>Ga0209167_10000272_pt1 | contig 44355 bp, 41 predicted proteins | sample Coa_R1_9_FD_187154 | JGI IMG/M metagenome (GOLD analysis project Ga0209167, IMG submission 187154) | Surface soil microbial communities from Centralia Pennsylvania, which are recovering from an underground coalmine fire - Coalmine... | ecosystem: Environmental > Terrestrial > Soil >...
CCGACACCGCGGGATTCCCACTTTCCCACCGCTTCGGCGGCGGGCCATCTTCACGACTCCGAGCAACACCGAAACGGCGGACCAATCACTTGCTCATAAACGCGGACATTTTGATTTGCTAACAACAATACCCACGATTTTCCTTGACAATTTCTTCCCTCTTTAGTAAACTTGCTTCACTTTTGTGGCCTTCTTCAAGGGCCTAGGGCAACGTTGGCCACTCGCCCCTGCGCCCCAGACAATTCACTAAAAATCTAACTCAATCTAAAGGAGAAAGTACCCGTGTCTCAGAATCCGCCCAAAATGATCGTTTCCGACAGCCTCCACGAAATCGTCCTCCACAGACGCGCCCAGACCAATGAACGCCTCGCCGCCGAAGGCCTTCCGCCACGCACCGATGAGCTTTGGTGCATCAGCGAATCCGACGCCCACGCCCTCGCTGCTGACAAGGCCAAGCGCCGCGCCGACCAGGCCGCCGCCCTCGTCGCGCCTCCCCCTCCGACTCGCGGCCCTCTCTGCCGCGCCGCCAGGGCCAAAGTCGCCGAGCGCAACGCCTCCATCCCCGGCTTCGAACGCCACAGCCGCAAATGCCAGATCTGCCGCCATCCCTATTTTGACTCCATTGAAGAGTCCTACCTCAACTGGGAGAACGTCGTCGCCACTTGCCGCTATTTCCAGCTTGCAGATACGGATACCCTCTACCGTCACGCCCGCGCCGCTGGCCTCGACATCCTGCGCCGACAAAATGTCCGCGTCGTGGTCGAGCGCTTCATCGAAAAAGCGGCTGATGCCAAGGTCACCGTTACTTCGACCCTTCGCTCCATTCGCGCCCTTTCCTGCCTCGACGACAAAGGCCGCTGGACCGACCTCCCCAAAACTCACATCCTCCGCCGAGGCCCCGACGCCAGCCCCGCCGCCAGCCTCGACGATGACCGCTCCTCCGACTCCGGCCTCCCCGAAGAAGGCCTCACATCCACGACAAATCCTCCTCCCACCGCCCACGACGGCTCAGCCGCCGCTTCCCCCACGACTTCGTCTGAAAATGATTCATCCGTCGTGCCGCATTCTTCCACCGAGCGCAGCGAGCCCTGCCGCGACAGCGGCCTCCCGAAAGGCAGATCAAGCTCCTCAACCGAAACACTCGAAACCCTTTGCGTCGCTCCGGCCCGCTCCATCGCGCCCAGCGAACCCGAACGTCAGGGCACGGCTTCAGCCGTGCCGAAAAGCTGGGCAAGCTCAGGGGTTTTAACCCCTGAGGCCGGTCCTTCCGAACGCAGCACAAGTTTTTCCCAAAATGAATCATCCGATGTGCCGCACTTTTCCACCGAGCCAAGCGAGCCCCACCGTGAAAACTCGTCACTCGTCACTTGTCACTCGTCACTGGATTCCAAAACCTAATCGAGTTTCTATGGGAAATTAGAACATGCCGCAACTCACTGAAAACAAACGAAAGGAGGCAAGTCTAATCGAGTTTTTTCAGCGATTTTTTTCGACAAATGTCCGTTTCCGGACACCCGTCCTGGTGGGCTAGTGGTTGAGGAACAAAAGCAAGGGTTGGGTGTCGGAGGGGACGGCGGAGATGGCGCGCAGTTGCGTTGGCGAGAGCATGTAGAAGACGAATTGTGACGGCAACTGAGTGGGCGAGCCAAACGTGATAGTGCCGCGTCCGTTGGCGGAGATTGTGTAAGTGCCTTTCACGGCGAGGTTTGTGGTCGCAAGGCCAGAGGCGTTCGTTTCGCCCACTTTTCCGGTGATGGAAGCAACTCCGTCGGAGAGAAGCGAGCCGGTGAAATCAATTGTGCCTTTGCTTCCGGCAAAAGAAGAGCCGGTAAGCGGCGGTCCAAAAGTGAAATAACTGGTGAAAGATGAAGCGGAGTACGGTCCGGTGAAAGTTCGCGGCTCGAGCGTTCCGGAGGAGGCCGCGGAATCGTTTCCGATTACGAATCCCTGATTGGGCGACACAAGATAAATCACGGCGAGCCGACTATTTAAATTGGTGGTGGTGACGCGGCCATTCGATGCGACGGAGTAAGAGCCGCTGGCGCTGGCGTTCGCGGTAATCGCGCCGCCGTTGTTGCTGTCCGTGGTGGCGCTGATGGAATTGGCGCCGTTGGCGGAGAGCAGGCCAACGAGGACGCTGGAATTGCCGGAGGAGTTCTGTCCGGTAGCGGTGACGACGCTGGAACCGTTCAAGGAGCCGGCGCTGAAAGATGATTGAGTTTGCAGGACGGCTTCGCCGGTGGTCATGGGATTGGAAGCGGAGAGCGGATCGAGTCCCATGAAAAGCACGTCGGAAGGCGTGATCATGTAGCAGGTGAAATTGAGCGTGGCGCCATTGGGTATGGAAATCGCGGCGTTGCCACGGCCGTCTTGCGAGACAAGAAAACTTCCGGTTGCTCCGGTGATATTTGCGGCGACAGTGCCGGCGTCGTTGGAGTCCAGGTTGCCATTTTTGAAGAGGCTTACGCCGTCGGCCTGAAAAACTCCGGCGTAGGAGACGCGCTTACTGGCAGAATCAATACCAGCCAATTCGAAGGCGTAGTTGCCATTGAAACTGGAGGCGTCAAAGTTTGGCGTGTTCGGCTGCTTGCGGAGAATGCCGGTGCCATGCGTTCCGGTGCTGTCGCCTTCGATAAATTGGCCGTTACCGTTGCCGTCCACTACGAGCAGATAGGTTGATGTGACTGCTCCGACCGTCACATTAAGCGTGCCGCGGCCGTCGGGGCCCATAGTGTACGTTCCAGAGAGGGTATTGTTTTGCGTGGGGCCTGGGCCATTATTCTGAGTTGAGCCGGTGGGATTATTGTTGTTGCTGTCTTCGGAGCCGAAGATGGCTCCGCCTCCGTTGGCGAAAAGATTTCCGCCGAGGACGACCGGGCCGGAGGAGTTGTAACCGCTAAAAACGAAGACGTAATTGCCATTCAGAAGCTCATTGTTGTTGGTGGCGGCGACGACATCAATGGAAAGCGTGGCGGAGGCCTTGGCTGCAGGACTCTCGGAGTCGGTGACTTGCACCGTGAAAGTATTTGTGGAAACGGCTGTGGCGGTGCCGGAGATGACGCCCGTCGCTGGGTCCAGTGAAAGTCCTGAAGGCAGGATTCCGCTGGTGAGCGCCCAGGTGAATGGGCCAACCCCGCCGCTGGTGCGAATCTGCTGGCTGTACAAAGTGGCGCTGTCGGCTTGCGGTAGAGAAGTAGTCACGATGGAGAGCGGACCGGGAGCGCCAACGGTGATGCTCAATGATTGTGTGGCCGTTTGTGGCTGCTGGTTTGGTGGCAGGAGCGCAGAGTCGGTGACCTGAACGGTGAACTGCGACGTTCCTTGCGCTGTAGGAGTGCCGGAGATTTGGCCGGTGGTTGCGGTCAAAGCGAGGCCAGGCGGCAGAGATCCCGAAGTGATGCTCCACGTCAACGGAGGGACTCCGCCGGAAGCGGCGAGCGGCGCGTTATAGAGAGCGCCTTGCGCGGCGTTGGGAAGGGAAGTGGTGGTGATGGATAACGGCGGGGCTGGGGCAACAATGATCGTGTAGGCTTGCGTGGCGGTGAGCGGAGGGTTGCCCTGGTCCGTGATGGTTATACTGAAATTAAAAGTGCCACCGTTTGAGGTGGGCCGGCCGGAGATTAGGCCGTTGGTGTTCAGGTGCAGGCCGGGCGGGAGCGCCCCCGCGGAAAGGGTGAAAATGAGCGGCGCAACGCCGCCATTGGCGATTACTTGCTGGCTGTAATTCTCGCCGTTCAAGACGCCCGGCAGAGAAGCGGTGGCGATTGACGGAGCTGGAGTGACGACAATGTTCAGAGTGGCGGTGGCGCGTTTGTCGCTTACGGAGGTGGCTGTGAGTGTGACGGTGAGCAAATTCGGGACCGATTTGGGAGCTAGATAAGTAACCGAGCTGGGCGTGGAGTTTTGGAAGGTGCCGCAAGCGGCTCCCTTGCAATGGCCGCCGCTGAGACTCCAGGTGACGCCGGCGTTTTTCGTGTCGTTAGGAACAAAGGCAGTGAAGGTAATGGTTTGGTTCTGGTCGACGGACTGGTTTGTGCTGGGCGTTAGAACAACGAACAGGGTGGTGGAACTGCCTCCGCAGCCGCTGAGGAGAATGGCGGCGAAGAGCGGGAAGAGAGTCGAGGCGAGCGCCAGGCGGCGCGTCCAGGCCGCTAGCATGTAGCGCAACCTCGGAAGAGGCGAGTGGCGGCGATGATTGACGCGGCAATTCTCGAGCAGATCAGGGAGTTGCTCCTTTGCGAAAATTCAGACTCGAACGGCTCGTCGTGTTCGCGAATTGATGCAGACACCGAGCTTTGCCGAGCACAGCGCAAACAGGTTGAATAACAAAATGGCTCCACAGTGTCAACGCGCAACTTGAATCGATAATATATCAGTTTGAATTTTGACTCTTTGTGTTGCGATCAAGAAAATTCAAATTGACCTGCTACCCTTGCATTCGATTTGGCGTACACCCCAAGCGCCGGCTATTTACAGGCGATTGCCACAGGGTTGTGGATGCCGCGAGGGATATTGCCGTTGCCCGAAGGAAAGACGGCGCGACATTCAACGCGGGGAACACGCTGAATAGCGCAGAGGATCACGAGGGCCACTGCTCAAAAACCCGCACCGTTACAATGCAAAGGATGCGGCACCCACAACTAAAGCACGTACGTCACTGTTCGGTGAACCAGCGGGGTGGTATCATCCGTGGATTGTCGATGTGTCAGAAGCCTAGAGGCCGGAGCGGACCATGCGGATCTACATCGATGAGGCAGGCAATTTTGTTTCCCGGGCTTCCGGGCAACCGCTGTATTCGCTGGTTCTCGGCCTCGTGGTGCCATCCTCGCTCGAGGCCGCACTCTTCGCTGAGTTTTCTTCGCTTTTGAGTAGCTGGCCCGGTAGTGGAACTGAGATCAAGGGCAGCAAACTCGATGAGACGGAGGCGGCCCAACTCATTGATTTAGTGTCGCGTCACGACGTCTTCGCCCATTTCTTCGCGGTCGATATGGCTAGGCACGGCGAGACTCTGGTGAGCGACTTTAAGGAACGACAGGCGGCGGCGATCACAGCCGGCCTGACGCCTGAACACCATGTTCCGATCGTTGCTCAGTTGGAGGGGATCGCCGCCGCGATCCGGCGAATGCCAAATCAACTCTTTGTGCAAGCCTTCCTGATGATTGAGTTGGTCCTGAAAGTCATCGAAGAAAGCACTCTCTACTACGTGCAACGGATTCCGTCAGAATTGGGAAGCATCGCGTGGACCATCGACCGAAAGGACCGGACGATCACCGAGATGGAGAACACTTGGTCGACGCTCGTTTTACCGATGAGCGAGAACCATTTCGCCAGAAAGCCGCTCCTTAGTCTGAAAGAGGCCGACTATTCGTATTTCGACGCACGATACAGGGTCAAGGCGGATGACGCGGAAGCATCTCGGCATGTTCAGTGGATGCAGCAGGTCTATGGAATTCTCGAAGGGGAGCGGCCACCTGGCTTGGACGCGACGCTGCTTCTCGGCGAGCAGAGGGAGTTCGCAGATTCCGCCGGTTCGCTCGGCCTCCAGCTTGCCGACATGCTCGCAGCTATCTTGCGCCGCGCACTCAACAATCGCCTTCAGCCTCCAGGCTGGGCGCGTTACGGCCGCCTTTTGATCGCGAACAACTCGGCGACTCCGTTTCTCCAACTTGGTCCACCTGACGGTCGTGGGCAGCAACTGAGGGGGCAACACATTGAGGAGGTCTATCGTGCTCTCAAGTCCGGAAACAAACAGATGCTCGTCAGAAGGAGCCTGCGCTCTTAGGACTCGCGGGTGCGAGAAGACTGATACTTGGGCGGCCGACTGAACAATCGGCCGGAGCACAGGAGCGGCGAGCCGGAATTGGTGTTTTTGGGCGGGCGGGATTTTGGATAGACTGGGGGCGTGAGCCACGATTCGCGCCAGTTGCTTTGGCTGGTCCTTTTCCGGCTGACGCGAAGCTTCGCGGCAGGAATTATTGTTCTGGTCCTTCCTTATTATGTTCTGCAAGATTTGCACTACACGCCACTCGTGCTTGGACTTCTGTACACCGCAGCAACTTTCGGAACGGCGGCGTTTGCTCTGCTGTTCGGCTATCTGACGGATCTGTGGGGACGAAAAGGAACGCTGCTGTTGGCGGGGGCGCTGCTGCCGCTGGGCGCGTTTCTTGCATTCTCGTCAGCGCGGTTGCCGCTTTTGTTCGCGGGCGCGATTTTGGGAGGGTTTTCGGCGACTGGTTCGCGAGCGGCCGGAAGCGTGGGAGGAGCGGCGCAGCCGATTCAGAGCGCGGTGATTAGCGGATTGACGACGATTCGCAATCGCACTTTCTGGTTTTCGCTGTTTACTTTTTTGAGCGGAGTGCTGGGGGCGGCGGGGATGCTGGCGGCGAGGTTGATGAGCGCGCGCGGAGGATTTCTGGCTGCGCTGATTGCGAGCGCGGCAGGAGTGCTATTCCTAATCCCCGTGAAGCCTGTTGACAACCGGGGAGAGAGGAAGCGGCTTCAGAGCCGCAAAATCATCGGAAAATTTTCGATGACGGCGGCGGTGAATGGATTATCGCAAGGGATTGTGATGCCGTTCCTGATTCCATTTTTTGTGCTGGTTTATCACACGCCGAAATCGCAGATGTCGGTGTACGGATTCGGCAGCGAATTGGTGGCGGCGGCGGCGATTTTGGTGGCTCCGAGTTTGGAGCGGCGATTTGGATTCGTGAAGAGCGTGGCGTTTACGCGGGGAGTTGGCGCGGCGCTGTTATTGCTGCTGCCGTGGGTGCGGATTTTCGTTCTGTCGATCGTGATTTACATGCTGACGCCGGCGCTGAGAGTGGTGGCGGTGCCGGCGCAGCAGACGGCGCTGACGGCGATGGTAAAAAAAGATGAAATGGGACGCGCGCTGGCGATGAATCAGGTGGCGCGGCTGTCGGCGTCGGGAGGAGCGGTGGCGCTGACGGGGTATATGTTCGAAGCGGCGGAAATTGCGGTGCCGTTCTACATTTATGCGGCGCTGACGTGCGTGAGCCTGGCGATGTATTTTCGATTTTTCGGGGCGAATCCGGAGCTGAGTTCGGAGTGAAAAAAGCGAAAGTCGAAAGTCGAAAGTCGAAAGTCGAAAGTCGAAAGTCGAAAGTCGAAAAGCAGGTCCCTCACCGCCGTTCGCGGCATTTTCACGTGGGCTGCTTTGCCGCAGCCGACGCGACCGGGTCCGGGATGACAAATTAACAGCAACAACAACCCGCCCTTCGCGAAAGGCGCTCAGGACGGGGCACACGCAAAAAGCGGCGCGATCGAGGCAACGCATTGGAATCGGGTTTGGGAGTGGCAAAGCGGCGTCGAGACGCCGCACTCCCGAAAAAGCTGAGGACGGGGCACGCGCAAAAAGTGGCGCGATCGAGGCAACGCCTTGGAATCGCGTTCGGCAGTGGCAAAGCGGCGTCGAGACGCCGCACTCCAAAAAAAGCTTAGGATGGGGCGCCCGACTGATTGCGGAATTCGAGCGGCTCGGGCGGTAGGTCGTGTTCCCAGCGGCCGATGACGACGGTAGCGAGGCAATTACCGACGACGTTGACCGTGGTGCGAACCATGTCCATCAGCGGATCGACGGCGAAGAGCAGATAGAAAGAATCCGTTGGAAAGTGGAAGGAATTTGCCGCCGCCAGGACGACGACTAAGCCAGCCCGCGGCACTCCGGCGATGCCTTTGCTCATCAGCATTAGAGACAGCATTATGAGCGCTTGCTGTCCGATGGAGAGATGAATTCCGGCAGTTTGCGCCATGAAAATCAGCGCCAGGGATACATAGAGACTTCCGCCGGCGAGGTTGAAGCTGTAGCCTGTGGGCATGACAAAGGCAACAATGGCGCGAGGGACTCCAATTGCCTCCATGTTCTCCATTGCGCTGGGCAGGGCAGCTTCGGAGCTGCTGGTGCCAAAGGCGATGGTGGATGGCTCGGCGATGGCGCGCAAAAATGGGCGCAATGGGATGTGCGCCAAAAGGGCGATGGGCAGCAAGACGAAAATCACGAAGACCAAGAGCGCGACATACAACGTCGCCAGCAGCTTGAGCAATGGCAGCATTACGCCGAGGCCGAGACGGCCTGTGGTGTACGCAATGGCGCCAAAGACGCCGACGGGGGCGAGGTACATCACGATATTGGTGAACTTGAACATGGTTTCGGAGAGGCTTTCGGCAAAGGCCACCATCGGGCGACGCTTGGGTTCCTTAACGAGAGCCAGGCCCATGGCGAAGAGAATGCTGAAGACCACCACCTGGAGGATCTGTCCTTCGGCGACGGATTTGGCGATGTTTTCGGGAAATACGTTGAGGATAAGCTGGGTGGTGCTTTGCGCGGAAGACACGAGCGTTTGTTGTTGCGCGGCTCCGGCATTTAGATGAACGCCCGCGCCGGCGCGGCTGAGATCGATGGCGACCACGCCGATGACGAGGGCGATGGTCGAAACAATTTCAAAGAAAATCAGCGCCTTGACGGCCATGCGGCCCACTTTGCGAAGTTCCGCATGACCGGCGATGCCAACGACGAGAGTGCCAAAAATGAGAGGCGCGATGATGACTTTGATGAGGCGGAGAAAAATGGAGCCGAGGATTTGAAGGTGCATGGCGGCCGCGGGGGTGTCGTGGCCCAGTTCGATTCCGGCGAAGAGGCCGACGACGATCCACAGCGTTAGCGAACGCCGCGCGGTGGCATACACGGCGAGCAGAGCGACGGCAATCCAGCGAATGGCGGCGAGGGCCGCGAAGGGGATGTGGACGATGCGCGCGTGAGTCGCGAGCGACAGAATCGCGGCGAGCGCGCAGGCCAGCAAGAACGCAATGAAAGCGCGCGTTTTCATCGTTGAGTGGGATTCTTAGCCATCGGCGGGGAACCTTATGCCTCTCGGCGGCGCAAGTCAATGGAAGTCATTCGATGACAGTGGGCAGTTTGAATTTTGATGCTATTGTCACGATTCATAAAATTCAAACTGACCCCACCACCCCATTTTATAGACTATGGGGCAATAGACAGATTGGAATTGAAAAAAACGCAAAGGCTGGGGCGGCGGAGGCAACCTTATGCGCGCAAATTGATTCTCTGCGATGTACTGCGCGTGGAGGCCGTTGCAAGGCGTTTTGTCCTTGCGCGACTGGGTAATGGGTCAGTTTGAATTTTGACTTCTATTGACACGAGCAATAAAATTCAAACTGACCGACCACCCGCGACTGTAGTTCTTGGCGTCCGAATATAAATTTAGTATAAATAGCGGTTCTGAAATTCATCCCGGGCGATGCTGCGAGTGGTGGGTTCATCGCTATAGCTTTTATATCTTTTTTATATTTATTTGTGCTGGAGGCGACGGATTGATAGAAGTTCAAGACCTCACCAAGGCGTTTGGCGAAAAGACCGCAGTCGATCGCATCACTTTCTCGGTAAATAAAGGCGAAATTTTAGGCTTTTTGGGCCCGAACGGCGCGGGCAAAACTACAACCATGCGCGTTCTGACGGGCTATTTGCCGGCGACCGAGGGCACGGCAAAGATTGCGGGCTTCGACGTTTTCGACGATTCGATGGAAGTGCGGCGGCGGATTGGATATTTGCCGGAAAATCCACCGCTGTATTTGGACATGTCCGTGGCTGCCTATTTGGGTTTCGTGGCGCGAATCAAGAACGTGCCGGCGGAAAAGCGCGCGCAGCGGGTGGAAGCCGCCATGGAGATGACCAAAATCAGCGACAAACGCAATGAGCTGATTAAGAGGCTTTCGCGCGGATACAAGCAGCGCGTGGGGCTGGCGCAGGCGATTGTTCACGACCCGGACGTGATTATCCTCGATGAGCCGACGGTGGGGCTCGATCCCAAACAGATTATTGAGGTGCGGCATTTGATCAAAGGGCTGGCGGGGAGCCACACGATCATACTGTCGACGCACATTTTGCCGGAAGTGAGCATGACGTGCGACCGCGTGATCATCATCAACAATGGAAAAATTGTCGCCGTCGACACGCCGGAAAATTTGACGCTGCGGCTGAAAGGCGGCGCGCGAATTCGCGTGGAGGCGCAGGCTTCGGAGCAACAGCTACGCGACGCGCTCGAGAACATTCCAGGCGCGCAAAGAGTGCAGGTGGAATCGCTGGGCTCGGGAGGAAGAACGGTTGCTGTGGTTGAAGCGGGGCAGGGAAAAGATCTGCGCAGCCAGATCGCGGCGAAAATCGTCGGGCAGGGCTGGCCGCTCTACGAACTTCGCGGCCAAAACGTGAGCCTGGAGGAGATTTTCCTGCAACTGACGACCGAAGATCCGGCGCACAAGCCGGCGGAAAAATCAGAGGAGCACAGCTAATTATGCGCGGCCTTTATGCGATTTACCGCAAAGAGATGAGCCATTATTTCGTATCGCCAGTGGCTTATGTGGTGGTTTGCATTTTTCTGGTGCTGAGCGGTTTTTTTTTCAACAACTATCTGGTGGAAGTGATTACGTATGCAAACAACATGATGATGGAAAGCATGCAGATGGGGCAAGCGTCCAATTTCGACGTGCCCACTGTTTTGCTGCGAGTGTTTCTGGGCACGGTCGGGATCGTGCTGCTATTTTTGACGCCTTTTTTGGCGATGGGACTTTACTCGGAAGAGCGCAAGCGCGGCACGATGGAGCTGCTGATGACGTCGCCGATCACCGACGCCGAAATCGTGCTTGGAAAATTTCTCGCTTCGTTCACTCTGCTGGTGATTATGCTGCTGCCCACGGTGTTTTATGTGATTTACATGTTCGCGCACAGCGACCCGGCGCCTCCGTGGCGAATGATCGGCGGCGCATATCTCGGGGTGCTCTTGCTGGGCGCGATGCTGCTGTCGTTAGGTTCTTTCCTCTCTTCGTTGACCGAAAATCAAATTATCTCAGGCGTTTTGATATTCGGCGTTTCGCTGTTGTTGTGGCTGTTGAATGCGTTCAGCCAGAGCGGAAGTGGCGTGCTGGCACAGGTTCTCCAGTACGCGGCGGTGCTGCATCACTATGATCCCTTTGTGCAAGGGGTGATTGACACGACCGGGCTGGTGTTTTTTGGCTCGTGGATATTTCTTGGGATTTTTCTGACGATGCGGTCGATCGAGTCCATGCGCTGGAGGCGCGCATGAATTGTACAAATAGGGAGAAGGCCGGAACGCGATGAAAATGAGCCGCAGAGAAATCGCCCAATACGCCGGGGCAATAGGATTGGCGGTGGTGGTGGCGGGTTATGTCCGTTACACGGTTACGGAGGAGTTGCAGCTATCAAGCGAAGTTCTGCTGATTGCCGGAGGCGTATTCATTCTGGCGTGGATTGTGCTTGGGTTCGGCGCGCTGGTGGGATTTTTCTCGAAGCGATCGTCGAAGCTGGGCACGAATACAGGCGTGCTGATTATTGCGGTGCTGGCGATCCTGGTATTCATAAATTATCTGGGGTACCGGCATCATAAGACGTTCGACCTGACCAGCGAGAAATTATTCACTCTCTCCGACCAGACGAAAAAAATCATCGATCCGATTCGCACGACTGTGCAGGTATATATGTTCGACCGGACAACCGGCGCGGACGCGCAGCAAGTGCAGGCGATGCAGGATCAGATGAGCGAGTACACCAGCGAGAACCACAACATTCACTTCACGCTGGTCGATCCGCAAGAGCATCCGGAACTGGCAAAGCAATATAACGTGACGCGCATGGGGCAGGTGATTGTGGTCAGCGGGAAGCACATCGAGCGGCCGGAGGAGACGAGCGAGCAGGATATTACTTCGGCCATATTGAAGGCAGTTTCCACCACGGTGAAGACAGTTTGTTTTATTGAAGGGCATGGAGAGAAATCCACGAGCGCCACAGATGGCAAAGGGTTCAGCGCGGTGGCGGACGAACTGAAAAGCGAAAACTATCAGGTCAAGAGCGTGAATCTGGTGCAGGCAGGCAGCGTGCCTTCGGATTGCAGCGCGTTGGTTGATGCTGGACCGACGACGGCATTTTTTCCGCAGGAAGCGCAGATGGTCGAAAAATATCTGCAGGGCGGGGGGAAGGCGATGTTCCTGCTCGACCCTGGAACGGATCCGAAGCTGGACGCGGTGATGCAGCCGTGGAATATCAAAGTTGGCGACGATTATGTAATTGACGTTAGCGGCGTGGGCAGACTGCTCGGGACTGGACCTGCAATTCCCCTGGTGGTGGATTATGGGCAGAGCCCAATCGTTCAGGATTTTCAGGGCTCGATGACTTTTTTCCCGCTGGCTCGCACTGTGGCGATTGCTGACACCTCGAAAGCTGAACCGCAGGCCGTCGAACTTCTGAAAACCTCTGCGGCCAGCTTCACGGTGGCCAGCCTGGGCAATGGCACCGTGAAATACAACCCAAAGAAAGATCAGCGCGGGCCGCTTTCGCTGGGCGTCGCCGCGGAAAACAAATCAGGCAAAGCAGATGCGCGGCTGGTGGTGATTGGGAATTCAGAATTCGCCAGCAACGAATATGTTGGGCAGCAGCGCAACGGCGATTTGTTTTACAACAGCGTGAACTGGCTGACGCAACAGGGGAATTTGATTTCTATAAGGCCGAAGAAGCCGACCAATCGGCGAGTGACGCTGACGCAGGCGCAGCAGCGCGGATTGGAGTGGGGCAGCGTGGTGTTTTTGCCGCTTTTGGTGATTGCCGCAGGAATTGTGATCTGGGTGAAGCGCCGCTAGGCCAGCCGGGATTATGAAGAAAAGCACGCTCATCGTTGTGGTGATAGCAATTGCCCTTGGATGCTTCGTTTATTTCTACGACAGCAAACACACTCGAAAAACCAAGGCGGAGGAGACGGCGAAGCCGGCATTCACGGTGAAGCCGGGCGAAATTGCGAGCATCACTATCCGGCGGAAAGATAACACGGTGGTTCTCGACAAAAAGGGCGGCACATGGGAGTTGAGCAAACCGATCGAGAGTGAGGCCGATCAGGGAACTGTCGACGGCATTGCGAATGATCTGAGCGACTTGAGCATTCAGCGCTCATTTGCCGCGACAGACGACCTTTCCAAATACGGTCTGGCGAATCCCGCAGCGACGATCGAATTTCAAGGCGCGAAGGGCGCGCAGCACACCATTCAGCTAGGAGATAAGGACTTTTCCGGCGACGCTGTCTATGCGCTCGTCGATAAAGCAAATCCGCCAAAGATAGACCTGCTGCCCGTGTCTTTGCTGGATGACGCGAATAAGCCGGTGAACGATTTGCGCGATCGTTCGCTGATTGACTTGAATGGAGCTGAGGTGACGGGGCTGAGCATCGATGATCCGAGCGGCGCCATAAAACTGACGAAAGCTCCCACTGGTTGGGAAATTACCGAGCCGCGGACAACAGCGGCGGATTCCGAGGCGGTGGACGGGCTGGTGAGTTCGCTCTCAACCAGCAAGTTCACGGATGTGGCCAGCGAGAGCGCGAAGGATCTAGGCAGATACGGGCTGGCACATCCAGCGATTAAACTTGATGTGACGGCAAAAAATGGGAAGCAATTTCATTTAGTCTTGAGCAAGAAGGGCGCGGACTTTTACGGGCGCGATCTCGAGCGGCCGATGATATTTACGGTTAATTCCACGGTATACGATTCGTTCGACAAGAAATTCTTCGACTTGAGAGACAAGGAAATTTTGCATTTTGATCCGACCAATGTGGCCACGGTGGAAGTGAAGAATGCGAACGGCTCGGTTGAATGCGCGCAGGGCAAAATTGACGAATGGAAGATGGTGCAGCCCGCTTCAGACAAAGGCAAGTCGGTGGAGGGCTGGAAACTTACCGATCCCATCGAGAACGCGCGCGCCAAGCAGATTTGGGATAAGCCGCCGGCAAGCGTGCTGGCTCACCTGAAAAAGCCGGCAATACAAATCGTGCTCACTGATAAATCGGGGAAAGCAACAACGATTGAAATTTCGGGGGCGGTGGGAGATTCGGTGTATGTGCGCACCAGCGCCGGCCCGCAAGTTTACGAGCTGAACACACAAATCCTGAAGGATCTGGGATTCAAAGCTTCTGATTTGCTTATTTAAGGAAAGGAATATTTTTGCCGCGCTTTTTACGCAGCCTGGATGACGCTGACTTCTTCCCCCGGAACAGAATCCTTCGGCCAGACAGCGAGCAGAAGGATTTTGCCGGTTATGGGAGAGATGTGGATGTAGTAGACGTCTGAACCGCTCTCAACCTCGTAGAAATCAGAGCGTTTGGGATCGGCTTCGACGCGCGCTCCGCCTGCAAGCAATCCCCGCAGAGTTTCAACTCGCTCGGGCGAATGGCGCCGGGAATCTTCGATGTGCAGTTCATTTTCAAGCTTCATAACCATGGCCGGTCTCCGTTTCTGTTCTCACTGTTAAGTACGCTCAGCATGAGCCAAAAGTTCCATGTTTTTTGTCAAGCTATTAGACGTGAGTACTGCGAAAACGTCGCGAAGTATTCGTGGAGGGTTGTCCTTTAACCAAACATCGCCGGAAGGGCAAAATAGCGATGGTAACCAACTTGTGACTTGCGCGAAGGCCGCGAAGTTGCGATACTCCCGCGACAAAAGGGAAGCCCGTGAAAAAGAAGGCGACATCAAAATCGAAAAAGAAGACCTCGCGATTCCGGACGGATCGGCGACGCAAGCACCGCCATTGGCAGGTTACGGTGTACTACCAGGACGGTGAGAAGTTTGCGCGCGTTTACATTGACAGGGAACGAGCAGTAAGCTTCGCCGATCGACAGAAGAGATCTCCGGTCGTTAAGGCGACTCGAATTCTCGAAGTCAATTAAACTGCATTCAGACGGGACGGTGGCCGGCTCAGAGCAACGAGCGGGCGCTGCGGGAGAAGTGTGTTCGCGGGCCACTTGTCGCGCGGCTAATCTGCATGTTATAAGAGTTACTGCTCCAGAATGTGTGCGTTTGCGGCCGTAGTATAGGGGTAGTACGACAGCTTGCCAAGCTGTAGGCGGGGGTTCGAGTCCCCTCGGCCGCTCCAGTTTCCTCCTGTGATGTGAAGCGTCGTTTGGTCGTGGCGCCGTTTGAATTTTGACGGCTATTGTCACAATAAGAGAAATTCAAACTGTCCTACCAGAAGTCATCTCATAAACATCGAGAAGCGAAGAGCGCCGTACTTCAGGGGCTAAAGCCCCCGCTTTTAGGGACTTTACGTCGGAGCTAAAGCTCCGACCCCCTGAAAGGCTATTTATGAGACAGCTTCTGGCGGTTGCGCGCTTTGCGGCGGCGCCGCGGCGTGCTAGAGTCTGGCTCCAGACTTCACATGCTGGCATATCTCTGCGGACCCATCGAATTCGCGAACGGCGGCGGAAAAATGTGGCGGCAGAAGCTTGCGCCGTTTCTCCGCGAGCAACTGGGCCACCGCGTGTACGACCCCGCGGAAGACGAAAAGAAAAATCTGACGGACGAGGAGGTTGCGCACTTCCGCGAATGGAAAACCACGGACATCGAACGATTTCGCCGCGTGGTTCGCAAGATCATTCAATTCGATTTAGACTTGATTGAGAACAAAGCGGATTACCTGGTGTGCTTTTGGCCAGACGCCGAGACGCAGAGCGGCGGCACTTCCGCCGAAATCACGCTGGCGTATCGCAAGGGCATTTCCGTTTACATGGTGACGCCTCTGCCGCATGCGCAAATCAGCGGCTGGATGCTGGCATGTTCTGACCAGGTGTTTCCGTCGCTGGAAGAGCTTAAAAATTTCTTGAGCGGCCGCTTTGGACGTGAGAAGCAAACGCAGCTTTGGAAATAACGTTAGTAGAATTCGCCGAAGGCATGCGGCCAGGCTATGTCGAAAATCATCGTTGTAGTGGGAAGCACAAGGCGGCCAAAATTGAATGCAGTATGGGAGGCGCTGACGATTTTCGGGCCGACGCTGAACGCGAATAGCGGCTTCGAGGTTGTCGGTGAAGAGGCGGCGAGCGGAGTGGCGCACACACCGCTTTCGCGCGCAGAGATCATGGCGGGCGCGAAGCATCGCGCAGAGGCGCTGGCAAACCGCGCGCAACGCGACGCGATGCCGTGGCGCTTTTTTGTGGGACTTGAAGGCGGCCTGGACGTTATTTCGCAGGAGGGCCGGCGAATGGCGTTTCTCGAGAATTGGGCGTATGTTGCGGATTCGACGGGAAGGAGCGCTTACGGACAATCGGGCAGCGTATTGCTTCCGGATGCGCTCGTGAAGCAAGTGGTCGACGAAGGAGTCGAACTTGGAGTGGCGATTGACGCGTTCGCTGGAGGGCACGGCATTCGCGACGCGCAGGGCGCATGGGGAGTGCTGACGAAAAATTTGATTACGCGCCAGGATGCGTTTCGCGTGGCAGTGATCAATGCGTTCGCGCCGTTTTTCAATCACGCGATTTATGATGGAGCGCAGAGCGCTTCGCCGGGGCGTTGAAGGCGCGAGGCGGATTTTGCGATAAGATTTCTGTAATGCGGGATATCGGTTGTTTGACGCGGAGGCAGCGTGGACATCGTTAAAGGCAACATGGGATGGATCGAAGTGATCGTCGGGCCGATGTTTTCAGGCAAGAGCGAGGAATTGATTCGCCGGTTGCGGCGGGCGGAAATTGCGCGGCAGCGCGTGCAGATTTTCAAACCGGCAATCGACCGCAGATATTCCTCGAACGGCATCGTGTCGCATTCGGGCCTGGAGATTGCTTCGGAACTGGTGAGCAGCGGGGACGATATTCTGCAAAAGGTGGAGGCGCGCACGGAGGTGGTGGGAATCGACGAGGCGCAATTTCTGGGCGAGAGCCTGCTGGAAAGCTGCACGCGGCTGGCGGATTTGGGCAAACGCGTGATTGTCGCGGGTCTGGATACTGATTTTATGGGAAGGCCGTTTGAGCCCATGCCGCGGCTGCTGGTGGTGTCCGAGGAAATCACCAAGCTGCTGGCGATATGCGCGCGCTGCGGGAATCCGGCGGTGAATACGCAGCGGCTGGTTGCTTCGGAGGAGTTGATAGTTGTGGGCGCCGGGGGGATGTACGAAGCGCGATGCCGCAGATGCTTTGAACCGCAGCTTGCCGCAGAAAAGATCGAGGAGGAAAAGAAGGCTCAGTCAAAGGCGGCTTCGGGGCGCTGAGGCGTAACTGCTGCCGAAGCTCTGGAGTCTACATGATATCCCTGCTGGCATTCTTCAGCCGTAAGCGGGAAGAGGTGGTATCATTTGGAACAAAGGGAAGAGGCTTACCGGCTCGCGATAGAACCGGCAAGATGAAGTGAGCTGACATGGTTCGCCTGACAAGTTTTTCCGCCTCGGTTTTGCTTCTCGCAGTTTTTAGTTTCTCGCCTGCTTATGCGCGCGCAGCGGAGCCTCCCGGGAAAACGGATGATGCGCAACTGCAGGCGCAACTGGCGATAATCCGCTACGTTGACGGCGAATACGCGAAGGTCGTCCAGCCTTTGCCGGCGAAGAAAAAGGGATTCCGCTACAAAGTGGGGCAGAAGATCGATCCCAATAAGCTGCGAATGGCTCTCGCGTATGGCTCGGCTGCCAATCCCGGCGATCAGGTGCAAATCACCAACATCGAATTTCGCGCCAAGGAAATCATTGTGAGCATCAATGGCGGGACAAAAGGACATTTTGACTGGCGCAAGCATATTCAAATTGGGATAGGCGGCGGGCCGATGATGAGCACCACGCCAATGAATCAAGGGCCAACGCCTGTGGGCGCTGAACTGATCCTCGAATTCAGCAGGCCGGTGGGCGAGCTGACTCCCGAGCAGGTGAAGCAGGGCTTATCGCCGTTTCTTAGTTTCGCAGCGCAACACTCCGCAGCGGTGAATTGGATCGACACGCTTCCGCCAGACATTCAGAAAGCCATCAAAAACCATGAAGCAATCGTGGGAATGAACCAGGATATGGTGCTGGCGGCGCTTGGGCGACCGGATAAAAAAGTGCGCGAATACGATGACAACGGTAACGAAACGGAAGATTGGATTTACGGCCTTCCGCCGGCGAAGTCCACACTTGTCACATTCCTGGGAAATAAAGTCATCCGCATAAAATCGTACGGCGGCTAACTGCGTTGACTTTTTTGGCGTCGCGCCATAGCATCGCCACCGTTGTGTTTCTAAAGCGTCGCTGTCGAATTTAGCCAGACTCAGGCTCGGAGGAAGCATGCCAGTGAAAGTTGCCATCAACGGTTTTGGCCGCATCGGCCGGAATATATTTCGCGCGGCGATGGGCAATCCGGCGATCGAAATTGTGGCCGTGAACGACGTAACCGACGCAAAAACTCTGGCGCACCTGCTGAAGTACGATTCGATACTGGGGAATCTGCCCAATCGAATCTCTGCGAGTGATGACGCGATTCACGTTGATGGGCGGTCCGTTCGTGTTTTGAAAGTGAAAGAGCTCGACAAACTAGACTGGGCGAATACCGGCGCGGAAATGGTCGTGGAATCCACAGGCGTGTTCAACAAGGGACCGGAAGCGCGGAAGCATATTCGTGGAACGGTTAAAAAAGTGGTTATAACGGCGCCCGCGACGGATCCGGATTTTACAACAGTGCTGGGGGTCAACAGCAATCTCTACGATCCGGCGAAACATCATGTGGTGTCCAATGCGTCCTGCACCACAAATTGCCTTGCGGTTGTGGCCAAAATTCTTGTGGAAGAGTTTGGAATTGTGAGCGGCATCATGACGACCGTGCACTCTTACACGAATGACCAGCGCCTGCTCGATTTGCCGCACAAAGATTTGCGGCGCGCGCGGGCTGCGGCGCTTTCCATGATTCCGACGTCCACGGGCGCGGCCAAGTCTTTGCATTTGGTAATTCCGGAGCTGAAAGGGAAACTGGACGGATATGCGCTGCGCGTTCCGACGCCCAACGTGAGCCTGGTGGACTTAACGGTCACCACGCAGAAGGCAGCGACCGCACAGGAAGTGAATGCAGCCTTTCGCAAAGCCGCTGAAGGAGCGTTCAAAGGGTTGCTGGAATACACGGAAGAGGAACTTGTTTCCATCGATTTTCGCGGCAATCCTCACTCGGCTATCGTCGACGCAGGGAACACGAGAATGGTGGGCTCGAATAATTTGAAAGTGCTCGCGTGGTATGACAACGAATGGGGCTATTCATGCCGCTGCGTGGACCTGGTAAAAATGATGGCTGAGCGACTGTGAAGTTGACGCATCCAGAGCTTGCTGCGGGAAAATCCAAAATCACTTATGAATAGACTCTCTATACGAGACCTCGATATGAAGGGGAAGCGCGTTTTTATTCGCGTGGATTTCAATGTGCCCCTGGAGAACGGAAATGTCGCCGATGACACGCGGATTCGCGCCACTCTGGGGACGCTGACGCTGGCCATGCAGTCGGGCGCGCGTGTGGTGGCCGCTTCGCACCTGGGCCGGCCAAAAGGCAAGCCCGACGCCAAGTATGGTTTGGCGCCGGTGGCCGCCAGACTGAAGGAACTGCTCGGCAAACCGGTGATTTTTTCTTCGGATTGTATTGGCCAGGAAGCGGAATCACGCAGCCGCGCGCTGAAAGACGGCGATCTGTTGCTGCTGGAAAACTTGCGCTTTCATGCTGAAGAAGAGAAGAACGACGAGCAATTTTCGCTTCAGCTGGCTAAGCTTTGCGACGGGCTTTTTGTGAACGACGCATTCGGCGCGGCGCATCGCGCGCATGCTTCGGTGGTCGGCATCACCAAATTCGTCAAGCGGGCGGCTGCAGGCTTGTTGATGGAGCGCGAGCTTTCGTATCTGGGAAAAGCAATCACGAATCCGGAGCGGCCATTCCTGGCGATTTTGGGCGGCGCAAAAGTCTCCGACAAAATCGAAGTGATCGAAAACCTGATGAAGATTGCCAACGCGATGCTCATTGGCGGCGCGATGGCCTACACTTTTTTTCGTGCCAAGAAGTTCACAACCGGGAAATCGCTGGTCGAAGAGGACAAAGTTGAGCTGGCATTGACGCTGCTCGGAGAAGCGCGCGAGCGCGGCTTCCGAATTATTTTGCCGGTGGACCACGTTCTTGCGCGAAGTCCCGAGGGAAGCGAGACGCAAATCAGCAACGTAGAAGGTACGCCGGCGGATTGGATGGGCCTGGATATTGGGCCGAGGACGATTGAGCTATTCGGCCGCGAAATAGCCGCAGCGAAAACAATCGTGTGGAACGGCCCATTGGGCATGTTCGAAAAGCCGGCATTTGCCAATGGAACTCTCTCGATTGCGCGAGCGCTGGCCGATGCCACGCAGCGCGGAGCCACGTCCATCGTTGGCGGCGGCGACAGCGTGGCTGCCGTCGAGCAAGCTGGAGTGGCGGAGAAAATCTCGCACATTTCGACGGGCGGCGGCGCTTCGCTGGAGTTTCTGGCCGGCGAGAAACTGCCCGGCGTTGAAGCGCTGACTCCGAGCGGGACATAGCCTTGCGCCGTCCGGTGATCGCAGCCAATTGGAAGATGTACAAGACGCGGGCGGAGACGCTGCAATTCTTTGAGCGCTTCAAGCCGCTCGTTCGCGCCACGAAGCATTGCGACATCATCATCGCTCCTCCGTTCACATCGCTTTCCACGGCAGCGGAAGCAGCCCGCGATACCAAAATCATCATCGCCGCGCAGAATGCTTATTGGGAGAGCGAAGGCGCGTTCACCGGCGCGATTTCTATGCGCATGATTCTCGAGGCCGGCTGCAGCGCTGTGATTCTGGGCCATTCGGAGCGCCGCCGTTACTTTGGAGAGACGGATGCGAGCGTGAATCGAAAGCTTAAAGCCGCCCTTGCTGCGAACTTGCAGCCTCTGGTTTGCGTTGGAGAAACTATCGAGGAAAGGGAAGCGGGCAATACGGAGGCCGTGCTGGAAACGCAATTCCGCGGCGGGATGGCTGGATTGACCGCTGGCGAGTTCTCACGTATCCTGTTGGCTTACGAACCGGTGTGGGCGATCGGCACTGGCCGGACCGCTACGCCGGAACTTGCGGCGGAATCTCACGCACTTCTGCGGCGCTTCACGAGGGAAAATTTTGGCGCTGGGAGCGCGTCCGCTCTACGGATTTTGTATGGCGGAAGCGTCAAGCCGGATAACATCGGCGGATTGATGGGTCAGGAAGAGATCGATGGCGCGCTGGTGGGCGGAGCGAGCCTTGATGCGCAAGCGTTCGCGTCAATTGTGAATTTTTAGGGCAGCGCGTTGAGCTGCTGGGAGCGGTGATGCCGAATACAGTGAAGTGGGCAATTGCTTTGATTGCCGCCGTGCTGCTGGTGTGGCTCGGCTGGCACTACACTTTTGTGCTGGTGACCCTGCATGTGATGGTTTGCCTGCTGCTGATTTTTGTAATCATGCTGCAGAGCGGCTCTGCCGCCGATCTGGCGGGCGCATTCGGCGGCGCGGGCAGTCAGACGGCATTCGGGCCGCGCGGTACGGCCACATTTTTGACGCAGGCGACCACATGGTGCGCGATCGTGTTCATGATGAGTTCGCTGACGCTTTCGCTGAAGCGCGCGCCTACGACGGCCGAAGGCACTTCCATTTTGGAGCAGACTTTGCCATCAAACATAAACAAGCCGGCGCCGCCTCCGGTGAAAGCTCCTGCGCCTAAGCCGGTGACGCCGCACAAATAACCGGCCTGATAGAATTGATTTTGTCTTTTTTCTCGCGGTCGTGGCGGAACTGGCAGACGCATCAGCTTGAGGGGCTGACGGTAGCAATACCGTGGTGGTTCGAATCCACTCGACCGCACCAATTTTCCGTTTGTCCGGCTTGCTTTTTGAAGGAGTTTGCCCGGTCCGGAATGTGCGCAGAACAGCATCGATGAAGATTTTGGCGATTCTCTGTTGAATTTTTTCTTGCGCTAGATATGATTGTGCTTCTCGAATGCACCAGCCATTTAGAACTGAGGACCCGTGGCCAGCAATAGGGAATTGAGGCCGCTAGAGTCCGGAGCGGAGGAAATGTCCTCGCGTAAATCATGCGCAGGTTCGGCAGTCGCCGCTGTGATGTTCGCCATCGTTCTTTTAATTCTAGTCGCATCCACTCTATTTCTTCACATGGACCACATCTGGTGGTTTCCACCGGCGATAACGCCTGTGGGCCATCAGATCGATCAGCAGTTCTTTATCACTTTCATTGTCACCGGAATTGTTTTTGTTCTGGCGCAACTGGCGTTGGCATGGATGGTCTTCCGCTATCGCGACCAGGGGCGTAGGGCGCGCTTCGTTCGCGGGAGCCATGTGCTGGAACTGGTGTGGACGACTATCACGCTGGTGATCTTCGTTGGGCTTGGCGTGATGGCCGCACATGCGTGGGGCGAAGTGCATTTTGGCGGCCCTTCGCCGGGCGCTTTGCAGGTTGAGGTTACCGGCGTGCAATTCCAGTGGAATTTCCGCTATCCGGGACCTGACGGAAAATTTGGCCGCATCGTTCCCAAAGATATCGACGCCTCTGTCGGCAATCCGCTTGGGTTGGACCCCAGTGATTCGGCCGCGAAAGATGACATCGTGGTGCCGGATTTGTATCTTCCGGTTGACCGCCAGATTGAGCTTATGCTGCGTTCGCAAGACGTGATTCACAGTTTCTTCGTTCGCGAACTGCGGATCAAACAGGATTGTGTTCCGGGAATCATCATTCCCATTCATTTCAGCGTGTCGAAAATCGGGGACTACGAAATAACCTGCAACCAGCTCTGCGGTCTGGGGCACTATCATATGCACGCCATGCTTCATGTGCTTTCGCAAGCCGATTTCGCGAAGTGGGAGAAGCAGCAGGAGGCGCAGAACGCGCAATGAAAATGACTGGCAATTTGAGAAATAAGGTCGACCTTTGGAGGAACGTTCGATGAGCGCTCACGCAGGCCCGGTCCATCACGCGGAAGCGCCCAAAGGATGGATTCGCCACTACATTTTTAGTCTGGACCACAAAGTCATCGGCTTACAGTACATCCTGCTCGGACTCTCCGCTGTAACCATCGGAATGATCCTGTCGCTGATAGTGCGCCTCCACCTGGTATGGCCGAACTTGCATATCTGGGGCTTCGCTAACGGCATCGTCTCTCCGGAGGATTACCTGCGGGTGGTCACCATGCACGGAACGCTGATGGTCTTTTTCGTGCTTACCACTGTGCCGCAGAGCGGCTTCGGGAATTATTTTTTGCCTATTCAAATTGGCGCGCCGGACATGGCCTTTCCGACGATTAACATGCTTTCCTTTTGGACTACTTTTCTTGCGCTGATTGTTCTTCTGGCATCCGCCTTTGTGCCGGGAGGCTCATCGATCAGCGGTTGGACAGCGTACGCTCCGCTGAGTGCGGTGGGGCAAATTGCCGGGCCGGGTCAGGGGCTGGGCCAGACGCTGTGGGTGGTCAGCATCGCGCTTTTCTGCGGCGGCTCGCTGATGTCGGCGATCAATTTCCTGGGCACGACCATTGATTTGCGCACCAAAGGCTTGTCGTTGATGCGCCTCCCGCTCACGGTTTGGGGCTGGTTCCTTACTGCATGCCTCGCGTTGCTGGCTTTCGGAGTGCTGCTGGCGGCCTGCATTCTTCTTCTTCTCGACCGACTTGCGCAAACCAGCTTCTTTATTCCTTCGAATCTTGATGTTAGCGGCGTGCTGCTGCACCACGCCGGCGGCTCGCCGCTCCTTTGGCAGCATTTGTTCTGGTTTTTCGGCCATCCGGAGGTTTACATCGCGATTCTGCCTGGCATGGGCATCATTTCGCATGTCCTTTCCACTTTCTCGCGCAAGCCGGTCTTCGGTTACAAAGCCATGGTGTACTCGCTGAGCGCCATTGGCTTTCTCAGCTTCGCTGTGTGGGGACATCACATGTTCATCAGCGGCATGAACCCCTACTCCGCGCTGGCCTTTTCAATTTTGACGCTGGTGATTGGCGTGCCTTCTGCCATTAAGACGTTCAACTGGCTGGGAACCTTATGGGGCGGAAGAATTCACTTCACCGCATCGATGCTTTTTGCGATTGGCTTCGTGTCGCTGTTTGTCACTGGAGGGCTTTCCGGCATTTTCCTGGCTCAACCGGCCTTGGATCTCTACCTTCACGACACCTACTACGTCATCGGCCATTTCCACCTGATTATGGGCGTCGCGGCAATTTTCGCGATGTTCGCGGCAAGCTACTACTGGTTCCCCAAGATGTTCGGCCGCCACATGGACGAGACGCTTGGCAAGATTCATTTCTGGTGCACGTTTGTGGGCGTCTACTGCATATTTATGCCGATGCATTATCTGGGGTACGTGGGCGATCCGCGACGGTATTCGAGCATCGAGTCGGTGAATTATCTGCTCCGGCTGCATTCGGTGCATTACTTCATCAGCGTTGCGGCGTTTTTCACGGCGGGCGCGCAACTACTCTTCTACTGGAATTTTTTCTGGAGCATGAAGCACGGCAAGCCAGCCGAGCAAAATCCCTGGCATGCGACAACTCTGGAATGGTCGGTCAGCACGCCTGTGCCGCATGACAATTTCGCCGGAAATTATCCGACCGTCTATCGCGGGCCCTATGAATACAGCGTCCCCGGCGCGGCTGAGGATTACATTCCGCAGCATATTGCTCCTGGGTTGGTCGCGAAGGCCTAATTGAACGTTATGCCGCACATCGCAACCACAGACGAACTCGAAATTATTGGCTCCGGAGGCGGCCCAAAGCCACCCGCAGGTTCCGGCGGAGATGATGGCCGCGGACGCAGCGGCGGACGCCCCGAATTGCCGCAGCGCATTTACGTCACCGGCATAACCATCGCCATGGGCGGCATTTTGATGTTCTTTATGGCGCTGGTGAGCGCGTTTATTGTGCGCAAAGGTCTGGGCAGCGATTGGCACAGTTTCCCAATACCTCGCGTTCTGTGGTTGAACACAGCGATTCTTCTGGCCAGCAGCGCGACTTTGATTCGGGCGCGGCAATTGTTCAAGCGAGGCGACCATGCCGGTTTTCGCCATTGGTGGGCGGTTACCACCATCCTTGGCTTGTTTTTTGTTGTGGGTCAATTGATTGCATGGCGCCAAATGGTCGCGGCGGGTTTTTATTTGGCCGCGAATGCGAGCAACAGCTTTTTTTACGTGCTCACCGCCGCGCACGGAGTTCATTTGCTCGGAGGAATCACAGCGCTGCTTTTCGTGGGCTGGGGCAGGCTGCGCCGCGTGACGCTCGCGACCGGAACGGAAATTGTGGGCTACTACTGGCACTTCATGGACGGGCTTTGGATTTTTCTTTTCCTACTTCTACTGCTGGGACGGTGAGACTTGGCTGAATTAGACATCGATGCAGTTGCAGGGCCAGCTTGGGGCGGCGGCGTAGCTCCTTTTGCCACCAACACGAAGAAGCTTGGGATGTGGCTCTTTCTTCTTTCCGACTCGCTCACTTTCTCCACGGCGATTCTGGCGTACGCCTATGTGCGCCTGGCGAGCACGAGCTGGCCCCGGCCATTCGAGATTTATCCCGCGATCGCCAATGCTACATTTTTGACATTCATTTTGCTGTCGAGCAGCTTGACGATGGTAATCGCGGTGGCCGCCGCTCACCGCGGCGAGGTGCGCAAGGCGGTGATGTACATCATATTCACTGCGATAGGTGGCGCGGCTTTCGTGATTTTGCACCTGATGGAGTGGTTTCGCCTGTTTGCTGAAGGCGTCACGCCATGGTCGAATCATTTTGTAATTGACGGCCAGCCCGGCGATCCGCTTTTCGGCGGCACTTTCTTCGGACTCACGGGCCTGCACATGCTGCACGTTTCCATCGGCGTGATTTACCTGAGCATCATCGCCTTTGGTTTCGGGCGGCGGAAATTCAACGCCGATCACGTGGAGGTTAGCGGCCTGTACTGGCACTTCGTTGATCTGGTGTGGATGTTCATCTTCCCAATGGTTTATCTGATGTCCGTCAATCTGAACGTAAAGAGCTGAGGAGCATATCGCGCGATGAGCACGCATGAGATAGCGGCAGAAGCGGCGCACCACGAAGTGGGCTCGAAGCGATTGTTTATGTGGGTATGGTTCTGGCTGTGCTGTTTAACGGGCATCGAAGTTTTGCTGGCGTATCTGCGCCTTGAGCCGCACACCATGCTGATTCTGCTGGTGGGACTTTCGCTGATTAAGTCGGCGCTGATCGTGGCGTATTTCATGCATCTGCGCTTCGAGAAGATCGGATTATTTTTGATTATTGTGCCGACGCTCGTGCTTGTCCTGATGATGATTTTGATTTTCGTTTTTCCGGATGCCATACGCATCGTCAACATGCACACGATTCATATGTAATGCGGGGCGCAATCCGCAGTATCATGGCAGCAGTATGAAACAGGGAGCAACCGCATTGATCAGAACGCGCCGTTTGTTTGAATTTTTGTTGGGAGCGATAACTTTACTGGCTGGGATGCTGATTTCCGCGCCCGCTGCCTTCGCGCAGGGCTGCGCGCTGTGTTACAACGACGCCTCGGCGACGGGACCGCAGGCCGAAGCGGCGCTTCGACACGGCATTTTGATATTGCTGATTCCGCCCATGCTCATCTTCTCAGGTTTGTTTGGGATGCTTTACCGCCGGCGCAACGCCCATCACGAAGCATCACGGCTGGCTTCCAGCGCCGGTTCTATGAGCGCCTCGTCTGAGTTCGTCCTGCATTTGGATTAGCGAATAACTACTGCCCGGCTAAGCCTTAGGGCGAATCTCTCGTTGTAGAAGGGTGCAACGGGGGAGGATTGCGCCTTCCGCTTCTAAAGAAAACGCCTTCTGCGAAGCAGCATGTGTCCCGCAGAAGGCGTCTGGAATACAGAAAGCTTAACTGCCGTGCTTTTCGTTCAAGCCGGTACAGATGGTCACCGCCGTTGTCGGGTCGATAGCTGTCGAGTCGAAATCAATGTGCTTGATCACGCCGTTCTTGTCGATCACAAAGGTTGTGCGCCGCGCGAATTCCACCTTTTCACCGCCCATCGGGAAATTCTGCACGATGCCATATTCCTTTAACACCTTGCGGTTCATGTCGCTCAGCAGCGGGAAAGTAACGCCAATCTGCTTCGCAAACGCAGCGTTGGCGGGAGGACTGTCTATGCTGACTCCGAAAATCACCGAATCGCTTGCTTCAATCTTGGCCAAATCAGCCTGATAGGCCTGGAGTTCCTTCGTTCAACCACTGGTGAACGCCAAAATGTAAAACGCCAGAATCACGTTCTTCTTGCCGCGGAAGCTGCTGAGGGACACCGAACCATGCTGGTCGGTTGGCAGCGTGAAGTCCGGCGCCACCTCCCCAACCTTTAGATTCGTGGTGGTAATCGCCGCCTGATTCTGAGCGTGCATTGTAAACGGCAGAGCCGCAAGCGCCAGAACTATCGCAGCCGCCATCGAAACCATACGTTTCATGCGCGGTCTCCTTGAGAAATCTACTTGCCCGAGTCCGAATCATATCAGAATTCTTAGAGAACGGACTGGCAAACATGCCAAGCTGCCGCATTCGCGAGTGAGTCAGATGAGCGATTGGGTTTGCTGAAATGTGCGCCTAAATTTCGTCAGTCTGGAGATAACGGAAGGGATCGGAGCTGTTCTTGCGCACTTCAACCCAGAATTCGTCTGGTTTGGACAGAAAAGCCTTGACTACCGATGGGTCGAACTGGGTGCCCGAGAATCTTTCAATTTCCTGCCGCGCCGCGCTTTCTGGCAGGGCCTTGCGGTATGGCCGGTCAGAGGTCATCGCGTCAAACGTATCCGCAACAGCAAATATCCGCGCGCCCAGCGGAATCTCTTCACTCTTGAGGCCACGAGGATAACCGCTGCCGTTGTAGAACTCCTGATGCGAGAGCACGATTTCCGCGGCATCTTTAAGGAAGGGAATCTTGTTCAAAACGGTGAAGCCAATTTCGCAGTGGCGCTTCATCAATTGCCGCTCATCGTCGGTCAAGGGGCCGGGCTTTCGCAGCACCTGGTCAGGAATACCCATCTTGCCGATATCGTGCAGAAATGCGCCGCGCGCTATTTGCGGCAGTATCTCGCGATCCACTTTCATGATTCGGGCGATAAGAATGGTGATGGCGGTAACGCGCTGGCAGTGCCCTTCCGTCTCGGCGTCCTTCGCGTCGAGAGCGCTGCCAAGCGCCTGCAGCGTATGGTCGTAAGACTGTTCGAGATCTCGCAAAGTGATGGACAATTGCTGTGTGCGCTCCGCCACCAGGTGCTCAAGATTGCGCTGGTAAGAACGGTTTTCCAGAACGAGATGCCGGTGCTCCAAAGCCCGGCTAACGCTGTAGTAGAGCTGGTCTTTTTCGAAAGGCTTCAGAATGTAGTCGTAGGCGCCGGCGCGAATCGCCTCGAGCGCTATGGAGATATCGTGCATGGCGGTGACCATGATTACGGGAATATCTTCGTCCTGCGAACGAAGCTGGCGCAACAGGCGCATCCCGTCCATTTCCGGCATAACAATGTCGCTCAGTACCAGATCGTGGGAATCGTTGCGAATCTCCTGAATTGCCTTGCTTCCATCAGAGACAACGGTGCACCGGTAGCCCTGCGCTTCCAGCAGCGTGGAAACCACCTCGCGTATCGCCTCTTCGTCGTCGCAGACGAGTATCTTTTCCCCGGCCAACCCGTTTCTCCTGTGGTGAGATTATATCGGCCACCGCAAAGTGAGTGGCAGGATTGTCGGAAGGTGCGGCGTACGAGTTACTGCAACGGCCAAGGCATAGCGATGAAATGGACTCACTTTTTCAGGCCTCTTCACGTTATTTTTTTTGGGGAGGGGGAACTCGCTGGGCTCTATGGTTTTTCTGGCACCAGCATCGAGCTGCGGCAAACTACGGTGGTGACAGCCCGGTGCGAATTCAGCTTGCGCTGAAATTCTGAGTAGAGGGATGAATGCCGGCGAGAAAACGACGGGCCATTAAGTGGCGGAAGTAATTCCCACGTACGGCCTGCCTTCGGCCATATGATCCAAAAAGCGCTGCATTTCAAGCCCCAGCTGGACAACTAATTCGGTAAGACGGGCGGTTTCTTCGAGTGGCAGAGTTCGCAACGTGAGGCGCAAAAGGGTCATGCGATAAAGCACGCGGAATTGCAGCCCAAGTAAGAGCAATTCCGACTCCTGGGACCGCTCAAGTTCCGGCGAAAGCGCGGAGATCAGCCGCGCCAATTGTTGTAGATGCTGAAAGTCTTCCGCCAATCCGTGCAGATAGAGCCGCAGGATGCGGTTGCGTTCAGTCCTCCACTGCTTCAACGTGTTGCGCGAGGCCCGGCCTATCAAGAATTTCTCATCGTCAGTGCCCAGAAGGCGCCGCACCTGGGGAAAATGCTGACAATGGACGGGAAGCAGCTTCTTGATTTCCAAAGCGCTCACTTGTGTGGACGGAAGCCCTTGCTGCGCCCAAAGCAGCCATATCAGCAGAACCAGGAAAATGATTGCCATCAGGAATACAAGCGTCATGGTCATTTCCACATCTCCAGCAAACGGGTATTGAGGCTGCGCAGCCGCGCCGTTACCTGAGGCGTCAAGCTCTGGTATTCGCTGCTAGTCAGGAGAATCGGCGCAGGCCGCGGTGCGGGGAGTGGCTTCCAAAGAGCAACGCCCCACATGATAAGGGCAATGTCGAATGACACGTGCGACAGTGCCGCCCATAAGGCAAAATGGTTCAGCCAGGGCAGAAGGGTGTTGTCGGTCGCTTGAATAATCGAGTGGATGCCTAGTCCGAGCGCAATCCACGCCACATAATTTTCGACCTGGACCCGATAATATCGGCAGAAGGCTAACCCGCCGATCAGAAGCCCGACGATAATAAGTTCAAGCCCGCGCTGGCCCAGGGGAATTATTTTCACCGGACTCAGTGGAGTTCCCCTTGTTGAAATTAACATCGCCCCGAGCAGAATACAGCCCATCATTAACAGCAGGGGCTTGGCCAATCGCCACACCCCTTCCAGCGGGGAAAGAATGCTCCGGCAGATCTCGTACACCACAGCTGCACGAAGCAAAACGAATATTCCTTGCAAGATCCAAAAGGCGTAGAAGGATGTTTTCGATTTGAATCCAACAATCTGGTAAATGCTAAATGCTCCCAACTCGCCGAGAACAAGCACCGCTAGATAGGCAACGAAAAACGGAAGCCGCTGACGCAGTTTTCGCCGCAATGCCAGAACGAGAAGCGCAGCTTCGAGGCAAGCAATCAAGGCCCAGTGCACGAGGGATAGGACTGTCAAGCTCACGCGCCAAACTATAGCATTCTCCCAGGGGTTACGTAAACTACTGATAACCCCCGGGAGTGCCTCACTCGAGAGTCATACTTTCGCGAGGCCTCTCAAGTGCATTACCTCTTTTCTTCGCCTCTCAAATTATCTGAGAATTGCTAGACCAAGTTGCAGCCGAGCCCGCTAGGGGGTGGGGGAATTGGCATACCGCCATCGGCTAGAAGAGTCGTTTCCACGGCTGTTACCGAAACCCCGATCCCGGAAGGGGGAGGGGGAATTGGCATACCGCCATCGGCCAGAAGAGTCGTTTCCACGGCTGTTACCGAAACTCCGATCCCGGAAGGGGGAGGGGGAATCGGCATACCGCCGTCGGCCCAAATCGAGATTGTTGAAGCTGGAGCTGCCTTCAGAGCGATCACGTGTGTGTTGACGGTCGAGCGGCTCGAAGCTACTATCGTCAGCAGTAGCGCGCTGCCGGCGATCACAAAGGATTTCGCTGCGTGTTTCATTCGGAACACCTCCTGCGATGTTTTTCGCAAGAAACGCGCTGTTGACAGCGGATTTCGCTAAAATGTTCTGAAGGTGGAACAAATTCAAAAATGGAAGGCCTGGACGAATTTCATCAGAGTCGCGCGGTTATTGAAGATTTTGCCGCCAATACTTTGGGCCGAATACCCGGCGACGTCTCGCGTTTGCTGCACGTCGCTATGCTTCGCGACCTGGCCAGCGGACGGTATCGCCATGACGGACTGGCGGCTCTTTATTCCGAACCCGTTGTGGATGAGGCGCTACGGTTGTGCCATGAGCAACTGTTCGAGCGCCTGCTTGAAACTTCGCTGGAAAGTCAGGACGCTGAGGTTCGTAAGTGTCTTCAGAGTTTTGATGTGGAGCTGAATGAAATCGCCGCGCGATGGAAGGAACACGAATTTTACAAGTGTCTTATTCCGTCCGGGGTGCCAATTTATCTGCGGGAACTTTTCTGTTCCAATTTTGGAACTGTTTTGGGGCTGATCGTTGAGCAAAGTGTTACGCGTCGATCAGTCGCATAGATACTCCTACCACTCTGCCGACAACTTCCGCTTCCTCGGGGAGATGATAGCTCTCCGGAAAACACGGTGAAAGTGGATGTGGCTGCAGCGCCAGGCGGCTTCTCTCAAGCACACACCAGCAACAGCGATAGCCTGAGCGGATGTCAATCAGGTAAATAGGGCGGTCCGCTTCATTTTTCCAGCCGCCGGGATCATCCACTCTTTGTTTTTGCGGATCCACCAGGACCAGCGCTCCCGGGCGTAGCAGCGGTCCCATCCAATGATCGGAAGAACCGATGTATCCGTAATGATATTGGTGGCCGTTCTTCAGCGCGGCTGCTTCAAAATAACCCCACTGCTGTACCATTCGCGTGAGGTAGGTAGTGCGCTGCGGATCGAAGCCGGGATCAAAATGAATCGGAAGGTTAACGCCGCGAGGAGCCGCCGCCAAATGCGTATTGGGAGCTCCGCCCGACGCTCCATTGGAAAAAATGTCGCCCAAGGGAACGTCGTACCACCTGCAAACTTCATCGGGATTCAGATGATAAATGCTGCAGAGGCTAAACAATTTGTGCAGGCTTGGGATTGCGCCGGAATTCTCGAAGTCCGCCAAGCGGCTGATATGAACGATGAATTCCGTCCTGCCATGGCGCTGCGCGAGCTCATAACTTGCTTGTTCAACGTCACGGTAGGTGAAACCCAGTCGCTCGCGCACTTGACGAAGACGAATGCCAGGAAACAAATTGCGGAGCTCCAAAGTTGTTTTGCTGTTAGCGGGCTGGATTATAACAGAGGTCCGGTTTGTTCGGAAATCAGAACAGCCTGAATAATTATATAACTATCTTATATTCCAGTTAATGAAAAGAATTGTCTTGAGCGGGCGCGAGTCGATACGGAATAGCGAGTGAACTGGCGGGAGGCAGAGATTTGAGGTAAACGTGTTGACTTCTTATAAATTATACATAGACTTTGACCGTTTCTTAAGCTTTCGGGACGCTGTCGCGGGAGCCGTCGTTTTTCGATCGTTCGCTTCAACCGTCAGAGCTCTGCACGTTATATAGTGGGGAGAAATCGAATGCCAACAGTGAATCTGCCATACAAGCGTTTTGTGCTGGTTATTGCAGCGATTTTCGTGTGCACTTTTTCGGTCAAGGCGCAGTTTCGGCCTGCGAGGACGAACCAGAATAGCCTTCGGTTTCGGTTCGTCGGCCCCACGGTTGGAAACCGCGTCGCTTCCGTGGCAGGCGTGCCTGGAGATGCCAATACATACTATGCGGGCGCGGCTTCTGGCGGCGTTTGGAAATCGACCGACGGCGGCAATCGCTGGGCGCCTATCTTTGACAAGGAGCCAGTGGCGGCTATCGGCGCGCTGGCCGTTTCCGAGTCGAACCCCAATACTGTCTGGGCGGGGACGGGTGAAGCATGGGCCATTCGCGACAGCGATCTGATGGGCGATGGCGTTTACAAATCTACGGACGCCGGCAGAACGTGGAGCCACGTGGGACTCGATGCGACTGGCCGCATCGGCCGCGTCATCGTGAATCCAACAAATCCTGACAACGTGTTCGTGTGTGCGCTTGGCCGCACCACAGGGCCGCAGCAGGAGCGCGGCGTGTACCGCACTATGGACGGCGGAAAAACCTGGCAGCGCGTGCTTTTTGTCGACGAAAACACGGGCTGCTCCGGCCTTTCCATGGATCCTGCGGATTCTCAGACTTTGTTCGCCGGCACCTGGCAGATTGTCATGCATACTTGGGGAGAATTTAGCGGTGGACCGGGCAGCGGGATTTACGTTTCTCACGACGGCGGTACGAAATGGACGCACATCGAGGGGCACGGTTTGCCCAAGCCCCCGGTAGGGAAAATCGATGTCGCGGTTGCACCGACCGATTCCAATCGGGTTTACGCGTTGATCGAAACCAAGGATCAAGGGTCTGTGTGGCGTTCCGACGATGGCGGTGAGAACTGGCGAGTCATCAATTGGCAGCGCACGCTCATTGGCCGCGCTGGCTACTACATTCGCCTCGCTGTATCTCCAGCAAACGAAGATGAGGTATTCATCGCCAACAGCGGTTTTTTCCGATCCGTGGATGGCGGCTTGACCTTCAACCAAGTTCCTTGGGGTGGCGACAATCACGATATCTGGATCGACCCGAAAAATGCGGATCATTTTGCGCTTACCAATGACGGCGGCATGCTTATCACCACCGATCACGGGCGCGGTTTTCACCGCGTGACGCTCCCAATTGGCCAGATGTACCACGTCGCCGTGGACAATCAGATCCCGTACGATGTCTACAGCAATATGCAAGATGACGGCAACATGCGCGGGCCCAGCACGTCCGTAGGATTTTCGTTCGGCGGGGGCGAACAGCCTGATTGGGACCATGGCATGGGCGGCTGCGAATCCGGCTGGACGATTCCGAATCCCGTAGATCCCAACATTGTCTGGGCCACGTGCTATGGCGATGAGGTGACCGTTTGGAACGCCAAAACTAAGATGGCTCGTTCCGTCAGTCCTTGGGCGCACACGCTCGATTCGCCGCCCAACGACACGAAATATCGGTGCCACTGGACTCCGCCGCTCGCCATTGATCCCTTTGACCCCAACACCGTCTACTACGGCTGCCAGGTCATCTTCAAAACTTCCAATGGCGGCCAGAGCTGGAGCGTTATCAGCCCGGATCTTTCAACCCACGATCCCAGCCGCATCGTTTCTTCCGGTGGACTGATTGGCGACAATCTCGGGCAGTTCTATGGAGAAGTTGTCTTTGCCATCGCACCGTCGCAAATTCAGAAGGGCCTCATCTGGGCGGGGACCAATGACGGGCAAATTTGGTACACGCGAAACGGAGGAGGGAACTGGACGAACGTCTCCAAGAATGTCTCCGGCATGCCTGCGTGGGGCACCATCACCAGCATCGAACCTTCGCATTTTGACCCAGGAACCGCGTACGTCTCTGTGGATTTTCACTTGGTGAACGATCGCGATCCATACATCTACAAGACGACAAATTTTGGACAGACTTGGACGAAAATCAGCGGGGGCATCCCGCCAAGCGAGTTGTCTTATGTTCGGGTCATCGCGGAGGATCCGAATTGCAAAGGACTGCTCTTCGCTGGAACGGGCAATGCGCTTTACTATTCGCTGAATGACGGCGCGGACTGGAAAGAATTCGATGCGGGCCTGCCTCATGCAGCTGTCTCTTGGGCGGTGGTGCAGAAACACTTTCACGATTTGGTCGTCTCTACCTACGGGCGCGGTTTGTACATCCTCGACGACATTACGCCGCTCGAGCAAATGGCGAAAAATGCCTCTGACTCCGCTGACGTGCGCTTTTTCACGCCGCGCGCCTCCTATCGTTTCGTTCGTTTCGGCCACGCCTTCCTGGATTTTTCGCTCAAATCTGCGACCAAAGAGCCTGTAAAAATCGAAATTCTCGATGCCAATGGCAAATTGGTTCGCCGGCTCAAAGAGCCGGGTAAGGCTGGTCTCAATCGCGTGGTTTGGGATTTGCGCTACGAGCCACCGCACCTGATTGCACTGCGCACGCCGGCACCGGATAATCCGCACATCTGGGAAGATCCGCGTTTCCGCGGCAAGGATTCGCGGCCGATTATTCACTGGGGCATCGAGGGCGCTCAGGTGGGACCATTGGTCGCGCCGGGGAAATACACAGTGCGGCTAACGGTGGGGAAGCAGACTTTTACCGAGCCGCTCACCATTCTGCGGGATCCAAAATCGCCCGGCACAGATGCGGACATCGAAGCTTCGGTGAAGGCGTTGCTGCGCATCCGCGACGACATTACGCGCACGTCCGACATGGTCAACCGCATCGAGTGGAATCGCAAACAGCTTGAAGATACTGAAGCGATGCTGAAGTCTGAAATTGCCACGGCAAAGGCGGATCAGAAAGATGACGCGAAAGCGGCTGATTTGCTGAAATCCGTACAGGATATGGACGAAAAAATGAAAACTGTGGAATACGCCCTGGTCGCGCGCGCCGACACCAACAGCGACGACAAATACTATTCCGAGGCCTATAAAGTCTATCTGAACCTGATCTGGCTCAATGCCGAAATTGGCACTGGTGGCGGCGACGTGGCCGGCGGCGCTGATTTTGCGCCGACCCAAACGGACATGACGCTGTTGCAGAATTACGAAAAAGAGCTTGCAGCGGCCACAGTCCAATACAATCAGCTTATGAACAAGGAATTTCCGGCATTTAACCATTCGCTTGCGGGGAGTGGAGTGATCGCTGGGCTGCAGCCGTTTCCTGCGCCAGCTTCGACTTCGGCGGAGGGCGAGCGTCCGTGATCGCTGAAAAAAGATAGGGACGAAACGTCAGCGCTACTTGCGATGTTCCTTGACGAATTCCTTCAGCATGCGGCCGGCGTTGTGGATATGCTTTTCGAGCAGCTCGCTGGCGCCGACGGTGTCGCGTTTGCGGCATAGCTCGAGCAGCATGCGATGCTCCTGCTTGGCGCGGTCGAGCGCATGCGTCAAATAGAGTTGCAGCCGCGTATAGCGGTCGCCATTATTATTGACCATTTTGATGATGGACATGAAATGCGGGCGATTCGCGCGCGAATAGAGCGTTGAATGGAATTGCCAATTCAGCTGGCCCCAACTGCGCACATCCTCTTTGGAAAGCGCCTTCTCGTAAGTTTGCAGGATGCCGTCGGCTTTCTGGAATTCCGCTTCGGTCAAATGGGGAATCGAAAGTTTCAGCACCGCGCACTCCAGCAGCGCGCGAATATCAAAAAGCTCTTCGATCTCGTCGGGAGATAGCGCCGAAACCACCGCGCCGCGATGCGCCACAATTTTAATCAGACCTTCTGCTTCGAGTTGCCGCAGGGCTTCACGGACAGGAATGCGGCTAACCTGGAAATCGGCGGCAATCGCGTCCTGCCGGAGCTGTTCTCCCTCCTGAACATCTCCGCGGATGATCATAGCGCGCAATTTGTCAGCGACCGCCGATGCCAGAGACTGCCGCGGAATTTCGTTTCCAGAAGTGGCTACGTCACCAGTATCAAAACTTTGTCTTACCGGCATTTTGTGCAGTAACGCTGTCTTATTTCTTCGGGATTTGACAACTTGGCCGGGCCTAAAGATACCATATTAGCAATGGCTTGATATCATCGGTTTTTGCTTCCCTCTGAATTCAGGACGCATTGCCCCAGATATCTCCCACTACGAATCCTTCCGGGAACGGATCAGTGGCGTCCAGCACATATCGCGAAAATGCGGTAATCCAGGCGCGCCCGCTGATCGCCGGCACCACGGCGGGATATTTTCCTATGCGCGTTTCTGCAATGAGCCGGCCGGTAAATCTCGTGTCAAGAATTCCTTCGTGCACAAAATCACGTCCGAGCGGAAGTAGTCCCTTGGCATGCAGCGCTGCCATTTTCGCGCAGGTTCCCGTGCCGCAGGGCGAGCGGTCCAACGCTCCAACCCACGACGAGGGGCGCTTCCAATCGAGCTTTCCAGTCGAGACAATTACGGTGTTCCTGCGATCTACCCCGGAGTTCACGCTTGGCCCGGAGAGTTGCGCGATTGTGATTCCGGCAATTTCGGGATTTTCCGGGTGCGCCACCGGTAATTGCTCCTGCGCCGCAGCCTTAATCATTTCGCCCGCGCGAACAATGTCATGCGCTTCGTCTGGTGTTAAGCGGAAGCCGAGGGCGCTGGCATCGGCAATCACGTAAAACATGCCGCCGTACGCCACGTCCACAGTCACGGTTCCGAGATTTGGCACTTCGATTCGAGCGTCGAGATGCGTCGCGAATGCCGGCACATTCTGAAATGTCACGCGCGTGACTCTGCCGGCCTCCATCTCCGCTTCCACTTCCACGAGTCCAGCAGGCGTATCGAGTTTGAGCTTCGCAATGCGGCCTTTCACTGGAACGATTCCTGTTTCCAGCAAAACGGTGACGACACAGATGGTATTCGTCCCGGACATCGGAGGGTATTCGGTCTGTTCCATAATGACAAAACCGGCGTCCGCGTCCCCGCGAGTCGGGGGCAGAATCACATTGCAATTCGCGGCCGGATAGCCGCGCGGCTCGCGCAGCATTAGCTTGCGCAGATGGTCGCCGTGCGTTTTAAGGTAGATCATCTTCTCGAACATGGTCTTGCCCGGCACTTCCGAGACTCCGCCAGTAATCACGCGCCCTGGCTCTCCACAAGCGTGGGCATCAACGGCAGTAATTTCCTTCGCTAAACGCAACTGCTCTCCTCACATCGTGAGAATTTCGCGTGGATCGCACACACGCACGAAACTGCTGCAAGCGTTTGCATCCGTCCGGCGAGAAGAAAGTATAAGGATGCCGCGTACAGCCTGGGTTGCTAATAAGCTCGAAGCTAAGGTTGACACCGGATATTTTATACATAAAATAGGAAGGTTGCCACTCGCTTAGAGCTAACTTGCTCACTGCAATTTCCGGATGTGCTCTTTGGCGGCTTTCTGCGAGGGCACATCCAGAACGCCAATTTCACTTCGCGTTTTGCGGACGAATAACTTAATTTCGTGACAAATGCCAAACCAAACCGTGTTCGTGTAATCGATTCCCACACCGGAGGCGAGCCGACGCGCATTGTTGTCGAAGGAGGCCCGGATTTGGGCATTGGCTCAATGGCCTCCCGGCTGGACGTGTTTCGGCAAAAGTTTGACACCTTCCGCTCTGCCGTCGTAAACGAACCGCGTGGCTCCGACGCCGTCGTCGGCGCGCTTTTGTGCGAGCCGCAGGAGCCGTCCTGCGCCGCTGGCGTCATTTTTTTCAATAACGTTGGCTATCTGGGAATGTGCGGCCACGGCACAATCGGGCTTCTGGCCACGCTCGCGTATCTAAAAAACTTGCAGTCCGGTCTCCATCACATTGAAACGCCGGTTGGAAAAGTCTCTGCGCGCTTGCATGCGGACGGCAAAGTTACCGTCGAAAATGTTCCGAGCTATCGCACAGCCGCGAATGTCTCTGTCGAAGTTCCCGGTTACGGCAAGTTTACCGGCGACGTGGCCTGGGGCGGCAACTGGTTTTTCCTGATCCAAAATCATGGAATGGAAATCGCCTTTGCGAATATTGATCCCCTCACGGAATTTGCGTGGGCTGTGCGCCAGCAACTGCGCAACCAAAAGATCACCGGCGACAAGGGCGCAGAGATCGACCACATCGAGCTTTTTGGCCCGGCGCAAATGTCCGGCGCGAACAGCAAGAATTTCGTTTTGTGCCCGGGGAAAAGCTACGATCGCTCGCCCTGCGGCACGGGAACTTCCGCAAAAATGGCCTGTCTATACGCCGACGGCAAGCTCCGCAGCGGGGAAATTTGGCGTCAGGAAAGCATCGTTGGCAGCATATTTGAGGGTAGCATCGCTGAACGCGACGGCCAGCTCTATCCCAGCATTACCGGCTCGGCGTTTGTGAACGCGGACAGCCAGCTGATTCTCGATCCGCAAGATCCATTCTGCTTCGGAATTCGCAAATGAGCTCGTCCGTTTATGACGTGATTATCATAGGTGCGGGGATTGTCGGAGCCGCATGCGCAGCGGCATGCGCCGCCGAAAAAATGAGAGTGGGAATCGTCGAAGCGCAAATGATCGGCGGAGGCGCAACGGCGGCCGGCATGGGCCATTTGGTGGTCATGGATGATTCGGAAGCCCAATTTGCGCTGACTCATTATTCCCGTTATCTCTGGCAGGAATTATCGGCGGAACTTCCTGGCGACGTGGAATACGAGCGCTGCGGGACAGTCTGGATTGCGGCGGATGGGGATGAAATGCAAGCGGTTGCTCACAAGCGGCAATTTTACGAATCTCGCGGTGTGCACGCTGAAATTCTCGATTCACAATCTCTGAGCGACGCTGAGCCGAATCTTCGCGAAGGTTTGCCGGGTGGCCTGCTCGTGCCGGACGATGCAGTCATCTATTCACCTTGCGCCGCGCGCTTTCTTGTGGAGCTGGCGCGGTCTGGCGGCGCGCAATTGCACCTTCCTTGCGTGGTTACGGAACTGACTTCCGACGGCGTTCGGCTGAATAATGGCGCCACCCTCTCCGCACGCTTTACCGTGATTGCAGGAGGCACGTGGTCCAGCACGTTGCTCCCTGGAATAGCTGTAAAAAAACGGAAAGGGCATCTCGTCATCACCGATCGTTACCCCGGATTCGTGCGGCATCAGCTGGTGGAGTTGGGATATTTGAAAAGTGCGCACTCGATGACCAAAGATTCGGTCGCCTTCAATGCGCAGCCGCGCAAGACCGGCCAATTGCTGATCGGCTCGTCCCGCCAGTTCGATTCTGACGATGCGGCAATTGACCACACGATTCTCAGGCGCATGCTGGCACGTGCCGAGCAATTCATTCCTGGGATCGCCCGATTGTCCGCAATTCGCTCCTGGACCGGCTTTCGCGCGGCGACGCCTGACAAACTTCCGCTCATCGGCGCTGTTCCCGGACGAGACCATCTTTTTCTTGCGACTGGTCATGAAGGTCTAGGCATCACCACTTCGCTCGGCACGGCGCAACTGCTGGTGAGCCAATTGCTGCAACGTACTCCTGAAATTCCCGTTGACCCTTATCTGCCGAGCCGAATTTGCGAAGGTGTGCATGCCTGAGCGGATTTACGTCACCGTGAACGGGACGCGCGTGGAAGTTCCATCCGGAACAACAGCGCTTGCTGCAGTTCTGTCCTCGGGAACGTCGGTTATTCGCCGTTCGGTGACCGCCGAGCCACGCGGCCCTCTTTGCGGTATGGGAATTTGTTTCGAATGCCGCGCTACCGTCAACGGCCAGCGGCATTGCCGCACTTGCCAGATTTTGTGCACGGACGGGATGGAGCTCCGTACCGATGAATAGCTCCAGCGCAGATAAGAGCGGCACCTTCGATGTTTTGGTAGTCGGCGCAGGTCCGGCGGGGATTGCAGCGGCCTGCTGCGCAGCCGAGAGCGGCGCGAGTGTGGGCGTCATCGACAATAATCCCCGTGTGGGCGGACAGATTTGGCGCGGCGAAACGCGCGAACATTCGCATAGCGCCGGAGCTCAGTTATGGCTCGAAAAATTTGCCGCGCACGACATCGAAGTTTTTTCATGCACGGAAGTTATCGATGAAGTGGAACGCGGCCACCTTGTCGCGCAATGTGGTGACACGGCTCGTGAATTCATTTATGAAAAACTGATTCTTTGCACTGGCGCGCGGGAGTTGTTTCTTCCTTTTCCGGGCTGGACGCTTCCTAATGTAATGGGCGCTGGGGGACTGCAAGCTCTGGTGAAGTCCGGCTTCGCAATCGCCGGCAAACGAGTGGTCGTGGCCGGAAGCGGCCCGTTGCTGCTCGCCGTCGCCGCGCACCTTCGGGAGCAGGGTGCCGACGTTCGTCTGATCGCCGAGCAGTCGCCGTGGAGCCGCATCGCCCGTTTCGGCATGGCGCTCCTTCGCAAAAAAAACAAATTCGCACAAGCAATGGCCATTCGCCGGCAACTTGCTGGCGTTCCTTACAAGACAAACTGCTGGCCGATTCGCGCTGACGGCCACGAAAAACTCGAAAGCGTTACTTTGCGCAGTGGCGCAAGAACTTGGCAGGAACGGTGTGATTATCTCGCGTGCGGATTTCATCTTGTTCCCAACACGGAGCTCGCTTCCTTGCTTGGTTGCGAACTGCGCAGCGGCTTTGTCCGAGTGGATGATCTGCAGCAATCATCGGTAAAAGGAGTTTTGTGCGCGGGCGAACTCACGGGCATTGCGGGCGTGGATTCTTCCATACTCGAAGGTCAAATCGCCGGCTACGCAGCCGCAGGGCAAGTTGCGCGCGCCACAAAACTGATCGCGCAAAAGCGCCGCATGGAGCGCTTTGCCTTTTCGCTGCGCCGCACATTTGCGCTGCGTAAGGAGCTTCGCGCGTCCATTGCTCCTGAAACGGTCGTCTGCCGCTGCGAAGACGTGCAATTCGCGCGTCTGCGCCCCTATTCATCGTGGCGCGCAGCGAAGTTGCAAACGAGATGCGGCATGGGCCCGTGCCAGGGCAGAATTTGCGGACCGGCGACAGAATTTCTGTTTGGTTGGAAGGCAGACTCTGTTCGCCCGCCCATATTCGCCACGCCCATACAAACTTTTACGCATACTACTTTACTTTCGTCCGAACAAAACCTGATCTCACACGAGGAGCCTCGATGAAGTGGACCGGAGTTATGCCCGCAATCACCACGAATTTCGACGCAAATTACAAAGTCGACCATGGTTATGTCGCCGAGCATTGCCGCTGGATGATCCAGAGCGGCTGCACGGCCATCGTCGCGCTCGGTTCACTTGGCGAGGGCTCGACGCTCGAATACGACGAGAAGCTAGCGATTCTTGACACTTGCGTTCGCGCTGCCGGCTCCTCGGCTCCCGTGGTCGCCGCGATTTCCTCCTTGCGCACCAGCGAAGCCGCGCAATTGGCGAAAGAGGCCGCGCGCCGCGGCTGCCAGGGCTTGATGATACTTCCGCCGTACGTCTATCGCGGCGACTGGCGTGAGATGAAATCGCATGTCGCCGCTGTCTTGAGAGCCACTGAGCTCCCCGGCATGCTCTACAATAATCCTGTTGCTTATGGAACCGATTTTCTACCCGAGCACATCGCCGAGCTTGCCAACGAACATCCGAATTTGCGGGCCGTTAAGGAATCAAGCACCGATGTTCGCCGCGTCGCTGCCATTCGCGCCTTGCTCGGGGATCGCCTTGCTATTCTCGTCGGTGTGGACGATTGCATCGTCGAAAGCATTCGCATGGGCGCCGTTGGATGGATCGCCGGGCTTGCGAATGTGTTGCCTGTCGAGTCCGTCGATTTATTCGAGTATGCGTCGAATGATCAAATGGACAAGGCCCTCGCGCTGTACAATTGGTTCCTGCCTCTCTTGCGTATGGACACGGTTCCGAAATTCATCCAGCTCATTAAACTGGCGCAGCAGGAAGCAGGCCATGGCAGCGCCCGCGTGCGCGCTCCGCGCCTCGAACTTGACGGTCCTGAATTGAAGGAGGCTAAGCGCGTCATCGCCCGCGCTCTTGAGACTCGGCCGCAGCGTCAGGCGGAGAAGACCGGCGCGCGCTCGTGAACGGCATTATTTTTCGTAAGGAGATATCAGCGTGCAACTGACAGGAAAATCTATTATTGGACAGCAGCAATCGGAAAAAACGGAAGGAAAGAGTTTTCGCGCCACGAATCCCAAAACTGGCGAACGCATCGCGCCGGATTTCTATTCCGCCACGCGCGACGAAGTAAACGTTGCAGCGTCGCTGGCGGAGCGGGCCTTTTCCGAATGGAGCCGCGCCTCCGGGAAAACGAAAGCCGCTTTTCTCCGGAAAATTGCGGAAAACATCGAGTCGCTGGGCGACGATTTGGTCAATCGCGCCAGTGAGGAAACCGCTCTGCCGCCCCCGCGGATCAAAAACGAAGTTGTGCGCACCTGCTTTCAGCTCCGCATGTTTGCGCAGCTTGTCGAGGAAGGCTCATGGGTCGGCGCGCGCATCGACCAGGGCGACCCCAGCCGTACGCCCGTTCCGAAGCCCGACATGCGCTCTCTTTGGCGGCCACTTGGCCCTGTTGTTGTTTTTGGGGCGAGCAATTTCCCCATGGCGTATTCCGTCGCCGGAGGCGATACCGCTTCGGCCTTTGCCGCCGGCAATCCGGTTATCGTAAAAGCGCATCCCGCTCACCCCGGCACCGCCGAAATGGTCGGCCAGGCAATTCGCGACGCCGCCCGCGAATGTCACGCGCCCGAAGGCGTGTTTTCGCTGCTTTTTGACGCGGGGATCGAAGTCGGTCTGGAACTCGTCAAGCATCCCAAGATAAAGGCCGTAGGCTTCACGGGATCCAAAGAGGGTGGGCGGTCCCTGATGGACGCTGCCGCTTCGCGTCCCGAGCCCATTCCTGTGTACGCGGAGATGGGCAGCATTAACCCTGTTTTTATTCTTCCGGGCGCGATGAAGGAGCGAGGCGCCGAAATCGCCAAAGGCTTGCACGCATCCGTGACACTCTCGGCAGGGCAGTTCTGCACCAAACCTGGGATAGTGGTTACCTCCGCTGACGCCGAGACTGCTGCTCCCTCGCGCACATTTGCCGACGCTTTCCGCAACCTGATGGACTCCAGTGGTGATTTCACGCTGCTGACTTCGCGGATTCACGAAGCCTATCTTTCGAATACAAAGGCGCGCAGCGCGTTGAAAGCAGGATCCGGAACTTCGCAAGCGCTTTCGTCCGCTAAAGTCGAAAGCCAGGCGATCGCGGCAGGATTTCAGGTTAGTCCTGCCGTCTTTGAAACAACCGCTGCGGCCTTTCGCGAGCAACCCGCGCTGCATTCCGAGATTTTCGGTCCGGCCACCATGCTTGTTCGTTATTCCTCCCGCGAGGAGCTTCTCGAAACGGCGCGCTCCCTTGAAGGCCACTTAACGGCAACGATTCATGGCACCGAAAAAGACCTGCGCGAATATGCCGACTTGGTCGCTATCCTCGAATCCAAGGTGGGGCGCCTGATTTACAACGGCTACCCGACGGGCCTCGAAGTGTGCCACGCCGTCGTTCACGGCGGCCCTTATCCTGCGACTTCTGACGGGCGAACTACCGCCGTCGGCTCGCGAGCCATTTACCGCTTCGCGCGCCTGATTTGTTACCAGAATTTCCCCGCCTTAGCCCTGCCTGACGAGTTGAAGGACGAAAATCCACTGGGCATTTGGCGGCTGATTGATGGCCAGCAGACGCGCGAGCCTTTGCCGTCCAAAGCGCGCGCGATTTCCAAGTAAGAGCGGCACGATTGATAAACCGGTGCTCCGCAGTGTGAAATTCATCTTCCGCCTCGCTCGTGCAGCGCGTCTTCTGCGCCAATTTGCTGAATGCCTCGGCAACTTTGTCCGGTCGTCACCTCAATTATCGAGTCGAATTCCCGCTTCTACCCGGAATAAAGAACACGAATACAGGCTCTGCCGTATCAGTGGACCGAACCCATCTGCATACACTCTTCCAGTGTCGCGCGCGTGCGGGCCTGTGCCGCACTCGCGCGAATTCTGAAAGGAGAAAAAATGCCACGAAAATCGAATAGACAGAAGTCACGCCAGAACAGGTCAGGTCAGAGTAGTCGGAGGCGCATTAGACAAAATTCCAATTCGAACGACAGATCGAACCGCGAAAATCGTGAAAGCGAACGTTCCACCAGTGCTCTCAATTCCGGCAGTTTCTGAACGTACGTGCGCTGTTTTTCCACATCATCGGCGCACTGCGCCACATTAACG
>Ga0209167_10000274_pt1 | contig 44181 bp, 38 predicted proteins | sample Coa_R1_9_FD_187154 | JGI IMG/M metagenome (GOLD analysis project Ga0209167, IMG submission 187154) | Surface soil microbial communities from Centralia Pennsylvania, which are recovering from an underground coalmine fire - Coalmine... | ecosystem: Environmental > Terrestrial > Soil >...
CCCGGTCAGCGCCAGCGGCCCAGGCGCCGGCGGCCTCAACGCCGCCGCCTTCTTGCGCAAAGGCAACTGGGCGGTGGCGATAACCTCGGGTAACGCGAGTCCGATCACATTGTCGATCACTTTGTCGGCGGCCGGCGCGCCGCCGACGCAAGCATTTGAGCTTTCGGCGGCAACTCCAACTACCACCAATGAATTGGCTAATAACGTGACGATTGCCCGCGCGGCGATCACGGCGCCGCTGCGCGTGACGATCCCCGCATATGGGTTTGTAATCCTGCTACCGGCCGCCGGCAGGATATGATTCACGGGGTTGTCGCACTCGCCGCGGCCGCGCTGGTTCTGCTGACCCTGCCGGGAACTGTCGAGTTGGCTCTGCTCACCAGTGCGGCTCTGTGGCCGGCGCACAAGGGAAGGCCTGGGGCGCCGATTGAACGACGGACGCTGGACCGGCTCGCCGTCGTGATTCCGGCCCATGATGAAGCCGCGTCGATTGGGCACTGCGTCCGCAGTGTGGCGGCGTGCGCGGCGCCGCCGACGACTTCAGCGCAAATCGTAGTGATTGCTGATAACTGTGGCGACGACACCGCAAATTTGGCGCGCGCCGCCGGCGCGCGGGTGATTGAGCGAGTCGATCCGGCGCGGCGCGGCAAAGGCTTCGCGCTCGAATACGCCTTCGCCCGGCTGCTCGACGAGGGCTGCGATGCGGTTCTGGTGATCGACGCCGACAGCGTCCTTGAAGGAGACGCGCTGACCGCCGTGGCTGACGTGCTGCGCAAGGGTGCGGACGGCGTGCAGATGCGCTATCTGGCGCTGAATCCGGAGGCGGCGATCCGGGCGCGGCTGATGAACGTCGCGCTGATGGGGTTCAATGTTCTGCGGCCGCGCGGACGCGAGCGGCTGGGCCTGTCCGTCGGTATCTTCGGCAATGGCTTTGCGCTGAGCCGAGCGACGCTGCTGACGACGCCCTACGACGCGCACTCGGTGGTCGAGGATTTGGAATATCATCTGCGGTTGGTGCGGGCGGGAGGCCGGGTGCATTTTATCGAAAACGCGACGGTGCGGGGATTAATGCCGACGGGCGGCATGGGCGCGCGCACCCAGCGCGCGCGCTGGGAAGGCGGGCGGCTGAGCCTGTTGGTTAATTATGCACCGGCGCTGGCCCGCGAGGTTGTTCACGGGAATTGGTTGTTGCTGGAGCCGCTGCTCGATTTATTGCTCTTGCCGCTGGCGTTCTATGTGACGTTTCTGCTCGCAGTTCTGGCTTTGCCCGGCTCTCCGGCGCGGCTTTACGCGTTGGGCGCGCTGGCCCTCGTGATGCTGCATGTATGCGCCGGGATTGTCGTCGGCGGCGGCGGCCGGCGGGAATTCGCCGCGCTGGCGGCGGCGCCGTTTTACGTGGCCTGGAAGCTCGCGGTTACTCCAGCGATCGTTCGGGCGGCGGGCCGCATTACCCCGTGGATACGCACCGCGCGTGAGTGACGGCAGGGCAGCTAAGAAACCTCTGACAAGTCAGGCTGGTTCATTAACGGCGTCAGCGGGAAGAATGCAGGATCTTGTATCTCCGATTTGTTGGGTGAAGATGGGACGAGACGTGGCGCGGCAGACCACTGAATTCGAGGTCCGAGAAAGGCCTGAGCGAAGCATGGGCCGCCACGCCCGCAACCCGAGGATTACCTAGGGTGGCGGAACGGGAACTCAAGGCGTGCGTGTCGCGCCGGCGCGACTTGGGCAAGATGCTCGTCGAACACAACTGGCTCGGCACGGCGCCAAAGGTGCTGGACAAGGAGATCATCGCGCAGATTGGCTGGCTCGAGGGTGACCCGCGATCGCAATCTTGACCGCATACTGCGCTGCACCCCGCTGTGGCAGGAAAAAGAAGACTTGCTGCGGGGCGAGCTGGGCTCGCGGTGCTCTGCGCCAGCTGCTCGCCGCCTTGCCGAAACTGTGCCAAGCGACCGACAGCTACGCCGAGCGCATCAGCTGCGCGGGCGCTTTTGGAGACCGAGTTGCCTAGCACGCGGCCGTTTAGGCTCGGTGCCGACAAGGGGCTGCGACACCCGCGAGTTGTTGCCGCCCGCCGCGCGTCAAGGTCACCCCGCATATCGCGGGCAACGAAAACCGGCCCGGCGGCTGCGCGCTCGCCGACCGCGCGCGTCAGGACCGATTACCCGGTAGCCGGCGGATCTGCAAGCGGGTCGAGGATTATCTTCGTTTGGGAAAGATCCTCGGCGGCCTGCGCCGGTCGCGTTATCGCGGCCTCGAGCGCATCCAACTGCATGCCTATCTGGTGGCCGCAGCCTATAATCTGCTCAGAAGCGCCGGGCTCTGTGCGGCGGCGGCATGAACCAAAGCTCCGCCTCATTGCCGCGGCCCGCTCGCCCGGCAATCCCTTTTTGCTCGGCTGACTTTGCCCGTTATCATCATGATCGTGAAAAATGACTCCTCAAACCCTTTTTCAACATCCTGCTGATGAGCAGGCGGGCGACGTCGCGTCGCGGGACGTGCCGAATGGGGCGGATAGATTGCCGGATATTTCGACCATAATTGTCTCCTTCAACACGCGGGAGCTGTTGCGCGAGTGTCTGGCGACGTTGGGACGTGAGACGGCGAACCTCGCGCACGAAACGATCGTGGTCGACAACGCCTCGCGCGACGGTTCGGCGGAGATGGTCGCCGCCGAGTTTCCCGCGGTGCGGCTGATCCGCAGCACGACCAACTTGGGTTTTGCTGCAGCCAACAATCACGGTTTCGGCGTGGCGCGCGGCCGCTACGTGATTCTGCTTAACTCCGACGCCTTTCCGCGGCCGGAGGCAATTCGCCGCGCGCTCGAACTGATGGAGGCTCATCCGGAGGTCGGGCTCGGCGGTGGACGGCTGGTCGGACGCGACGACTCGTGGCAGCCGTCAGCGCGGATGTTCCCGTCGCTGTTCAACGACCTGCTGATGGTCTCGGGTTTGGCGGCGCGTTATCCGCGCTCGCGGATACTCGGCCGCGCCGATCGTACCTGGGCGGATCCGCTGGAGCCGGCGGCGACGGATTGGCTGCCAGGGGCCTTTGTCATAATCCGGCGCGAAGTGCTTGAGCGCGTCGGCTGGTTTGACGAGCGGTTTTTTCTGTATTCTGAAGAGATTGATCTGTGCCGTCGGATCAAGGCGGCGGGCTATCAGATCTGGTACTGGCCGCAGATCGTGGTGGTGCATCTGGGTGGGGAGTCGTCGAAGACGGTGGAGCGTGCACAGATGTCCAAGGCGGGTTCGCAACTGACGCTGTGGCGGATGCGCAGTCAACTACTTTACTGTCGCAAGCATCATGGAGCTTTCGGCGCGTGGGGCGTAGCGACGCTGGAAATCTGGTGGAACCGGCTGCGGGCGTGGCGCAATGGGATTCTCTCACGCGATGCGGACAAGGTGCGCGAATCGCGCGTGACGATAAGTCTGATGAAGCAGGCCTGGCGGGAGACGCGCGGCGGCGCTATCTCGCCGGCGCGGCCTTGGTAAGAAGACGGCAAGTTTTGCAGAGAAGGCCAATGTTCGAGAATTTGCGCGAAGACTGGGTGATGCACGAGCGCGAGATTTCGCGGCTCGGGCTGTGGGTGATGGTCGTGTATCGCTTCGGTCGCTGGCGCTATGGGATCAAATATCGCGCGGTGCGGATGCCGTTCTCGTTCACCTATAAAATCCTGTACACCTTCGCCAAGATACTGACGGGCGTCGAGTTTCCGTGCGAAGTGGTGATTGGGCGGCGCTTCAAGATCAATCATTTCGGCGCGATCATAATCCACGGGGATACGGTCTTTGGCGACGACGTGATCATTCGGCAGGGCGTCACGACGGGAGTGCGAAATACCGGGGTGCAGGCCGCGCCGAAGATCGGTAATCGGGTCGATATAGGAGCCGGGGCCAAGATTCTCGGTGGGATCACGATCGGGAACGATGTGGTGATTGGCGCCAATGCGGTCGTGCTCAAGGATGTGCCAAGTAACAGCTTGGCGGTGGGGGTGCCGGCGCGGATCATCCCGCGCCGGTCGGCTGCGGAGGCCACCGCCCGCGGCTCGTCCGCCGCTTGATTGCGCTCTCAGCGCGCGATCTCGCGATGCAAGAACTCGATCAGCTCCGGTGAGGGTCCGGGCGCCGCGGCGGCTTTTTGCCGCCCGGCCTCGGCGATCCGGGCGGCGAGTTCGTCGCCCGGCATGAAGGGGATGATCTTGCCGGCGCGGGCGAAGGCCTCGGCGACTTCGAGCTGATGGTCATCGACGTGTTCGCCGAAGCGGAAGAGCCGCGGAGCAACGACCGGGCGCTGGCCCGCGGCCAGCGCGAGTACAATCGATCCTACACCGCCGTGGCTCACGACGACCTCCGCCCGTGACATCAGGCTCAGGACCTCGTCGAACTCAATAAACCGGCGGGCTGACCCATATTTGACCTGATAGGTCGAGGAACCATACTGGACGACGCGCTCGATATTCGGCGGCAGGGCGTCTACCAACTCGAGCAGGCGATTGAACTGCTGAATATGGGTACCGACGGTGACGAAGATCAAAAGACGGAACCTCGATAGAGCGCCTTGCGAAAGCGCGCGGCGACTTCGGGCGCCTGCACCAGGAAGTCGTGCACGATCGGATAGACGATGCGGCCGGTGAGCGATAGTCCGCGGTAGCGCGCAAAGGATTCGAGATAAATCGTGCGGATGCACAAGAGCCGGCTCAGGTAGAGAAAGGGAATCGCGATACCGGCGCCGGAGCTAATTACGCAGGTCGGGCGTTCGGTCAGCAGGATGCGGCAGGCATAGAAAAGGTTTCTGATCAAATTCAGGTAGTTGCGATTGGTTGGACCAAAGGCGAACCAGACCTTCTCGTGCTTGAGCAGGCTTGTGGAATCGACCTGTCGCAGCGTGACCCAGACGCGCTCGTATTTTGACCAGACGTCTCGCTGCAGCGCGAGCAGTTCGAGCAGATGTCCGCCCGCCGAACAGACCAGCAATAGCTTTGGAGTTTGCTCCCGGCGCATCACATACGCTACGCAACCAGCGTCAGGGTATAGGCCAGCAGGATTGCGCTGGCGGTCAAGTGTGCAGCGATCGCATCGGTCAGGCGCCCCGAGCGGTACATCACGATGGCGAGGGTCAGGGCGGAGATCGTTGCCGGCAGCCAATGCACGTGTGCGATTCCGGAGACAATCGAGGAGCCCAGCAGGCCAATCCAGGAAAAGTGAGCAAACGGCACGGACGCGAAATCCGCGCTCACCAGCCGGCGCGCGAGATAGCCGCGAAAGGCCAGCTCCTCGGCCACCGGCGCGACTAGCGCGCCGCCAATCAGCCCGGCGGTCACCCACGCCGAAAATGGCGCTGCGAAGAGATTGGGCGGTGCCAGGATCAGGTCAGGGAGTGCAACGGTGCGCGCGGAGACCAGCCAGATAGCGGCGACGGTCGCGCCGGCAACGAAGGATAGCCATGTGGGCCGCCAGCGCCATTGCAGAAGCATCGTGCGGTAATGCCACAGCCCCAGCAGTCCCGCGCCGGCGCCTGCGGCGAAGAGCCCTTCGAGACCGGGTGAAAAGGCCCGCGTGAGCATCGCGGCCGCGATAATCACGAGCAGCGGGAGGATATAGGGCGCGGCGGGATTGGGCTCGGCCGGGGTTTCGGCGGTTAGCGAAAAGAATCGGGAACGTGAGCTGGCCCAGACCAGGCCGCCGATCACGAGGTTAAAGAAGAGCCAGCCGGCAACGGAGTGAAAGCCCTTGATTGCGACCGTTGGGTTCCAATTGCCGACCAAAATCAGGGCGGCGATGCGCAGGCAGTTGAGCAGCCAAATCGCGCAAATCCCGAGCGGCAGGAGCGCGAGCGCGTGCGGAAAGCGCAACTCGCGGCGGCAATACCACAGGTAGGCCGCGACGAAGATAGTGACCAGGCCGATGCCTTCGATACCTGAGCAGGCGGAACCGATCGTGACCGCGAAGGTGGAGGTGCCGATAATCAGTTGGGCGGGCACTACCACGATATTCTGTCCAACCAGCCGCAGTAGGAAGACGACGATCACGAAAGTAGAGCGTTGCAGCGGCCACCAGAGGTTTTGCGTCTCCATCCCGAGGGCGAAGGCGCTGAAGCCCACTGCGCCGCCGAGGGCGAAGGCGACGCCGCTGCGTTCGATCCAGCGCTGCCAGAAGCGCGGTGGGGCGAGGGTGAAACACCAGGCCGCCATAGCAGCCATCGCGAGCAGCGCCCAGAGCGTCAGCCAGCCCTCCCATCCGGTGATGGAGGTGAGCTGCCCGGCGCGCCGATGAATGGTTCCGAGGACCATCGCGGCGAGCAGGCTCAGGTGCATACCCAGCCAGCGCCACGAGATGCGTCGTGAACCGCCCGCGCGAATTGCGCGCTGGAATTCCTCGCGCAGGGTGCGCCGACTGAAGAATGCGGCGGCAAGGACGCCGGTGATGAAGGCCGGCCGCAGGCTTTGCTGAAAGGAACCGAGCAGCCGAGTCATCAGGTCGCGCTGGGTAAAATCAGCGCCTGACTCATAGGGCAGAGTGAGGGCCACGAATTCGCCGATCAGTATTAGGCCGAGCGCGCCCCAAGCTTCGTAGCGGGCGGGCGCACGGGTCGTCAGCGGGTCATTAGATTCAGTCGGATTCAAAGGGGCATCAGGTCTCAAGCTTTTTCGAGGAAAGCGAGTGGAGGTCGGAAGAACTTCATTAGCCTCGATCTCAGCCTCAATCGTCTGCTGAAAGTGGTCAGCGCCGGGCGGGCGGCGAAGATTTGAAGAAAAACGACTATCCACAGTCAGGTCAAACCAGCAAAATAATACAGGAGAAGCGGAGGATGCAGAAAGCGCCGATCGACAGCGCGAAGTACCGCGCGGCCCGGCAGCGCGTCTTTCGTAACGCGGGCTGACGCAGGCGCCAAGCAGTCCGAATCCTGTCCTTCCGCAAATATGTATGCAAGCATTTATGGTAGAGTGATGTGGGGGACTGCGGCAACGTAAGGCCAGCGTTTGACGGGAAGCGCAAAGAGAACAGTGGCGATAGCAAAAATGCCGTCTCTTAGGGACGACTCTGCGGGTACCGTGCTGTCGCTGCAGCAACAGCGATTGTGGCTGCTGGATCAGCTAACGCCGGGCACGTCCGCCTGCAATATCGCGGTGCGCTGGAAACTGATTGGACCGCTGGACGTTGAGATCCTCGAGCATGCGATCACGGAGATCGTGCGCCGCCATGAGTCGCTTAGAACGAAATTCGTACTGGAAGACTATAGTCCGGTCCAAATGGTCGAGCCCGAGGTCGAAGCGGCTCTGACGGTGATCGACTTGACGCACACCGCGGCGACTCAACGCGAAGCCGAGGTTGAACGGTTGTGCAGCAGCGAAGCACAGTTGCCGTTTGAACTTCTGCGCGCGCCGTTATTTCGCGTCACCCTGATTCGTGTAGACGAGCAGACGCACTGGCTGCTGCTGACGGTCCATCATATCGTGGCAGACGGCTGGTCGATCGGGGTGTTCGTCGACGAGTTGGCGGCACTCTATACCGCCTATGCGGCGAACCAGCCTTCGCCGCTGGCGCCGCCGCCGCTCCAGTATCGCGAATATGCCCGTCGTCAATTGGAGGGCGGACGCAGCAATGTTTCGAGTCCGCAATTGCTTTACTGGCTGCGGCAGCTCAAGGATTTACCGCGTTGCGAAGTTCCGTCGGACCGGCCGCGGCCGACGGTGCAGAGCGCGAACGGCGCGATCGTTTCGCTCCTGCTGCCGCGCGCGCTGAGCGAGGCGGTCGAGAAACTGGCGCGCGCCAACGGGGCTACGCTGTTCATGACGTCGCTGGCGGCCCTCACCGTCTTGCTCCAGCGCTACACCGGCGCTGGGACGGTGGTGATGGGAACGCCGGTAACCGGCCGCAACGCGCTTGAGCTGGAAAATCTGATCGGCCTGTTTATCAATCTGATCGTGCTGCGGGTGGACGTGAGCGGCGACCCGAGCTTTCGCGAACTGCTCGGGCGCACGCGGCGGGTGGTGCTCGAGGGGCTGGCCAATGAAGAGGCCCCGTTTGAGCAACTGGTTGATCTGCTTAAACCCAAGCGCGATCTGAGCCGCAATCCGTTGTTTGGGGTGAATTTCATTTTTCAGCGCGCCTTCATTCGGGAACAACCGTTGGGGCAAGCGCGGATTATCGATGTGCCGTCGACGTCGGCGGGGGCGCTCTATGATCTGAACTTCTTCATGGTGGGACGCGAGGAGGGTTGGCGGGTCTCGTGCGAGTTCAACACCGATCTTTACGAAGCGGCGACCGTGCAGTTGATGCTCGAGCGCTTCCGCTGGCTGCTGGAGACGATCGTGAAGGCGCCGGAGCGGCGGATTTCGGAACTATCGTGGGCCGGCGCGGAGGCCGCGCAACGCCGTGTCGGGCCTGAGATCGAAGCCGCGGCTGCGAGCGAAGTTGCGCCGCGCCCGGCGGTGGCGGCGCAGCGGGCGACGCGCGTCGATGATATACCGGTCGGATTCACGGCGACGATTGCCTGTCTGATCCCGTTGTGGGAGGAGGTTCTGGGGATCCATCCGGTGGGTCAGGAGGACGATTTTTTCGAGCTGGGCGGCAACTCGATCCAGGCGGCGCGGCTGATGGCCAAGGTCAACTCCGCGCTCGGGCGCAAGCTGCCGCTGGCGGTGGTGATTCGGTCCTCGACGCCCGCGCGGCTGGCGCGGGAGCTGGAGGCGCCGCAGGCGCTTGAAGGCAGCCGCGTGCTCGCGCTGCAGCCGCGCGGCCGCGGGACGCCCTTTTTCATCGTCAATGCCTATTCGGGCTTTGTCGAGGTCGCGCGCAAGGTGGACGCAGACCATCCGATCCTGAATCTGATCGGCGACGACGACAAGGCGCTGTCGGGAAACTACGATCTGGACGAAGAGGTAAGCGAGCACGTCAGTACGATTTTGGCGACTCAACCGGCGGGGCCTTATATGCTCGGCGGGTATAGCGCGGGCGGCATCCTGGCCTATGAGGTCGCGCAACGGTTGACGGCGCTGGGGCATGAAGTGGCGTTGCTGGTCCTGTTCGATATCGCCAATCCCGCCTACACGCGTGATGCATCGAGGCTGGGAATGGCGCGGGCGCGACTCTTGGAGAGCCTCGATTTTCACTGCGCGCAGCTCAGGCAACGCCCGCGCCGCGGATGGCCCGGCTACCTCATCGGTTGCGGACTCGTCGGGATGCGCCGCGCCTTGAAGGGCCTGGCGCGTTTGGGGCGGCGTCAGGCGCCAGCTGTGACTCTTGCGCCTGTAGGTTTTGAGATGCGTATCCAGGCGGCGCGCCGGTACCGGCCGCAGCCCTACGATGGACCTGTGCTGTTCTTCAAGCTGCCGAGTGATCGGCTCTCGGGACGCTATCGCGATCGCATATACGGATGGGGCTCGGTAATCACCGGAGACTTCGAGGTCTGCACAGTGGAGGCGCGGGACCATTTGCGCATTTTCAGCGACGCGGCGGGCGACAAGGTGGCGCGCAAGCTTGAGCACAGGTTGCGCGAAGTCGTATCGCACGCGGCTGAATCAAGCGAAGGGCATCGCGGCGCTGAGGACGGCTTGCGGCCATGAACATGCGCGACCGGCAAGGGCCGCGGGGGTGGGTGCGCGCGGCTGCCGCGGGCGTTGTCGCACTACTGCTGCTGGGTTGCGCGCCCTCGGCCAGTCCGCCGAATCTCGCATCCGCGCCGGCGGCGCCACTGGAAACCCCGGGCGCGCAAAGTCGGGATGCGTTCGTCGCGGCAATGCCATCGCCGGCGCCGGAGGCGGCCGGCGCGACGGACGAATCGAACGAGCTGCCGCCGCCGCCCGGCCGCTACACGCTGGGCCCGGGCGATGTGATAACCGTAACAGTCTGGGGCCATCCTGAACTTTCGGGCAAACATGTAATCGGGCCCGATGGCGATATTCAGTTGCCCTTCGTCGGTTCGGTTAGAATTTCCGACTTGAGCGCCGACGATGCTGGCGCAAAGCTGACGCAGGCGCTGCGCGAGATATACGTGCTGAGCGTCGCTTCCCTGACGATCGACAGCTACAACGGTAATCAGATCTTGGTTCTCGGCAACGTGGCTCATCCGGGCGCCCAGCGCTTCAGCGAGCAGCCTACCCTGCTGGCGGCGCTGGCCAAGGCCGGCGCTGGGGCCGGCGGTGACAAGGACGGCCTCGGCGGCATGGCCACGCGCTGCGCCATTATACGCGGCCGCGATCGGCTGCTGTGGGTCGATCTACGGCCGCTGCTGCGCGGCCAGGACGCTTCGCTTAACATCGCGCTTGAACGCAATGATCTGGTCTATGTGCCCGATGCGGACGCTGAGATCATCTACGTTATGGGTGAAGTCAAGAGTCCGGGGGCCTATCCGTTAACCGCGCACATGAGTTTTCTCGAGGCGCTGACGCGCGCCGGCGGTACGACAGAATCGGCGCAGACCGGCAAGGTGGTGCTTGAGCGACCGGTCCAAAAACAGCAGGAGGTGATCGATCTGCAGCAAATGGTTGAGAAGGGCCAGGCGAACTATCAGCTCGAGGCGGGTGACATTGTCTACGTTCCCAAGAGCGGGCTGGCGAAGTTCGGTTACGTTCTGCAGCAGATCAACCCGATCACTACGCTGGCGTTTCTCGGAGCCGCGTTCTGATGGTTTCGTTTGATGTGGTCGGCAAGCAGCGCGCAGCCGCGCATCCAGGCGGGGTAGTGGTATGAACGCGCTGACGGAGAGAACCGCCGCCACGGCGCCACGGGCAGCCTCGTGGGTCGTGCCGAATCGCTCGCAGGACTTTCTGCGGAGCCTGCTCGCTCATCGCTGGCTGGCCGGCAGTATCGCCGTTGGGGTGGCGTTGGCGGGTTTGATCGTAGCGCTGCTCTATGGTCACGCGACATACGTGGCGGAGGCGATTATCCGGGTGGCGCCGAGCTCGTCGGTGCCGCTGTCCGGCGCCCAGGACAGCTACGCCTCGGAAGAGAGCTATCGCGACTTCGCCCAGCAGCAGGTGTTTGAGATCGGGGGGTATGCTTCGATATCGCAGGCGCTGGCGGGATTGGGTGCGAAGCGCGACTTGTGGCAGGAACCTCACGAGACTGACCGCCACGCCGCTGAGCGGCTGATGTCGAGTATCAAGGTCGAATTGATCCCCGACAGCTATTTCATTTCGGTCTCGCTCGAAGACACGAATCCGCAGGGCCTGGCCGAGATCGTCAACGCGGTGGTCAACACCTATCTGTCACGCGAGGCGCGCCAGGAATTGAACGGCGCGGACACCGGGGTGCAGATGCTCAACAGCCGCAAGGGCGAGCTCCAGCAGCAGATGGCGGGAGACCAGGAGCAGTTGAACCAGCTGGCGCAGAGCCTGCAGATAGCAACCTTCGAGAGCAGCCTAGCCAACCCGTACGACAAGCTGCTCGCCGACGAGAATACTGCGCTGGCGCGGGCTCATCGGGCGGCGTTGGCCAGCGAGGCGCGGGTGGCGGCGCTCGAGTCCTCACAAGAGCATATCAAGGCTCTCGAAATCGATTCGAAAGCGCAGGAACTGCTGACCAACGACACTGAGACTGCGACCGCCAAGCAACAGTTGATGCAGCAGCGCGAAGCGGCGTCGGTCGAGCTCGAGGGGCTGGGGCGCAATCATCCGGCGCGGCCAGCGCTGGCCCAGAAGATCGCCAGTATTGACGAGGAGCTGAAGAAACTCGATCAGGCGTCGCTGGCCAAAATCCGCAGCTCGGTGCAGGCGAGCGAGGGCGACAAATCCGGCGTAACGCTGTCGCAGGCCAAGGCGAACCTGGATCAAGCCCGACGCACGGAAGAGGGTATCCAGAAGGATCTCGACGGGCTGCGCGCGAACGCCGCGGCGTTTGGGGTCAAATACGCGCAAGCCGTCGCAGTGCATGACAAGATCGAGCGCGAGCGCAAAGAGCTGCAGGACGTGGCGGATCAGGCAAGCCTGTTGCGCTTACAAAGCCGCGCGCCCGGGTTTGTCAGCCTGGAATCGGCAGCGATGCAGCCCGATCTTCCGCTCAAGGGCAGGCGCCGGAAAATCTTCATACTGTTCACTTTTATCGCGCTGGCGCTGGCCGTTGGGGTGCCGACGGGTCTGGATTTAATCGATCCGCGGATTCGCGCTGCGGCGGAGCTCGAGGGCATCCTCGGGTTTCCGCCGTTGGGAGCGGTGCAGCTTGGCGGGGGCCGGATGGGCCGCGAGGGGCTGCGCCGGGTCGCTTTGGGCATTTTGCGCGAGCGGCGCACATCGGGTGTGCGCGCATACGTGATGACGCCGGTCCAGGAAGGCGCCGGCACCACGACCCTGGCTTTGGCGCTGGCCCAGGAACTGAGTGATCTCGGCGTGCGCGCAGCCACGATTGAGAGTGCACCGATCCCGGCCGATCAGCAGCTCGTAGACGGCTCTGACGAACGGCGCAAATTGCGCGATGGCGCGCGAGTGGTCCGCCCAACCGGCGATATGACCAGGCATATTGCGCGCACCGGATCACTCGAGGGCAACCGGCATGCGTTAGTTACGGCGGCGGAGGAGGCGCCTGGGCGTTTCACGATCTGCCATCATAGCGGCAGCGGAGGTCTGGCGCTCGAGTGTGTGAAAGAGAGCGTTGAGCGCGCAATGCAGACGCACGACATCGTGCTGCTCGATGCGCCGCCGCTGCTGACCTCAGCCGATGCCGTATTATTGATGCAGATGCCAGCAGGGGCCATCCTGGTGGTGCGCGGCGGCCGCGATGAAGTACGTGACGTTCTGGCGGCGGCGCGGGAAATCGAGCGGCTGGCGCCGCCGGTGGTCGGCGCGGTGCTCAACACTTTTTTTCCGAACGGTGAAACCGACCAGCTGCCGCCGAGCGCGGTCGGATGGCTGCCGGTGTGACGATGGCGGAATCCGGCGGCATTTCGGCGTCGATGGTGCCCTCACTCTCCGTAGTGATTATCGGCCGCAACGAGGGTGAGCGGCTGGAGCGATGTATCCAATCACTTACGCCCGTGCGTGAGTCGCTGCTGGCGACGGAAATCATTTACGTCGACTCCGCGTCGACCGATAACAGCCGGGAATTGGCGGCCCGGCTGGGGGCGCGGGTAATCAGCGTTACGCCGCCACGACCGCGCGCGGCGATTGGACGCAATGCCGGCTGGCAGGCATCGTCGGCGCCGATTGTGCTGTTTCTTGACGGTGATACGGTGCTCGCGCCCGACTTTGTCGAGGCGGCATTGCCGCAGTTCGCTGATCCTGAGGTAGCCGTAGTCTTCGGCAATCGGCGCGAGATGGCGGCGCATCAATCGATTTACAATCGCGTGCTCGATCTTGATTGGATCGTGCCCCCGGGGCTCGTTGAGTACTGTGGCGGCGACGCGCTTATGCGCCGCGAAGTACTGAGCGGACTGAACGGTTACGACGAGGGTTTGATCGCCGGCGAGGAGCCGGAGCTATGCTGGCGGATTCGCGCGCGCGGCTACCGCATCGTGCATCTGGATCGCCCGATGGTAGGCCACGACTTGGCGATCACGAGGTTCGGTCAGTATTGGCGGCGGGCGGTGCGCACCGGCTATGCCTATGCCGAAGTCTCGGCGCGTTTTCGCGGTACGGCTTCGCCACTGTGGGAGCGGCCCGCGCGGCGTAACCTGATTCACGCGCCGGCAATGATGGGGCTGACGATCGGCATGGTGCTGCTGGCGCTCGTGACGGGCTCCATCGCGCCGATTTTAGCGGGCGCCGTGATCATCATGTTGCTGGTGTTGCGGACTGCCGCGCACGTGCGCGGGCGCGTGCCGGAGCTCGCGACTCGCCTGCTCTACGGGATTCATTCGCATTTGGGGCAAGTGCCGATCTTCGTCGGTCAACTCAAATATCGGCTGGATCGATGGCTGGGGCGGGGCTCCGAGTTGATCGAGTACAAGACGGCGGCGGAAGGACGGCGGTAATGTCCCTACTCGCAGTCCTGCCGGCCCTGGTTGCGCTGATCGTCTGTCTCAGGCGCGGTCCGAGCTATGCGCTGATCGCCGTATACCTACCGGTCCTGCTGTTGCTGCCGGATGAGCTACGCTGGCCCTTCAGCGGCCATTTGACGTTGTCGGAAAGCGCGATCCTGCCAATCGCGGTGTTTTTCATTATAAAGCGGGGCCGGGAGTGGCGTTGGAGCCTTGCGGATTTCCTGGTTGTGGCGCTGATCGTGCTGACGACTATCTCCGAAGGCATCAATCGAGATGCCGCGCACGCGCGCAACCTCGCGCTCAATCTTTTCTGTACCACGGCGCTGCCGTATATGCTGGCTAAAGGCCTGTTCGAGCGCGAGCTCTTGGGCGCCGCGTTCGCGAAGCGCTTTGCGATCTGCGCGACGGTGGTGGCGATCGTCTCCGTTTATGAATTCAGAATGGGAGTCGATCTCTTCGAGCGGGTAATCATCCCGCTCTTTCCGGGGCGATCGATAACCGCGCAACTGTTTCGATACGCCTACGCGCGTATTCAAGGGCCGTGGACCCAACCGATCCTCGCCGGAATACTCTTTGCGGGCGCTTACCGCTTGACGCGCTGGCTCGAATGGAGTGGGAATTGGCCGGGCCGGGTGCCATGTCTGCCGATCAGCAAGACGCGCTTTTGCGAGATTCTGATTGTGCTGGGCAGTATCATGACGGTCTCACGCGGACCCTGGGTGGGCGCGGCGGCCGGCGGTATCTGTGTAGTTCTCGTGCGGGCGCGCCGCCGGCTCGTGGCGTTGGCGGTGACGCTGGCCGTGGCAATCATGATTGGGGGCCCGGTCAATTCGGCCTTCAAGTCGTATGCATCGGTAGATCGCCTGACCGCCGCGACCGACACTCAGGCCACTGCCGCATATCGTTACGAGCTGCTGCAGAAGTACGTCGCGATCGTGGAAGAGCGTCCAACCTGGGGCTGGGGCTCATCTCTTTTTCCGCGAGTGGACAACCTTGACTCGATCGACAACCAGTACCTGCTGGTAGCACTCGACCAGGGAATTTACACCCTCGCCGTTTTCGTCGGTCTGCTGGTCTGGATGATCGTGCGTCTGTTGAGATTTGCCCTATTCCAGCAAAGAGGCGGGGGCGCCATGTTGCTTGGCGTCAGTCTGCTAGGCACGATTGTCATGATCGCAGTTTCGATTTCGACCGTCTGGCTGGGCGCGCAAACCCAGCCCTTGCTGTACTTGGTGATCGGCTGGAGTGAGGGGTTATTACTCGCGAATGCCCGCGCCGTTCACTCCACTACTATCGAGCGAGAACCTGTTGCTCGTCGAGTAGCAGCATTTCGCTTCGCGCGGGTGATGGTGTGATTTTTCCGCCCGTTGACCGCGTTCTTACGAAGCTGCGGAGTAGAATGAGTACGGCTGCCGACATCCATGATTCTGCGTTACGACACATAGTATTCGTGCAATACGGCGACTATGCCGAAGCAGTTCATCGATTTGCCGCGGGCGGAAAGGAGAACTATTACGCGCAGAAGTATTCGGTCGATCATGTAGCTTTTCTGGCGGCCCGTTACGGCACGGTGACGGTCATCACATTCAGTCGCGACCATCCTTTCGAGTTGTTACCGAACGGCGTCGGGGCCCGCGGCGTCCTGCTCTATCCATCGGGCGGAAAGGCCCGCCACCATGAGCTGCTGCGAGCGCTCGAAGAAATGAAGCCGACGGACGTCATATTGGTTGCTCCGATCCGCTCGGTGCTGCACTGGGCGGTGCGCCGTCGCGTACGGACTCTGCCACTGTTCGCCGACAGCTTCCTCGCCTCAGGGTGGAAGGCGCGATTAAAAGAGTGGCTCTTGGCGCGAGTGCTCAACGACCGGCACTTTTCATGGGTTGCCAACCACCACATCGCCGCGTCACAAGAATTGGCCCGCATCGGCGTCGACCCACATAAGATACTGCCGTTTGACTGGCCGCCGATCGTTTCTCCGCGCGACTACGCGCCCAAGGATGCGCCGGCCGGAGCGCCATTCAAGCTGCTTTATGTCGGTCAGCTCTCAGAGGCGAAAGGGATTGGCGATGCGCTGCGCGCCCTGCATTTGTTGCCCGGGTGCACACTTACGGTTATTGGCGGCGGCGCGGACGAGTTGAGCTTGCAGGCGATGTCCGAGAATAACGCCATAGCCGGACAGGTCACTTTTCACGGTGTGCTGCCCCACGACCAAGTCCTCGAGATGATGCGAGCACACGACGCGGTGCTGGTCCCGAGCCGGCATGAGTATCCGGAGGGGCTGCCATTTACGATCTACGAGGCGCTGTGCACGCGGACGCCAGTGGTCGCGTCGGATCATCCGATGTTCCTGCGTCGGCTCGTGCGCGACCAGAACGCCCTGGTCTTCAAGGCCGCTGCGCCGGCGTCGCTCGCGGCCGCAGTGCAAAGGCTAATGACGCATCCGGACCTCTATCGCGCTTTATCGAAAGCAACGGGAGAAGCCGCCGAGAATTACCTCTGTCCGCTCAGGCTTCACGATCTAATCAACATCTGGTTACAGGGTGACGCTGAAGGCGATGCTTATCTCTCCTCGTTCTCGCTGGCAGGCCATGCATACGTTTGAAAATTTCCTGGATTTAGCGGAGCGTCTTAATCAAGCCGTGATTTCGTGGTGACCAGTCCGAATGGCTAATCCAGGTTTACGCGTCCGCAGCTCGGGGCCGGCAGAAATCACGCCGCGCCGGATGGCCGCGGGCACGCTGAGTTCGCTCATCAACCGCTTGATCGGCTTGAGTCTCGCTTTTTTTGTGCTGCCGCTGGTGATCCATGCGGCCGGAACCGAGGAGTATGGATTGTGGGCGGTGATGGGTGCGACGGTAACCTACTTCGGCCTGCTGGACTGCGGAATCGGCGCGGGTTTCATTAAGTATCTCGCGGAATTTCTCGAGTACCGCGAAGCTCGGAAAATTCGACAAATCATGACGTTCGGCTTGCTGTTCTATCTGGGGCTGGGCGCACTGCTGCTGCCGCTCGCAGCGCTTTCAGGACCGCATATCGTGGGCTGGTTGAAGGTCGCTCCGCGCAATGAGGCGCTCGCGACGCTGCTGCTCCTGCTGGCAGTGGCCTATTTTGTTACCCAGAATGCGTTGGGCATCCTGTACGCCTTCATTGTCGCGATGCAGCGCAGCGACGTGGCGGCGTGGATCGATACCTTTGGACAGGTGGTCTACGCGACTGCGGTAGTAATCCTGCTGCACATGCACTTGCAGATTCTGGCCGTTCCGATGGGGCTCTTCGCGGCGTTATTCTGCGTCACGCTCGTGCGGCTGGTTGTGGTCTGCAGGATGTTCGGATGGCCGTTCGGTAATCCGCTGAGCCTCGACGGTGAACTGGTCCGGCGGCTGTTCGGCTTTGGCCTGTGGACGCAGATCAGCATGCTGACCGCAGTAATCAATCTCGAGACCGACCGGATCATACTGGGGGCCTTTGTCAGCCTGACCAGCGTTACATACTACGAACTGGCTAATCGGCTGGCGCTGCTCTCGCGCAATCTGCCCTTGACGCTGCTGGGGCCAATCCTGCCGGCGGCGTCCGCGATCGACGGACGCAAGGATGATCGTCAACTGAATCGCATGTATATCCGCGCGACGCGCTACCTGGCGCTGGGCACGGGCGCGATCGCCGGGCTGCTGGTCGGCGCCGGCCCGCAGATTGTGCGGGTCTGGATGGGCCGCGACTATCCCTGGGTCACGGCGATCATGGCGGCGTTGTTGTTAACCTACGGGATCAACAATCTTACCGGAGTCGGGACAACGGTCGTGCGCGCGGTGGGCCAGCCGCATGTCGAGACTTACTACGCTGTGCTGGGGGCGGTGGTTAATGTGGCGGCCACAATCGTGCTGACGCCGATCTTTGGACTGATGGGGGTGATCGCGGGGACGTTGATCGGCTCGACGGTTGGTTCGATCTATTTTCTGTGGCTATTTCACAAATTGCGGGGGCTGAGCTGGACGGAAGTCATGAGCGAGTGGCTGTGGCGGTTGGTCGCGGCGATCGCGATCGCGGGCGCCGGCATCTGGATTATCTGCAACCACGCGCTCACGCCGTGGTGGTTTGCTGCGCGGCCGCGGGGCATGGCGGCGCTGATCGCGATTGGGGTGTTCTATGCGGGGGCTTTGTGGGTGGTGCTGTGGGCGCTCAGGTTTTGGGATCGCGACGACCTCGATCTGCTCCAGCGGCTGTTGCCGGGCCGGTTTGTGGTGGCGAAAGTGAAGCCTCAGTAGGGGGCTGAACGGGCGATGCGCATCACCTTTATATTGCCAGGTTTGGCGCTCGCTCCCGGCGGCGGCGTCCGGGTAGTTTATCGACAGGCCAACTATCTGGTGCAGCGCGGACACCAGGTGGAAATTGTTTTTCCATATGCCGTAGCCTCGCTCAACGCCGCGCAAGCTGAGTCCGCGTCGCTGCGGGAGCGGTTCGGGAAATTTCTCGAATGGAAGCGCGGGCGGCTCGCGGTGGCTATCCGGAGCGCGCGCGGAGCGTCACTGGTCTGGTGGCTCGAGCTGGACCGGCGTGTGAAGCTGAATTTCGTTGAGAGCCTCGACCAAAAAAATATCCCGGACGCCGACGCGGTCATCGCGACTTTTTGGCGCACCGCGGAATATGTCGCTGAGTATCCTGCGATCAAGGGCGAAAAATTCTATTTCATTCAGCATTATGAGATCTGGGGCGGCCCAAGCGATCGGGTTGACGCGACGTGGCGGATACCGATGCATAAAGTAATGGGGTCAAAGTGGCTGCAGTCACTCGGAGATGAAATGGGCCTGACCGACATGTGCTACGTCCCACCCGGGGTTGATCATCAGCTCTTCCGCATCATGGCGCCGCCGGCGACGCGGCAGAGGAGTGTAGTCGGATTTTATAGCTGTCAGCCGTGGAAGGGCACCATCGATGCGGTGGCGGTTTTCGAGCGGCTGCACGAGCGCTACCCGGCACTGCGACTGAGCATGTTCGGAGCTGAGCGGCCGCGGGAAGGGTTACCGCGGTGGTTGAAATATTATAGAAATCCTCGACAGGAGCAACTCGCGCGCGAAATTTACAATACTCACTCGATCTATGTATGCGCCAGTCACGCCGAGGGTTGGGGTTTGCCGCCGGCCGAAGCGATGGCGTCGGGCTGTGCGGTGGTCTCGACCGACTGCGGTGGCGTACGTGATTACGCGGTCGATGGTGAAACTGCGCTGCTCAGTCCGCCAAAGGATCGAGCGGCGCTGTTCGACAACTTATGCCGGGTGCTCGACGATGATGCTCTGCGGCTCGCCCTCGCCGAGCGCGGAACGAACTGCATTCGCGAATTTACCTGGGAGCGTTCCGGACCGCTGTTCGAAGGTTACTTGTGCGAAGTGCTGGCGGCATCGCGTGAGCGGGGTGCGGCCTGATTGCTTCGATGATCGCACCGGCTTGCCGCGACCTGCCGTCCGGAGTAGCGTGCAAAACGAAGCGAGGCCGCATCCGCGCCCGCTTCGTTGTTTTTATGGATCATCGGAGAATTGCGACGCTTTTCACGTCATCCGGCGGCCCCCGAGCAGTTTCGGCGACCGGCGCGGCCGGAGCGTTACGCTGAAGTCGACGCGCTGAAGTCTGATGCGTTGCGGATACTGTCGCGAACGGGCGGGGATCATGCGCAAGATCTGTGCGACGTGCGCACGGGTGATCGAAGTCCTCGAACGCGAGGCCGGCCGGGTGGGATGGACCGATTTGGTCGATCACTTCGCGGCGGCAGGATTGAGCCGAATTCAGGTGGATCGGGTGCTCGACGCGGAAATCGGTGAGCGTCCGGCCTTGCGCGATGAGCTTACATCGACGATGGCGAATACTTTGATGCGCGGCCTCGGCATGCCTGGGCGTCAATCTCCCGAGGATGTGCAGCGTATTCGGCGCGCGGCGGCGCGGGGCGCGGGCGAAGGTACCTGGGCGGCAGGAGCAGCTTCGTCAAAGGCGGGAACCAGATGATTGCGCCCAGCCGAATTGTGAGCCGCCGCGGGCGATAGTGGAGGTGGGATGAGTATCAGCAGCATGGGCGTGATTGGCGCAGGCCAGATGGGGGTCGGCGTCGCGCAGGTGGCGGCGCAGGCGGGCGTCAGAGTCGTTCTCAATGATGTCAATGAGGCGCTTTGTATCCGCGGTCTGCAGGGGCTGGAACGCAACCTTGATCGTCTGGTGCAACGCGGCCGGCTTAAACTTGAGGAGCGCGATCGCATAATGCGGAATATCGGCACCTCGGCCAGGCTCGAAGATTTGACTAAGGTCGATTTCGTCCTCGAGGCAGTGATCGAGCAGGAAGATGCGAAGATTGCGCTGTTCCAGAAACTCGACAAGATCTGCCCGCCGGAAGTAATTTTCGCGTCTAACACCTCCTCGATCTCAATCACCCGGATGGGCGCGCGGACCAGCCGCGCCGATCGTTTTATCGGGATGCATTTCATGAATCCGGTGCCGGCGATGCGGCTGGTCGAGATTATCCGCGGGCTGGCGACATCGCCCGAGACCTACGAGGCGACGCGGACGCTGGCCGAACGGCTGGGCAAGAGCACGATGACCGCGGAGGATTTTCCCGGCTTCATCGTCAATCGAATTCTGCTGCCGATGATCAACGAGGCGATCTATACGCTGTATGAAGGCGTTGGCGGCGTGACCGATATCGATACCGCGATGAAGCTCGGCACGAACCAGCCGATGGGGCCGCTCGAACTGGCGGACCTCATCGGGCTGGACACCTGCTTGGCGATCATGGAGGTGATGCATCGGGTGTTCGGCGACGACAAATATCGTCCGTGCCCGCTGCTGAAGAAATATGTCGACGCCGGATATCTTGGACGTAAAGCGACGCGCGGATTTTATACGTACGACGCGCAGGGTAATCCAGTACCGCCGGTGGCGCCCGCGCGCTAGCCGCTGCTACGAGTTGCTTCGGATTAGGAGGGAAACGCAATGGCAGTCAAAGCTTTCATTCTAATCGACACTTCGGCGGGGAAGGCCCGCGAAGTGGCTCATCGGTTGCGCGAGGTGGCGGGCGTGTCGGCCGCACACGCCGTGACCGGACCGCATGACATAATCGCGATTGCGGAGGCGGCCGACGTCTCGGCGCTGGGCGAGCTGATCGTGCATAAGATCCAGAGTGTGGTGGGAGTGAATCGGAGCCTGACATCGATCGTGGCGGATTAGGCGCGCCGCTCGGGCGCAACATAGTGAATTTGCACTGCTGTCGCGGTCAAACACCGCGGCGGGAGCGGATAAGGAAGACGGTAGTCGAATGGCGGAGTTGCCAGTACTTAAACGTCTGCGCAAAGAGCAGGAGACGCTCAAGCGCGAGCTGACTGTGGATTTGCCGAAAGAGCTCGAACGCGCGCGCGCGCATGGCGATCTGTCTGAAAACGCAGAATGGGCGATGGCCAAGCAGCGCCAGGAATTTTTGCGCGCGCGGCTCAACAACCTCGAGGCGCGGATCGCCGAGCTCTCGATGATCAATCTCGACTCGATCCCGCGCCAGACCGTGGGCCTGGGCAGCAAGGTCGAACTCGAAGACCTCGATGGCGGCACACGGAACGAATACGAGATCGTCGTGCCGGAGGAAGTTGACGGCGCACAGAATCGGATCTCGTTATCCTCGCCGCTGGGCAAGGCGCTGATCGGCAAGGGTCCCGACGACGATATCGAAGTCCAGACGCCCCGAGGTAAACGCTCATACCTGGTGGTCAAGCTCGTGACGATCCACGAGCTGCTCGCCGCCGAGAATGGCGCCGGCTCACGCTAGAGCGGCGCGAAATGGAGAAGCGTCCGCTAGCGCCAGCCGGCGCGTTGATACTCGGGCTGCTGATCGGGGCCGGGTTCGCCGTCGGCGGTTACTTCATCGGGCAGGATTTTTATGCGGCGCGGATGGGCGAGCGCTATGTAACAGTCAAAGGGCTGGCGGAGCGCGAGGTCAAGTCCGACCTCGGGACCTGGACGATAAGCTACACTGCGACTGCCGCGGAAGTCGCCGAGGCTAACGCCGCGATCGAGCAGGATCAGACGGTCGTGACGGCGTTCGCGACCGCACACGGTTTCGCTGCTGCGGAGATCGAAGTGCAGCCCACCACGGTCACCGATACTTTCGCGAGCCAATTCCAGGGCCGCCCTTTGAATCCGGCGCAACGCTATCTGATCAAGGGCGGAATCAAGCTGCGCTCAAGTAAGGTTGACCAGATTCTGACGGCGAGTCAGGACAGCGGCGAGCTGGTCAAGCAGGGGGTGGTGCTCGGTGAGAATTATCCTCAAGCGCCGCAGTATTTCTTCACCAAATTGAACGATATTCGGCCCGCGATGCTGGCCGACGCTACGCGCAGCGCGCGCGCCGTCGCGGAGCAGTTCGCAGCCGATTCCAACAGCCGACTCGGCCTGCTGCGGCGCGCCGGCCAGGGGGTCTTCGAGATCAGCGGCCGCGATGCCAGCGGTGACAGCGTCGCCGGCGACGAGCAGGGGTCGCTCGAGAAGAAGGTCCGAATCGTCTCGACGATCGATTATTATCTCATCGCGCGGTAGGAAGCGCGCGGACTATCAAGCGCTTTGGCAGGCGCCTTTGGAGCAATACTACAGTGGCTCGGCGATCGCAGCGTTGAGAAAGCGGCTGAAGAGCGCGCCGCTGGAATCGAGCGCGACGTCGTAGATCGACGCGGTGCGGCCGGGGACAAAAACCTGATGGCCCTCGTCGAGCAAGGCCTGGAGGACGCAGAGTCCCAGGGCGGCGTATGGCCGCCCGGCCATCGGGCCGCGAATCAACAGCCAGAACAGGATGCCGTAGTTGACAAAATGGGCGGTCTTGCGGATGAAGCCATGGAGCATCGCGATAGTCGCGGCGGAGGCGGCGGGCGCAATCCAGCGCAGGATCGGCTCGATGACGCGTACTGTATTGGCCGCGGAAAACAGGGAGGTCGAGAGCACGAACATCAGGCCGATCCAGAGGATCGGCGGCGCCCAGGCCGTCAGTCCGGAGCTAGCCGCAGGGTTGCCGCCGAGCGGCGGTTTAAGCGTCGATGTGGTCATCTATCCTGCTAAAAGTGTGAGCTGGCCAGGTTGGTTTTTTGCTGCGCTACCCGCGCGGCGGATTATATCAAGCGCGCCTGAGCTGAGTAAGCTGCGCGGAGTTTCGATTCCGTCCGCCGGTAGTTTTCGCGCCAGTCTCATGTGCTTCGAGCCGCTCGCGCAGCTATAGTTTTACGATGGAACAAACGCTCCATATAGCGACGGCGCAGCCGGCCCAGCCCTGTACCGTGGTGGTCTTCGGCGCCTCCGGGGATCTCGCCAAGCGCAAGCTGATTCCGGCGCTCTACAATTTGCGCGCAAGCGACGGCGCGAAAAGCCCGCACGATTTTGCGGTGGTCGGCTTCGCCCGCCGCGAGATCGCGCTCGACAAATTTCGCGGGGATGCGCGGGAATGGGCCAAGCGCTTTTCGCGCGTCGAAATCGAGGCGCGGTCGTGGGACGAATTCGCTGCGAACCTCGACTATGTCTCCGGTCTCGATCAGGCGGACGGCTTTCAGCGGCTCAAGGAGCGGCTGGAACAGCTTGAGGCGAAGCGCGGGCTGCCGCCGAACCGGATCTACTACCTCTCGGTACCGCCCGAGGCAGTGCGCGAGTGTATCGAGCGCCTGGGCGCGGCCGGGCTGATCGCCAAAGCGGGCGCGGAGAACTTCACGCGCGTGGTGCTCGAAAAGCCGATCGGCCACGACCTCGAGAGCGCGCTCGCGATCAACCATGAATTGCACGCTCATTTTGACGAATCGCAGATTTTTCGCATCGACCACTACCTCGGCAAGGAGACGGTGCAGAACCTGCTCGCGCTGCGCTTCGCCAATGCGATCTTCGAGGGCATGTGGGGCGCGCGCAATATCGATCATGTGCAAATCACGGTGGCGGAGAGCGAGGGCGTCGGCGCGCGCGCGATGTACTACGATCCCGCCGGCGCGCTGCGCGACATGGTGCAAAACCATATCATGCAACTGCTGGCGCTGATCGCGATGGACCCGCCGGTCGCGCTCGACGCCGGTGCGATTCGCGATGCGAAGCTCAACGTGCTGCGCGCGATCCGGCCGCTGGCGCCCGGCGGCGCGCGCGACCTCGTGGTGCGCGGGCGCTACACCGACGGCCTGGCGGAGGGCAAAGTCGTGCCCGGCTATCTTAAGGAAAGCGGGATTCCGGCTGACTCGCAGACCGAAACCTTCGTCGCGATCAAGCTCTTCATCGACAACTGGCGATGGGCCGGGGCGCCGTTCTATCTGCGCACCGGCAAGCGGATGCCTGCACGCGAAAGCCTGATCTACGTCCAATTCAAGAACACCCCGCGCATCCTGTTCAATCGCAACGCGCAGCTGCCGCCCAACGCCCTGACGATCAGGATTCAGCCCGACGAAGGCTTCTCATTTGAAGTGCTGGCGAAGCAGCCGGGACTTGACGTCGTGCTGCGGCCGGTGCGGATGAACCTGCGCTATCAGAGCGAGTTTTCCGGCCAGTCGCCGGAGGCCTATGAGAGGTTGCTGCTCGAAGTCATGGCGGGCGATCACACTTTGTTTGTCAGCGCCGATTTTGTCGAAAAATCGTGGCAGTTTGTCCAGTCGATCCTTGATCAATGGCAGGCCGACCGATCGATCCCGATTCAGGATTATCCTGCCGGCAGTTTCGGTCCTGCCGCCGCTGATGTAATGATCGGCAAGGATGGCCGCGCCTGGCGCAACACGAGCGCTGACGCGGCGCCTCGGCTCTGACGCCACGTTTCAACGGCGTTGATCGGGCAAGTGAGTCGGCGAGCTGCGTCAAAAATCTTTATCGGCAGAAGTGTCGATTGCATAACGGAGAGGAATCGTAATATGGGACAGTCACCGGTCTATATTCTAGGAGGAGCGCAGAGCGATTTCGCGCGCAACTGGAACAAGGAAGGCCAGCACTTTGTCGAAGTGATGCGTGAGACGGCGACGACCGCGTTCAGTTCCAGCGGCCTGGAGCCGCGCGACATCAAGACCGCGCACGTCGGTAATTTCGCCGCCGAACTCTATGCGAAGCAGGGACAGCTCGGGGCATTTTTCCTCGAACTCGATCCGGCCTTCGCCGGCCTGCCGACCACGCGTCATGAGGCGGCGTGCGCCTCGGGCTCGGTGGCGATTTTGGCGGCGTCGGCGGAGATCGAGGCCGGGCGCTACGACTGCGCGGCGGTGGTCGGCCTCGAGCAGATGAAAACCGTCGATACTGCCACCGGCGGCGATTTCCTCGGCACCGCGGGCTGGTACGAGCGTGAATGCAAGGGCAAGGAATATCCATTCCCGCGCCTGTTCGGACGGCTCGGCGACGAATATGACAAGCGCTTCGGTCTCAAGGACGAGTACCTGGCGCAGATCTCGGCCGTGAACTACGCCAACGCGCGACGCAATCCGTTGGCGCAGACGCGTAACTGGCCGCGCAGCGAGAACGATCCGCAACAGCGGGAAAAGTTCAACCAGGCGATCGCCGGACGGATCAAGGTGCGCGACTGCTCGCAGGTCAGCGACGGCTGCGCGATCGTTTTCCTGGCGTCGGAGGAGTTTGCCGCCGGCTATGCGAAACGGGTCGGGCGCAAGCTCGAAACCATCCCGCAGATTCGCGGCTGGGGCCATCATACGGCGCGGATGGAATTTGACGCCAAAGTCGCCGAGAGCCGCGATAACCCCTACGTACTGCCGCACACCCGTCAGGCGATACTCGACGCCTTCGCGCGCGCCGGAGTTAAATCCGTATTCGCGGTCAACGGGATCGAGACGCATGACTGCTTTACGACCTCGGAATACATGGCGATCGATCATTTCGGAATAACGCAGCCCGGTGAATCGTGGAAGGCGATCGCGGAGGGCGTAATCGAGATGGGTGGGAAGCTGCCGATCAATCCGAGCGGCGGGCTGATCGGCGCGGGTCATCCGGTCGGCGCGACCGGGGTGCGTCAGATGCTCGATTGTTATCGGCAGGTGACCGGCACGGCGGGCGACTATCAGGTGGACGGCGCGAAGACCTTCGCGATGCTTAATATCGGCGGCAGCGGCACGACCAGTTGCGCGTTTGTGATCGGCAGCTAAGACCGCACGCATTACTCAATTTTGCTCAATCGAAACGGTGGCATGGTCGATGCCACCGTTTTTTTTGGCCTACTCGGAGGCTCGCCGCGACGCCTATGAATTTTGCCTTCGCACAATTGATTACGGCGGCTATGGTCTATGCGCTCGGCGGGCTCTGCATGAAGCTTTCTGACGGACTGTCGCGGCCGCTGCCCACGGCGCTGCTGTTCATCCTGTTTGCGCTCGGGGCGGGATTGCAGGCGCTCGGGATGCGACGTGCCGATCTCGGCGTCGCTTACATTCTGGTCCTGGGACTGGAGGCCGTGGCCGCGCTCGCGCTCAGCGTCTTTGTCCTGGGCGAGAGCTGTTCGCCGTCGCGGCTCGGCGCGGTCGCGATGGTGATTATCGGGATCCTCTGGTTACGCCGGACGTAACGGGCGAATCGTCGGACGTCGCCCAGTTTCAGCTAGAGCTCGCGCGTCATCGCGCGATGAGCAATGCCGGCCTCGTCGAAAATCTCGCCCACGGGGAGAAACCCATTCTTGAGATAAAAACCCTCAGCGTGGAGCTGCGCATGAAGGAGCGCCGTGCGGAACTTGCGCCGCCGCGCCGCCTCGATCAGATATTCGAGGAGCTGGCGCCCGATGCCTTCACCGCGCCGCGCTTTCAGCACCGCCATCCGGCCAATCTTGACCTGATTGCTATGCGTGACCATGCGGCCGCATCCGACGGGCGTATCACCCTCGAACGCGAGGACATGGAACGCGTGCGCATCGTCCGCGTCCATTTCGATGTCCTCTGGGATCTGCTGTTCCTCAATAAAGACGACTCGGCGCAGCGCCCACGCCTGCTCCATCGCAGCACGATCGTTGATTTCGACAATCCGGACAGGCGAGCTCTTCGTCATAGGAGCTTGAGTAGCGCGGGGCGGGGCGAGCGTCAAACCACTGCGGCGTTGAGAGAGAGGGATACATAATCCTGTAATAGTTGTGATACGAATTCTTCATGGCGCAAACAGTAGCGAAGGCCACCGATCGTGAACTGCTTGAAGCGGCGCGAGCAATGCTGGACGCCGACTACCCGATCGCGCTGACCGGGGCCGGGATTTCAGTTGAGAGCGGGATTCCGCCGTTTCGCGGACCGGGCGGTCTGTGGACCAAGCACGGCGAGCCGCCGATGAACGGCTATCAAATCTTCCTCAACGATCCGAAAAAGGGTTGGGAGGAACGGCTCCGGCGGCAGAATGACGAGCTGTGGGGGCCGCTCAAAGTGGCCAGACCCAATCCGGGCCATATCGCGATGGCGGAATTGGAAGCGCTTGGCGCGCTGCGTTTTCTGATTACGCAAAACGTCGATGATCTCCATCGGCAGGCCGGCCAGCAAGCGCTCGCCGAGATTCACGGCAACTGGAAGCTGATCCGCTGTATCGAGTGCAACAATCGCTTTGCCGCGGAACAGATCAGCCTCGAGCACCTGCCGCCCGCCTGTCCGCGATGCGAAGGCCTGCTCAAGGCCGATACGGTGGCGTTCGGCGAGCCGATTCCGCGCGACGTGCTGGCGGATTGTATAGAGCATTCGGCGCGCGCCGATCTCGCACTCGTCGCCGGCACCTCGGCGACGGTCTATCCGGCGGCGGGCTTCGCGCTCGAGGTCAAGCAGCACGGGGGCGTACTGATTGAAGCAAATCTCTACGAATCGGAGATCACGCCGCTGTGCGACTTCAGCCTGCGCGGAGCGACCGGCGAAATCCTGCCGCGGCTGACCGCCGCGGTCTCCGAGCTGCGCAAGGCAAAGCTGTCCTGAGGAGCTTTGCCGACGAGTCAATTCAGCGCGCGGCCTAGGGATGGATGCGCGGTGAGGGCGGCGTCTCCGGGACGCCGGGCGCCGCGATGCGTTGCACCAGGAGCATCCGGCCGCTGCCGTCGAGGTCGGTCGGATTGCTGCGCAGTATCACGCGATACTTGACGCTGAGCCGCGGCGGTACGAGTCTCCAGTCATCTTCGGGGCTGACGACGAGGGCAGGCCCGCTCGCGTCGAGCGGCGTCGTGAGCTGCAAATCGCGGCCGTTGTAGAAGGCGAAGCCATAGTCGAGATTGCCGAAGTAGCCGACTGCGCTGCCGGCGGCGAATTTTCGCGTGTCGGCCGCGAATTGTTTGAGCGCGAGCGTTTGCGCGATCGCGGGTTCGATCACGAGATTGATCGCGAGTACGACGCCCACCTGCCCAACCAGGAGTGTGGTGATCAGCGACTCGATCCGTGGACGCGTGCGTAAGAGATATGCTCCTGCGGCAGCGATTGCGATCGGGAGTGCAATTGTGGCGAGCGGCCACGCATGAGCCTGGGCAGCAATCCGACCCGTCAACTCCGGCACGAGAATCCCGAACATCCGCAATACTGAGTTGGTGCGTCCGGGCCAGAGAAAGAGCGTCGCCAGGCTGAGCGCTGCGCCGAGCCCGGTGGCCACCAGGATTCCACCGTAGGCGCGCGATAGGAGTGCGGTAAGCCGCGGCATTGGGTCGCCGGCCGCGATCGCATCGCAAAGGAAGATAGCGACTAGGGCGCTAATCGCGGGATAGAGCGCGAGCAGGTAAACACCGCGCTTGCTTTGCGGCAGGTTGTAAAAAAGCAAAACAGTCAACGTCCAGACGACGAGATAGCCGAGGCGCGAATCGCTCCGACCGACTTTATCATTCGCCTCGCAGACGCTCTTCGGGCTTTGCTCTTCGACGGCAGGCGGCCTGCTCGAATTCGCTGCGCCGCGCTTGGCGCGGATGAATTGAAGCATCACGATTAGTGCGACGGGGGTCCACGGCATCAGACCCGCGAGCAGCGCCCCTTCTTCGTAGTAAAAGGGATGGGCGTGGGCGGCGTGCCCGGCGCCGTGCGGAATTAATCGATAAAGATTTTCGGCGAGGATCTGCTTGCGTATGAAGGCGCCCCCGCCGGCCAGGATCGCCGCGAGGTACCATCCGCCGCCGAGCAGCGCGACGATCGCCGCTCCGCGCGTAAGGTGAAGGCGTGGAATCAACTGCCAGCGGCGATAGATCGCGACCCAGATGATCGCGACCAGGATCGGCAGTGCCGCGCCGATCGGGCCTTTGGTCAGGATCGCAAGCGCGAGCGCGAGATAGAGGAGAGTAGTGCGGTTGCTGAGCCCCTCGGCGATCGCCAGGAACTCGAAGAAAGCGATCGCCATGAAAAAGCTCAGCGTCATATCGACGCGCGCGCCGCGCCCGGCCTGCACGAATTGAAATGTCGTAGCGAGGATCAGAGCCGCGAAGAGCGCGGCGCGCGCCTCGAACAGCCGGCGCACGTAGAGATAACAGGCGAGCATCGCGGCGATCGCGCACAACGCCGAAGGAAGCCGCACCGTCCACTCGCCGACGCCGCCCGCCAGCACCGAGATGATCGCCGCCAGCCAGTGCATCAGGAGCGGCTTCGACGGAAGCTCGACGCCGGCGCGCATCGGCAGGATCACGCCGCCGCCATTGACAATGTCGAAGACGGTCACCGCCTCCCGCGGCTCGCCCTTGGTGTAGAGGGGATAGCCGCCGAGATTGAGGAGAAAGAGCAGGGCGCCGACGATCGTGATCAGCGGAAGCGCACGGCGCGGCGATGCGAGCGCGTCGAGCAGCCCAGTGCGCTTCGCGTGCAGCGGCGCCGGGCTCTGCACGGACTGGGATGATGCTGTTTCGACTTCCATCTTTCTTTTGGCGCGCCGGTTGGTCGCCGTCCTCGCCGCGGAGGTTTTCAATACGGTTGCCGGCGACTACGATAGCGGCGCGACGGCGCCGATGCAGCATTAGCGCCACGCGCCATGATGACTGACCCCGCGGCGAACCCCTCCAGTCGGCTCATGCATGCATCTACTGCGCACCGTCGCGGCGTCGGCCTGGCGATGGCGATCGTCACTACGATCGTCGCGGCGCTGCAACCCGTCGCGCTGCGTTACGGGGCTTTGAAGACGGACCCGCTGATTTTCGCGACCATCGCGGTCGGGGCGGCGGCGGTCGTCGCGGCGAGCGTGCTCGGCTACACCGGCGAAATCAAAGTGCTGATGCGCCGTGATTATGCGCCGCGGCTTTTCGTGGTCTCGATGACCGGCACGCTCGCCACCGCGCTCCTATTGATCTACGGGCTGCGACGGATCGACGCGATCGCGGGCGTGCTCCTGCTCGAGAGCGAGCCGATCTATTCGCTCGTGTTGGCGATGCTTTTTCTGCGCGAGCGCCCGTCAGGCCGGCAAATCTTCGCCACGGCGACAATCCTCGGCGGGATCGGTTCGGTCTTCGGTGCGAGTCGCGTGTTCAGTCCGTTTTATGCCGCCGCAATGGTGATCCTGACGCCGCTCTTCTGGCAGAGCTCGCACGTCCTAGCGCTCCGGCTGATGCCGCCGCTACGACCATTGTGCATGGCGGGCGCCCGCTACATCTATTCGGCGCTGGTCCTGTTTGTGATCGTGCTCGTCGCGCATCGCGGCGCCTTCACGCAGTCGGTTGAAGTCGAGGTTCTGCTGGCCGGATCCTTCACGGGCGCCGTCGTCTATTTCATCGGATCGCTGAGCTGGTATGGCGCGATCAGCCGCCTCTCGCTGGCGTGGACGACCGCCCTGGTGATCCCAGGCGTGCCGCTTCTCTCGATGGGTTTCGCGATTATTTTTTTGGGCGAGCGCCCGGGCCCTCGCGAAGTCGCCGGCGTTCTCATCGCGATCGCCGGGGTGGCGCTGTTAGTTACCGGAATCGACGCCAGCCGAGTGTCGCCGTTTGAAGCGGCCGAGGCGACTCATCAGCCGCTCGCGTAACGCGCCTCGTGGCGGGTGTTTGACTCTCGGCCGTTGCTGGTCTTTTATTGCGACTGCGGTGCAGGGTGCGGCTGCGGCGCAGGCCAGTAGCGGCCCGCGATCAAAATCATTCGGAGGATCAAGAAATGGCGCGATTGGTTAAGCATGACGAAACCGGACCTTACCAGGTTCCCGAGGGTACGGAGCTGCCCGCCTGGATTTGCGGGTGCGGACTTTCCAAGAACAAGCCGTTCTGTGACGGCACGCATAAAAAAACCCGCGATGAGGGCGGACAGCTATTCACGTATGACGGGGATAATCGAACCCCGGTGAAGTAAGGTTGGCGGCGGCGCGCGTCACCGTCGTCACGCGACGATGGGGCGCGCGTCTCAGCAAAGTCGTCTCCCAGTCGCACACGAAGAGTTCAGCCGCGCGCGAGCGCGACGATAATCACGAACGCGGCCAGCGCGACGCGATACCAGGCGAAGGGCCCGTAAGTTCGAGTGCGCACAAAGCGGATTAGCCCGGCGATCGCGATCAAGCCGAAGACCGCGGCCGCAGCAAAACCCGCGATAACCCCTCCGCCGAGACCCATGCCGATCAGATGGCGGCCCTCGACCAGGCCGGCGCCCGCAATGATCGGCGTCGCCATCAGGAAGGAAAAATTGGCGGCGGCGGCCCGTTCGATGCCCAGGATTCGCGCCATCGTGATGGTCGCGCCCGAGCGCGAGACACCGGGAATGATCGCCACCGCCTGGCTAAGTCCGATCAGTGCAGCATCGAACAGACCAATCTCGTGAATCTTTCGCTCTTGGGGCCGGGTGCGATCGAAAAACCATAGGGCGAGACCCATCAGCGTCAGGGTGCTGGCTATAATCCATGGCGAACGGAAGGTGCTCTCCGCCGCCTTCTCGAGCAAGACACCGATGATCGCTCCGGGAATCGAGGCGACGATTAAGAGCATCAGCAGAAGTCGATTGCGGTGATCGCTGTTGAATAGCGCGGTGCCCATCTCGAGCCAGTTACGCCAATAGAAGATTAGCAGGGCGAGCAGTGTGCCGAGGTGCAGAGCGACGTCGAAGGCGAGGCCCGGATCCTCCCACTTCAGCAGCCAAGGGACGATAATCAGATGGGCCGAACTCGAAACCGGCAGGAACTCGGTCAGACCCTGAACGATGCCAAGGATGATCGCGTGGAACTGTTGTGTCATCGCATACCCAGGTGGAGGAGTCAGGCAGGAGTTCTCTCCCGCGAAGTTTATACGTATTATCTTTGTTAGCGCGAGAAGGCGGTTGCCTGCATATCGACCGATAGTTACGTTCAAATGGCATCAGTTTTTACCTATAAGCTCCTATAAATAGATTAATTCTCCTAAATAAACTGACAACCGCGACTGAAGTCCTTGGCAGAAGAACGCGCGGCAGGTAATATGCGGTTGGCAGACTGGGGAAGGAGGATGGTCGGCGATGGCGCGGAGCTCCGAATTGAAAGTCGTCAAGTTACGCGAGCATGAAGCTGTGGGCAGCGGGATGGCATTGTCTGACGCGACCAGCGGCTCGCGGCGTCTCGACGAGCCGCGACGATTTCCGACGGTCTCGACGATGCCGCGTCTGCCGGTCATGATTCCGGATGAGATCCTGGATTATTATGGATGGGTTTTCTGTCAAGGCGGTTTTCTCAACCTGCAGATGACGTTCGAGCAGTTTCTGGCCGTGGTTGCGGCATTGAGCCCGACCGGTTTGACCCCCGAGTACGATGAGATTGGCGCAGCCGGCTAAGTTTTGCGTTGTGAGATTCGAGTCTTCGTCCTGGCGTTGGTCCTTCGCGATTCATTTATTTCACTGGGCTTAGCAGGGTGTTTCTTACCCAGACACTTTGAAATGGGCTGACGTCGGTCGGCGACGTCAGTCCATTGTCTTTGGCGATTACGGCCCAGTTGTCGGCTTTGCCAGTCACGCGTTGAGCCAGCGCCTTGAGGTCCTCGTTGGGGAGAAGCGTAAAATTGACGCCGCCGCGGTTCGGCAGATGCGATGCGGGCGGATATTTGGCCGCGAGTTCGTCAATCTCTTTGAACAAGGCGAAACGGTTGCTTGCCTTATAGCTTGCGAGTTGCTCATCGGCTATACCTTCGGTCCGGACGTTGATGATGATCTTGCTGCGCCGGCTGGCTTCAGGCACTACCTGAATTTCATAACGGTAGCGCGGATGTTCGCCGATCATCAGGGGAAACCATCCGGTAGGCGTATTGATGTCGGCGTCGCGCCACAGGGTTACGATGGAGTTATCGGGCTGGACCTCGAAGAGGATGCCGTCACCGCGCAGCGCGTCCTGGGTCAGCCCCAAGGCGTCGTTGGCGGAGTAATTGACCTCGTGTTCTTCGCCCAGGGCGGAATCGGTGGCGGAATAATGCTCGACGGAGGCCGAATAGCCGAAGTAGCATCCGGCCATTGCGGCGAGAGTGCAGGTTGCGACCGCAAAGATCCACGAAGTTCGACGCGATTTCGATAATGCTGCCATACCGCGAGTCAGGAAACCATGCGAGAATCATCCGCGCAAGTCGATGGGCGGGATTGGGCCTGCCGTCGGCGTGATCGGCGGTCACACCGGACGGTTTCAGACTCTAATAAAACGCTGTAGAATAATACGAGTAAGGCTGTGAACGGAGAATCCGGGCATGTAGTGGCAGTGGTCGGCGCGGCGACGGCGGGATCGGAAATCGCCCGTATCCTTGCGGCGCGCGGAGCACTGGTCGTGGTGTTCGAGCAGAACGCGCGGCCGTACGGAAAGATCGAGGATGGGCTGCCGCGCTGGCACGTCAAGCAGCGCCGCGACGAATACGAGGAGATCAACCGTCGGCTCGATCTTCCGAATATCGAATATGTGCCGCTGACGCGACTGGGCATAGATATCAGCTTTGAGGAATTGCGCACAGCATGGGGACTGAGCGCGATCGTGCTGGCGCATGGGGCTTGGCGCGATCGGCCGTTCCCGGTGACCGCGGCGGAAGCTTATTTGGATCGCGGGCTGATCTATCAGAACCCGCTGATCTACTGGTTCAATCATCACAACGAGAGAGCTTACTCGGGCCCGCAGTATGAGTTGGCGCCGGGCGGGATTGTGATCGGGGGCGGGCTCGCCTCCTTCGACGTGGTCAAAGTCCTGCAGATTGAAATGACGCTCAAGGCGCTTGCCGCGCGCGGGATCGAGGAGCAGATGATCCGGCTCGAGCGCGAGGGGATCGACGCGGTCCTGCAGAGTCATGGTCTCGACTGGAGCGCGCTGGGGCTCGCCGCCAGCAAGCTGTTCTATCGCCGCCGCGTGCTCGATATGCCGCTGTCGGACATCGCGCCGGATGCGCCGCCTAAGCGGGCGGAATCTCTAAGACAGGCGCGGCTCAAGATCCTGGAGAAGGCGCAGCGCAAGTATCTGTTCGAGTTCGAGGACCGCCGGGTGCCTACCGGGATCGTGACGACGGGTGACCGGCTATGCGGACTCGCTATCAGCCGAACTGAAGTAATCGAAGGGAAGGCGCGGACACTCGCGGGCAGCGCCGAAGATGTGCGCGGTCCTTTTGTCGTCAGCTCTATCGGCAGCGTGCCCGAGCCGATCGCTGGAATCCCGCGGGATGGCGAAGTCTACAAATACCTCGACGCTAAATGCGGTCTGCTGCTCGCCGGATCGACCGCGGTTTATGCTGCCGGCAACGTGCTCACCGGCAAAGGGAATATCAAGGATTCTCTCGACAGCGGCACGGAGATCGGTACGCTGGTAGCCGAGCGCTATCTGGGGCTAGCGGATGATGGTAGCCGGATTCCGTTGGCCGGAGGTGAGCGGCTCGCGGCCGAACAGATCGGCAAAGAAATAGCTGAACAAATTGGGATGCGTGCTCTGCTTTCGGGCGAGAGCATCCGCCAGATTCGCGAACTGGTAGAGCGTCGGCAAAGAGCCGTCGGTTACGACAGCGCCTACCGCGCGTGGATCGCGCAAGTTACTCCGACGGATTTGGAGTAACTTGCGCCGCCCAGTCTAACTGCCGGATAGTCCTATTGCCAGCGACGATAGCGACGACGCAAAAGCACGAGTGCACCGCCGATCAGAACCAAGCCCTGTGCCGCAGTCGCCGCGTCCAGTTCCGGAGCTTCAAAAGGGCCGCCGCCAACTCGATGATGATAGCGCGGACGAGCCCAATCGTTTCCCTGGGCCAAGGCGGCCGACGGGCTGAGAGGACAAAACGCGAAGAATGTCGCGAACGCGACAGCGCCCGCACCAAGCCGATTCAAGACCAGAGATTTCACAGAGAGCCTCCTGTTGGCTAGAGTCCTATCCCCACCTCGCGTATTGTGGCTGCTGTGCGGAATCGTGTCAAGAGAGAGTTGGGGACAGCGTAACTAATTACAGATCGTACCGCGAAAGCCGGACGCCCTTTTTGGCAGAGATGCATGTCCGGGCGCACCGGCGCATGTGTCGAACGGAAATAATCCGCTCGCGCCTGACTAAGCGGGTGAAACTCCAGCAGCGAGGCTACGAGGTTAATTCTAGCTCGCGCATCGATACCTGCGGAGGAGCACAAGCGCGCCGCTGATCAAAACCAACCCCTGTGCGGCTGTGGTGTCGAGTTACGGAGCTTCAGAGGGTGGGCCACCGCCATGATCGTGGTGGCCATCGTCAGCGAAAGCGGGTCGCGAGCTAAGCGGGGAAAGCGCGAGCAGCGCCATAATCGCAGCGCTTCCAAGAATAACTTCAGGGCTGACTTAATGGTTTTGAGCCTCAATGTAGAACTTTCTCTGTTTAGTTGAGAACACGTAGCGATCTTGGCTATGAATGTTTGCGCATAATTTCTATATGTTAAGTGAGAGGATCAAGAATCGGCTTAAGTAACAAAGCACGAAGAAACACACAGTCCGGCCTATTGAGATTACTCAAGACCACGGTGCAGCGTGTTTCATTCAGCTACGCAGAAAGTGTCTTTGAGACCGCTCACAGGAAAACGAAAGTGACTCGTGAGGCGGACGGACCGAAGCTCTGAGCGTCAAGGCGCAAGAGGTGTGCGAGCAAGCCGGATACGCAGCGAGTTTTCCTGAGGTTGCAGCAAAGCATATGCTTGGATGACGTGATTAACCGGAGGCAGCAGTGGATCAGCTCGAGCGCACCGACCCGGAAATCTTTCGCCTGATTAAGCAGGAGGAGCTGTACCAGACCGAATCGGTGCGGCTGATTCCGTCGGAGAACTACGTCTCGGCGGCGGTCCTCGAAGCGACCGGGTCGGTGCTCACCAACAAGTACTCCGAGGGCTACGCCGGGCGGCGCTACTACGAGGGCCAGCGCTATATCGATCAGGTAGAGAGCCTGGTGATCGGGCGGGCCAAAAACCTGTTCGGGGCCGAGCACGCGAACGTACAGCCTTATTCAGGCTCGCCGGCGAATCTGGCGATCTACTTCGCCCTGCTCAAGCCCGGCGAGGGGTTGATGGGCCTGGCGCTGCCGCACGGCGGCCACCTGACGCATGGATGGAACGTCAGCATCACGGGCAGTTTCTGGCGTCCGATCCACTACGTGGTCGATCGCGAGTCCCAGCGGATCGATTACGATGCCGTCCGCGAGCTGGCGCGCAAGGAGCGGCCGCGGATTATCGTGACTGGGGCGACGGCCTATCCGCGGCAATTCGACTTCAAGATTTTCAGCGAGATCGCCAAAGAAGTTGACGCCTACTTGCTGGCGGACATCTCGCACATCGCCGGGCTGATCGTCGCGGGCGTTCATCCGGATCCGGTTCCTTACGCCGACGCGGTGATGACGACGACGCACAAGACGCTGCGCGGTCCGCGCGGAGCGATGATTCTGTGCCGTAATGCGATCGCCGAGAAGATCGACAAGGCGGTCTTTCCGGGACTGCAGGGCGGACCGCACAACCATACGACGGCGGGAATCGGAGTGGCGCTCAAAGAGGCGGCGACGCCGGAGTTCAAGCAGTACGGACGTCAGATCGTGAGCAACGCCAAGGCGCTGGCGGCGGGACTGCTCGAAGAGGGCTTCAATCTGGTCTCGGGCGGCACCGACAACCATCTGATTCTGGTCGATCTAACTAATAAAAAAGTTATCGGCAAGAAGGCGGCGCAGGCGCTCGATCGTGCGGGGATCAACTGCAATTACAACACCGTGCCATATGATCCGCGCAAGCCCTTTTCGCCGAGCGGCATCCGGTTAGGCACGCCAGCGGTGACCTCGCGCGGGATGAAGGAGCCGGAAATGCGGCAGATCGCCGCGTGGATGGGTCAGGTGATGACGCAAATTGACGACCCGGCGACGCTCGAGCGGATCGCGGGCGAAGTTCGCGAGTTCTGCCGGAGCTTCCCGACACCCGGGATTTTGACACACTAGCGGAGCCAGGGGGCGGAGTCTGCGACGCGCGGCCAAAGTCAGGACTGCGCGAGCTGCGTCAAGAAGCAATATGAAAGCCATCATTATCGGCGGCGGGATTATCGGCAGTAGCATCGCGTGGCGCCTGGCGCGCGAGGCTGTGACAGTTACCCTTCTGGAGCGCGGCCGCGCCGGGCAGGAAGCCTCGTGGGCGGCGGCCGGGATGATCGCGCCGCAAGCGGAGGCGCAGGGCCCGGGAGCTTTTTTCGACCTTTGCGTCAAGGCGCGCGAGGTTTTCGCCGGGACGGTAGAGGCGCTGCGGCAGGAATCGGGAATCGATCCCGAGTATGACGACGCGGGAATTCTCTACGTCGCCTTCGACGCCGCGGAGCAGGCCGAACTAAAAGAGCGGGCGCGCTGGCAGAGCCGCGCCGGCGGCGTGGCCGAGGAACTCTCCGGCGATGAGGCGCGCCGACTTGAGCCCGAGCTCTCCGCCGAGGTGGTCTACGCGGTGCACCTGCCGAACGATCGGCGCACGGATAATCGCCAATTGACGCGCGCCTATGCGGCGGCGGCGGTGGCGCGCGGGGCAACGATTCGTGAGGGCGCCCGCGTCGAAGCGATCATAACTAAAGACGCTCGCGCCAGCGGAGTCCGGCTGCACGGCGGCGAGGAGCTCGCGGCTGACGTGGTGATCAACGCGGCGGGCGCCTGGGCGGGCGAACTCCGCGGCCTCGGGCAGGATCGCGTTGCGATCGCGCCGATCCGCGGACAGATGCTCTGTTTTGAGAGTCTGCGCGCGCTCGCGGGACCGGCGATCTTCTCGATGCACGGCTACCTGGTGCCACGCCGTGACGGCCGCCTGCTTGCGGGCTCGACGATGGAGGAGGCCGGCTACGACAAGCGCGTGACGCTGGAAGGAATCGAAAAGATCTCACGCGGCGCGCGCAAAATGATGCCGTCGCTCGGCGGGATGGCGTTTCGCGAGGCTTGGGCCGGGCTGCGTCCGGCGACGCGCGACTTGATGCCGGTGCTGGGAGCGTCGCCGTCGGTCGCTGGGGTTTTTTACGCCGCCGGCCACTTCCGCAGCGGTATCCTGCTGTCGGCCTTGACCGGCGAAATCCTCGCCGATCTGATCCATCAGCGCACGCCTGCGATCGATCTCAAACCGTTCTCTCCGGTGCGTTTCTCTGCGCCCAACCAGGCGCGGGTGATGGGCCTGGTGCGCGACATGCTGTTCCGTTCGCGAATCGACGCCGCCGCAAAAGTGCTCGGGGTCAAGGTCGCGTACGCCTCGACGCTCGAGCAGGCGCGCGCGCGCTATGCCGAGATTCGGCCAGCGATAGTCTTCGCCGATCTGTCGGATGCAAACTTCCCCGCCGCGGCGACCGCCGCCGCGATCAAGCACGATGGCGGGGTTGGCGCGCGGCTCGTGGGCTTCGCCGCGCACGTCGATCTGAAATCGCTGGCCTCGGCGCGCGAGGCCGGCTTTGACCTCACACTGTCGCGCAGCGAGTTCACGGCGCGCCTCAAGGAGCTGCTGCGTTAGCCCTCTGGCGCAGTCTCACTCAATCCTGTAACGGAACTTCGCCGGCAGGTGGAAACATCTGATTTCGGTGCTTGCGTCGGCCTGCGCCGCTGATAAGCTTCAGAGAAGGGCTCTAATATGTCGGTGAACAAGGCAATTCTGGTGGGCAATCTCGGGCGCGATCCGGAGATTCGTTCCACGCCCTCCGGGCAAAACGTGGCAAATTTTTCGATCGCGACGACCGAGAACTTCAACGACCGCAGCGGGGCCAAGCAGGAGCGCACCGAGTGGCATCGGATCGTCGCGTGGGGCAAATTGGCCGACGTCTGCGGCCAGTATCTCAAGAAGGGGCGGCAAGTTTACGTCGAAGGGCGGATTACGACCCGTCAGTATGAGGCCAAAGACGGTAGCGGCAAACGCTATAGCACGGAGATTGTCGCGCAGACGGTCCAGTTCCTCGGCGGGCGCGCGGGTGCGATGGACGATGCGGGCGGCGGCGCGGGCGGGGGCTTCGATGCCGGTCCGCCGCCGATGGACGACGAAGACATTCCCTTCTAGGGTATTGAACGCGCCCGAAGGCGCAATTCAGAAACCGGAACCGGCTTCGCTGGCGCGAAGCTGTCCGAGATCCTTCGACTGCGTTCGCGCTGCTCATTTCGCTCAGGATGACACCCGGCCGGCCACGCCAATCACAGGCTGGCGACTTACAAAACAACTTCTGACTCGGGACATTAGCTTTCGTGGAGTCGTAGGCGCGGGAATTCACCGCGCGGATGGCCTTCTCGCGCCGCGCTGAAAAAGCGAGCGAGCGCCGAAGAAAACTCCTCCAATTCGAGGCCTATTAATTCTGGCGGTAGCGACTGAAACTTGATCCGCGCTTTTGCCCAAGTGGATTCGGCGCCGCGAAGATTCCCGCGTTCGAGGTGAAGCAGCGCTGCCGCCGCCTGAATCAACGCCTGAAGCAAAGTTTTTTCCGCGCCCGCCGCTTGCTTCCAGATCAGTTCCCAGACTTCATGGCACTCAAAGAAGCGGCCGGCGTTGAACAACCTCACGCCGCGCTCGAAGTCATCGGACCATTCGGTCTTTACCATCACGCGCATTGTATGCGTTGTGTGATTGACCGTTGAAGCGTGCGAGGCCGACAATGCCGGATCGCGGAGGCAGCTATGACATCGGCAAATAAACTTATCGCGCTCGAGGGCGCGACGATCAGCATGAGCGAAGCGGGACTGATGATCGGTGGCAGCGACGCCATGATCGACATCCCGATCCCGTCTTTTCTGGTCGAGCACGCGAAGGGCCTGGTGCTGTTCGATACCGGCTGCGCGCCGGAGGTCGCAGTCGATGCGGAGGGCTGGTGGGGAGTCGCGACGAAGTTCCTCAAGAATATCCGCTTCAGCAAGGATCAGGTGGTGGATCAGCAGGTGCGGCTGCACGGCTATAAACCGGCAGACGTAAAATATGTCGTCGTGTCACATCTCCATCTGGATCATTCGGGCGGGCTCAAGCTGTTTCCGGATGCACAATTTCTCGTGATGCAAGGTGAGCTGCCCTATGCCTATTGGCCCGAGGCGAAGGCGCGCAACGGCTTTATCTTCAATGATTTGGCGCCGACGCGCGGCTTTGCCTGGCGCGAACTCGCGGGCGATACGGACATCTTTGGCGACGGCAGCGTCATGATGCTCAAGACCGCGGGCCACACGCCGGGCGAATGCTCGTTGCAGGTCCGGCTCAAGCACGAGAGCATCGTGCTGACGGGCGATACGATTCATATCCGTCCGCAGCTCGAGACGCTGGCGGCGATGCATAGCGATTACGATATTGCCGAGGCGAGCGCGTCGATTCGTCGGTTGCGCGATCTGCGCGACGCGGGCGAGGCGCGGCTGTGGATCAGTCACGCGCCTGAAGACTGGGCTGAGTATCCGCGGCAGATGGAGTAGCGCGCGCCGGGCGCGGACCGGGCATCCCGTCGTAGACCAGGGCGCGGCCGTCGGAGTGAAAACCCATCGTAGCGAAGAGGTTGACGTGCGCCGATTCGAGCGCGGGAACATCCGCGATCGTGTCGATGCGCAGCTTCGGCCGAACTCCCATCAGGGCGGATAGCGCCGTCCTGAGACGATCGGCGCCGAGTGGATTCGGGACTATCAGCGCGTGACTGCTGAGGCCCAGAATGACGCTGCCGCCGGCGACGACGAGGAGATTTGTGGACTCGCGCGTGACACCGCATCCGGGCAGCAGCACGCCAAACGGATTGGCCGGATCGAGCGCGTTCATGACGGCGCAGGTATTATCGTCAACCTGGCCAGCGCGGATCGCGTGAAGCGTCGCGAGCGCTTCCGGCGTCGCATACTGCTCGCCCGAGAGCGCGCGCACGAACCATCCGCGCCGGATCAGTCCGGCATATTCCATCCGGCGCAGTGCGAAGGCGAGTTCGCGCCAGGTGAGGTCAAACTGCTCGAGCGCAAGCATCTCGCGCGCGAGGATGCCGTGGCGAGTCAGCAATACAGCGGCGAGATCGCGGACGCGATCGGCGGCAGTGGCTTCGTGCTTGAGTTCGCCGGCAGGGTGCGCCGAGGCGGCCAGCGACCAGCGTCCGCTGAGGCTCGACTTGAGGCGGGCGCGGACCGCGGCGTCGTGACGGGTCGGTACGTGAGCCGCGCCGTTGCGCGCGAGCGTGCGCGCGGCTTCAGGCTCAGCGGCGATCAGGCGCAGCGGCGCAAAGCTGTCGTTCGAGACCGCGCCTGCGGCGGCGAGCCGCCACAAGCCGGCGAGGACGTCGCGCTCGGGCAGATTGGCGTGATCGGCGATCTGATCGAGGTACTGCGCGCCGTGATCGCGCATCGTGGCGAGCAGTTGCGCGTCAGCATCGCTCAGAGGCGGGAGTTCGCGAGGCGCAAGCTGGGCTGCTCGACGCGCGACAAAAGCGACGCGCGTGGGAAACTGCTCGGCCGGGCTGGCGTCGTCTTCCATCGGCGCCGCGAGCCAGGCGAACTCGCCGCTCAGGCACAGGAGGTCGAGATGCTCGGGGCGGTAGTCGCGGATGCGCGCGGGCAGAATCGCTGACTCCCAATACTCGGGCGGATATGCGAGTCCGGCCAATTGCTCGATGACGGCGCGAACGCTGTCGGGACCAGGATCGAGCCGTGCCGCGCCGCAATGATTCCAGGTCAGGCGGAAGGCGGCGAATTCGTGATCGGCGCAGGGCTCGACCTCGGCGCGCAGCTTATTCAGGGTCTGCCGATGGATGCGTTCGAGCACGTAGCGGTCGCACCATTCCTCAGTCGCATCCTGTTCGCCAACACCGTTAGCTTCGGGACGCGGGGTGAAGTGACCGCGGAAAACCGCGCCCTTTGCTTCGAGCGCCGCCAGTGCTTGAGCGATCGCAGCAGGCGGCAGCCACAGGAGGCGGGCAAGCTCGTTCGGAGTAGCCGGAGGCGAGATCGCGAGGGCGCGGCGGACCACCTCCTCGCGGGCGCTGTCAATCTCGAAGGCTTCGGACGGCGACGGCGGCGCAGCGAGCGCGGTCGCGTTTGGGTAGGCGGCGGCGAACAGCCCGACATCCTCTCGTGTGAGCAAAACCTCGGGCGCGTCCGGCGCGAGGATCGCGCGGATGACGCGGGCCTGTTGCTCGAGACCGGCGAGGATAATCGAGCCGTCAGCCGCAACGCGATCGCTCACGCCGGCGAGCGGGAGAAAGCCATGCGCGCGAATCAATTCAGCCAGCTCGTCCGGATTGCGCGCCCGTGCATTTGGCGCGCGGCCATCGATCTCGGCGGCGACGCGCTCGATTGCGTCGGCGGCGAGCAGCTCGGCGAGGTCCTCGGTGCGGAAGACGTCTTCCGCCATCGCGCGATTCATCGTGACGGTGCGCGAGCGGCGGTTGGCGCGCTCGCCATCGTCAAGAAAGGAATAATCCCAGGCCAGCAGGATGCGATGGGCGAAGACGGAAGGCGCGGTACTGTCGACGAAGACCGTGCGAATCGAGCCGTCCTCGACGCCGCGCAGCAATTGTTCGAGGCACTCAATGTCGGCAGTCTCGGTGAGGCACTCGCGCATCGCTTCGTTGACGACGAAATGGTCGGGCAGCTCGACCTTGATCGGACGATTCTCGAAGCAGGCGTTGCGGCCGGGGAAGAGCGCCGTAATCAGTTCCTGCGTGCGCAGGCGTTGAATCCAGGCCGGAATTTTGCGGCCTTGCGATGAACGCAGGATCGAGAGGGCGCGCGTCGCGACGTGGCGGAAGCGGACTTCGAACATCGGCGCATCGAGCAAGGCCTGGGTCAGCGTCGTCCGCGCTGACCGCGAGGTGATCATGCTCAGGATCTGCTCCAGCGGAAAGCTGTGGCGCGAGTTGAGCGCGAGGAGCACGGCGTCGTCGATCGCGGAGGCCTGAATCTCGAAGTCGAAGGTCTGACAGAGGCGTTTGCGAAGCGCGAGGCCGAGCGCGCGATTGAGCCGGATGCCGAAGGGCGCGTGAATGACAATCTGCGTGCCGCCGAGGCCGTCGAAGAAGCGCTCCACCACCAGGGTGTGCTCGCCCGGGAGTGCGCCGAGCGCCGCCATTCCGCGGCGAATGTAGGCGACCGCTTGGGCGGCCGCGGCGGGTTCGAGTTTGCACTCGCGCTCGAGCCACTGGGCCGCGGCGCACTCGGCGGGTGAGGGCGCAGCGTTGCGCTCAGCGGACAGCGGTTTTGTCGCGGCGTGATCGGCGTTGGGCGTCATCAGGCGTGTCGCGATTTCGAGTCGTAAGCCGGAGACCTCAGCCGAAAGCGCGGCCGAGCGGCCGCCGGCCTCGGTTTGCCAGAAGGGCAGGCTCGGCGCCATCCCGGGCGCCGGTTCAACCATCAGGCGATTCTTCGAAATGCCGAGGATCTGCCAGGGCATCGAACCGAGCGAGAAGACATCCCCGCGCATCGATTCCTGCGCAAAGTCTTCTTCGACATCGCCGATCTTGCGTCCGGCCGAGGCGATGACCACGTCGTAGTTGCCATTTTCCGGAATAGTGCCGCCGGAGGTGATAGCAGCGAGGCGCGCGCCGCGGCGGGGTCGGACAAGACCCGCGGCACGATCGTAAAAGATCTTGGGATTGGCGCCCTGGATACGATCGGGCAACTGCGCGGCGAATTGCGTTAACAGCGCGCTCAAAGCGTCGTGATCGAGGCTGGCGAAATTCGGCACCGCGCGCAAAACGCGGAGCAGGGCGTCGTCGGAAATCTCGTCCTCTTCTGCGGCGATCGCGACGATCTGTTGTGCGGCCACATCGAGGCAGCCGACGGGAATCTGCACCTCGTCGAGACGACCGGCGCGAATCGCGCGCACCGCCGCGGCGCATTCCAGGAGATCATCGGTGGTAAGCGCGAAGAGCCGTCCCTTGGGCATGCCGCCGAGGCTGTGCCCCGACCGCCCGATGCGTTGAATCGCGGCGGAGATCGATTTGGGCGAATCGACCTGGCAGACCAGATCGACCGCGCCGACGTCGATCCCGAGTTCCAACGACGCGGTGG
>Ga0209167_10000278_pt1 | contig 43823 bp, 30 predicted proteins | sample Coa_R1_9_FD_187154 | JGI IMG/M metagenome (GOLD analysis project Ga0209167, IMG submission 187154) | Surface soil microbial communities from Centralia Pennsylvania, which are recovering from an underground coalmine fire - Coalmine... | ecosystem: Environmental > Terrestrial > Soil >...
TGAAAATTACAATTTTATCCTGAAATCTTTCCAATAACTGAAGGTTACTATTTTTCGGGTGTGTTCATTGATGTTTTCCAGTAAAACTCCGAAGCTATCATCCGGGAAAATACCAGGTGCTCGGTCCGGCCATTCAACGAGGCAGATTTCTCCGGAATATAAACAGTCTTCAACCCCTGCCCGTATAGCTTCTTCCTCATCTTTTAACCGGTAGAGATCCAGGTGATAAATTAAACCTCCTGTGAAACTATATTCATTGATAATGGAAAATGTAGGACTTCCAACCGTTTCTCTCACGTTTTTTGCGCTACATAATGCCCGGATAAAACTCGTTTTTCCCGCACCCATGTTCCCCTTGACCGCATATATTTTTTGATCAGGGAAGGATTCCCAGAAAGCCCGGGCCAGGTCATCGATTTCCGGTAGGGTATAAGTCCGTTCCATACAACAAAGATAACCCCAAGCCTGTTTTATAAAGTGAAAAGTGGTACGGCCCAAATTCGGTAAATTTGCCGCTTCGTCACGATGAAACAGCATGGAAACAGTTAACTGGAAGGTAGAAGGAATGAGTTGCAGCGCCTGTGCGCAAACGATTAATGGTTTTCTTGAAAAAAAAGGCATGAGGGATGTGCGTGTCAGCCTTACGGCGGGGGAGGCACATTTTGAGAATGTTCCGGGGTTATCTGAACAGGAGCTGAAAAAAGGTATCGAAGGTCTCGGATTCCGCGTTGCAGAAGAAACGTCAAACAAAAAATACTACAACAAATTTGTTCGTTATCTTATTATTTGTATCCCCTTCACACTGATTTTACAATTGCATATGCTGGGACATATGCGTTTCTTTCACTGGCTTATGAACCCCTGGGCCCAGCTGGTCTTATGCTTACCGGTTTATTTGACGGGGATGTACTATTTTGGAAGAAGCGCTGTTCATAGTCTTATTCAGCATTCAACGAATATGAATGTGCTGATTGCACTGGGCGCGACAGCTTCATTTCTGTATAGTTTGGCAGGAACCTTGTTCGGGCTGGGCAACTCCTATCTTTTTTATGAAACCTCGGCTGCTATTATTACATTGGTATTTCTCGGAAATTATATTGAAGAGCGGTCTTTGCAAACAACGCAGCGGTCACTTAACCGACTGGTGAAAACTCAAAAAGTGCCCGCCCATATGATCGCTTTTGATGACAGACACCAGGAGATTATATTTCCGGTAGACAGCATGCAATTAAAGTCGGGAGACCTTGTGCTCATACGAAATGGGGAACAAATACCTGCAGACGCAAAAATTCTCTGGGGAGAAGGCCAGGTTGATGAAGCTATTATCACAGGGGAAAGCCTCCCGGTAAATAAAAATCCTCGTGATCTGATCATAGGTGGATCGATGTTATTAAATGGCGTTTTGAAGGCACAGGTAACATCTTCAGCCAGGGATTCTGTTCTCTCTAAAGTAATCAGCCTGGTGAAGCGGGCTCAAACTGACAAACCAAAAACACAGTTACTGGCTGATCGCATCAGCACTGTTTTCGTCCCGGTGGTTATCGGAATCGCTCTGCTGACCTTTCTGTTAACCGATTTTATTTATCACAATGCTGGTACTTCATTGCTGAGAAGCATTGCGGTACTCGTAATTGCCTGTCCGTGTGCGATGGGTCTGGCTACTCCCGCTGCCATAGCGGTTGGACTTGGCCGGGCAGCCAGTAACGGTATACTGTTCAGGAAGGCAGACAGTCTCGAGTTATTTGGCAAAATCACCCAGGTTGTATTTGACAAAACTGGAACTCTTACCACAGGTTCATTCAGTATAAAGGAATTTAAGATACTCGATCCATCTTTAGACGAGATAGAATTCAGGAAAATTTTATTCTCGCTGGAGAAATATTCAAATCATCCGATTGCCAAATCGCTTACGCTTGCCTGGAAAATTCAATCCGAGTTGCGATGGAATAAAATTGCAGAAATCAAGGGATATGGAATTCAGGCGACCAGCTCGCAGGGTGATGAATATAAGGCTGGTTCGGCCGCTTTCATCGGTAATGTGCCGACTGATCACACAATCTGGCTGATGAAGAATAATCAAATCGCCGGATGGGTGGATATGAAGGATGCAATCCGGCCCGAAGCACATGAAGTGATTGAATATTTTAAGAGGCGGAATATTAAAACAATTCTTCTCAGTGGTGATAACATACAGAAATGTGTAGATATAGCAACAACACTGGGGATAGATGAAGTGATAGCTGAACAAACACCACAGCAGAAAATGCAGCAGCTCGAGAGACTTACGAGTGTATCACCAACCGCAATGGTAGGCGACGGCATCAACGATGCTCCCGCACTTGCTAAGGCAAGTGTCGGGATTTCAATGAGCGACGCATCACAAATTGCCATGCAAACGGCTGACGTGGTTTTGATGAATAGCGGATTAAAAAAATTACCTCTGGCCATGCAACTTGGGGCACATACATTTCTTACCATACGTCAGAACTTATTCTGGGCTTTCTTTTATAATGCGCTGGCGATACCGGTGGCGGTTTTTGGATTGCTGACCCCATCTGTCGCTGCTGCGGCCATGGCGTTCAGCGATGTGGTTCTCCTGATCAATTCTTCGCGTTTATTTGTCAAAAAGCTACTGTAAATTGAGTTCTGATCCGAATATGAATGCAACCGAAGTCCTAAAACAGTATTGGAACTACGATTCCTTCCGGCCACTGCAGGAAGAGATTGTGCATTCAATATTGAGCGGTCATGATACTCTGGCCCTTCTTCCCACCGGAGGTGGAAAATCCATTTGTTTTCAGGTACCTACCATCGTGAAAGAAGGATTATGTCTGGTGGTTAGCCCGCTAATCGCCTTAATGAAAGACCAGGTACAGAGCCTGCGTAGAAAAGGAATCACAGCATTCGCGATCTATTCCGGGATGAGTCGTAAAGATGTGATCTCTACATTTAAACTGGCCGCCACGGGAAATTGCCGTTTTCTTTACGTTTCACCTGAACGTTTGGAAAGCGATTTATTCAAAGAATACCTGCCCGCTTTACACGTGACATTGATTGCTGTTGACGAAGCGCATTGTATTTCCCAATGGGGTTATGATTTCAGACCACCTTATTTGAGGATTGCCGAATTAAGAAATGAATTACCGGATGTCCCGGTCTTGGCATTGACAGCCTCAGCAACCCCAACGATACGGGAAGATATCTGCCTGAAACTAAGAATGAATGGTCCCCGGATTTTTACGCAATCTTTTTTACGTTCCAATCTTTCTTTCAGTGTGCATAAGACTAGTTCTGTTTTCAACAAGATAATTGACATATTGCACAGGCTGGACGGTTGTTCAATCATTTATTGCCGTAACAGACGAAGAACCAGGGAAATCAGTGATCTGCTAAATATGCACGGTATCAGCTCTGATTTTTATCATGCCGGATTATCACAGGAAGACCGAAATGCAAAACAGGAAAGCTGGATGAAAAATGCAATTCGTGTTATTGTATGTACAAATGCATTCGGTATGGGGATAGATAAACCTGACGTGAGGCTGGTAATACATGCGGAAATACCCGATAACCTGGAAAATTATTATCAGGAAGCCGGCAGGGCAGGCCGGGATGGGGAAAAATCTTATGCTGTCCTTTTATATAATGACGAGATGCTGAGAGAATTGGAATCGTCACATAAACAACATTTTCCTTCTCTGGACTATATCCGGAAAATCTATCAGGGACTGACAAATTACTTACAAGTCCCCCTGGGAACCGACCAGGTCAGCTATGCATTTGACCTGATTGATTTTCTGAAAAAATTTTCCTTTCAGTCAAAACCCGCCCAGGCAGCTCTGCATGTTTTGCAGCGGGAAGGATTTATCACATTGAATGATCCGATTTTTAACCCGGCCACGCTTTATTTTATAGCATCGAAAGATCAACTCAATCACTTTGAAACGATGAATCCCACATTGGAACCATTGATTAAAACTCTTTTACGAACCTATGCAGGTATTTTTGACCAACCGGTTGCGATTTATGAAAAAATGCTGGCAACGTTATTGAAATGGGAACCGGAACAAGTGTTGAAGGGTCTTTATCAATTACACAAATTTCAGATTGTAAGCTATGATCCGCAGAAAGAAACGCCACAGGTATATTTCAATCAGCCTCGTAGACGACCTGCTGATATACGGATTGACGAAAAAATGTATGCATTCAGGAAAAATCAATATGTAAAGCGGGCTGATGGCATTATCGAATATGTTCGTACAAACAGATGTCGCAGTACGGCCATTGCCGAATATTTCGGAGAGAAAGATGCAGAAAACTGCGGGATTTGTGATATCTGCGTTAAAAGAGAAAAGGCAAAACTCTCTCCGTCTGAGTTTGAATCTATCTACCAGAAGTTGAAATTGGGTACCCAATCGAAACCGCTTACAGCGCGCGCTTTATTTGATCTGTTTTCCGATATTCATTCGGATCATCTGCATAAGGTGATTGATTTCATGCAAGCGGAGAACAAACTGGTCGTTGATGAGGAGGGGATCGTACATATTTATTAAACATTCGGAAGGGACTTCAATCCTCCCGATTAATTTTTATAGCCAAAACCTGTTGCTTGAAAAACTCCATTTCCCGGTATTTTTTTTTCTTGATTTCTCTGTTTGCAACCTCAAAAGGAATTTCTCAGAATTTCAAATTGGGAATAAAAGGAGGTCTCAGTTTGCCCAATCTTTCATCATCTGCCGGTTCTGACGTGAGTAAAGGATACAAAACAATTTCGGGACCTGATCTCGGGGTAGTTATTGATTACACGTTCAGTCAAAAAGTTTCCATTGAATCCGGCTTTGAATTTTCCACGCAGGGTGGCCGGAAATCTGGCTTGCAAACCATTCCGGCATCACAGGAACTAGCCCCGTTTTTTCCAGCAGGATCCAACGTGCAATTTCTATACGCCAATTTTACAAGTACCGTCAGACTCCAATATCTGATGTTACCCGTTTTGATAAAATACACGATGAATCTGGACAATGCGGGCCATTGGAAATTATATTGCGATGGGGGAATGTTTGGGGGGTTGCTTATTACGGCCAACGCTTCGGCAGCTGGTAGCAGTAATGTTTATTATGATAAGGCCGAAACAAGCCAGGTGGGTTCAATAGCTGTTCAATTTGACAGCACAGGAAATATAAAAAGCCAGCTGCACAAAGCAAATTTCGGAATTCAGGGAAACGCTGGCGGCTTGTATCATTTGAAATCTATGTCCTATTTTATAGAAGCAGGAGGCAATTATGGTTTCATCAATTTGCAAAAAGACAGCCGTAATGGGACCAGCTATACAGGAGCATTGATTTTTCGAATCGGGATTTTGTATGATCTTAATTCAAAAAGAAAATGATTGTTTCGAAAGTAAATGAGTATACGTAGAAATCATTCATTATATGAAAATCAATTTATTCCCGCCAGTTCCAGACTCTTTTTTTTCAACTTCCTGATTTCAACATCCTCAATAATTGGCTCCGGCGTCAGAATTAATGAGGTTTTATTTTCGCGCCACCAACTATTGGATTTTAACACCCTAAATGAAAGAACGCCAATCAGGTATTTACGGTCGCTTTCGGCGTGCCATTCTTCAATCCATTCAAATTTATCCTTCGGTATAAAGGCCCAGTCATCAAAGCTGATATATGCTTTCACATAAAATTCATCCGTTAATTCAAGTGGAGCATGATGGTAGAGCTTTTTATATTCGTAACGATATTGATAACGTAGAGCGGATAAATCACTCAATACCGCGGAAGCTGTCGGGAAACTCCCTGCACCCTTTCCATAAAAAAATTGTTTATCGGCGAAACCGCTTTCAATTACTACTCCGTTATATTCATTTTTCACAAAACTCAGGTGGTCATCTAATTTAACAAACTGGGGAAGTACAAAGGCGGCCACTTTGCCATTCAGTAATTTTTTCGCCTGGCCGACGAGCTTGATTTCATAATGTTTTTCAGCTGCCACTGTTGCATCGCCAGCCTGAATATTCTGAATGCCGTTGAACACAATTTTTTTTGGATCTGCAACTATTCCATAGGCATGCGTTAAAAGCAACGCCCATTTATTTACAGCATCAATACCTTCTACGTCCAAGGAAGGGTCGCTTTCCGCGAAGCCGAGCTGCTGAGCCAGCAGAAGAGCCTGTTTGAAGTCAAGTTTTTCCTCGAACATTTTTGTCAGAATGAAATTCGTAGATCCGTTCACGATCGCCCGAAGGGAGTGCAACAAATCGTTATCATAGTATTCCTCCAGATTACGGATAACAGGAATCGATGCACAGGCAGCAGCTTCGTATAAAATGGAACGATCTGTTTTTTTTTGCAGATCCAGTAACGCCGCCAGGTGTTCCGCCAGCATTTTCTTGCTGGCACTCACCACATCCTTTCCGTTTTTCAGGGCAGTCGTAACAATCTCGAATGCCGGCTCCGTTTCATTTATAACTTCTACAATCACATTGATTTCCGGATCATTGAGTAACTCCTCTTTATTTGTGGTGAAAAGATCTTCCGGGGCATTTCGTTTTTTGCCAGGATGTTTGATACAAACTTTTTTAATATTCGCTTTGAGTGATGGCGTTTGTTGCAGGATCCGGTAAAGACCTTCGCCAACCACACCAAATCCAAATAGTCCAATTGTCAGTTTTTTATGTGCGTCCATATAATTATTCAACAATTTTCTAATCGTTTCAAACCTTTATTTGATCTAACAACAATTCGGTCAAATGTGTTGCGAAGATCCGTTACTAAATCTTCTGCTTCTTCCAAACCCACCGAAAGGCGGATCAGACTATCCTGTACTCCCGCGGCCCGTCTGATTTCCGGTGGAATCGTCTTGTGTGTCATTTCTGCTGAATGGCTGATCAGACTCTTGATCCCTCCTAAACTTTCAGCCAGCCTGAAAAGCCTGGTTGTACTTACCAAACGCCGCGCTGCTGCGAGGGTATCCTCCTTCAAGGAAAACGATACAATACCTCCATATCCGCGCGATTGTTTTTTGGCAACAGAATGATTTGGATGATCGGGCAGACCCGGATAGAATACCTTACCAACAGCGGGATGATCATGAAGGTATTCTGCAATTTCCTGGGCGCTGCTGCAATGCTGCCTCATGCGGAGCGTAAGAGTCTCCATTCCTCTTATCACGAGCCAGGAATCAAAAGGTCCAAGGATGGCCCCGGCGGCATTCTGGTAAAATCTGATTTTTTCACCCAGTTCCTCGGTAGCTGTTACAACCATTCCGGCGATCAGGTCGCTGTGACCACCCAGATATTTGGTAGCTGAGTGTACTACAATATCCGCTCCCAATACAAGCGGTTTTTGTAAAACCGGACTCGCGAAAGTATTGTCTACACAGAGCAGGCAGTTGCCCGTTTTGGCGATCGCTGCAATCGTCGCGATGTCTGCGATTTTTAAGGTTGGATTACTGGGCGTTTCCAGCCAGATCAATTTTGTATTCTTACCAAGTGCCTGAAATATATTTTCCGGGTTGGAAGCATCGACATAGGTTACATGAATACCAAATTTTTTATAAACCTGTTCGAAAAGCCTGAAGGCGCCACCGTATATATCATTCACAGCGATGATTTCATCTCCTGATTTCAACAACTTTAAGACCGCATCGATGGCTGCCAGACCACTGGCGAAGGCGAGTCCCCTGGCTCCCTTTTCCATAACAGCCATGAGACTTTCCAATACCGATCGGGTCGGATTATTACTTCGTGCATAATCAAATCCTTTGTGTACACCAGGAGCTTCCTGTACAAAAGTTGACGTTTGATAAATGGGTACAGAAACCGCACCTGTGAGCGGGTCGACCGGAATACTGTGAATAAACGCTGTTGTTTCCTGCATAAAATAATCCTCCATGCCTTTCGGGCTTTTTGGGGTGAGATAAAATATGCCTTCAAGAACTGACTGGAATGCTTTTTCAGGTGATACCGGTCCTAAATAAAAAAGCTCTTCCGGAGGTCAGAAGAGCTTTTAATATAATGAATATTAGTAAGCAACGATTCTGACTTATCTGTCCCGCTTTCGGCGGGATGGATTTGGCACCTTGTTTCATGATTTGTGAAACAGGTTGTCAAGGCTTCGCAGGGCCATTACCCTCAGCCTTTCTTGATAAGCAATTAAAAGAACTATCACAAAGATAAGACGGCCCCGATACTTTTTAAAATTATTTTTCGAATGATACCGGAACAAGCCGGCCCGTATATTGTTATTATCTTTAGCGATTCCATTTAACATGATTGAAGAAAAAAGTATGTCTCTTCCGGCCGGGCAAGAGTTGATTGAGGTTTTCGGAGCCCGGGTGCATAATCTCAAGAATATCGATATTTCGATTCCCAAAAATCAGCTGGTGGTCATTACCGGTATCAGTGGCAGCGGAAAGTCCTCCCTGGCTTTTGATACCATCTATGCTGAGGGCCAGCGTCGTTATATGGAGAGTTTTGGCGCTTATGCGCGCCAGTTTATTGGGGACATGGAACGGCCCGATGTGGATAAGATCACGGGTCTCAGCCCGGTTATTTCAATTGAACAGAAAACGACGAATCGAAATCCGCGCAGTACGGTCGGAACCGTTACTGAAGTATATGATTTTCTCCGTCTTTTATATGCAAGAATTGGTCAGGCTTTTTCTTACAATACCGGCCGGCCGATGGTAAAATTCAGTGAGGAAGAGATCGTTTCCAATATATTCCAAAAATTCAGAGACAAGAAAATATCTGTTCTTTCACCTTTGGTTCGTGGAAGAAAAGGGCATTATCGGGAATTATTTGAAGACATCCGCAAGAAAGGTTTTGTTAAAGTCCGTATAGACGGAGAAATCAAAGATCTGATACCAAAAATGCAGGTGGACAGATATAAGATTCATGACATCGAAGTGGTGATCGACCGGCTGGTCGTAACAACCGAAATGAAAACACGCGTAAGTCAGAGTGTTCAGACAGCTTTGAATATGGGTAAGGGGTTGATGTTCCTGTTGATTAACGATGATAATAAAATAGTTCAGTATAGTAAACAGCTGATGTGTGATGAAACCGGCATCAGTTACGAAGAGCCATCTCCCAATAGTTTTTCGTTCAACTCACCATATGGAGCCTGCCCAGTTTGTAAAGGACTGGGTGCAGTTTACCGCATCAGTTTGGATGCCATTATACCAGACAGAAAAAAATCAGTGAATGAAGGCGGCATAGAACCACTGGGCAGTGAACGGGACGCCTACACATTCACCGCGGTTCAAAGGTTGGCTAAAAAAAATAAATTCAGTCTGGATACACCGATTGAAGACATGCCGTCGAGGGCCCTGAATTTAATTCTCTATGGAACAACAGAAAATACCTCGGAAACCATACTTGAAATAGACGAAAATGAACCGGCTGGTACGAACACAGAATACGAAGGACTTATCCCTATGTTGAAAAGATGGTTTGGTTCATCCAGTACGGATTCACTCAGGTTATGGGTCGAAAAATATATGGAACTCAAAACATGCGATGCATGTGGTGGTGCAAGACTGAGGAAGGAAAGTCTCTGGTTCCGTATTGACTCCAGAAATATTTCAGAACTCAGCAATTTAAATCTTGATAAACTGGCAAAATGGTTCGTGGATATCGAGACAAGACTGACCAGCAAACAAAATACAATTGCAAAAGATGTATTAAAGGAAATTCGGGAACGATTGCAATTCCTCCTGGATGTGGGTCTTACATATCTCACGTTGAATCGCCCGACAAGAACCCTGAGTGGCGGCGAATCCCAGCGTATACGACTTGCAACGCAAATAGGTTCGCAACTTCAGGGTATAACTTATATACTCGATGAACCCAGTATTGGACTGCATCAGCGCGACAATCAGCGATTGATTCTTGCATTGCAGAATTTGCGGGATATTGGAAACAGTATTTTGGTTGTGGAGCATGATAAGGATATCATGATGGCTGCCGATTACCTGGTTGATATTGGTCCAAAAGCCGGATTTCATGGAGGTCGTATCGTTGCGCAGGGTAAACCCGCAAACATGTTAAAACTGGATACCATTACAGCAGATTATCTGAACGGGCACAAAAAGATCCCTCTGCCAAATGAAAGAAGAACGGGCAATGGGAAAATGCTCGAAATAACGGGAGCAAAGGGAAATAATTTAAAAAACGTGAACGTACAATTTCCGCTGGGGAAATTTATCGTCGTTACAGGTGTCAGCGGAAGTGGAAAATCCACGCTGATCAATGAAACCCTATATCCGATTTTGAGCCACCATGCATATGGCTCTAAAGGCGTGCCGCTGGAATATAAAAAAATCAGGGGACTGGAGAATATTGACAAGGTGATTGAAATTGATCAATCGCCAATTGGCAGGACGCCGCGTAGTAATCCGGCTACATATTGTGGATTCTTTACGGATATACGGACGTTGTTTGCTTCCATTCCCGAAGCCAAGATTCGCGGTTACACAGCGGGCAGGTTTTCTTTTAATGTAAAAAGCGGCCGTTGTGAAGTGTGTGAAGGAGGTGGTATGCGAATTATTGAAATGAATTTTTTACCGGATGTTTATGTGCATTGTGAAAAATGCAATGGCAAACGATACAACCGCGAAACACTTGAAATCCGCTATAAGGGGAAATCGATCAGCGACGTATTGGACATGACAGTGGATGAGGCCTGTGAATTTTTTATAAACGTGCATTATCTCTACCGCAAAATAAAAGTATTACAGGAAGTGGGGCTGGGTTATATCACATTGGGCCAGTCTGCAGTCACTTTGAGTGGAGGAGAAGCACAAAGGGTAAAATTGGGGACGGAATTATCCAAACGCGAAACAGGCAAAACATTTTATATACTGGATGAACCCACAACGGGTTTACATTTTGAAGACATCAGTCATTTGCTGGATGTGCTGAATAAATTGGTAGACCGGGGAAATACAGTGCTCGTTATTGAACATAATATGGACGTGATAAAGGTGGCAGATCATCTGATTGACCTGGGGCCGGAAGGCGGCGATGGGGGTGGAGAGATATTATATGAAGGGACGCCGGAAGGAATGCTGGATATTAAAAGAAGTTTTACAGCGAAGTTCCTGAAGGATGAATTGAAAGAGAAACCTAAAACTCAAGGCTTAAAGTTCAAGATAAACGGGCAGATTTGAATAAACAAACAGCCGGCAATTTCTCATCGCCGGCTGTTGAGGATATTGGGGATACCAAAATAGGTAAGTCCAATAAGGGAAGCGGGAATTGAATAAAACCGTTTCAGAACAAAATAATAGGGAACGGATCAGGTCTTACTTAACCTTCGGATAATAGATCTTACCAATTCTCCCGCTGCTTATTGGGTTGCGTTAAGGGTTATTTACTTTCAGTTCTCCGTTTTCGACCTTGGTATCATTTGCCAAAACTTCATACAGGTACGTACCCGAAGGAATTTCAGAAAGAATACCCGTTTCGTGGTTAAGGATAACAGATTGGATCATCAGTTTTCCGTCCAGATCGAAAACATATAGTGTATATCGTTTATCATCTACGCCATCAACTGTAAACAACAACGTTTTATAATCCGAGGCAGTAAAAAGCTTCACTTTGTGCTTCTTATTATTCATATTCTTTGTGATCATTACCGTGCTGGTCACGGGTAATGAACATTCTGCATAAGACGCCAGTGTTGTTGTCATAAGTGCAAGAGGCAACAAAGCTTTTAAGGGCCTTTGGTAAATGTTCAGGGGAATGGGTTTCATAGTAAAAAAAGGGTACGGATCAACAAAATATATTTAGAACCTTAATAAAGGACATCTGGTCGAATTGTCATAAGAGTGATCACTACCCAAACGTATTCCGACTTTCAAACCCAAAGTGAAATAAGCATCATTTTGTGTAGGGTCACCTCGTTTATCTCCGGGATTGTAACCGCTGCCAGGAACGCCATTTAATGGACTCTTATTTGCCATCGCAATGGCAATTTGGTAAACCCCATTTGGAAGATTGGCCTTCAATACGGCTGGATCCACGTAGGTGGTGCTAACGTCGTCTATATAGTCCGTAAAAGTTTTTCTATAAAGTAATTCGAGACCAACGTTTACTTTCTCGCTTACATAATACTTCAGGCCAAACCCCATAGGAATATTCAACTGCGTAAGCGCATAATTATTTCTGCCGGGTACAAATCCTTCTCCTTCGGTATGCAAGGGCTGTAAATAGACCCAGGTCGTTTGTGAGGTATTCGGATCAACATACTGGCCCATCGGATTAAAATGAAAAACACCCAAACCAATAAGACCATAAGGCCTGAGCCGGCCGGATAATTCCGTAGGCTGATCTTCAAATAAAACGGTTGGATCCACTTCGAATAATAAATTTGCCTCTGTGATGCTGGATTTGAAATTCAGATTTCTGTTTAATCTGCTCACTTCATCACCCCCTTTAGCTTTTATATAATTGTCATCACCTTCTACGCTGCCAAAATTTGCAGAGAGACGTATGCCTACCAATTCGGAAGGATGTGCTTCAAGATATACACCGAATGCAAGTTTTGTTGCATTCATATTATAGTCTTTCAGGAAAGTAGTACCGACGCCATAGTGACCGCCCAGATCACCGAGAAACACCATTGGACCCACTGTAACGCCTGCTTCAAAATAATTACCAGCTGAAAGCTGGCTATAGGAAGAGTTATAACATGCCATCAAAATGGCCAGCGAACACAAACACTTCCGTAGGGAGTGTAAACCTGTTTTCATTGAATATCGATTTAGATTTCGACGGTTTGGATTTTGGTTCTCACATACAAAAAACCACAACTATATAAGAACGAGAAATATTCTTGGAATGGTGTAATTCGGATTAACTATATTATTGAGACGAATTCCAAGAACTGGAAAACAGTTTCATTTTGGTTTTCTCAACATGATGATGTGTGGGATATTATCTTCGAGATAAATTTCACCATCCTGAATGAACCCAAATGATTCATAAAATCTTTTCAGGTAGAGTTGAGCACCAATGCGGATTGTGTCAGTTTTGAATAGTTGATTGATCTGCTTAATACTTTCCTCCAAAAGTTTTTTCCCCACGCCTGTTTTACGCACAGAAGGGGAACTTACGATGCGTCCGATCGAAGATTCACTATAGGAAATTCCGGGAGCAAGCAGTCTTGCATAAGCAATCAATTTACCTTCTTCGATTCCCATCAGGTGCCATGATTTTAAATCCTTGTTATCCATGTCCTGGTAAGGACAGTTTTGCTCAACTATAAATACTTCATTTCTTAATTGCAGTATTCTGTAAAGTTCTTTGGGTGTTAAATCTGAAAATAGTTTAAGAGTCCAGTTTATCATGCGAAGAATGTAGAGTGTGGGAATGGTTTGAATTCAAAAGTCAGTATCCATATTTCTTTTGCCAAAGGCTTCGCAAATGTTTTCGTATCTCTTCTTCACGGGTATTCTTTCCGGGATCAAAAAAGGTTTTCCCACTGATTTCCGAAGGCAGATATTCTTGCGGTGAAAAGTTTTTTTCATAAGAATGACTGTATTCGTACCCTTTAGAGTAATCCAGATTCTTCATCAGATTGGTAGGAGCGTTTCGGATATGTAACGGAACCGGCAGATCGCCGGTTTGTTTTACAATTCCAATTGCATCATTGATTGCAACATAAGACGCATTACTCTTGGCTGAACTGGCCAGATAAATAGCGCATTGGGAAAGAATAATACGTGATTCCGGATAGCCGATTTTATTTACTGCTTCAAAAGTGGCGTTTGCGAGTAATAAGGCATTTGGATTTGCATTGCCAATATCTTCGCTGGCCAGGATCAGCATTCGACGTGCGATAAATTTAACATCTTCACCTCCTTCTATCATACGAGCCAGCCAATAAACCGAGGCATTCGGATCACTGCCCCGTATGGATTTGATAAAGGCAGAAATAATGTCGTAGTGCTGCTCCCCCTTCTTGTCGTATAATGCGATACGCTGTTGCGCAGTATCCATGACTAGTTCGTCCGTGATAATTAACGGATCCAGTTTGGATCCGGCATCTGTGACCAGTTCCAGCAGGTTGAGCAGTTTACGTGCGTCGCCACCAGATATATTAATAAGGGCTTCTGTTTCCCTTAATTCGATATTCCTTTTCTTCAAGATGATATCCTTTTCTATCGCGTTACGCATCAGATCCGTGAGCTCATCTTTACCCAGCGGTTTCAGGACATAAACCTGACAGCGGCTGAGGAGGGCACTATTTACTTCAAAAGAAGGATTTTCAGTCGTTGCACCAATCAGCGTCAGTACTCCCTTTTCGACAGCTCCCAATAACGCATCCTGCTGACCTTTGTTAAATCGATGGATTTCATCTATAAAAAGGATCACTTTCTCCTGCCGTCTGGCTTCGTCAATTACTTCACGTACCTCTTTTACTCCTGAGGAAATGGCACTCAGGGTATAAAAAGGGGCGTGCAGGGTATGGGCAATTATGTTCGCAATGGTGGTTTTACCTGTGCCTGGCGGTCCCCAAAGTATCATGGAAGGCATTTTCCCCTGTTCCAGGGAAGTTCGAAGGATACTTCCTTTACCTGTAAGGTGTTTTTGACCAACCAACTGGTCAAGTGATTCAGGACGAAGACGTTCCGCCAGGGGCGCCGGAATAGATGACATAGAAAAAGTTTACCTTTAATAGACAACAAGTTAGCCCTTTTACGGTTTTATATAAGGGGATACCTTACCATGAAAAACCCATTCCATTTATTAACAGCATTTACAGCCGGTCTGCTCCTCCTGACAGTAACACCGTTTACTATTCATGCACAGCTGCTTACAGCCGTGCAAAATTATGGCGTCAACCGTCCCGGTGTTGTTATGGTACGAACCGTTTTTTCTGCAGACGTATATGTAAATAAAATGCAGCTGGATTCCCGCCATTTTAATCATCTGGTGGATTCCATTCAAAAAGCGGATAGCAGCGGTATTATATATACCGCGGAACAGAAACTGGACATTGTATTAAGGGAAATCAATAATCATCCTACACGATTTTTTAGAGCATCCCTGGATTATATCAAAGAACCCGAAGAAATTACTTCCAGTGGTACAGGCTTCCTGATTACTGAAGATGGGTATGTGGCTACCAATTGTCACCTGATTGACCGGGATAATGCTTTTATACGCCGCCAGTTTATTCTTTCGGCGTTTCAACAAATCACAGAGGCCAATATTTCAGCGCTTGAAAATGCCTGGGCTACCCGTTTCTCCGAGCAGCAAAAATCCATTTTGGAAAATACATATGCTTCCGTATATGCTCGTTTGTTTTCCATGGCACTTTACGATCTGAAAAAAGACATTTTTATTGAGTACAGCGTAGATGAAAACAATGGGAATACCGGATCGGTTAAAAAATCAGCTCATGTGATCGTTAAAGGTCAGCCCATGCCGGGCAAGGACATAGCTATCCTCAAGATGGACGGTGACTCTGCACTGCCTACCTTAAAAATTGCGCAGGATGATTTACCCAAAGTTGGCGAACAACTGTTTGTTTATGGTTTTCCCGGGCCGGTTACAAACAATAACTATGTTGCCACAGAATCAGCTATCGAACCCACGCTCACAACCGGAATTGTCAGTGCATTGAAGAAGTCGGTCGCCGGATGGCCGCTGATTCAGATGGATGCAAATATTAATCGCGGAAGCAGCGGCGGACCAGTATGTAATGAGAAGGGGGAAGTCGTAGGGTTGACAACGTTCGGTAGTATCGAAAACAGTGGTGGACTGGCTGCCGGTTTAAATTTTGCCATACCGGTGTCTATCTTAGAAGAATATCTCGATAGCGCAGGTGTAACGGCTCGTCCAAGTGAAACCTCTAAAATATTTGGGGATGCCGTTGTATTTTATGACCGGGAATTCTATAGCGATGCTTTGAAGAAATTTCGGGAGGTCAGCGAATTGAACAATCATTTTCCTGGTTTGGCATATTATATCAGAGACACAGAAAAAAAGCTCCGCCAAAAGGATGAGAAAAAATCCTCTATGATCCGTACGGACCTGCTCGTTTTCGGAATTTTTTTATTTGGAGCCATTCTATTATTTCGGTATTTCCGGAAGAAAGGTTTACGGCTTAAAGTTTAAAATTAAAAACCAGTATAAAAGAATCTCCCCGTATTAATGTGTTTATTGCCATCAGTATATCTTTCTCACTACATATGCTCTTCAATATTAGTTTTCGGCTTTAGGCTTTAGGCTTAAAAGGATTAAATTCGCCTTTTATAATGACTATGGCAATTCCGGTAGCATCTCATATTGATCATACTATGCTAAAAGCTACTTGTAGATCGGCTGACATCAGGCAATTGTGCAGGGAAGCCGTTGAATTCAATTTTGCAGCCGTTTGCGTTCCACCGTTTTTGGTAAAACAAGCTGCAGAGGATTTGAAAGACAGCCAGGTAAAAACGGCAACGGTGATTGGTTTCCCTATGGGTTATTCTTCCATTGACTCAAAATTGTCGGAAATACATACCGCCATAATTGATGGGGCGGACGAGCTGGATACTGTTATCAATTTAATTGCGCTGAAAAACGGTGACTGGTCTTATCTCGAAAAGGAAATGGTACAGCAGGTCGAGCTCATTCATCAAAAAGGAAAACTTGTAAAGGTCATTGTGGAGAGTGGTGTTTTATCAAAAGATGAGTTGACTCATTGTTGCAATTTATATGGCAGGTTGGGTATTGATTATATGAAAACTTCCACGGGTTATGCAGAAAAAGGTGCTTCTGTTTCAGATGTGCAACTCATGAGAACAGAACTTCCGGCAGAAATAAAGATCAAGGCATCTGGTGGTATCCGCCATTATCTTTTTGCGATGGAACTGATCGAAGCCGGCGCAGACCGCCTTGGGTGTAGCGCCAGTCTTCAGATAGTGGAAGAAGAAAAGCAATACCGGGCTAAAGGATAGATAAATATGAAATTAATACTAATACTAGTTTTCATTTGTCATGGCGCGAGCTATGCGCAGGATACGCTGATCCAGAGGGATCCACGGGTCGATTCCCTGATAAAAAAACAAATTCAGATCAATGAACTAACTACGAGAGACAGCCGAAGAAATATTCCCGGATACAGGATCCAGGTCGCTAAGTCGAACGACCGTAATCAGGTTTTTGCCATTAAGACAAAAATCTATCAGGCATATCCTGAATTGAAGCCATATCTTATATACCAACCGCCAAACTATAAGTTAAATGTTGGTAATTTCAAAACACCGGAAGAAGCAGAACCTTACCTTCAGAAGCTTTTACAGGATTTTCCATCGGGTGTATACCTGGTACATGATATTATAGAAGTAAAACCCGATTAACGTTGAATATGCTGAAAGAAAAAATCCGCCAGCTGGCAAAACAATATGCACCGGAAACCATTGATATCCGCCGTCATCTGCACGCACACCCTGAATTAAGTTATAAAGAATTTGAGACTTCTGCTTTCGTACAGGAAAAATTAATGGGTTTGGGAATTCCTTTTGAAATTAAAGCGACCACCGGCGTGGTTGGATTAATTAAAGGTAAAAATCCGGGTAAAAGGGTGGTGGCGCTGCGGGCAGACATGGATGCTCTTCCAATCAAGGAGGAAAATTTGGTTCCTTATAAATCACAGAACGAAGGTGTTATGCACGCCTGCGGGCACGATGCTCATACCAGCATTTTATTGGGGACATCGAAGATTTTACAGGAGCTGAAATCTGAATGGGAGGGAACGGTTAAAATTATCTTTCAGCCTGGTGAAGAAAGAAACCCGGGCGGTGCCAGTCTTCTCATTAAAGAAGGCGTTCTCCATGATCCGCAACCCCAGGCCATATTTGGGTTGCATGTACATCCGGGACTCGAAACCGGAAAATTCAGTTTTCGCGGAGGGCCGTCTATGGCCAGCGCGGATGAAATATTTATTACTGTAAAGGGAAAAGGTGGTCATGCAGCCAACCCTCACCTGACGATAGATACTGTTTTGGTGGCGTCTCATATCGTGGTAGCTCTGCAGCAAGTGATCAGTAGAAATAAAAATCCATTTATACCTTCCGTTCTAACGATCAGCTCATTCCAGGGCGGATATACGACCAATGTAATTCCTTCGGAAGTCAAGCTGATGGGCACTTTCCGTACCATTGATGAGACCTGGCGTTTTCAGGCGCACAAACTTATTCACCGGATTTGTAAGGGAATTGCACAGAGTATGGGTGCGGAAATAGACGTACTTGTAGATGTCGGATATCCTGTTGTAAATAATGATGAAATATTATATCCCATCGCACGCAGGAAAGCCGAAGAATTTGTCGGAATTGAGAATGTGCAGGAAACAGAACTACGTATGGGAGCAGAAGATTTTGGATATTATACGCAGGAAATCCCCGGCTGTTTTTACCGCCTGGGTGTGATGAATGTGGCAAAGGGGATAACTGCAGGGGTGCATACACCTACTTTCAATATTGATGAGTCCGCCATAGAAAAAGGCATGGGCATGATGGCATGGCTGGGTGCCAGTATAGATAATCATCAAAATCCTTCCGAATAATTATTATGCAAAAAAAGCAACTTAGAAGAGAAGAGGCGCTTGAATATCACTCAAAAGGGAAACCTGGTAAGATTGAAGTAGTCCCCACCAAAGAAGCTAAGACGCAGCGAGACCTTTCATTGGCTTATTCCCCCGGCGTCGCGGAACCATGTAAGGAAATATCAATAAATAAAGAAGATGTATATAAATACACGGCTAAGGGAAACCTTGTAGCTGTAATTACGAACGGATCAGCGGTACTGGGATTGGGAAATATAGGACCTGAAGCATCCAAGCCCGTGATGGAGGGCAAAGGTGTTTTGTTCAAGGTTTTTGCAGATATTGATGTGTTTGATATAGAAATCAATGAAACCGACCCGGACAAATTTGTCCAGATCGTCAGGGCGCTGGAGCCAACATTCGGTGGAATCAACCTGGAAGATATTAAAGCTCCCGAATGCTTTTATATAGAGAGGGAACTCCGGGCTTCATTGAAAATTCCCGTGATGCATGACGATCAGCACGGAACAGCGATTATCAGCAGCGCCGCTTTGATCAATGCCCTGGAGCTTCAAAAAAAGAAAATTGAAAAAGTAAGGTTTGTGATCAACGGTGCTGGGGCCGCAGCGATGGCCTGCAGCAAACTGTATGTAGCGCTGGGCGCAAAAAAAGAAAATTTTGTTGTATTTGATAAGGATGGTGTGCTGCATAAAGGCCGCAACGATCTGGAAGAAGATCGTTCTCTTTTTGCGATAGACAAGTCGGACATCACCCTGGAAAAAGCGATGGTGGATGCAGATGTTTTTGTCGGGCTTAGCGTAGGTAATACAGTAACACCTGAAATGATCAAAAGCATGGCGAAACGGCCCATCGTATTTGCCATGGCCAATCCGGATCCTGAAATTCCTTATGATGCAGCTACTGCTGTTCGCGATGATCTCATTATGGCAACGGGACGCAGCGATTTTCCAAATCAGGTCAATAATGTATTGGGATTCCCTTTTATATTTCGTGGGGCTCTCGACGTACGTGCCACACAGATCAATGAGGCTATGAAACTTTCAGCGGTACATGCGCTGGCGGATCTTGCCAAAACACCGGTTCCCGACATCGTAAACATGGCGTATGATGAAAAAACAATCAGCTTTGGACCGCGTTATATTATTCCAAAACCATTTGACCCAAGATTATTGTCTACTGTAGCACCCGCGGTAGCCAGGGCAGCCATCGAAAGTAACGTGGCACAAATAAAAATTGATAACTGGGAGACCTATGCCATTGAATTGAATAAAAGATTGGGTCTTGACAATCAGCTGATCCGTGCCCTGGGTGCAAAAGCGAGAAGCGACCCAAGGCGTCTGGTGTTTGCAGAAGCCGATAATATCAAAATATTAAAAGTTGCTCAGTTGTTATTTGATGAAGGGGTGGCATACCCAATCCTGCTTGGAAATAAAGAAAGAATTCGCGCTACCGCTGCGGCCAATCGAATTGAAATAGAAGAGTTTCCCATTGTGGATCCGCGCAGTGAAGAACAGGATGAAAGGCGGAAACGGTATACAGATATATTTTTTCAGAAGAGACAGCGAAGGGGATTCAATAAATATGAATCGACTAAGATTATTCGCGACAGAAATTATTTTGGCTGTATGATGGTCGAATCAGGTGAAGCGGATGCTATGATTTCAGGATTAACAAAGAACTATCCTGATACGATTCGTCCGGCAATCGAAATCATTGGTACGGAAGACGGCGTGAAAAAAATTGCGGGTATGTATCTGATGCTCACTAAAAAAGGACCTCTTTTTTTGGCAGATACAACCGTGAATTTTAATCCGACCGCTGAAGAGCTGGCTGATATTACCTTGCTAGCAGCCAAAGAAGTCAGGCATTTCGGGCTTGTGCCACGCATCGCTATGCTGAGTTATTCAAATTTTGGCACCAGTAATTCGCCGGAGGCCAGACTGGTTGCAAAAGCAACAGAAATTGTGAAACAGAAAGATCCGGATCTGATTGTAGATGGCGAAATGCAGGCGAGTATTGCATTGAATAATGAAATCCTTAGAGAAAATTATCCTTTTAGCAGTCTGGTGGATCAGGAAGTGAATACCCTGATATTCCCCAACCTGGCAGCTGGTAATATTGCTTATAATATTTTAAAGGAACTGGGAGCTGCCGATGCGATTGGTCCTATTTTACTGGGAATGAAAAAGCCCGTACACGTACTCCAGCTGGGAAGTTCCGTAAGAAATATTTATAATATGGCTCTGGTTGCAATCATAGATGCCCAAACCAAATGCGCGCAAACACCGGATGAGGCCATGCGCAGATCGCCATGGTGGAAAAGAACAAAAAAATAAATTGTACTTTCAGCAATTAACATGAATATTTTTACTGAACTGGGGCGGTATATACTGATGATCAGGGGAATGTTTTCGAAGCCTGAAAACATGAAAATGTACTGGAAGGAGTTCATGCACCAATGCGTCGAAATTGGAATCCGTTCTCTCGGTATAGTGGTCATTATTTCTATATTTATGGGAGCAGTATCAGCACTGCAAACAGCATATCAGCTGGTAAGCCCTCTGATTCCACTTTCCACAATCGCACAGATTGTGCGCGATACGGTGATCCTGGAATTTTCACCTACACTGGTTTGTATCGTGCTGGCTGGAGTTGTAGGAAGCAAAATAGCCGGCGAGTTGGGTAATATGCGTGTAAGTGAACAGATCGACGCGTTGGAAATTATGGGCATCAATACGAAGACTTACCTTATTCTGCCAAAAATCCTGGGTGCTTTGCTGACTATTCCGATGCTGGTCATCATTTCAGCTGTGCTGGGAATATTGGGAGGGAAACTGGCTGCTGTGGCAACTGGCATCGTCTCGGCCTCTCAATTTGACAAAGGTCTTTTTCAATACTTTAAACCATATAATGTATTCTTTGCGCTGGCTAAATCATACACTTTTGCTTTTATCATTTCCAGCATATCCTCCTTTTATGGTTATTACGTAAATGGAGGAGCACTCGAGATTGGCAGAGCCAGCACAAAATCAGTTGTCGTGAGTTGTGTATTGATTCTGTTAGCAGACTATGTGCTGTCAGCCATCCTTTTATAATCGAAATAAATGATTGAGGTAAAAGATCTAAAAAAAGGTTTCAATGGTAAACCCGTTATCAACGGAGTAAACGCGGTGTTCGAACCTGGTAAATGCAACCTCATCATAGGTTCCAGTGGAAGTGGAAAGACGGTTCTGATGAAATGCCTGGTAGGTCTTTTCGAGCCCGATTCGGGTGAGATCTCCTACAACGGTCAGAACTTTACCGAAATGAACGAAGAGGATCGAAAACAATTGCGTCGACAGATCGGTATGCTTTTCCAGGGTTCTGCTTTATTCGACAGCATGACAGTCGAACAGAATATCATGTTTCCTCTCGACATGTTTACAAATGATAGTTTTTCCGAAAAATTAAAACGGGTCGATGAAGTGCTGAACCGTGTGAATATGAAAGACGTGAATAATAAGTTTCCGGCTGAAATATCGGGAGGGATGAAAAAAAGAGTAGGAATTGCCCGCGCCATTGTATTGAATCCCAAATATCTTTTTTGCGACGAACCGAATTCCGGCTTGGACCCGCTTACTTCCATCCTTATTGATAAACTAATTAAAGAAATAACCATTGAATATAATATCACCACCGTAGTGAATACGCATGATATGAATAGCGTGATGGAAACGGGAGATCATATCATTTATATGTATGAAGGGTTGAAAGAGTGGGAGGGATCCAATAAGGAAATTATTTTCAGCAAGAACAAAAAACTGAACGATTTCATTTTTGCTTCTGAATTCCTGCAGGATGCAAAGGATATGCGCATGTTGGAAATGAAGGGGAAAATTGATAATAACAGGAATATGGATGATATGCTTAAATAACTAATTTTGATGCGTAAGAAAACCAACTAATCAAATTATAATGGCAGTCTTAGTCAATAAAAAATCAAAGATAATCGTACAGGGATTTACCGGGACAGAAGGCAGTTTTCATGCATCCCAAATGATTGAATATGGAACGCAGGTGGTGGGTGGCGTTACCCCGGGGAAGGGAGGCACCACGCATCTTGATCGTCCCGTCTTCAATACCGTAGCAGATGCAGTAAGAAAGACCGGAGCCAATGTTTCTATCATCTTTGTGCCGCCGGCTTTTGCTGCTGACGCTATTATGGAAGCCGCCGAAGCAGGTATAGCCCTGGTTGTATGTATAACGGAAGGCATCCCGGTGCAGGATATGGTGAAAGCAAAGCATTTTTTAACGGGTACTAATACGCGCTTAATCGGACCGAATTGTCCAGGCGTAATTACTTCTGATGAATGTAAAGTGGGGATCATGCCCGGGTTCGTATTTAAAAAGGGGAAAATCGGAATCGTATCAAAATCCGGAACACTGACCTATGAAGCAGCGGACCAGGTGGCTAAAGCCGGATTGGGTGTGTCAACAGCTATAGGAATTGGTGGAGATCCGATCATAGGAACACCAACAAAGGAGGCTGTGGAGTTATTGATGAATGATCCGGAAACGGAAGGCATTGTAATGATAGGAGAAATCGGCGGAAATATGGAAGCTGAAGCCGCCAGATGGGTAAAGGATAATAACCGAAAACCGGTCGTGGGTTTTATTGCCGGTCAAACGGCACCGCCTGGCCGGCGTATGGGGCATGCGGGTGCGATTATAGGAGGAGCTGACGATACGGCTGCTGCAAAAATGAAAATAATGGCAGAGTGCGGTATTGAAGTTGTACAATCTCCGGCTGATATTGGGGCCACGATGGCCAGGGTCTTGAAAAGTCCTAAGGCTAAAGCCTAAACCCGGAACGGCAGATATTATTTATTATAAAAGTCCTGCATATACTATTTGCAGGACTTTTTTTATATACACTTGATACCAGTAGCTGAATTTTAAGCTTCAGGCTTTTGATCTCAATCTTTAATATCTCCTGTACTCAACTACTTTGCGTGGTGCATAATATGGACGTTCTCTTGAATCACAACGGTCGCGATAGAATTCCTCCCTGCTCAACCGGTAGCCCCTGTTTTCACGGCAATAACGTTCATATTGTTCTTCTCTCCAGTCCCGGCGATCATCAAAACGTCCTCGTGCCACCGGATAATATTCAAAATGATTCACAATGGGTACCGGAACCGGGAATCCGATATGTGCCTGGACAATTATCCGATTATCATTACAGGGAACGCCATATTGCGCTTTGGTTACACTGACAAGAAATAGTCCGGCTGCGATCAGGATCGGAATCTTCGTTTTCATAAAACATTTTTTTAAGGTGAATAAATGCTTCCGTTAATAAGAGTGATGCAGGGTTCGATTGTTTAACTTGTTGTCGTTATAATTAAGTTAAAGGCTATGTATTTTTAAGGAATATGCATCTAAGGTTTAACACCTAACGCTGAACGCCAAACACTTTCTATGAAGGGGTGGCTGTCCGCAGGAACTTAAACTAAAGATGCAAAATTTTATTCCCGAAATGTCTTTCTTAAAAGCAAAAGCGATGTTTCAAAAGTCTGTTTTTATTACTTCGGTTATGCTGCTCAGTTATATTGTTTTTTTTGGTCAGGCTAAATTTGCCTACGACCAGGAATGGAAACTCATAGATTCTCTCATGACGAAAAAGAATCTTCCCAAATCCGCACTGATTGAGGTTTATAAAGTATATGCCGCGGCAAAAAAAGATAAGCAGGAAGCACAATGGGTAAAAGCTATTATCTACAGAGATCATTTACAGGAAATAAATGATCGAGATATAAACGACAGAATAAAGGATCTTGAATCCGAGATCTCATTAGCTCCCGTAGGGGTTTCAGCACTTTTAGTAAGTATTGAAGCAAAAGAATTATTTCAGTATTTACTGGAACACCGTTATCAACTTAGAAACAGAACAGAGATTCTAGCAGATACATCTTCCGACATCAATACATGGACTATCAATCGCCTTACTGACAAGATTTCAAACTTATACCTGTCCTCATTGATTAATGCTGATTTGTTAAGGAAAACAAAGCTCGAAAGTTTTAATGTTGTTTTGATCGCAGGAAATTCCAGGGAATTGAGGCCGACATTATTCGACTTGCTTGTCTGGAGGGCTTTAGACTATTTCAGCATGGATAATAATATAGACCCGGAGCTAACAAGAGGCGGTTCGTTGCGGGAGAATTTGTTTTTATTTTCAGAAGCACCCTTTTATATGCATTATGGCTTTGAAGATAAAGATAGCTTGTCAAATCAACTCAGGGCCTTAAGGTTATATCAGCAACTACTCCGGTTCCATGCTAAAGATATCCGTCTTGATGCATGGATTGATGCAGATATCAGCCGGATACAGTTCGTATATCAGATAGCGGAAATGCCGGAAAAGGATTCGCTATATATAAACGCGCTAAATAGAATCACCAGTCAATATGGTACATTATCGGTAACTTCAAAAGCCTGGTTTCTCCAGGCTCAATGGTGGTATGAACAGGGGAGTACATATGATCCACTCAAAGACAGTGTTCATCGCTTCGATTTTACAAAGGCTGCAGCGATTTGTGAACAAGTTCTGAAACACCCGGATTCGAGTGAAGGAAAATTCATGTGTCGACAACTGCTGGATGCGATACGTAAACGTTCAATCAGCCTTAAGTTAGAGCAGGTAAACATTCCAAACCTCCCTTTCCGGGCCTTATTGTCTTATAAAAATATCAACCGTTTATATGGAAGGATAATTCGCATCGACGACGCAACTAAAGAATCCTTTGATCTAAATGAAGGAAAAAAATTCTGGCAAAGGTTATATCAGATGCCCGTTGAAAGACATTTTCAACAACAGGTTCCTGATACACGGGATTACCAGGAACACCGCGTTGAAATCAGGATCGACGGTTTAAATTCGGGTCAATATATTTTACTGGCCAGTTCTGATGCAGCTTTCAGCGACAGCGCTTCTATAGTTATGTGCACTTTTTTTTGTTCAAATATTGCCTTCGTAAGAAATGGGTTGGATTATTTTGTACTGGATCGCGATTCGGGACATCCATTAAAATCGGTCAATGTGAAATCCTTTATTCAAAGCAGTACCCCTGGAAGACCTGCCTACCAGCTATTTAAAACATACCTGACAGATCAGCATGGATATTTCCGTTTGACTTCATCGAAGGAATTTTCAAGGCAGGTAAAACTCGAATTTAATATGGGGAAAGATTATCTGTCAAATACCCAATATTTATACTATAGCAGGGATGATGAAAATGATTCGAGAGATCAGCAGAAATTCAGAGATGATATTTTTACAGATCGATCGATATACAGGCCCGGACAAATCGTTTATTTTAAAGGTTTATTGATAACCCGGGATTCGATGACAAGGAGATATCGGACTGCGGCTCAACAAAATGGAAAAATATTCCTGTTGGATGTGAATAGTCAGAAAATAGATTCTCTTCTTTTGAGATCCAATGATTTTGGCTCAATAAATGGAAGTTTCAAATTACCCGAGAATTTACTGAATGGGGAGTTCACAATTCTGGACGAACGGTCAGGTGACGAGAAAACATTTTCAGTTGAAGAGTATAAACGACCTTCCTTTTATGTGATATATGATTCAGTAAAGAATTCTTATAGAGTGGGTGATTCAATCAGACTAACGGGTTTTGTACAGGCCTATGCCGGAAACTCAGTTGACAAAGCTAAATTGATTTACAGGGTTTACAGAGAATCCCGCTTTCCCTATCCGTGGATGTTTAAATATTATCCTTCCGGTTCTGAATCACAAATAACATTTGGAGAATCTATCGTGGACGAGAAAGGAAGGTTCAATATACTTTTTAAAGCCGACCCGGATAGATCGGTTTCCAAATCGACAAAGCCAATATATATCTATCGTATCGAGTCAACGGTTACTGATCTGAATGGTGAAAGCAGATCTGCCACAACCAACATCTCAGCCAGTTATCAGTCATTTGAAATTTCATCTTCCATTTCAGATGAAAGTAGTATTGTGAAGGACAGTCTTTTTAATATTCCAGTAACCACACTCAATGCTTCCGGAGTATTTGTAAAGGAAGAATTATCGGTTTCTCTATTTAGTCTTGTCGGACCTGACCGACTCATCAGAAAAAGATATTGGGAGCCGCCGGACCAATTTGTCATGTCCGAAGGTGAATTCATCAAATCGTTCCCCAATGATGAGTTTAAGAATGAATCGGATGTTAAATCGTGGAATACTGGTCGCATTGTTTATTCTCATACAGATAGCACAAACCTGTACAGATCTTTTAGAATGGATCAGGAGGTCATTTCATCTCTTAAACCAGGATGGTATTTGGTTGAATTCAATGGAAAAGATCTGGATGGCGAAGAAATAGTCGATAAGAAATATATTGAAATAAGAGATAACGCCGTGAAAAATGGTAGCTTAAGCTATAATATCATCAAAGAAGAAACCAGAACAGTCGAACCAGGTACAAGTTTGAAAATTCAGACGGCTTCAGATGCCGACGCTGTCTATGTGATCAGGTTGAAGCAGACCATTTCCGACAGTGCGAAGAGATATACTTATTTTTTACTAGATCAGCATATTAATAATTCAACCTTTGAAATCAGTGAAAATGACCGGGGTGGATTTGTCGTGAATGATGTTTTTGTGAAAAATAACCGGTGGTATATAAGCGTTCATAATATTGTAGTTCCCTGGACGAATAAGGAATTGCAGATTTCTTATCAGACCTGGGATGACAAAACGACGCCAGGCAGCAGAGAACAATGGAAAATAAAAATTGCGGGATATAAAAAGGACAAAGTGATAGCCGAGGTCCTTGCTTCGATGTATGACGCTTCGCTTGATCAGTTTGTAGATCATTCCTGGACGATTCCTGACATATATCCGGTGTACAATCACGCAGCTAGATGGGAAAATTCTTCCAATTTTAATGATGTTTTATCCTATGTGAGGCCTGCTGCAGAGCGTGTGTCAGATGCTGAGATGCAAAATATCTATGATGAATTATTGAATTTCGATGACAGAACAGGTTCGGGCATCAGAATAATGTCCGCGAGGGGGTATAATTCGTCCGTAATGAACTTAAAGTTACAGGCTTCTGTGAAACAAACCGGTATCCAATACAGGAATGACAAAATGGAACCGCCCAAAATAGAATCGGCAAAATTTACGCCGCCAAAAATTGTAAACGATGAGGAAGTGCAGGAGGAAGCAAAACCAAGTTCTGCAGGTAACATGAACCCCGAAAATGATCTGCCGGTCCGGATTCGAAAAAACTTTAATGAGACAGTTTTTTTTCAACCCGATCTTAAAACAGATGCGCAGGGAAATGTAACAATCACTTTTACCATGCCGGATGCGCTGACGAAATGGAAATGGATGTTATTGGCGAACACGAAGGATCTTTCTTTTGCTTATTCGGAAAAATATGTTGTAACACAGAAGGAATTGATGATCCAGTCCAATATGCCGAGATTTTTTCGGGCAGGTGACACGATGATGCTACCGGTTAAACTTGCAAACCTTTCATCCCAAAGTCTGAGTGGGACGGTTGAGTTGGAATGGCTGGATGCAGGCGATCTTTTGAAGGTTGATACAATTCTGGGGAATATTAGACCAAGCCTACTCTTCAATATCAATGCGAATCAGTCCGGTGTTGTTTTTTTTCCTGTCACTATTCCGGCTGATTTCAATGAACCTTTGTTGTACCGCATTATTGCAAAGACGAATATAAAGGATACGGAATACAGCGATGGGGAAGAAAATATAATACCGGTTTTAAGCAACAGAATATTGGTGACAGAATCCATGCCTGTGAATATGGATGGACAAAATGAAAAACATTTTCAATTTGAGAAGTTACTCAAATCGGGCGAATCTACTTCAGTACAAAATCAATCCCTAACGGTTGAATATTCAACGAACCCTGCCTGGTATGCCGTCCGGTCTTTGCCATACCTGATAGAATTTCCTTACGAATGTGCCGAACAGACTTTTAACCGGTTTTATGCGAACGCATTGGCGAGTCATATTGTCCAGGTTTCTCCAGCCATTCGTGCAGTATTTGAGAAATGGAAGAACATGGACACATCCGCATTTTTAAGTAACCTGCAAAAAAATGAAGAACTGAAAAACGTATTACTCCGCGAAACGCCCTGGGTTATTGAAGCACAAACCGAATCTCAGCAAAAGAAAAACCTGGCCCTGTTGTTTGACATGATGAAAATGCGTGATGCACTGAAATCAGCACTCGACAAACTGCGTCAGATGCAATTTGAAGACGGCGGTTTCGCCTGGTTCAAAGGCGGGCACGAAGATCGTTTTATTACACAATATATCATTTCCGGTATTGGAAGGCTTAGGAAATTGAAATCGATACCTGAGGATCTCGAAATTCCCATTAATAAAATCGTCAGGGCAGCCATTGCATATCTGGACAAAAAAATCAATTCCGATTATGAAAACCGGAACAAGTCGTTGGCAAATCAGAATCTGGGTTCCATTCAGATCCAATACCTGTATATGCGCAGTTTTTTTCCTGAGATAGATGTTCCGGGAAATATTGTCAGCGCCCTGAATTATTACCGGACACTTTCAATTGAAGAATGGACTACGGAATCTGTTTATATGCAGGGTATGATCGCATTGTTTTTAAGCCGTACATCCAATTCAAAAGCGGCACACGATATACTGGCTTCATTGAAAGAAAATGCAATCCATTCCAGCGAATTGGGTATGTATTGGAAATCGGTTGGTAACGGTTACTATTGGCAGGAAGCGCCCATAGAAACACAGTCGCTATTGATCGAAGTATTTCAGGAACTTCATACTGATCTGAATACAATCGATCAAATGAAATTCTGGCTTCTTCAGCAAAAACGCAGTAACCAGTGGCTCTCCACCAAAGCTACGGCCGATGCAAGTTATGCACTCCTGCTGAATGGAGACGATTTGGTTGCATCGCATCAAACATTTTCGATTCAAATGGGAAATTATAAAATCAATAGTAGTGAGGGAAAAACAGAAGCCGGCACGGGATATTTTAAAAAACAAATACCGGGAAATCAGGTAGTGCCGGGCATGGGAAACGTCGAGGTAATTCTTTTGAAAAGTTCTGATACAACCACCAGTCGTCAACCGTCAACCGTAAACCGCCAACTGTCTACAGCCAATTCTTCATGGGGCGCCGTGTATTGGCAATATTTTGAAAACCTGGATAAGATAACAACCGCAAAATCGGGACTCACAATAAACAAAAGCCTGCTTATCGAAAGAAATTCAGATAAGAGCTCAGCCCTGGTAGCTGTTTCTGAAAAGAATATATTAAAACCTGGCGATAAACTAAGAATTCGTATTATTATCACATCGGATCGTGAACTTGAATATGTGCACCTGAAAGACATGCGGGCTGCCTGTCTGGAGCCTGTCAATGTATTGAGCGGATATCAATGGCAGGATGGTCTGGGTTATTACCAGACGACACAGGATGCCAGTACCAGTTTCTTTTTTGACCGGTTACCCAAAGGGACTTTTGTTATAGAATATCCTGTATATGTAACGACTTCCGGTAATTACAGCAACGGCATCAGTGTGTTGGAATGTATGTATGCACCCGAATTTTCAGCGCATAGTGAGGGTATTAGGCTTAAAGTAGAATAAAAACAATGGAAGACATACTTGTTGTCGGACAAGGTTTGGCCGGCACCTGGTTAAGTTGGTGGTTGTACCGTGCTGGTATTTCCTTTCGCTTAATCGATAAGCCGGATCAGGGTGGTGCTTCGAAGCGGGCCGCCGGACTTGTGAATCCTGTCACCGGAAGAAGAATGGTGACTACCTGGATGATTGATGAGTTGATACCTTTTGCATTCGATTCCTACGGAGAGCTGGGCAGTTTCCTGAATGATTCTTTTATTCAGGAAGTATCGTTGATCGATCTCTTTCCCACATTGCAAATGCTGCAGGCATTTCAAAAACGCATGGCAGAGGACAAAACCTATTTGTATCCGGGTGAGGATCGCGAAAAATATTCGGCCTGGTTTCGATATGACCTTGGTTGGGGATCCGTAAAGCCGTGCGCACTTGTAAACGTTGAGGATTTGCTGACCCGATGGCGCGCCTGGTTGAAAAAAAAAGCATTACTGACAGAATCTGTTTTTCAACTCTCTGATCTTCACACGGAGGATTCCGGAATCAGATATTCGGATGTACGATACCGTTACATCATATTTTGTGATGGCGAATCATCTGCACAAAATCCTTTTTTCGATAAACTGCCGTTTGCATTAAATAAGGGTGAGGGATTACTGCTGGCGATTGATGGTCTACCGGATGGATTGGTTTTTAAAAAAGGCATGAGTCTCGTTCCATTCAGAAAAAATATATACTGGCTGGGATCCTCCTATGAATGGACATTTGATAATGATCAGCCTTCTGTAAATTTCAGAAAGTTGGCAGAGGAATGGCTGAACCGCAACCTGAAATTGCCTTATGCTATCCTTGAACATTTCGCTGCGATTCGTCCAGCTACACTTGAACGAAGGCCATTTATCGGGTTTCATCCACTTTATCCGCAGATCGGCATTTTAAATGGATTGGGTACAAAAGGATGTTCACTGGCTCCTTTTTTCGCGAAACAATTGGTAAACAGGATGACAGGTGAAGGGTTCATCAACCCGCTCGCTGATATCAATCGGTTTGAAAAAATTATTCGCAGAAAATAATCTGGCATTTCACAAAAGCTGACCGGATGTTTGGGAAAAGTCTTTGATCCTTCATTGTCGGTAACCGGGCAATACACCTTCGATGTATCGAAGATAATTCAGGGACATAAATATTTCTGTTCGAAAGCCAAAAGCCTCACGATTCCAGCTTCAAACCTTCTTCTTTTTTAGGTGATTTCAATACAAAAGTGGCTTTACCATTGTTGTTATTGCGCATTTGAAGAGGATCCTGACGAAGCAGAACAACCATAGCCTGATATAATTCAGGCAAATCCAGCCGCATACAAACAGGGTTTTCGAAGAATGTTTCTACCGATACTGCCCAGAATTCGTGATAGTTTACGGCAGCATATTCGCCCAGCAGATTCCGGTTTCCCCCTTGCATGTCTGCAAAAATGGGACGCGCTACTTTGGAAAAGTTTTTGAATTCTTTCTTGAAGTGTTTATCTTCTTCTGTTTCTGTTATAAAGGTTACATATGCCAGGGCATGGCCCATTTCGTGAAGACCTACATTGCAAAAAGGAGTCTGGCCGCTGATTCCTTTTATAAAATTATCCCAGGAAAGATAAATACCACTTTGATCCACATGACCCATAAAAGGGCGGGAATAAAAACCATAGTGGTAATCGTCTTTCAAAACATAAATTTCATTAAAATAATTCAACATGAATTTATCGAGGCCAAATGTAAGCTGAATAGCCACTGCACTGATCAGGATTGGCATTTCAGCACTTTCTTTGACTTCGATATAATGGAACCGCCGGGCCTTCCTGAACAGAAATGTGCGAAATAAAAATTTGCGCTGGTCTTCAAGTCCTAACCGGTTATAATAACGAATGTATTTGGAAACCACGCTATGATAAAAAGTCTCGCATTCAACGAATTTGCGTTGCTGGTGCCTGATGTATAACCTGTTAAACACAGCGGAAAGGGGTTTGTGCAGTACAAGAATGCCTATGACCAGCACTACGATAATAATGAATTCCATAAGGTCCTTTTTTCTTTTTGATTACTTCAGGTCGGTCCGATCAAAAGACATATGGCCTTGCAAGGGTATGGATGAAAGGTGCTTTAAGGTATGAATAGAATAACCAGGATAGGCTTAATCAGAGGAGGTGAATAGTACGGATAGATACAAGGTAAAAATTATTTTTTACAATTGAAAGCCCCTCGGATTGGTTTTTTTATTTTTTTAACCGTTTTTGATCTACCTGTCTCGCCCTACCTTTGCCGGCTAATCCGGGATTTCATGTTTAGAACACATACTTGCGGCGAACTGGGAATGGCTAACGTTGGCAGGGAAGTAACCCTTGCAGGCTGGGTTCAGACCCTTAGAAAGTTTGGTAGTATTACTTTTATTGACCTGCGTGACCGTTATGGCGTAACACAATTGTTACTAGATGAGGATCAGAATGCTGCCCTGGCGGCGACTCCACTGGGCAGGGAATTCGTTATCCAGGCCCAGGGAACCGTTTCAGAAAGGTCCAGCAAGAATCTTCAGATCCCAACCGGGGAAATTGAAATAAAAGTTAGTAAGATTACGATTTTAAACAAATCTGCTACGCCGCCCTTTACTATACAGGACGAAACTGATGGAGGAGATGACCTGCGAATGAAGTTCCGTTTTCTTGATTTACGACGTAATGCCGTTAAGAAAAATATCGAATTGCGCTATGCCGTAAACCGGGCAGCCAGAAACTATCTGCACCAGAATCAATTCATGGACATCGAAACACCCTTCCTGATCAAGTCAACGCCTGAAGGAGCCCGTGATTTTGTGGTACCATCACGTATGAACGCCGGTCAGTTTTATGCATTACCGCAAAGCCCACAAACCTTTAAGCAACTTTTGATGGTCAGTGGATATGACCGTTATTACCAGATCGTGAAATGTTTTCGTGATGAAGATTTGCGCGCAGACAGGCAACCGGAATTTACCCAGATTGACTGCGAAATGAGCTTTATAGAGCAGGATGATATCCTTCGCATGTTTGAAGGCATGATCCGATATATTTTCAAAGAGGTAAAAAGAATAGAAATTCTTGATGAGATCGAAAGAATGAGTTGGGAGGATGCGATGTGGGTTTATGGAAACGATAAGCCGGATATACGCTTTGGGATGAAAATAGCCAATCTGAAATCGCCTTTTAAACGAAAGGGCCATGTGGAATCTGATGGATTCCTGATTTCCAACGCCGGATTTCCAGTTTTCGACAATGCTGAAACGGTACTTGCTATTTCTGTGCCTGGTGGCGCATCCTGGACCCGAAAACAGTTTGACGAATTAACAGACTGGGTAAAGCGCCCGCAAATAGGAATGCAGGGACTTGTATTTGTCAGATATAATGAAGATGGAACGATCAGGAGTAGCGTGGATAAGTTTTATTCAGAAGATAGGCTAAAGTCTGTGGCGGCTTTCGTCAGGGCGGAAAAAGGGGATGTGATCCTGATACTGGCGGGCAGGGAAGAAAAAACCCGAAAGGCAATCAGTGATCTCCGGCTTGAATTGGGAGAACGGTTGGGTATGCGGAAAAAAGACGAATTTAAACTTCTATGGGTCCTTGATTTCCCTTTATTTGAATACAATGAAGAAGATAATCGCTGGGTTGCACGCCACCATCCTTTTACGGCTCCCAAACCTGATCAGATCGAAACGATGATTAATAATAATCCGGTGATTGAAAACGCAGACCGATATCTCGAACACCCTTATGCCAACATTAAGGCGAATGCCTATGATATGGTTTTAAATGGAAACGAGATTGGAGGTGGGTCCATCAGGATCTTCCAGCGGGAACTGCAGGAAAAAATGTTTGATGCCCTCGGAATGTCCCGCGAAGAAGCCAATTATAAATTTGGTTTTCTGCTGGGGGCTTTTGAATATGGGGCACCACCGCACGGTGGAATTGCATTTGGATTCGACAGGCTTTGTGCCATTATCGGTGGCAGTGAAAGCATCCGGGATTTTATTGCATTTCCCAAAAATAACAGCGGACGTGATGTCATGCTGGATGCGCCTTCCACGATTGATGAAAAACAATTGCAGGAATTGTCGATCTCCGTTCGGAAAACCGAAACGGATAAATCTGAATAGATATTTTTAAACCGGAAAGCGTCTTAAATATTCACGAGATATTCTATTCCACCACCCGTATGGTTCCTGCGCCATTATAAGAGTGGTATTCACCATCATACATCGCATCTGCACTTACGGGGCCCATTTTATAGACGCCCGGCGACACGGCCCGCACAGCATAATAATAATTTTGCCGCAGGTTATCTGCATTTACAAAAAGATTGATACGATCGTCGCGAACATCCAGCGCCATGGGGGTGTAGGCATCTTTAATCCAGTCCATGCCGGGAATATCTTTTGTGCGTGGATTTTCGATTTCAAATCCCGCAGGCAGCAAGTCCGTTATTACCACGTTCTGAATGTCATTACTGAATGTTTTTTCAAGACTGATCTGAACGATAATCAGTTCGTTTTGTTTGAATACATTTCCGCTGATCGGATGCCCGTTACGGTCAAAAAAGCGCTTGCGCACTTTCAGATAATTATCCGTTTCCTTCATTGTTCCACCGGCTGATATGCCTTCCTCTTCCCGGAAATAATATAGATTTCCCCGACCGCTGGCAGCGATTTCCGTTTTCCCGTTTTTTAGTTGCGATGCAGGCAGTTTCAAATCGGTACCGGTGAAGTCGGCGATTTTTTTGCCGTCTATTTTTATCTCAGCAGTGGCTGTTGAAATACCCTGCAATCTGGATATTTTTCCAAGTGCCAGGAATCCAAAGACCAGCTCCTGCGTATTATACCAGCTACGCTGTTTTAATTTATCCGAAATATGTTTGGCCATCTCAGGAATTTGGGTATTCGAGGGATCCACATTCAGCAATACATCCAGTGACATCGCTTCATCACGGATGTCTGAGGAGAAACTTCCGCCTGTTTCCGTATTCGCTACTTCTCCTGTGAAATGGGATGGAAGAAATTGCTGATAGCTGGGTTTATCCCCTGAGAGCGCATAAGCAGCGGCCAGCAGGTATTTGCAATCAAGACTTAACAAAGAAGGGTTCGCCTTGTAATAATTCATCAATGCCGTATTGGGTCTTGAAGCCAGAGACAGCACATATAATCCATAGATCACTTCTTTTGGCACAATTCTTTTTACCTGGTCCCGATTGTAGTAATAGTTAATGGTTCTCTTGTCTTTAAGACTGACATTGATATACCCCAGCAATGTTTCCAGCAGACTTTTGTCTACATCGAACCCCGCTTTATTCGCTTCGATCAGGAAATGTGCAGCATAAATACTGGTCCACCAATCCGCTGTTTTTTCATCGTCCCATAGTGTTACTGCCCCTGTGTATAACTGGCGCATTTTTATTTTGCGAATGGCTTCCTGTACATTGTAGTTTGCAGTGAAACGATTGCCCCGGGTTACATGAAGTGCGTCTGAAAGCTCACCGAAATATAGCTGTGGAAATGCAATCGAAACAGTTTGTTCAGTACATCCATAGGGATACTCAAGCAGATCGCCCAGGTATTTGCTCAGTCCCGCACCGGGGAAACGGGTTATAAATAGCTGTCTGCTGATACTGGACGGAATATAATCCGTATTATCATAGTGAATGGTTTCAGTGGAGCCACCTGCAATACTACCACTGCCGGTCGTTTTTTGCAGTGACGAAGCGGGACGAATACTTATTTCCGTCTCATCATTGAACCGGCCACCAGGGCCGATTATATCAACAGATATTTTTCCTGTACCCAACACGGGGGCCGCTACTACATTAAAGTGTAACCGTTTCTCACTATTTGGTGGTATCATGAACGACAACTCTTTACTTCCAGAAACCAATATGCCGCCGGTTGCATTCAGTATTGCGGAACCACTGGCTGAAGTGGAAGTTGTGTTGGTAACGGTTACCGGCACACTGATGGAATCAGAAGGACTCAGGAAACGCGGAAGAGCAGTGCTTAAAACAAGCGGATCCGCCACCGTCATTTTTGATTCCGCCGATCCAAACTGATTATTACTATATGATACAGCCATCAGGCGGATTTCTCCGGAAAACTGTGGGACGTCTACCTGGAAACTAGCTTCCCCGTTACCATCTGCTTTTTTGATACCGCTCCAATAGGAAAGAATTTTTATTCTTTTAGCTGGCATGGGATTCGTCCTTTTCGTCATATCCGTTTCAGTATCGCCACCTGTGCTGCTTAAACGGGCTCTCAATTCAGGCAGGAGTAACGGGTAAATATCATAATCTGAAACACCTAATGCGCGACGTGCGTAAAAATAACCGTAGGGGTCCGGGGTTTTAAAATCCGAAACCTGCAGCACACCATTGTCGACAGCAGCCAGGGTGACCAGGCTATTGGGCGCAGCTTTTATCTTTACCTGTTGCTGCGTTCGCGACCGGACATTTTGATTTGCCAGTATTTTAACCTGAATTTTTCTGCTTTTTTCTTCAACACTTACCTTCTCAAATCCATGGGCGACGGTCAGTGGAATATCAGTAATTCCATGAGGTTTAATGAGGGTAGCTGTTATGTAAGCATTAGGAACAGCTTCTGCACCAAGTTTTAACTCAACACTGGCTGATCTCTTTTCAACATCAACCCATTGGTAACTGATTAGCTTGTCGGTTTCCAAAGTAACCAGCATGCGACCATCGAAAGGGGCCTTAAAGAGTGCCCTGACGGATTCCCCATTGAAATAAGAAGATTTATCAAGCTGGATGTCCACATGTCCTTCGTTGTTGATTTCAAAAGATGTGTTGTCCGTTCCCCAAGACCCGAAACTGTAAAAAGATTTACTGACGAATGTGTTCGATCCGGGAATAGTTACCCTTAGTTCATATTCTCCGGGAGTTTTGGGAACGAAAGAGAAACTGGTTTGCTCACCACTGACTGGCACTATTTTGGAGCTGACCAGTTTGTCTTCTTCCTGTGATTCATACCGGAAATAACTTCCATTTTTTGAAATAACAGTACGGTATTCGTGTTTGATAACAGACACATCTGCATTCGCATTAATAACAATCTGGTTTTTATCGAGTGCAAGCAAATGAAATCCCACGGGCTGATTGAGCGGGTAATACCATGATCCGTCGTTTGATATTCCAAAATATACCGGCTGAGTGTAAATATTCGCACTGGTAAGCCGGCTGACCGGACGACCTGTTTCATCAAATACCGTACTGTAGAAATCTGCCTGTAACAAACCGACATTTTTATACATGTCTTCAATCTGAAATTTTTCACTGGCTTCTCCGGCCTCGCTGGTTTTTCCTTCTCTCGTTACTTTGTCATAGAATGTTTTTTGGTTGGTGAGACTAAAATCATAGTTGTTAAATTTTTTTGCATAAAACGTTTTTTGTTTCAGCTGGATTTCACATTCATAACTTCTTCCCGATGCAGGCGGACCGAAAAAATTGACCGCCTGGATTTTTATTTCTGCGGTATTGCCCGGTTCATAAAATTCCTTGTTCAAAGTAGCGGTCACCTTAATCCTGTCAGGCACAAATTCTTCTACATGAAATGGCTGGGTTGATAGTAATACATCGGTCGATGTATATAACTCAAGAGAGTAAGTTCCGGTAATTGCCGTTATGGGCAGATCAATGTCTCCTTCCGCCGATCCCTGTTCATTCAGGGTTTTGCGAAACGATTTTAATTCTTTTCCATTGGGGAAGAGGAATTTTAATTTCACAGGAATTTCTCCCGGAGATTTCCATGAATAATCACGCACAATTGTTGAATAATGAATAGTCTCACCAGGCCGGTATATATCTCTTTCGGGATAAATAAAAGCATCCAGTCCGGTTGCATTCAATATTTTGCCACTTACGTCGAAACGGGAAGTATTGATTAATGTGGAACTGAACGGGAGGTAATTGAAATCGTCTCCTGTCTTTGCAATGATCATGGCAGGTTTAAATCCTGCAAATTCCCTGCGCTGGTATTTTATAGTTGCAACACCCTGATCATCGGTTGTGGCCATACCAAGGATCTGGTTATTGGATCCATAAGCAGTCATATTCACGCCTTTGATCGGAGAAGCTGTCTGAATCGAATTTGCAAATACAACCAGATTCTCCGTTCCTTCTTTTGCAATTAAGCCGATGTCGGATAATGAAAGAAAGCGGCTGTCTTTTACCCAATAATCTTTTGTAGAGCGGATCAGGATATGATATATGCCTTTAAAATCTGGCAGCTTGTCTTCTATGTCCAGGTGCAGAAGCCGGCTGTTGCCATATTTAGGCAGCAGGGATGCATTTATTTCTTTTTCATAAATCACATCTCCGGCCGTGAAGTCGGAATTGTCATCATATTCATTGCTGTACATATTTTTTTCGCGTGGATAATATCCGCTTCTCTGTGCTACCAACAGATTATTTTCATAAATTCTGGAGATCAATATTTTTACTTTTTCAACATTTGTGATCCTGACTTCCATGTTTTTTTCTCCTTTCACCGATAAATAAATCCCTTTTTTACTTTGGAAACTAATATCTGGTTCAAGTGTGCCAAATGCCAGATTGTTAATATAATCTTCACTCAGTGTTCCACCTATTTGGCCGCGCAGACCCTTTTTAATGGTAAGTTGGTATGATTTGTCAACATTGAATTGGTCGCTATGAATCGTAAAGCCCGTCTCCGTTATTTCTGTATTGAATTTGACGGCCGGTTCGATTGTCAAATAGGAACCCAGATTTTCTGATAGGATTTTTTGACTGGTTGCGATGGTTATTGTTCCGCCTGATCCTTCAGGACTGACCTCGATGCTGTTAATCCTAAGCACAAACGGAGAAGGTATCATGGCCGTTGCGGTACCCGTTTCTGCCGTGCCGTTCACTCCGCCAACAGGTATCACTCCTTTTTCTAATTGTATTTTTATTTCATAGTCTTTATCTGCCGCGGGAATATTTGCAAGGCGGAGAGAAATTTTATCTGAAGATGACAGTGTTTGCAAACTGAAACTGACTGGTTTATTGTCCAGGGACAGTTTTAGTTTTTCTTTCATCTGTGAAGGATCTACAGCGTAATTAAAAAAAAGTTCCAGCTGCGGCACATAGGTTTTGCTGCTTTCATCCTGCAAAACCCAACTGCAATTTGAGTTTTCCAATTTTAATTCCGCTGTATGAAACTGAATGTCTTTGGCGTTAGCAAAACGATCGTATTTACTGTATTGGAGTATATCGCTGTTGAGGATCGCGCGGTAACTCGTTGCCGGAAGGAGGCGTGTGGATGGAGAAAAAACAAGTTCATCTCCATGCTCCCAGCGGAATTTACCCGCGATTGCCGGTTCGAATGACACATATCTGGTAGTATCCCAACGGTTGATCAGGGAGTCGGCGATCAGTGTTTTATCGAAACGGAACACCAGGTTTGTCAGGGGTGCGACTTCGTCTTTAGCATTTGTGAAATCCAGGTTAACCAGGTTTCGGTTACATGAAAATAAAAAGGTAAAGGTTATAACGCAGAAGACAGAAACTTTAAATCGCATCTGTAAGGGTTAAGGGGTTTTCTGCCGTTAATATACAAAAAACCAATACTGAGTTCGATGCGCCCGATGAAAATATCTTCTTATTTTTACGCATACAAAATCAATCGATTGTATGGCCTATCAACTGCTTAAAGGGAAAAAGGGAATTATATTTGGTGCTCTGGACGAAAAGTCTCTTGCCTGGAGAACTGCTTTGCGTTGTTATGAGGAAGGAGCAGAACTGGTATTAACGAATGCGCCGGTTGCACTTCGCATGGGCGAGATCAATAAACTGGCAGAAGCCGTGAAAGCCCCGGTTATTGGTGCTGACGTTACCAAATCGGAGGATCTCAAAAAGCTTTTCGAAGATTCGATGGCCCACTTCGGAGGCAAGATCGATTTTGTTTTACACTCTGTGGGAATGAGCGTAAACATGCGGAAGGGACGTCCGTATACAGACTTGGACTACGGATTTAATTTAAAGACCCTTGAAATATCGGCCATGTCCCTTCACCGGGTTTTACAAACAGCTTATCAAATGGATGCCATAAACTATTGGGGAAGCGTAGTTGCACTTACATATATCGCTGCCCAAAGAGTTTTCCCTGACTATAATGAAATGGCGGATGCGAAAGCACTTTTGGAAAGTATTGCACGGAGCTTTGGATATTATTATGGTATCAAAAAGAAAGTACGCATCAATACCGTTTCACAGTCACCTACAAAAACGACAGCGGGCAGTGGCGTGAAGGGATTTGACGGATTCCAGGAATATGCAGAAAAAATGAGTCCTCTCGGAAACGCCAGTGCAGACGATTGCGCAGCTTATGTGGCTGTTTTATTCAGCGACCTTACCCGTATGGTAACCATGCAGAATCTTTTTCATGACGGAGGGTTTTCATTTACAGGTGTCACAGAAGCGGTTGTAAATGAGATGGAGAAAAATCATTCAGAAGCGTAAAGCTCAAAGCACAAAGCGTAAAGCCAGGAAGTGTCAAATTCTTCTCACAATAAATTTTTTTACTTTATTACGTGTAAATAAAAAAGTCCTCCCTATTTTGAGAGGACTTTCATGTTATAAAGCCTTACGCTTTACGCTTTAAGCCTTCAGCTTAATACTCGTCTTCGTTAAAGAAAAAATCTTCCTGCGAAGGATAGTCGGGCCATATATCGTCGATACCTTCATACAGTTCTCCTTCATCTTCCAGTTCCTGCAGGTTTTCCACTACTTCAATAGGTGCGCCTGAACGGATGGCGTAGTCTATAAGTTCGTCTTTTGTTGCAGGCCAGGGTGCGTCTTCAAGGTAACTGGCTAATTCAAGTGTCCAAAACATCGGTATCCTTTATTTAATTTCTGCTTTTTTAATAAGGTCAGATTGATCGGTATATCCCGTTTTAACGCGGTAAAAGCCTGCCTTTAATTTTTCGCAAAAGTAATTTTTATAATGAAACCACCAAATACCATTTATAGACGGTTATGAGATTCCTCCTTAACCCAGGGTTGTTATATTTGCACATGATCCCAACAGAGGCCGGCCAGTTGATCCTGTCTGCAAGGAATATTCACAAATATTATGGGGCGCTGCACGTATTACAGGGGGTGGATTTGAATATCCATGCAGGCGAGATTGTGAGTATGGTTGGCCCGTCCGGGTCGGGTAAAAGCACATTATTACATATCCTGGGGACACTGGATGAGCCTGCCGAGGGCGAAATCTATCTCAAAAACAAGGAATTGCACACCCTTAAGGGTAAATACTTAGCTTCTTTCCGGAACAGACATATTGGTTTCGTTTTTCAGTTCCATCATTTATTACCTGAATTTACAGCTCTTGAGAATGTTTGTATACCGGGCTGGATAGCAGCAAAAAACAAGACCAAAGTGGAAACCAGGGCCCGCGAACTCCTCGAAACCCTTGGAGTAGGACATAGAATGGAAAATAAACCATCTGCAATGTCTGGGGGAGAGCAGCAAAGGGTTGCAGTCTGTCGTGCGCTGATAAACTCGCCGGATATCATATTTGCAGATGAACCCACCGGAAACCTGGATTCTGCCAATGCAAAAGAGCTTCACCAGTTATTCTTTGAACTGAGGGAAAAATTCAATCAAACTTTTCTTGTAGTAACGCATAATGAAGCACTTGCCGGCATGTCTGACAGGGTTGTACGCATGCAGGATGGGAAGATACAAGTCTGAAAGTCTGGAAGTCTGAAACACTGGAAGTGACTTTCATACCTCACCAGTGAACTTCACTTCCAGACTTCCAGTCTTCCAGTCTTCCACACTATTTTCGTGGAGTCCATTTCGTTTCCGTAGCTCCCAGCAGGTGCCCAATCCACCTTGCCAGGACAAAAAAATAATCACTCAGTCTGTTCAGATATTTGATGATCAGAGGTTGATTGAGGTGTTCCTTTTCGTCGAGTTCCACAATCAGCCGCTCAGCTCGCCGGCAAATCGTTCTGCAAATATGAGCAGTGGAAACGGATACGTGGCCGCCCGGTAATATGAATGACTTCATCTCAGGCAATTTTGTATTCATCTGATCGATTTCATTTTCAAGCAACAGAATATCTGACTCCTTCAGATCAGGAATTCTCATTGAAATTTCCTTCTGCGGGTCGCATGCCAGTGCAGAGCCAATCGTGAAAAGCCGGTCCTGAATTTCCAACAGCAACTCACGGCTATGTACATCCGATAACTGATCTTTTAAGAGGCCGATAAATGCATTCAGCTCATCGACCGTGCCGTAGGTCTGGATGCGAATATGACTTTTGGGCACTTTAGTCCCCCCAATCAGACTGGTTTTCCCTGCATCACCTGTTTTGGTGTAAATCTTTGAGGACATTTTTTATAATTGTCAATGGTTAATTGTCAATTGTTAATTGAGGCAGATGTTTTTCATTGACAATTAACAATTATCAATTAACAATTAACATCAGATCCTCTTTCCTTTTATCTGTTTCTATGATACCATCACGGAGCCTTACTACACGGTGGGCATATTTTGAAATGTCTTCTTCATGTGTCACGAGCACTACGGTATTACCGCTTGCCTGGATTTTATTGAAGATTTCCATGATCTCTATAGATGTTTTCGTATCCAGATTACCCGTTGGTTCATCCGCCAGGATTAGCGAGGGGTTATTCACCAGCGCGCGTGCGATGGCTACACGCTGACACTGCCCTCCGGAAAGTTCATTGGGTTTATGGTGACTCCGGTCGGTCAGACTTACTTTTTCCAGAACTGACATGGCCATCTCCGTCCTTGTTTTTTTGGTAATACCGGCATACACCAGAGGTAGCGCCACATTTTCTGCTGCTGTAAGTCTTGGCAATAAATTGAATTGCTGAAATACAAAACCAATTTCTTTATTCCGTACTTCCGCCAGGTCGTCGTCGGGCATCTGGCTTACATCCTGACCATTCAGAATATAACGTCCTTCCGTGGGAGAGTCGAGGCAGCCAATGATATTCATCAGTGTACTTTTTCCGGACCCGGATGGCCCCATCAGGGCTACATATTCATTTTTGAATATTTCAAGACTGATACCCTTCAAAACCGGAACGGCCTGCTTGCCCATGAAATAACTTTTTACAATCCGGTCCAGGTGAATAATTGCAGTGGATGTCATGATCAGTGTTCATTTAGCTACCCGGAGAACCGGCAGGATTTTTAACTACCCGGGGTACTTTAAAATACGAATTGTCAGCATATGGCGCATTTGCCAGCGCTTCTGGGCGGCTAAGCGGTTTCTCGGGAATATCTTCTCTTAATACATTTTCCTCTTCGCCCATATACAAAAGCGGTTCCGTACCCCGTAGATCGAGTTCATTCAGCTTTTCTACAAAGCCGATCATATTTTGTAAATCTTTTTTTATTTCCTGTTTTCCTGCAGCATCGAACTCCAGACAGGCCAGTTTACATAAATTCTCTACAAGCGCGTCATTCACTTCCATGAAAAGGGATTCAGACAAAAATAACGGTTTCAGGGAGAATTTGAATGC
>Ga0209167_10000279_pt1 | contig 43731 bp, 36 predicted proteins | sample Coa_R1_9_FD_187154 | JGI IMG/M metagenome (GOLD analysis project Ga0209167, IMG submission 187154) | Surface soil microbial communities from Centralia Pennsylvania, which are recovering from an underground coalmine fire - Coalmine... | ecosystem: Environmental > Terrestrial > Soil >...
TCAGCGCCCGTTCCAGTTCATCGCGCGGCCCGGTGTAGCCGTTGACCAGCGCCACCGCCGCGTCCGGGTCGCGACCGGCGATGGCCCGGTGCACCTGCGCGGCGTCCTGCGTGGAACGCGCGGCGGGCTGGGCCGGGCTCCGGGCATCGAACTGGCCGGTCCACTGCACGAACCAGGCGGCATGGAACAGCCCGCGCAGCACCTGCGGCGACGGATCGGCCGACCAGGCCCAGCGCAGCGCGTTGAGGTAGGTCAGCGTGTGCGTGACGTCCAGCCAGCCGCAGTCGGCCGTGTCGTCCAGGTCCAGGTCGATGTCGAACCTGGCCAGCCGCTCGGCGGCCGCCCGGCCGGTCGCGTCGATCACGGCGGTGACCGGGGCGCCGGCCCGCAGGGCCAGGGTCAGCGCCGCCACCGCGTCCTGTGGCGACCCGTCGGTGAGCGCCTTGCGGTAGGCGATCTCGTCGAACGGGCTGCCGTAGGGTGCGGTTCCGGCAGATGAAGCGCTGCCGCCCGGCCTGGCCAGCGCCGCCAGATCCGGGCTGGCCTCCTGCCAGGCGTGCAGGAACTTGCGCATGTACGGCAGCTTGTCGTAGCGGGTGCCGAGCACCATCTCAGGCACCAGCGGAGAGAGCACCGCGTCGGCCTCCTGCCAGCCGATCTGGCCCAGCAGCTCGAACGCCTTCTGCGCGAAGATCATCGAGTGCCCGTAGGCCAGGAAGTGGTCGGTCACGGCGGTGAGCAGCGTGTGCCGCAGCGCCGGCGGCGACACCCCGGCCGCGATCAGCCCACGGATGAGCGCCTCGGCCTCATCGGCGCGTTCCTCGTCGACCAGCACGGGGTAGGCGCTCAGCGCGGCGTCGATCGACCCGTATCCGGCGACCGGGTCAACCGGGTCGGGCCGGTGGCGCAGTGGGCGCCGGATCTGGTTGTCGGCGGCCACCGACAGGCCCTGGATCACCGGCAGCGCGCGCAGCGACTCGTCGAAGAACCGGCTCATCCGCAGGCAGTCGGTCAGCGTCGCCAGGGAATGGTCCCAGCCGTACTCCGCCCGCGGCGCCGCGTACCTGACGCCCTCGCGAACCACGTCGGCCAGCGGCGTCCCGATCCGCTGCAGCCGCATCGCGTCCCGCGCCACCCGGCCGATGTCCAGGTCTTCCATCGCCGCGACCAGGCTGCGGAACAGATCCGGCCGGATGACCTCGGCCGGCGGGTCGGCGACGTCGACGAACACCTGGCCGTCCCGGATCTCGACCGGGTAGGTCCGGATGTTCTCCCCGCCGAACCGGCAGGTGCCGGTGCCCAGCTCGAACTTCCAGTTGTGCCAGGCGCAGGTGAGCACGCCGTCCTTCACGTCCCCGCGCACCAGCGCATAGCCCTGGTGCGGGCAGCGGTTGTCGCTGGCGAACACCCCGCCTGGCGTCCGGAACAGCGCGATCCGCTTGTCCAGATGGGCGAACGACTTGGCGCCGCCCTCCCTGATGTCATCCACTGCGGCGGCCCGCACCCATATGCTCATGGCCCGACGCTAATTCCTCAACCGAGGTTGAGGTCAAGGTGCCCGGCGGGTCGCGCATTCATGTCCATCAGCCGGACGCCGCGGCGCCGCTCACCGTGGTTCTCGCCCGGCTCGAACACGCACTCGGCTAGCTGTCGCGATTGTCCGGCGGATTCCGTTAAAAATCTCCTTACGGTGCCCGCCGGACAATCGCGTCCAGCCAGCCAGCGGCGGGGGGGACAGAACCCCCGGATCAGACGCTCGCGGTCTGGTCGATCGCCTCCCGGCGGACGCCGCGCGCGCCGAGCAGCAGGTAGACGAGTGAGGCGACCACGATGCCGATCGCCCAGCTGAAGTCACCGCCCTGCAGGCCGGGGAAGTGGTTGGAGATCGGCCCGGTGTAGGCGGGATACGCGGTCGCGGCGTTGATCCACATCAGCGCGGCGACCATGCCGGCGATCTGGGCGATGACGGCCGGCCAGTGTATGCCGCCGTTGCGCCAGTACAGCCCGTCCCGGGAGGATCGCAGCGACAGCGAGTGGTATTTGCGGCCGCGCAGCAGCCAGTCGGTCAGCAGGATGCTAAACCAGGCGGACAGCCAGACCACGATGTACAGCAGGAACCCGGCGAAGTCCTTGCTGAAGTTCCCGTGGAACAGGATGAGACCGGTGACCACGGCGCACACGACCGTGTCGATGATGACCGCGCCCCACCGCTTGACCGGCACGCCCAGCGCCTGCAGCGTCACACCGGAGGAGTACATGTCGATGGTGTTGATCGCAAGGAGCTGGAAGATCGCGAAGATCAGGAACGGGGTCACGAACCAGGACGGGAACGACTGGGGCACGCCGATCTGGGTGATTCCGACGAAGCTCTTCTGCGTGACTGTGAAGGCGAACACGCCGAGCAGTTCCAGAAGGATCGACGGGATCGCGCCGCCGAGGGACGCGGCCCAGAACGTCCGCGACTGGGGGGTGCGGCGCGGCAGGTAACGGGAGTAGTCGTTGCCGTTCTCGGTCCAGCCCAGGCCCCCGACCGAGATGATCAGCACGAGCGCGGTGGTCCAGACTGCGAGGGACACCGGCTTGGCGTGGAACGTGGACAGGTGCAGCCGGTTGAAGGTGAATCCGGCCAGCACAGCGAAGAACACGATGAACACGTAGCCGAGGTAGCGCAGCACCTTGGTGATCGTGGCATGGCCGAGCAGTGGCACCACCATCTGCAGGGCCGCGGCGAGGATGATCACCACAATCTTGGCGGCCGCGTCGAGGTTGGTCCCGTGCAGGCCGAACAGCAGGATGACGGTGGCCACCACGAAGAAGATGCCCTCGATCTCGAACCCGACCTGCGTCACCCAGTTGAACAGGGCCACCAGGCGGTTGCCGTTCTGGCCGAACGGCGCCCGGCTGATCATGAACGCGGTCGTTCCGGTCTCCGGGCCCTGCAGGCTGGCGAAGCCGAGCAGCGCGTAGAACAGGTTGCCGACCAGGATCACCGCGACCGCCTGCGGCACCGACAGGCCGAAGAACATGATCAGGGTGCCATAGTAGAAAAACTCTACGTTGAAGACGGCGCCTGACCACAGCCAGAACAACCCCGACGGGCGCATCTTGCGCTCAGCGTCGGGAATAAGGTCTATACCTCTTTGCTCGATCTTGAAGGCCGCGTACTCCTGTGGCGACTCCTCCACGAGCTGCCCTCTACCGTGCCGACCTGCGAAGGTCTCACTCATAACCCACTCCAAAGGCCTCGCTGTGACGTGTCCATGCCCAGTGTGCGACCCCCGATCTTGCACGCCTCCGGCAAAGATACGGTTTCGGTTGCATACTTGAGACCTGATTTGTGAGCAAAGAACGCATCGTTATCCATGTGGTGCGTATGCCTCAGGTCGACAGGTGGGTTCTAACATGACATAACCGTGTTTCCCACTCGTGGGATGTTGTGGGGATCCCACTACCATGCCACCTGCACGACTCCGGGGGAAAGAGGGCCGGGACGGGCCGTAGGCCCGGACCGCCGAGGCCATCACGGGAGAGGCTGCCGACGTGGCTCCGCCGCAAGCCAGAACGCCGTTGCTGTCAGGACTGGTGCCTCCGCTCGCGGACTCGTTCTTTCCGCGATCCGAGACGGGGCCGAACCTGACCGCCCTGCGGCCCGGGCAGACGATAGCACTGACCCCCGGCGAACCGGTCGGCCAGGGCGGCACGGGCAAGACGCAGCTCGCCATCGAGTTCGCCCACACGCTGTGGAACGAGCGCGCGGTTGAGGTGCTCATCTGGGTGACCGCGGCCAGCCGGGAGGCGATCATCACCGGCTTCGCCCAGGCGGCGAACGCGGTCGGCGCCGACGACCCGGAGGAAGGCGCCGAAGAGACCGCGGCCCGTTTCGTCGCCTGGCTCGCGCACACCAGCCGCCCCTGGGCACTGATCGTCGATGACCTGGTGGACCCGGACGACCTCGGGGATCTATGGCCGTGGGGACCGGCCGGCCAGGTCGTCATCACCACCCGCCGGCCCGGCGCCGAGCTGAGCATGGCCGCGGGCGACCTGAGAATCGTCCCGGTCAACGGGTTCAGCCGCCGCGAGGCACTGTCCTACCTCAGCTCCCGGCTCACCGAGTATTCCGACCAGCGGATGCAGGCCCTCGACCTGTGCGAGGACGTGGGTGGCCTGCCCATCTGCCTGGACCAGGCGGCCGCGGTGATCGCTGCCCGCGGGATGGCCTGCCGGGACTACCGCGCGCAGTTCAGCGAGCGGCACAAGCGCATGACCGGCCTGTCCATCCCCGGGCTGTCCGCGGAGGTGCTGACCACCTGGTCGCTCGCCGTCGAGTGCGCGCAGGATCTGGCGCCGCCGGGGCTGGCCTGGCCGGCCTTGACGCTGGCCGCCATGCTGGACTCGCACGCGATCCCGCTGACGGCGCTGACCGGCCCGGTCGCGTTCGGCTTCATCACCGGCCGCCCGGCCGGTGCCGATGGCCCGGACAAGAACCTGGTCAGGACCGCCATCGCCAACCTCGCCAGGGCGGGCCTGGTCACCATCGACACCGAGGGCCCGGGGATCCTGGTGCGGATGCACCCGAGCGTGCAGGCGGCCACCCGCGCCTACCTGCCGCGCGGGGATCTGGAGCAGGTGGCCCTCACCGCCGCCGACGCGCTGACCGAGGCGTGGCAGGAGTCCGACGGGGGAGCGCAGCTCGAGCAGATCCTGCGCGACTGCGCCGCCGCCCTCCGCGCCACCGACAGCGGCTCGCTGTGGAAGCCGGAGGCGCATCCGCTGCTGCTGCGCACGGGCGTCAGCATGGAGGCCAACGGGCTGGCCAGCTCCGCCATCAAGTACTGGGAGTCGATGCTCGCGACCAGCACCCGGCTGGGCGGGCCGGCTCAGGCCAGCGCCATGGCGGCCAAGGACAGGCTCGGCGCGGCCTATGAGTCGGCCGGCCGGGCCAGCGATGCCATCGCGGTCTTCCAGAGCTCGCTGACCGACCGCGAGCGCATCCTCGGTCCCGAGCACCCCGAGACGCTCACCGCGCTCGGCCGCCTCGCGCACTCCTACCACGCGGCCGGGAAGCTCACCGACGCCGTCGCCCTCTACGAACGCACGGTGGCCGGCCTCGACCGGAAGCTCGGCCCCGGGCACCGGAACACGCTGGCCGTCCGGGCCAAGCTCGCCGCCGCCTACCAGGCGGCCGACCTGCCCAAGGACGCGCTGACCGGGTACAAGGCGCTGGTGGCCGACTCCGAACGGCTGCTCGGCTCCACCCATCCGGACACCCTGGCCGCCCGCGCCGGCCTGGCCGAGGTCTTCCAGGTGACCGGGAAGACCAAAGACGCGATCGAGCAGCACAAGCGGATCCTGTCCGACCTGCAGGGCCTGCGCGGCCGGGATCACCCGGACACGATCGACGCCCGGGCCGGCCTCGCCTCGGTCCTGCGCCGGGCCGGAAAGACCAAGGAAGCGATCGCCCAGTACGAGGCGGTGCTCGCCGACCGGCGCAGGACCGAGGGCCCGGACCACCCGGACACGATCGCGGCCCTGGCCAACCTCGCCTTCGCCTACCGCAGCGCCGGCCAGATGCGCGAAGCGATCCCCACCTACGAACACGCGCTCACCGACCGCGAACGGGTGCAGGGCCCCGACCACCGCGACACCCGCACCGCCCGCGCCAACCTCGCCGCCGCCTACCTTCAGGTCGGCCGTGTTGCCGACGCCATCCCGCAGTACGAGCGCGCCCTGGCCGACAGCGAGCGCATGCTCGGCCCCGGCAACATCGAGACGCTGACCGCCCGGTGCAGCCTCGCCTCCGCGCTGTACGCCGCCGGCAGGCTGATGGAGGTCGTCACGGTGCTGGAACACGCCCTGGCCGACTGTGAGCATTACCTCGGCCCGGGTCACCCGATGACCCAGACCGTGCGGGACAACCTGGACGCGGCGACCAAGACGTGACCCGGGTCCGCCACACCGGCGCGGTTGGGTCATAGAGTGTGCGCAGTACGGCATATCGGAGGGTGGCGACTGTGCCCGCATCGGAAGCCCGCGTCCCGGAAGGCGTCGATGAGACGGTTCCGAGCGTCGCGCGCATCTATGACTTTCTTCTCGGCGGCAAGGACAACTACGCGGTCGACCGCGCGGCCGCCGCGCAGTTCATCGAGCTGGTTCCCGAGGTGCCCCGGATAGCCAGGTCCAACCGTCAGTTCCTGGCCCGCACCGTGCGGTTCCTGGCTGAGGCCGGGATCCGCCAGTTCATCGACCTGGGCGCCGGCCTGCCGACCACGCCCAATGTGCACGAGGTGGCCCGGTCGGTCGTCCCGGACGCGCGGGTAGCCTACGTTGACCACGACCCGGTGGTGCTGGCCTATGGCAACGCCCTGTTCGCCACCGACGACGGCGTTATCGTGATCAATGCCGACGCCCGTCGCCCTGACCTCGTGTTCAATGACCCCCGTCTGCAAGAGCTGATCGATTTCAGCCAGCCCTTCGCCGTGCTGCTCCTGGCCCTGATGCATTTCATCAGTGACGAGCAGAACCCCAGCCAGATGGTCGCCGGATACCGCGACCGCCTGCCACCCGGTGGTTACCTGGTGATTTCGGTCGGCTCGTCGGAAGGCGGGCTGCCCGGCGAAGGCGACGAGAGGCTCGCGGAGCTGTACCGCAGAGCGGGCACGCCGATCGTGGGCCGCTCCCCGGCAGAGGTCATGGCCTGGTTCGAGGGGTGCGAGCTGGTGGAACCCGGGCTGGTGCAACTGCCACAGTGGCGCCCGGAGAACTGGGCCGAGGCCAGGACCACCCGCATCCACATGCTCGGCGCCGTGGGCCGCAAACTCTGATCCCAGCGTCAGGACCGCCGTGGGAAGCCGCCCACAGAATACGGTCAGCGGGCGACGATGATGGCCCGGTTCAGGGTCACACCGGCAATCACAGTTCTCGGTACGCCCACGACTACCTACCTCCCGGCCCGCCACCGTCCACTCGCCAACAGTTAAACTGATATCAGTACGCTATCAGCGTGTCAACCGGTGGCGATACGGTCCAGCAGGGTGAGCGATGCTTGCGGGTCCTCGACGTGGGCGTTGTGACCCAGTCCGGGCAGCGTGACGGTGGCAGCGCCTAGCCGGGCCAGTTGCTCGCCGGTGTTCATCGGGTCGTGCTCGCCACGGGCAAGGATCACCCTGGCCTGCGCCGATGCCAGCAACCGCGCCATGTCGGGTGCACCGACCGCGAAGGCGCCCGGGTCCATGGCCAGCCGCCAGCGTCCCTCCCGCGCGTGCAGCCCCGCATCCACGGCTGGGTCATCGGCGGCCAGCAGTCCGGACAGCCCGGATACCCGCAGGTAGCGCTCGGCAGCCTCGTCCCTGGAGGCAAACCAGGTCAGCGGCCGGCCAGCCAGCGCACGGGCGCGCTCCAGCTCCGCACCGGCCCAGGAAACCTTGATCCCCAGGCCGATGACCGCCTGTACACCCGCACCGAACCGGTCGCTGGCCAGCGCCAGGCCGACGGCGCCGCCCAGGGAATGGCCCAGCACCACGGCCCCGGCACCGGGCGGCACGATACCGGCGACCGCGGCGGCGAGGCCGTCAAAGGTGTAGCTCGCCAGCGGCGGCGAGCCGCCATGACCGGGCAGGTCCGGCGCGATCCAGCGGCCCGGCCACCGCTCGGCCAGCAGCGGCCACCACCCGGCCCACACGTCGGCCGTCGCGCCGAGGCCGTGCAGCAGCACCAGCACCGGGTTCCCGCTGCCACCCTGGTGTACCCGCAACCCTGCCGTCACACCGTCACCGGCCGTGCCGCCCCGCGGCGGCGATGATGGCTTCGGCGCTCTTCTTGATGTCGCCGGCTGTTGTCGCCCAGCTCGAGACGCTGATTCGCATGGCTGGGCGGTGCTGCCAGACGGTGGGGCCGCACCAGCAGGTTCCGTCCTGCTGGACCGATTCCACCAGGGCCAGGGTCTGGTCGTCGGTGGCCGCGCGCACGAGGACCTGGTTGAGCACGACGTCGTTGAGCACCTCCAGGCCCCCTTGCCGCAGGTAGGCGGCCATGGCCTGGGCGTGATCACAGGTCCGGGTGATGAGATCGGCCACGCCCTGCCTGCCCAGGGTGCGAAGCACCGCCCACACCTCCACCTGCCGGGCGCGTTGTGAGGACTGGGGGGTGTGGTGCATGGTCTCGAAAGCGGTATCGGGAGGCAGGTAGCCAGCCACGGCGGCGAAGCTGCGGCGGAGATCCCCGGGCCGCCGGACCAGCGCTATGCCGCAGTCATAAGGGACGTTGAGCCATTTGTGGCCGTCGGTCGCCCAGGAGTCCGCGCTGGTCAGCCCGGCCGTCAGGGGTGAGCGGGAAGGGTCGGCCAGCGCCCACAGGCCGAATGCGGCATCGACGTGCACCCACGCGCCGCGCTGGCGGGCCCAGTCCACGATCGCGGGGAAGGGGTCGAACGCGCCGGTGTTCACCTCGCCCGCCTGCGCGCAGATCACCGCCGGGCCGGTCACATCCGGCGGCAGGCGGTCGGCGCGCATCCGGCCCTGGTCATCGGCGGGCACCCGGCGGATGCGGTCGCGGCCGAGGCCGATCAGGCCCAGCGCCCTGATCATCGTGGAATGGGCCTTCTCCCCGGCGACCACGGTCAGCTCCGGAGCCCCGAACAGCCCGTCCGCCTGCACGTCCCAGCCGGCACCGGCCAGCTGCTGGTCGCGGGCGGCGGTGAGAGCGGCCGCGTTGGCCATGGCCGCCCCGGTCACGAACACGGCGCCGCTGCCTGACGGCAGGCCAAGCAGCTCGATCAGCCAGCCGGTCACCACCTCGTGCAGACGGGCCGCTACCGGCGACATCACCGGCAGTGCCGTGTTCTGGTCCCAGGCGGTCGCCAGCCAGCTCGCCGCCAGCCCGGCCGGGTGTGTCCCGCCGGTGACGAAACCGAAGTACCGGCCGCCCGCGCTGGCCACCGTCGCGGGAGAGCCTGCCTCGTCGAGCAGCGCCAGCGTCTGTGCCGCATCCCCGGGCAGTTCCGGCAGCGCCTCGTCGAACCGCGCCAGCCCGGCCAGCCCGGCGCCGCCGGGAGCCGCCGGGCGTTCATCGAGCCCGGCCAGATAGCGCCCGGCACGCCCGGCCACCTCGGCGAGCAGCTCCTGGATCCCGGCCCCGGTCAGCGAACTCATGACCATCAGTCTGGCAGGACCCCGAGATGGGCCGCCGTCACGGTAGGTACAAGGCCGTGGTCCAGATGTGCAGCAGCGTGCCGACCAGCGTGTCCTGGTCATCGAACGGCGGGGCGCCGATGGCAGCCAGGTAGTAGAGCCGTTCGCCCAGCCCTGGCGGTGACACCGGCTGGCTGTCCTACTCCACCGGCCACGGCCGGACCTGGTCACCTGCCCGGCGCGCGACCCCCGGTCATGACCGCGGCGAGCACATCATGGCGGTGATCGGCGGGCGGCCGGGCATCGCCTGGGTGGCCTGGCTTCCGGACCCAGCGCCGCACGGGTTTGCCCAGTTCCTGCGGCCATTTTCGGTGCGCTCCGGGTGGCTGGCCAAGCCCATCGTGGTGTCCCGCAAGGACGGCAACCGCAACGTCTGGCCGGGCGACACGACCGGCATCTCGATCCTGAGCCGCACCGGCCCGAAGCTCATGCTGAGCTGGGGAGTGCGGTCGGTAGCCGGATATCGGAAATCTGGGCCGCTGCCGCGGCCCTGTGATCAAGGCTCCGGCCCGGTAATCAAGGCTCCGACCAGGAACTTTTGTCATTAGCGCCGGATTCGGTTAGTTTTGCGTCGCATTACCCATCGAACACAAGGAGTAACGAAATGCTTGCAGGAGGTGAGATCACGCCTCTCGCCGAGTAGATGAAGGTGCCCCGACCAGCGTGATTCCAGCACGTGGCCGGGGCTTTTGCATGGCAGAGAACCTCGGAGGTAAACACGCCATGTTGCTGCCAAGTATCGCAGCAGGCAGTAGCGCCAAGGCGCTGATGGCCGTCACGATTTCGCTACATCCCGTGACAGCTCCGCACCACAGCACCTTTGTAACCGTCAAGGCCGGCAACACGCTGAGCTCGATCAGCCAGCGCGTGTACGGCACCCCGGCCGGCTGGCCGGCCATCTGGTGGGCCAACCGGCACCGCGTGGCCAACCCGGGCACGATCCGGGTGGGCCAGCGGCTCCAGGTACCGGCCTCGCACACCGTGCAGCCGTGGCTGTCCCGCCGCGCCATGGCGGCGATAGCCCCGCGGCCCACGGCGGCACCGGCGGTCAGTGCCGCACCGGCACCGGCACCGGCGCCCGCACCCGCTCCGTCCGTGGCCGCCTACAGCGGCGCGCCGGGCAGCTTCCAGGCCTGCGTGATCGCGGCCGAGAGCGGCGGCAACGCCGGGGCGGTCAACCCCTACAGCGGCGCGGGTGGCCTGTATGGCTTCCTGCCGTCCACCTGGCAGGCCCTTGGCTACTCCGGCCTGCCGCAGGACGCGTCCGTGGCCGAGCAGAACGCCGCGTTCGCCAAGGAGTACGCGCTGACCGGCGGTGGCGCCTGGGCGCCGTACGACGGCTGCTGAACCCCCTGCGCAGGAGCCCCGGCCCAGGTTGGCTTGGCCGGGGCTCCTTGCCGCCTCGTGACCGTCAATGAGCCCGCCCCGGACCGTTCGGGTGAAAATTTACGGAGTCCGCAACGCACAGGTCACCCGGCCCACCTCCGCCGGCCGTCAAACCCACCCCTCCGGCAGCCGGCCCGCCTCCACTGGCTCAGATTTCGCGATGGCGGGACCGCACTGGACAATGGAATCCTGGCGGGACGTAATTACTCGACTTCCAGGGACGAGAGCAGGCGCGGTGCGGATCGGGCTACTGGGACCCCTCGCGGTACACGACGAGGCGGGCCGGCCGGTGCGGGTCGGCGGGTCCCTGGTGCGCCTGCTGCTCATCCTGCTGGCCCTGGACGCCGGCCGGGTCGTGCCCGCGTATTCGCTGATCGAACGGCTGTGGGACGGCGAGCCGCCGGCCAACGCGGCCAACTCGCTGCAGTCGCTGGTGTCCCGGCTGCGCACCTCGCTGCGCCAGGCCGGCCTGGGCGGCCAGGTGATCGAGTCGCATCCGGCGGGCTACCGGCTTGCGGTCTCGCCGGACGAGGTGGATGCCGTGGCGTTCGAGCGGCTCGCCAGGGACGGCAGCACGGCGCTGGCCGCCGGGGACCCGAACACCGCCGCCGCGCTGCTGCGCGAGGCCCTCGGTGCCTGGCGCGGGCCTGCCCTGGCCGACGCGCCGGGCGCGCGGTTCGCGGCCGGGCCCGCCGCCCGGCTGGAGGAACTGCGCACCCGGGCCGCGCTGGACCTGATCGAGGCCGGCCTGGCCCTGGGGGAGAGCGACGGCCTGGTCGGCGAACTGCGGGACATGATCGCCGCCGACCCGGTGGCCGAGCGCCCGCGCGGGCTGCTGATGCGCGCCCTGTACGCGGCCGGGCGCCAGGCCGAGGCGCTGGCCGTCTACACCGAGCTGCGCGAACTGCTCGCCAGTGACCTCGGCGTGGACCCCTCTCCCCAGATCGAGCGGATCTACCTGGGCGTGCTCCGCCAGGACCTGCAGGCCCCGGCCGGAAACCGGCAGCCCGCCGAGCCCGGCAGGCCAGTCCGGCTCACTGGGGTGCGCAAGCCGCTGACCAGCTTCGTCGGCCGGGACGAGGATGTCGCCCGGGTGGTGAAGATGCTGGCCGAGGGCAGGCTGGTCACGCTGACCGGCCCGGGCGGGGCAGGCAAGACCCGGCTGGCCACCGAGACGGCGACCCGGCTGGCCGAGCAGGCCCGGGGATCCGGCGACTGCCGGGTGTGGTTCGTCGAGCTGGCCCCGGTCGCGGAACCCGGCGAGGTGCCCTACGCCGTGCTGCACACACTCGGCATCCGGGACGTGCCGGTGATCACCATGGCCGCGGCCGGGCAGCCCGCCGTGCCCGCCGACCCGGTGGAGCGGCTGGTGGCGGTGCTGGCCGGCCGGAAGGACCTGCTGATCCTGGACAACTGCGAGCACGTGGTGGCGGCCGCCGCCGCGCTCACCGATCAGGTTCTGGCGGGCTGCCCTGACGTGCGGGTGCTGGCGACCAGCCGGGAGCCGCTGCGCATCACCGGAGAGGCGCTGTGGCCGGTCGCGCCGTTGCCGGTGCCGTCGGCCGGTCCGGACGGCGCGGCGGGTGGCCTGGTCGCCGGCTATGCCTCGGTCCGGCTGCTGGCCGACCGGGCGGCGGCCGTGCGCCCCGACTTCACCGTGGACGAGACCAACGCGGCCGACGTGGCCCGGATCTGCTGGGCGCTGGATGGCATGCCGCTGGCCATCGAACTGGCCGCGGCCCGGCTGCGGACGCTGTCCGCCGCTCAGCTCGCGCAGCGCCTCGACGCCAGGTTCGACCTGCTGACCGGCGGGAGCAGGACGGCAGCAGCGCGCCACCAGACGCTGCGCGCGGTGGTGGACTGGAGCTGGGAGCTGCTGTCCGGGCCCGAGCAGGTGCTGGCCAGGCGGCTGGCCGTCTTTCCCGCGGGGGCCACGCTGAGCACGGCCGAACAGGTCTGCCAGGACGTGGCCCTGCCCGCGACCAGCGTCCTGCCCGCGTTGTTCGGCCTGGTGGAGAAGTCGTTCCTGACCGTCGATGGGAACGGCGAACCGCGCTACCGGATGCTGGAGACCATCCGGGCCTACTGCCTGGAGCGGCTGGCCGGGGCCGGGGAGGAAGACGCGGTGCGGCGTGCGTTCGCCCTGCACTTCGTGCAGTTGGCCGAGACGGCCGATCCGCTGCTGCGCACCGCGGAGCAGGGCGTGTGGATGCAGCGGCTGACCGAGGAACAGGACAACCTGCACACGGCCCTGCGCTGGGCCATCGACCACCGCGACCCGGTGCTGGCGCTCCGCTTCGCGGCCTCGCTCGGCTGGTTCTGGCTGCTGCGCGGGCAGCGCCGGGAGAGCGCGGCCATGTCCAGGGACGTCCTGGCGATGAGCGAGCCCGCCGGGCTGGCCGGCCTGGACACCGACGGCCTGGACGTGGTGCAGGCACGTGCCATCTGCGCCCTGACCGCGGTCAACGCGAGCTGGGACATCGCCGCGATGCGGGAGCCACTGGTGGATGCGGAGTCCGTGGTGATCCCCCCCGATGGCGGGCTGCCGGATCCGCCGCCGCACCCGCTGGTGATCGTCGGCGCCGCGATGCTCGGCCTGTACGTCAAGCAGGATCCGGACTGGTCGATGCGGGTGCTGGCCATGTACGCCAGGTCGGACGACCCATGGATACGGGCGGGCAGCGGGCTCATGCACGCGTTCTTCTCCATGGGCATGGGTCATGTGGACCAGGTCACCGGCCAGTACGGCGAGTCGTACGCCGGTTTCCAGGCGCTCGGCGACCGGTGGGGCATGGCGCTGGCGCTGATGGGCGAGGCCGAGCTGGCCCTGCTGCATGGCGAGCACGCAACGGCTATCGCCGCCCTGGAGCAGGCGATCGAGCTGAGCCGGGCCCTGACCGACTGGGAAGACACCGCGCAGATGTACGCCAGCCTGGCGAAGGCCCGCAGCCGGACCGGCGACCTGGACGGTGCGTACGCCGACATGGTCAAGGCCGACCGGATCGCCCGGTCGCTGGGCGACTCCGAGAGCGGCCTGTGGATCACCTACGTCCGGGCCGAGCTGGCCTGGCTGCGCGGTGACTTCGCCGGGGCCAGCAGCCTCAGCCAGCAGCTCGACGGCTGGCTGGCGAGCAAGCCCGCGGCCATGGGCTGGTCCTTCCGTGCGCTGGTTCTGTCCCGCTGCGGGCTGGCGAAGCTGCGCACCGGCAGTCTTGACGAGGCCCGGGCCGAGCTTGCCGATGCCCTGCGGCTGGCGGCCGACGGCCAGGACCGGGCGTCGGTGGCCACCGTGCTGGACGCGCTGGCCGCGGCCGCGCTGTGGCAGAGCGAGGACCCCGGCGACGCCGAGTGGGCGGCCACCCTGCTGGGTGCCGCCCACTCGGCCCGGGGAACCTTCGATTTCAGCAGCCTCGACGCCCCGCCTGCCAGGGACACCGCCCGGCGCGTGCTCGGCGGGGAGGCCTTCGAGGCCGCCTACCAGCGTGGCCGGGAACTGCCCTACGACGAGGCCCTGGTCCTGGCCGGGCGCTACGTCCGGCGGCGGTAGGCGCGGACCGCCAGCGGGGCGAAGACCACGAAGATGCCCAGCGCCCACAGCAGCGCCCGGATGGCGGGCGTGGCGACCCCACCACCGGTCAGCAGCCCGCGCTCGGCGCTGGTCAGGTAGGTCATCGGGTTCACCCGGACGAACGCCTGCAGCCAGCCCGGCATCGTGCCCGACGGCACCAGCAGATTGCTGCCGAACACCAGCGGGAACATCGCCAGGAAGCCGTACATCTGCACGCCCTGCGGGCTCTTCACCAGCATCCCGATCAGCGCCGACACCCAGCACATGGCCAGGGCGAAGGTGAGCAGCAGCGCGGTCGCCGCCAGGGCGGGCAGCACGCCGGTGCTGACCCGGAAGCCCAGGATCATCCCGAAGCCCAGGGTGACCGCGACCGAGATCAGGTAGCGCACCATGTCGCCCAGCACGGCCCCGGCCAGCGGCGCCCAGCGGGCGATCGGCAGGCTGCGGAACCGGTCGAACACGCCGCCGGTGATGTCCTGGTTGAGCATCAGGCCGGTGCCCATGGTGGCGAACACCACGGTCATGACCAGCAGGCCGGGCAGCGCCAACTGCAGGTAGGCGTGGGTGCTGCCGGAGATCGCCCCGCCGAACACGTAGGTGAACAGCAGCAGGAACATGATCGGCTGCAGGCTCAGGCCGACCAGGTCCTCCATGTTCGTCCGGATCTTCAGCACGCTCCGCCAGGTGAGCGTGAAGGTGTTCCGTAGCCCGGTCACCGGCGCCAGCCGGCGGGGCCGGGCGGGGGCGGGCAGGGTAGCCGTGGTCATCGGGCGCTCCTTTCGAGTTCGCGGGTCTGCGTGGGGTCATCCGGGGCCCGTGTTCCCGTCAGCGCGAAGAAGACTTCGTCCAGGCTGGCCTTGCGCAGGCTGAACTCGGCCAGCACCACACCGGCCGCGTCCAGGTCGCGGATGATGACCGGCAGCACCACCGGGTCGGCCACAGGGACGCGCACCATGCCGGTCTCGGTCTCGGTCGCCGGCGTGGCCCCGGTTCGCGCCGCCAGTACCGCGAAGACCCGGTCCCGGTGCGCCGGGTCGGCCGGGGACACCTCGAGCACCTGGCCGCCGGTCGCGTTCTTGAGCTGGTCCGGCGTGCCGGCCGCGATCACCCGGCCGTGGTCGATCACCGTGATGTCGTTGGCAAGCTGGTCCGCCTCGTCCAGATACTGGGTGGTCAGCAGGACCGTGACACCATCGGCGACCAGCCCGCGGATCATCCCCCAGACGTCGGTCCGGCTGCGCGGGTCGAGCCCGGTGGTCGGCTCGTCCAGGTACAGCACCCTCGGGTGGCCGACCAGGCTGGCGGCCAGGTCGAGCCGGCGCCGCATCCCGCCGGAGTAGGTCTTCACCGCCCGCTGCGCGGCGTCGGTCAGGCCGAACCGCTCCAGCAGCTCACCGGCCCGGGCCCGGGCGCTGGCCCGGGACTCCCCGAGCAGCCGCCCGATCATGATGAGGTTGTTGATCCCGGACAGCCCGTCGTCCACGGACGCGTACTGGCCGGTGAGCCCGATGGACTCGCGTACCTGGTGCGCCTGGCGGACGACGTCGTAGCCGCACACCCGCGCCTGCCCGCCGTCCGGCTGCAGCAGGGTCGCCAGGATCCGGACCGCCGTCGTCTTCCCCGCGCCGTTCGGCCCCAGCACCCCGAGCACCGTGCCGGTGCGTGCCACCAGGTCTACCCCGTCCAGCGCGGTCGTCTTGCCGAAGCGCTTGACCAAGCCGCTCGCCTCGATCGCGTTCGTCATGATTGTCCTCTTCCGTTCGTGGTCATGCTCATGGTCGAGCACGCCACTGACAGAAGGCGCACCAGCCGCTGACAGCTCCCTGATGATGCTGCGGCGCATCCCGCTCGTCTAGTTCACGCCAACCGGGGCCGCGACCCGTGCCAGCCAGTGCCCGGCGGCTGACAATGCGGGCATGACAAGTTCGGTAGCACGCAGGTTTGGCCGGTTCCGCGCGGCGGACGAGCGAGTTGCCGGTGACCGGCCCGGGGCTACCGAGACCGCCGCGCGCCCGGCAGCCGGCGTGGCACCATTCAACCGGTTTGCGATCCTGGTGGGCGGCGTGCTGTTCGCCGTGCTGATGGCATACTCCACGCAGTACGGCTACGACCGGGACGAGTTGTACTTTTTCGACCTCGCCCGGCACCTGCAGGCCAGCTACCCTGATCAGCCTGTGCTGTCGCCGCTGATCGCGTGGGTGTCGCTGCGGCTGTTCGGCGTGTCGCTGGCTGGCCTGCATCTGTGGCCCGCGCTGGCCGCGTGGGCCACTGTGGTGGTCAGCGCGCTGACGGCACGCGAGTTCGGCGGGGGCAGGCGGGCCCAGTTGCTGGCTGCTGTCGCGGCCGCCACCGCGCCGATGCTGCTGGCCGAGGATCATCTGTTCGGCCCGACGGCCTTCGACGTGCTGGCCTGGGCCGGCCTGGCGTTCGTCGCCGCCAGGGTGGAGCGGACCGGCAACCCGCGCTGGTGGCTGGCCGGCGGCCTGGTACTCGGGCTGGGGCTGGCCAACAAGCACAGCGTGGGCATCTTCGCCCTCGCCCTGCTGATCGGCGCTCTGCTCAGCGGTGGCCGCCGGATGGTACTGAACCGCTGGTTCGCCGCTGGCGCCGTGATCGCGGTGTTGTTCACCATTCCCGACATCTGGTGGCAGGCACAGCACGACTGGGCGACGATCACCATGACCCGGGGGATCTACCGGGAGGACGGTGGCCCCGGCAACATCGCCGACATGGTCTTCGGCCAGCTCGCCGTGACGTCGCTGGCCTTTGTGTGGGTGTGGATCGCCGGGCTGCGCTTCCTGTGGCGGTCGCGGCGGCCGCTGTGGCGAGCCCTGGTATGGGCGTACGGGCTGCTGCTCGTGCTCTTCGCGCTGACCGCCGGTACCAAGGACTATTACCTCGTCGGCGCGTACATGTACCTGGTCGCGGCCGGTGCCGTCGCCGTGGACGGGTGGCTGGCGGCCCGCCGGGGCCGGCTGCGGAACCTGATGGTGATCAACGGGGCCTGCCTCGCGTTGGTCCTCTGGACGGTGCTGCCGGTGCTCCCCGCGGTGGACAGTGGCTATGCCGCCGACATCAACCCGGGGCTGATTGAGACGGTCGGCTGGCCGCAGCTCGTCAGCACGGTCCGGGGCGTGTGGACCTCGCTGCCGGCCCGGCAGCGGGCCGGTGCCGTGATCTTCACCGTCGACTACGGCGAGGCCGGGGCCATCAATGAACTGGGCCGGGGTACCGGCCTGCCGACGGCGGTGAGCGGGCACAACAGCTACTGGTGGTGGGGGCCGGGCAATCCGCACGCCACCACGGTCGTCGCGGTCACGCCGGGCCGGCACGTGGCCGACCCCGGCCCGGAGGACAGGATCGGCTACGGTGCCTACCTGGCCCGCTTCTTCACCAGCGTCAAGGTCGCGGCCACGCTGTCCAACCCGGACAAGCTCCACAACCAGGAATGGGGCGGGCAGGTCTACATCTGCACCGGCCCCCGGCATCCGTGGGGCCAGATCTGGCCGCAGTTGCGCCACTACGACTGAGGCTTGGCCTCAGCCGGGCTGGTCTGGTTCGCCGGGCCGGACGATGCCGGTCTCGTAGGCGAGGATCACCGCCTGCACCCGGTCGCGCAGGCCGAGCTTGGCCAGCAGGTTGCCGACGTGTGACTTGACCGTCGCCTCGCTGACCACCAGGTCGGCGGCTATCTCGGCGTTGGTCAGGCCACGGGCCAGGCGGAGCAGGATGTCGTGCTCCCGGGCGGTCAGCGACGCCAGCCGGGACGGGGTGGGCAGCGTCTGGGCCGGGCGCCGGGCGAACGCGTCGATCAGCCGCATGGTCACCGACGGGGCAAGCAGCGCGTTGCCGGCGGCGGCGGTCCTGACCGCGGCGATCAGGTCGTGCCTCGGCGCGTCCTTCAGCAGGAACCCGCTGGCCCCGGACCGCAGCGCTTCGTACACGTAGTCGTCGAGGTCGAAGGTGGTCAGCATGACCACCCGGGGCGCGGCCGCCCGGTCGCCGCCGGTGATCCGCCTGGTTGCCTCCAGGCCGTCCATCTCCGGCATCCGCACGTCCATCAGGATCACGTCGGGCCGGTGCTCGGCGGCGGCCTGGACGGCCTGCACACCGTTGGCCGCCTCGGCCACGACGGTGATCCCGTCGGCCGCCTCGAGTATGACGCAGAATCCGGTTCTGACCAGCTCCTGGTCGTCGGCGACGAGTACCCGGATCGGGCTGGTGTCCGTTGTGGTCATGGCGTTGGCAGCCTAGCGGTCACCGCGAACCCGCCGGACTGGCCCGGGCCGAGACTCAGGCTGCCGCCGCAGGACGCGACCCGCTCGGCGATGCCGGCCAGCCCCAGCCCGCCAGACCGCTCCGGCCGCTCCGCGACCGGAGCGGATCTGCCATTGCCGGTGTCGGTCACCGAGACGGTGACGTAGCCGGGCTCGTAGCTGACGGTCACCGCAGCCCGGCCCGCACCGGAGTGCCGCACCGTGTTGGTCAGCGCCTCCTGCACGATCCGGTAGGCGGTCAGATCCACGCCTGGGGCCAGCCTGGCCGGGTTGCCGTGCACCCGCAGGTCCACGGTGATCCCGGCCTGGCGCACCTGCACGAGCACGTCGTCGAGCTCGCTGATCGAGGGGGACGGCGCGGCGGGCGTGGTGGCGCCGGCCTGGCCGGGCGGGGCCCGCAGCACGCCGAGCAGCCTGCGCAGCTCGGTCAGCGCCTCACGGGCGGTCTGGCCGATGATCTCCACGGACTTGCTGGCCTCGGCCGGCTTGCCGGGCAGCAACGAGGCGGCGGCCTCCGACTGGACCGCCATCAGGCTGACGTGATGCGCCACCACGTCGTGCAGTTCCCGGGCGATCCTGGTCCGCTCGGCCGCGGCGGCCAGGGCGACCTGCCGGTCCCGTTCGGCCTCCGCCTGCTCGGCCCGGCCCTCGACCTCCCGCAGGTAGGCCCGGCGGGTGCGGCTGAGCACGCCGGCCAGGCCGGCCACGGCGAACTCCATCACCACGACGAAGAAATCGTAGGGCTCGTTGTGTCCGGGCAGCGTCTGGGAATACGTGATGCCGGCCAGCGTGAATGCGCTGGCCACCCAGCGCCACCTGGTCGAGCTGCGCTCCATCACCGTGAAGTAGGCGATGGCCGGGCCGAGCGGCACCGGCGCGAAGCCGGTATGCAGCAGGTCGTAGATGTTGCGGGGAATGCCGGTGGCTATATAGACGGGGACTGGCCAGCGCCGCCGCCAGATCAGCGGCAGCACCTGCAGCACGACGAGCATGTATGCCGCGTAGGCCGGGTGAAGCTGCCCGGTCTCGGGGATCAGCGAACCGACGTTGTAGGCAGCCAGCGCCACCGCCAGCGCAAGGTCCTGCATGCGCGGCGGCAGGGCGACGGCCCAGTCGGCAAGCCTGTTCACCAGCCGATCGTACGGGCCGGCCAGAGCGCCGGGCCATCCTCCGCACGGCGGATCCGCCGTCCCCTGCCTGAGGCGGAATTACCGTGCCGGGGAGCGCCGGACGTCACTCCAGAGATGGCCGGGCAATCGGGCATCGCGGCCGATGTGGACCGGGTGCCCGGTGGCCGACCATAGTCGTTATGAGTCTCGTGGCACGTTCTGCCGAACCCAGGGCCGGCCGGCTTCGCGGCGCGGCCCGGCACACTGGCGAGCAGCGGGCCGAGGCGGTCCCGGCCTCCGGCGCCGCTCCCGTGAACCGGTGGGTCATCGCGGTCGGCGCCGCCGCGTTCGCCGTGGAGATGGCATTGTCGGCGCGGTACGGCTTCCACCGTGATGAGCTGTACTTCCTCGACTCCGGCCGGCACCTGCAGGCCAGCTACGTGGACCAGCCGGTGCTGACGCCGCTGATCGCCCGGGTGTCGCTGTGGTTGTTCGGCCTCTCGCTGGTGGGCCTGCACCTGTGGCCAGCCCTGGCCGGCTGGGCGACCGTGGTGGCCGGGGGGCTGACCGCGCGCGAGTTCGGCGGCGGGCGCCGGGCACAGTTGCTGGCCGCCATCGCGACCGCCACGATGCCGACGCTGCTGGCAGTCGACCACCTGCTCGGCCCGACCGCCTTCGACATGCTGGCCTGGGCGGGCCTGGCGTTCGTCGCCGCCAGGATCGGCCGCACCGGGGACTGCCGCTGGTGGCTGGCCGGGGGAGGGGTGCTGGGCCTCGGCCTGGCCAACAAGCACAGCGTGGGCTTCTTCGGGATCGCCCTGCTGACCGGCGCCCTGCTCTCCGGCGGCCGCCAGATGATGCTGAATCGCTGGTTCGCCGCGGGTGTCGTCATCGCGGTCGCGTTCACCATCCCCGACCTCTGGTGGCAGGCCCAGCACCAGTGGGCGACGATCGCCATGACCAAGGTGCTCAACCAGGAGAACGGCGGCCTGGGCAACGTCGGCAACTGGGTGATCGGCCAGCTCGTCATGACGAGCCTGGCCATGGTGGTGGTCTGGGCCGCCGGGCTGCGCTTCCTGTGGCGCTCCGGCCGGCCGCTCTGGCAGGCGCTGGCCTGGGCCTACGGGCTGCTGTTCGTGTTCTTCGCGCTGACCTCGGGCGCGAAGATCTACTACCTGGCCGGGGCGTACGTCTACCTGCTCGCGGCCGGGGCGGTGGCCATCGACGGGTGGCTGGCGGCCCGGCCGGGCCGGCTGCGCCGCCTCCTGGTGGCCACCGGGATCACCACCGCCGTGGCCCTGCCGGCGGTGCTGCCGGTGCTCCCGGCCGCCGACATCGGCTGGACCGCCAAGGTGAACCCGGTGCCGGTCGAGTCGGCCGGCTGGCCGCAGCTCGTCGGCACGGTCCACCACGTGTGGGCCTCGCTGCCGCCCCGGCAGCGGGCCAGCGCCGTGATCTTCGCAGCCGACTACGGCGAGGCCGGCGCGATCGACGAGCTGGGCCGGGGTACCGGCCTGCCGACGGTGGTCAGCGGGCACAACACCTACTGGTGGTGGGGGCCGGGCAACCCGCACGCCACCACGGTGGTCGCGGTCGCGCCGGGGCCGGAGGACGTCACCGGCTACGGCGCCTACCTGAGCCGGTTCTTCACCGGCGTCAAGGTCGCGGCCACGCTGTCGAACCCCTATGGCCTGCATAACGAGGAGTGGGGCGGGCACGTGTACATCTGCACCGGCCCCCGGCACCCATGGGGCCAGATCTGGCCGCGGTTGCGCCACTACGGCTGACGCCGGTGCTAACCCGTCACCTCCTCCACCCGGTCGGTGCCGGCGAAAAGGTTCCCGGCGCCGTCCGTGGCAACCGCCTTGACAGCGAACAGCTCTGCTTTGATGGCCGGCCCGCCGATGCCAGAGAACCCGAACCCGCCGTTGCCGGCCACCGTGTAGATGTCGCCGGCGGTCATCTTGATCCCGTAGAAAGTTCCGGACCTCGTGGCCACTGCCCGCACCCGCGAGTTCACACTGTCGGCTATCAACACGTTCCCCGACGGATCCAGCCGTACGCCCGCCGGGCGGAAGAACTCGGCGTTGCGGGCGGGCCCGCCGTCGCCGGAGAACCCCTCCTTGCCGTTGCCCGCGATCGTGTAGATGTCGCTGGCGGTCATCTTCTGCCCGTAGAACGTGCCGGACTTGGCCGCCACCACCCGGATCCGGTCGTTGATCAGGTCGGACACGACCAGGTTCCCCGCGCCGTCCACCCCCGCCGAGAACGGATGGTAGAGCTCGGCCTTGCGTGCCGGCCCGCCGTCGCCAGCGAAACCGGCCTTGCCGTTGCCCGCGATCGTGTAAATGCTGTTCGCGGTCATCTTCACGCCGTAGAACGTGCCGGACTTGGCCGCCACCACCCGGATCCGGTTGTTGAGGGTGTCCGGGATGATCAGGTTGCCCGCGCCGTCCACCGCCACGTCCTCGGGCTCGCCGACTTCGGCCTTGGTGGCCGGGCCGCCGTCGCCGGAGTACCCATCCGTGCCGTTGCCGGCGATCGTGTAGATGTCGTTCGCGGTCATCTTCACGCCGTAGAAGGTGCCGGAAGAAGCGGCGATCGCCCACACCCGGCTGGAGTTGGGATCGGCCAGCAGCAGGTTTCCCGCGTGGTCGAACATCAGTCCCCCGGGGGAGCACAGCATGGCCTTGCGGGCGGGGCCGCCGTTGCCGCTGCTGCCGCCGGCCAGGGGGCACTGGCCGGTGCCCGCGATCGTGTAGATGTGCCCCGCGGTCATCTGCTGCCCGAAATACGTCCCGGACTGGGCCGGCACCAAGCGCACCCGGTTGTTGAAGGTGTCGCTCACCGCGAGCTGCCTCGCGCCGCCGAACGCCAGACCGCCAGGGTTTGTGAGCTGGGCCTTGAGGGCGGGGCCGCCATTACCGGAGAACCCGGGGGAGCCGTTGCCGGCGATCGTGTAGATGTCGCCCGCCGTCATCTGCTTCCCGAAGAACGTTCCCGTTGCGACGGCTATCAGGCGCACCCGGGAGCCGTCGCCCACCACCAGGTTCCCCGTCCCGTCGAGCGTTACCGCTTGGGGGAAGCTGAGCATGGCCTTTGCCGCCGGCCCGCCGTCGCCCAGGCGGTTACCGCCGCCCGCGATGCTGTAGATGTCCCCGGCGGTCATCTTCTTCCCGTAGAAGGTGCCGGAGGTGACCGCGACCACCCGCACCCGCAGGTTGTGGGTGTCGGCCACCACCAGGTTGCCCGCGCTGTCCACGGTCACCCCCTGCGGCTCGTTCAGCTCGGCGTGGGTGGCCGGCCCGCCGTCACCGAAGAAGCCTGCCCCGCCGTTGCCGGCCACCGAATAGATGTCGCCAGCGGTCATTGGCTGCCCGTAGAGCGTCCCGGTCTTCTCCGCGATCACCCGGATGCGGTTGGCCCCCTCATCGGCGATCACGACGTCACCCGTGGAGTCGAGTTCCACCTGGCCCATGTGCTGGCCCAGCCCGGCGTTGACCGCTGGCCCTCCGTTGCCGGAGATTCTCAGGCTCGACGGCAGGCCCGCGATGTTGTAGATGTCCCCGGCGGTCATCGCCTGCCCATAGAAGGTCCCGGTCCTGGCCGCCACGACCTGCACCAGGGATCCCGTGGCGGGGTTGAAGCGGCCGCCGTCAGCGATCACCAGGTTGCCCGTGCTGTCCACCGTCACCCCGGCGGGATCCATCAGCTCGGCGCTGGTCGCGGGCACGCCACCGGTGGTGGTGCCGGGTGTGCCGTTGCCCGCGACGGTGTAGATGTGCTGTGCGGTCATCTGCTGGCCGTAGAAGGTCCCAGTGGTCTTCGCCACCACCCGTACCCGGGAGTTGGCGGAGTCAGCGATGATGAGATTGCCCGCCCGGTCAACGGCTGGCGTCCCGAGAGAATCGACGTATGCCTTGGCTGCCGGGCCGCCGTCGCCCAGCGGGCCGGGGGCCTGCGCGCTGTCGCCGGCCGGGGTGGTGAGCCGGCCGGTCTGCGCGCTCACCTTCCGCACCACCCTGTCGGCGACGTAGAGGTCACCCGAGGCATATGCCACACCGGCGGCTGACCCGATGGCCACGGTCGTTGCCCGGCCGGGCCCGCCGACCCCGCCGGCGAACGTGGAGATGATCCCGGCCGTCGTGGCGCCGGTGCCAGCCGAGGCCGGTGCACCGGGCAGAGCTAATGGTGCGGCGACCGTCAGCGCGGCGATCGCCAGCCCGGGCCAGCGGGCGCCGTGGCGGCTGGATACGCAAGCATGGAGGACCTTGAAAGCTGCCATGTTCCTGCTCTATCACGGCACGATCGGGCGCCACAACAAAAACAGGAAAACGTTTCACTACGATCAGAGATCGTCTTCTGAGTGCCCCGGCGCGACCTCGCGAGACAAGCCCGGACTCCATCTGGCGTCCCCGGCAGACCTTGGCGAAACCCAGTCTGCCCCGCGGTAACGCTGACTCCCTGGCTGGGCGAGCGTACTGTGCTGGCATGCTGTTCCCCACCTCGCTGGTTGGAAGCTACCCGCAGCCGGACTGGCTGATCGACCGGGCTCGGCTGGCGGGCCGGTTCCCGCCCCGGGTGCGCGCCAAAGAGCTGTGGCGGGTCGAGCCGGAGTTCCTGGAGCAGGCCCAGCGGGACGCCACCGTGCTGGCCATCCGGGCTCAGGAAGAGGCCGGCCTGGACATCATCACCGACGGCGAAGTGTGCCGGGAAAGCTACTCCAACCGGTTCGCGACCGCGCTGGACGGCGTGGACATCGGCAATCCGGGTACCGCGCTGGACCGCAGCGGCCACCCGAACCCGGTGCCCCGGATCACCGGCGACATCCGGCGGCGCCATCCGGTCGAGGTGGACGGCCTGCGCTTCCTGCGGGCGAACACCAGACGCACCGTCAAAATGACGTTGCCAGGGCCGTTCACCATGGCCCAGCAGGCCCAGGACGATCACTATGGCAGCACCGAAGCCCTTGCCCTGGGCTACGCCGAGGCGGTCAACGCCGAGGTCCGCGACCTGTTCGCGGCGGGTGCCGACATCGTGCAGCTCGACGAGCCCTACCTGCAGGCCCGGCCGGACCAGGCGCGCCGGTACGGCGTCAAGGCGATCAACCGGGCGCTGGAGGGCGTGACCGGGACCACCGCGGTGCACCTGTGTTTCGGCTACGCCGCCATCATCCACGACCGGCCGGCGGGCTATTCGTTCCTGCCCGAGCTGGCCGCCTGCGATTGCGGCCAGGTGTCCATCGAGACCGCCCAGTCCGGCCTGGACTGCCAGGTGCTGGCCACGCTGACCGGCAAGACCGTCATCCTGGGCGTGCTGGACCTGGGCGACCTCACGGTGGAGACCCCGCAGACGGTGGCCGCCCGGGTCCGCCGCGCACTGCCCTACGTGCCGCCCGAGCGACTGATCCTGGCTCCCGACTGTGGCATGAAGTACCTGCCCCGGGACGTCGCCTTCGGCAAGCTGACCGCGATGACGGCGGCAGCCGCCCAGCTCCGCGCCGAACTGAGCTGATCAGCTCTGCACGGGCGCGATGATGAGGTAGTTCACCCCGCTCTTGGAACAGGCCGGGAAGGGGTATGACGCCACCCTGGCCTGGGTCTGGTTGGGTACACCCGCAGGCGTAGCGATTAAAACCGCTTCGCCCGCCGGTCTCATCACTGTGGGCCTCATCGGGGGCCCGCTGCGGTTGCGGTCTCACAGGTTGGAGAGATGCCGATGCGCACGCCAGTCACCACGTTCGACGATCAGTACAGCGATCCAGCGGCGACCGCCACGGGATGGGAGCAGACGCGCGGCGTGCTCGAGGCCGCCGACCTGTTCTGGATCTCCACCGTCCGGGCCGACGGGCGGCCGCACGTCACCCCCGTCGTCGCCGTGTGGGCCGGCGACGCGCTCTGGTTTTCCACCGGCCGCGTTGAGCAGAAGTTCCTCAACCTGCAGTCGCACCCGTACGTGGTGATGACCACCGGGTGCAACACCTGGGACCGGGGCCTGGACGTCGTGGTGGAGGGCAGGGCCGTGCAGGTCACCGACGACGCCGTGCTCGAGCCTATCGCGCTTATGTTCAACCGCAAATGGGACGGTGGGCACTGGCGGTTCAAGGCTCAGGGCGGCGCCTTCCGTGACCTCGAGGACGGCAGCGGCGAGGCTCTGGTGTTCTCGGTCACGCCCACCAAGGTCTTCGCCCACTCCAAGGGCGAACCGTTCGGCATGACCAGGCACCGGTTCTGACCGGCGGTTGCGCGGGCACCGTCAGCGCTGTGCGCATCGCTGACCGCCTGCCGCGGCATCCCCGGGCCATCGATGCCGGGATGCCTGGCCACGGCCAAAATCATCGCCCCGCCGCCGCGGGGAGGGACAGCCCGTCAGGAACGGGTCTTGCCAGCGCGGATCATCTCGACCGCCTGCTGCACGCGCCGCTGCCGGGTTTCCTCCCGCTTGGCCTCGGTGATCCACCGCGCGTACTCCTTGCGGTGCGTGAAGGCCATGCCCTCGAAGGACGCGCGGGCCCGCGGGTCGGCCGCCAGGGCAGCCGCGAGCGCCTCGGGCACCTCGACCTCGCGGGGAGCGGCGTCGAGTTCCAGCCGCACCTCGACCTCGTCGCCGGCTTGCGCGCCCGCGCTCTCCCGCACCTCGCGGTTCAGGCCGAGCAGGAACTCACCGCCCATCCGGGCCACGCTGGTCCGCCAGGTGTAACCGTTGACGGTGGCCACGACCGGGAACCGCTTGGCGCCCTCGCCGACGGCGGCGACCTGGGCATCGTCGAGCACGACGGCGGCGGCCGGGCCGCGGGGCTGTAGCTGAGCCCTGAACTGGATTACTCCCATGAGCCCATCTTCGCGCATCCAAAATGACGTTGCCCGGCTCCGTAAGGTATAACCCATGGTTGATGCGGCCTTCGCGGATCCCCGCCAGGCGGAACTCTACGACCCGCTGGACCCTGACCGCAGCGATCTCGATGCTTACCTGGCCATGGCCGGGGAGTTCGGCGCGGCGAGCGTGCTGGATGCCGGCTGCGGTACCGGAACCCTCGCCTGCCTGCTGGCCGGTCGTGGCCTGACGGTCATCGGAGCCGGCCCGGCGGCCGCCTCGCTGGCGTGGCCCAGCGCAAACCCGGCGCCGGCCGGGTCCGCTGGCTGCACACCGATGCCGCCGGGGTGCCACCGCTCCAGGTTGACCTGGCGACGATGACCGGGAACGTGGCCCAGGTCTTCCTCACCGGCGAGGACTGGGCGGCGGCGTTGCGGGCCATTCACGCGGCCCTGCGACCGGGTGGGCGGCTGGTGTTCGAGAGCCGGGATCCGGCCAGGAAGGCCTGGCTGGAATGGACTCGGGAGCAGAGCCACTCGCGCACCACGCTCCCGGACGGCCGGGAGGCCGAAAGCTGGTACGACCTGACCGGGGTCGACGGCGATCTGGTCAGTTTCCGTGGGACGGTCGTGTTCGGCGATGGCGAGACGCTGACCTCGGACTCCACCCTGCGCTTGCGCGGCTACGGCGAGCTGGCCGGCTCGGTGGCCGCGGCAGGCCTGGTCGTCGACGAGGTCAGGGACGCTCCGGACCGCCCGGGCCGCGAGTTCGTCTTCGTTACGCGGCGGCCGGTGTGACGGGCGCCTGGACGCTCGACCCGGATATCGCCTACCTCAACCACGGCGGCTTCGGTGCGACGCCGGCCAGCGTGCTGGCCGATCAGCAGGCCTGGCGGGCCGAGATGGAACGCAACCCGGCGGACTTCCTGGTCCGGCGGCTGCCGGATCTGCTGGCCACGGTCCGCGCCCGGGTCGCGGCGTTCCTCGGCGCGCCGGAGGATGGCCTGGTCTTCGTGGACAACGCCACGGCCGGCACGCAGACGGTCATCGCCCAGATCCGGCTCGGGCCGGGCGATGAGGTGCTGACCACCGACCACTGCTACCCGGCAGTGCTGGCCCAGCTCCGGCGCGCGGTCGCCGCCACCGGAGCCGAGTTGCGGATCGCGGCCGTCCCGCTGCCGGCCCCGGATCCGGCGACGGTGGCCGGCGCCGTGGCCACCCGGCTCACCGGCAGCACCAGGCTGCTGGTCATCGATCACGTCGCCTCCTGCAGCGGGCTGGTGTTCCCGCTGGCCCAGATCGTGGCCGCCGCCCGGCAGGCGAACGTGCCGGTACTGGTCGACGGCGCGCACGCCGCCGGGATGCTGCCGGTGAACCTGAAGGAGCTGGGCGCCGACTTCTGGGTGGGAAACCTGCACAAGTGGGTGTGCGCGCCCAAGGCGTCGGCGGTACTGTACGCGGCGCCGCGCTGGCGGGACGAACTGCGCCCGCTGGTCGCCTCGCACGGTCTGTTCGACGGGTATCAGCCGGCCTTCGACTGGACCGGCACCCGCGACCCGTCCGCCCTGCTGGCCGTCCCGGCCGCGCTGGACTTCTTCGACCGGATCGGCTGGCAGGCGGTACGCGAGCACAACGACGACCTCGCCCGCCGTGGCGCCCGGCTGGTGGCTCAGCGGCTGGGCGCCGAGGCACCGCCCGGTGAACTGGCCGCGGCCATGCGGCTGGTCCGGCTGCCCGCCGTGCTGGACGAGCCGTCCGCCCGGAGGCTGGAGGACCGGCTGCTGGCCGGGCACGGTGTGGTCGTCCCGGTCACCTGTTACGACGGCTGGCAGTGGGTGCGGGTGTCCGCCCAGCTCTACAACACCCTGGCCGACTACGAACGGCTCGCTGCCGCGCTGTGCCAGCTCTTCCCCGGCTGACACCATCTCCACCGGTCTCCGGCTGACCTGCGACGCCGGCACTCTCCCCCTCCGCACGGCCGCGTAACCGGCTCGAAACCTCCTGTTGACCCATACCTAACATACGTGTATAACACGTATGCATACACCATATTTAGCCCAGGTGGGACCGTTAAGGAGGTGGCCACCATGGTGTGGCCGTACAAGACAAGGGTGTTCGCGGCCGTGGCCGCCGTGGCCGCCGTCGGGCTGGCCGCCGGATGCAGTTCAGGCGGCTCAGGCAGCCCCGTGTCGGCGAATGCCAAGCAGACCATCGTGTTCGCCGAGTCGGGCCTCGGCCCGGAGGGCCAGGCGACCCAGACGGCGGTCAGCAACTTCGAGAAGGCGAACCCCAACATCAAGGTCAGCATCGACGTGCTGTCATCGGACTCGACGACCTACCTGTCCCAGCTCGAATCGTCCTTCACCGCCGGCTCGGCGACCCCGGACGTCTTCGAGTCCGACGTGACCTACCCGGCGAAGTTCGCCCAGGCCGGCTGGATCATGCCGCTGACCAAGTTCAACCCCGGCATGAGCCGGTACTTCGCGCTCAGCGCGGCGGCCGGGACCTTCCACGGCACGCCGTACGCGATCCCCTGGTTCGACAACCCCGAGGGCCTGTTCTACCGCACCGACCTGATCAAGACCCCGCCCACCAGCCCGGCCCAGGTGGTTTCCGACGCGCAGATGGCCATGAAGAAGGACCACTCGCTGAAGGAGGGCCTGGCCTTCGAGGCGGCGAAGTACGAAGGCGCGATCACTTCCTTCCTCACGGTGGACTCGGCGTTCGGCGGCAAGCTCGACCCCTCGAACATCGACACCCCCGGCAACGTGGCCGCGCTGACCTGGCTGCACAACGCGGTCTACGTGAACCACATCGCCCCGACCGCGGTCACCGGATGGCAGGAAGGCCAGGTGGAGCAGGAGTTCGTGTCCGGGCATGCGGCCTTCGCCATCGACTACCCGTTCGTGGAATCACTGGCCACCGCACCGCCGGTCAAGGGCCACGTCGGTTACATCCCGTTCCCGGCCGGCCCGGGTGGCACGCCGGGCGCGGCTCTCGGCGGCGAGATGCTGGCCATCAACGCCAAGACCGCCCACTCGGCCGCGGCCTGGAAGCTGATCCAGTACCTGACCAGCCCCCAGGTGGAGACCGCCAGGGCCGAGGCCACCGGCGACCCGCCGTCGCTGCCGTCGGCCTACACCTCGGCCCTCTACGCCAAGGCGCCCTACTTCCAGAACGTCAAGACGCTGAACGGCTACGCCGCGCCCCGGCCGGTGAACCCGAACTACCTCACCGTCTCCAACGACCTGCAGACCCTGTTCTCCTCGGTGTACGCCGCATCCAGCCCCTCGGCGGCCAGCCAGGCGCTCAAGGCCGGGGCCTCAGCCATCAGCAAGGCCGCCAGCGCCACACCGGGCACCTGACCCAGCCATGATCCAGAGCCCAGGAATGGTGGCCTGATGGCAACCGAAACGTCCGTGCGCGAGCGGCTGGCCCTGCCGGGCCGGCCGCCGCGCCGGGCGGGTTCCCGCGCGGTGTCTGACCGCCGGTTCGGCTACCTGCTGGTGGCACCGACCGTGGTCCTGCTGCTCGCGGTCACCGCCTACCCGCTGATCGCCAACCTGTGGAACTCCTTCCACTTCGACAACCTCAGTTACGGCGCCCTGCCGCACAAGTTCGTCGGCGGCCGGAACTACACCAGCCTGTTCAGCTCCGGTTCCGGCTGGGTGGCCGCGCTGGAACGCACGCTGGCCTTCACCGCCGTCACGATCGTGTTCGACGTGGTGGCCGGCCTGGCCCTGGCGATGATGATGCACCGCAAGTTCCGCGGCCGGGGGTTGCTGCGCGCGTCGATCCTGATCCCCTGGGCGGTCCCGACCGTGGTGTCCGCGATGCTGTGGAAGACCATGTTCGACCCGCGGGCCGGCTTCGTGGACTACTTCCTGGGCGCGATCCACCCGGCCTGGTCCAGCCTCACCTGGCTGAACGCCAGCGTGTGGCGGTCCTGGGTGGCCATCTTCGTGGCCGACTCGTGGAAGAACATCCCGTTCGTGGCGATCATCCTGCTGGCCGGGCTGCAGATCATCCCGAACGAGGTCTACGAGGCCGCCCGGATCGACGGCGCCTCGGCCTGGCAGTCCTTCCGCCGGGTGACGCTGCCGATGCTGCGGCCCGCGCTCGTGGTGGCGCTCATCTTCCGTACTCTGCAGGCCCTGCTCGTCTTCGACGTCATCTACATCATGACCGGCGGCGGGCCCGGCACCTCGACCGAAACCCTGTCCTTCCTCAACTACCAGACGTTCATCATCAACACCGACTTCGGCGCCGGTGGCGCGATCTCCATCCTGCTGGTCATCATCGCGCTGATCGTCTCCGCCGGATACGTGCGCTTCCTGAGGCCACAGACATGACCAGCACCGACATGAGCGCCATCGCCGGCCGCCGTCCGGCGGCCACCCGCCGCCCCGCGCTCACCCCCCGCTCCCGCCGGGCCGTCCGGGAAACGCTGTTCTACCTGGCCGTCGCCGCCGTCGTGCTGGTCGCGCTGTTCCCGTTCTACTGGATCCTGCGGACCTCGCTGGAGTCCAACAGCCAGGTCGCCGCCGGGGTGGGCGGCAGCAACGGGATCATCCCTTCGCACCTGTCGGCCAGCGCCTACCCCAACGTGTTCAGCCAGCAGCACTTCCTCACCCCGCTGGTCAACAGCCTGATCGTGGCGCTGGGCACGACGGTCGTGACGATCGTCGTCGGCTCGCTGGCCGGCTACGCCCTGGCCCGGCTGCACCTGCGCGGCGCCGGGGCGATCCTCGGCTTCATCCTGCTGGCCGGCTTCTTCCCGGTGCTGGCCATGATCGGCCCGCTCTACCTGCTCCTCGATGACCTGCACATTCTCGACAACATCTACCCGCTGATCATCGTCTACCTGGTCTACACGCTGCCGCTGACCACCTGGCTGCTGAAGAACTTCTTCGAGCAGATTCCCGCCGAACTGGAGGAAGCCGCGCTGATGGACGGCGCGACCAGGCTGCAGACGCTGCGCCGGGTCGTCGTCCCGGTGGCCATTCCCGGCGTGTTCACCGCCGCGATCCTGTCGTTCATCCTGGCCTGGAACGACTTCGCCTTCGCCGTCTCGTTCCTGCGCACCACCGGGCATTTCACCGCGCCGCTGGCGATCGTCACCTTCGGCGAGAGCCAGTACCAGGTGTTCTACAACCTCATCGACGCGGCCGTGGTCATCGTCTCCATCCCCATCGCCCTGCTCGTCCTGTTCGCCCAGCGCCGTATCGTGTCCGGGCTCACCGCGGGTTCGTTCCGGTGAAATTCAGCCGTTCCGCAGTACCGCGGCGAGCTGGCTGGACAGAGCCGCGATGACCGGGCCGACCGGGCGGCCGGCCGCCAGGGCCTGGTGGACGGTGCTGGAGATGACCAGGCTGAGCTGGTTGTAGTTCGGGATCTCCGGGCGCGGCCTGGCCGAGCGGATCGCCCGTTCCAGCACCGGCAGGTAGGGGAACCGGCGGATCAGCGACGGGTCGGTGTAGAGCTGGGTCCAGACCGGCGGCAGGGACGCGTCGATCAGGATCCGGCGCTCGCTGGCCTCGCTGGTCAGGAACTTGATGAAGGCCAGCGCGGTGATCTGGTGCCGGGAGTACGCGCTGATCGCCAGGTTGGCGCCGCCGAGCGAACTGGAGCCCGGGCCGTTCGGCCCGGGCAGCGCGGTCACCCCGAACTTCCCGGCCACCGTGTTGCCCGGTCCCGGGGTGCTGGCCTGCCCGTAGACATAGGGCCAGTTGTTCAGGAACAGCAGCTTTCCGGCCTCGAACGCCGCCTGCGAGGCCGCCTCGTCGTAGTTCAGCGCCGCCCGCGGGATCCAGCCCTGGCGCAGCCCGCTGGACAGGAAGCTTAGCCCGGCCCTGGCCTGCGGCGAGTTCAGCGTGACCCGGGTCCCGTCCGGCGACACGATGCTCCCGCCCGCCGACTGCACGGCCTCGGCGAAGTTGACGGTCAGGCCCTCGTAGGCGGCGAGCTGCCCGGCGTACCCGGCCACGCCGTGGCGCGGAGCCAGCGTCCTGGCCAGCCCGGCGAGCTGCGCCCAGGTCGACGGCGGCTTGCGCCCAGCCAGGATGTCCTTGCGGTAGTAGAGCAGTTCGGCGTTGCTGGTGAACGGGACCGCGTACAGCCGCCCGGCGTACCACGCGGTGGCCACGGCCGGGCGGAGCATGTCGCCCAGCGGGAAGGACTTCGGGTTCAGCGGGACGATCCAGCCATTGGTGGCGAACTCGGCCGTCCAGATGACGTCCAGGCTCATCACGTCGTACAGGCTGCTCTTGGTCTGCAGGTTGGCCACGAGCTGGGCGAGCTGGTCGTCGGCGTCGTCCGGCAGCGGGATGAGCGTGACCCGCTGTCCGGGATGCGCCGCGTTCCACTGCCTGATCAGGCCGGGCAGGTAACTGCCGGTGTCGAGCTTGCCGGTCGCGAACGTGATCGGCCCGGTCCCGCTGAGCGAGGTCAGGGTGGCAGGGGTGGCTGATGTGCACCCCGCGGCCGATGCGGTGGCGGCAGCCAGCGCTGCCGCCACCGCCAGCCTGGCAATTCGTGTCCTCATCGACTTCGCTCCAGCCGGGCCACGCCGTGCTCACGTGTTATACACTCCCGCTAGGTATCGGTCAATTCCGGTGGGGTGGACAGGTCATGCGCTTGCCACTGCTGGCGCTGCTGGCCAAGGAGCCTGCCCACGGATACGAGCTGAAGGCCAGGCTGGAACAGACGTTCGGGGACGCCTACCCCTCGCCGAACATCGGCCAGATCTACCTGACCCTGCAGCGCCTGGAGCGCGCCGGGCTGGTCAAGAGCCAGGACGTCGTGCAGTCCGACCGGCCCAACAAGCGGGTCTACGAGCTCACCCCGGCCGGCCGCGAGGCGGTCGTCACCTGGGCCGAGGAACCGAGCGACGAGCCGAGGGTGCGTGACGACTTCTTCATGAAGCTGGCCCTGGGCCCGATGGCGGGGGTCACCGATGCGCTGAGCCTGATCAACCGGCAGCGCCGTCATTACCTGGGCCTGATGCGCAGCCTGTCCAGGCTCGCCGAGGAAGCCCCGGAGAACAACAAGATCGGCCGGCTGCTCATCGAGGGGGCGATGCTGCACCTGCAGGCCGATCTTGACTGGCTGGAGCGCTGCCAGGAGGTACTGCTGTGATCCTGGAACCCCCCCTTCTGCGCAGCGTCGGCCTCACCAAGGTCTTCCAGACCGACGCCGGCCCGGTGCACGCGGTTCGCGGCGTCGACCTGTGGGTGGGCCAGGGCGAGTTCGTCGCCGTCATGGGCCCGTCCGGATCCGGGAAGTCCACCCTGCTGCACCTGCTCGGCGGCCTGGAGCCGCCCACCAGCGGTGAGATCTGGCTGGATGGCAAGCGGGCCGATGGCTTAACGCAAGCCAAGTGGGCGATGCTGCGCCGGCGTCACATCGGGTTCGTCTTCCAGTTCTTCAACCTTGTCTCCAGCATGAGCGTGGCCGACAACGTCGAGGTGGCGGCCCTGGTCGGCGGCGCGAGCCGCCGTCAGGCGCGGGAGCGCAGGGAGGAACTGCTCGAGGATCTCGGCCTGACCGCCAAGGCCCAGGCGGCGCCGTCCCAGCTCTCCGGGGGTGAGCAGCAGCGGGTGGCGGTGGCCCGGGCCCTCGCCCACCGGCCCAGCCTGCTGCTCACCGACGAGCCCACCGGCAACCTGGACAGCGCCAACACCTCGGCGGTGCTGCGGCTGCTGCGCCGTAGCCACGCCAAGGGCCAGGCCATCCTGCTGGTCACCCACGACGCCAGGGCGGCCAGCATGGCCGACCGGGTGATCAACCTGTTCGACGGCATGATCGTCGACGACGCGGCCGTGCGGCCGGTGCCGGTGACAGCCGCCAGCAGCGTCCTCGAACTTCGCGGCTGAGGACACCCATGCGGGCCGCGGTGCGCTGGATCCGCGCCGACCTGCGCGCCCGGCCCGGCCAGGCCGCCGCGATGGTGCTGGTCGTGGCCGGTGTGGTGACCGCGCTGCTGCTGTCCGCCACCCTGTTCGAGGGCGCGGCCAACCCGTGGCGGGCGCTGTTCGCCCAGACCAACGGGGCCGATGTCTGGCTGCGCCTGCAGCCAGGGACCAATACCCGTCCACTGCACCGGCTGATCGGTGTCGACCAGGTCGCGGGCCCCTACCAGGCCACCTCCGCGACCGTCGTGCGTGGCCCGCAGACCGCCCCGGTCCAGCTCTGGGCCATGAGCCCCGCTCTCCCGGTGATCGGCCGCCCGCTCATCCGGGAGGGCCGCTGGCTGACCGCCGCCCAGCCCAGGGGCGTCGTACTCGAAGCCTCGTTCGCACAGGCCATCCACGTCACCACCGGTGACACGATGAACATCGACGGCCTGGACGGCAACGAGGTCCACGTCGTCGTCCTCGGCATCGCCTACACCTCGGACCAGGGCTCCTATCCGGACCAGACGCCGGGTCTCATGTGGGGCCTGCGGGGGCTCGTGCAAGCGGTCGAGCCGGTGTCCAGGCACACGGTCGAGCTGGCGGGACTGCGCCTCGCCGACCCGTCGGCCACCGAGTTCGCGGTCCAGCAGACGGTGACCCAGCTCGGCAGCGGCGCGGTGATCAGCGTGTCCACCTGGCAGGACGTGGAACGCTCGGTAGACGGCGGGGATCCGCTGCTCGGCCTGCTGCTGGCCCTGTTCGGCCTCGTTGCCTTGGGCGGCGCCCTCCTTGCGGTCGGCAACGCGGCCGGCGGCCGGGTCCTGATCCAGGTGCAGGACCTCGCCATGCTCAAGACCCTGGGGTTCACCCCCCGGCAGTTGCTGGGCATGGTGGTCGCCGAACACGCCGCCCTCGGCCTGGCCGGTGAGGCCGCCGGGATTGCCGCCGCCCGGTTCCTCACCCTGCCGCTGATGCGCCAGGTCCCCGCGGGTACCCTGGCCGCCGTGGCGCCGCTGCAAGCGGGCTGGGTGGCGGCGGTGGCCGGGGGAGTGGCGGCCGCGCTGCTGCTGGCCACCGTGCTGCCGGGCTGGCGGGCGGGCCGGATCTGGCCGGTCGCCGCGGTCCGCCCGCCCGCACCGGGTAAGCGCCTGTCCCGGCTGGCCAGGGCCGCGCTGCTGAGCCACCTGCCACCCGCGGTCGTGCTCGGCGCCCGGGCCGCCTTCACCCGCAGGCTGCCCGCGGTGCTGACGATCGCCGGCCTGGCGCTGCCGACCATGATGATCACGATCGGCATCGGCTTCTGGGCAACCCTCGACAACGTGCAGCGTCACCCGGGCGAGATCGGGCTCGCCGCCGCCCTGACCGTGAGCCCAGGCGAGCTGGACCGATCCCAGGCGGTGCGGCTCATCGACGCCGACAAGCAGGTGACCGCCGTCTACCGGGTGGCGGCGGTCAGCGCCCTGCTGCCCGGTGAGACCTCCACCATCACCACGCTCGGCGCCGGCACCTCGCCCCGGCCGTTCCCCTTCCACGTGGCCGCCGGACGGCTCTACCATGCCGCGGGCGAGGCCGTGGCCAGCCAGGGCCTGCTCGAGGCCGTGCACATCACGGTCGGCGAGTACCTGCGGATGCCGGTCGGCGGCGTCCCGGTGATCTTTCACGTCGTCGGCCGCATCATCGAGCCCGAATACGGCGGCCAGGTGCTCGCCTACGGCCTCGACACGCTGACCCAGGCCGGCGCCGTCGCCCCGCCGGTCTCCTACAGCCTGGTCCTGCGCCCCGGCGTCACCGCCGCGGCCGCCACCGCGCACCTGCTCACCCTGTCCCACGGGAAACTGGATGTGGCCCAGACCGTGGACCCGGCCGCCAGCCTCGGCATCGTGCGCCCGATGCTGGCCGGCCTGTTCGCCGTCCTCGGCCTCATCGGCCTGACCAGCCTGGTCACCGCCTCAGCCGTCGGCCTGCGCGACCACCTGCGCGATGTCGCGGCGCTGCGCGCCATGGGCCTGACCCCCGCCCAGGTCACCGCCTCCCTGCTCACCCGCATGGCCGTGCTCGCCTTGATCGCAACCGCCGCCGGCGCCGCCGCCGGTGCCGCCCTGTCCGCCCGCCTGATCGACCTGGGCGGCCAGGTCTACGGCATCGGCTCCGGCCTGGGCAGCTCGCCATCGGCGGCGCCGGTCCTGCTGACCGCCGCCACCGCGGTCACCGCCGCCGCAGCGGCCGCCCTGCTCCCTGCCCGCCGCGCCGCGAGAACCCCGATCGCCGCCACGCTCGGCCCCTGACAGTGCCATGCTGGGCGCACTCGGCAGGCCCGGATCGTCAATCGACAACCAGATGTGACCCACATCACACCAGAGGCTCCGGTTGCGGCGACGGATTCCCGCCCGGTGGCTGGTCTTGATGCCAGCCGAATCAAACCACCATGTGGGAGTGCCTGATGCCTGAGTCATTCCAGACCGCCGTTGTCACCGGGGCCAGCCGGGGCTTCGGGCGCGCGATCGCCGCCGCCCTCGTCGCCTCGGGCACCAGCGTCGTCGGTATCGCCCGTGGCGAGCAGGAGTTGCACGCCGCCGGTGACGAGCTTGGCGCGGCGTTCACGCCTATCGCCGCCGATGCCACCAGTGAGACGCTCGCGGAGGACGTGATCCGCCAGCACCGTCCCAGCCTGCTCGTGCTCAACGCCGGGGTCATCCCGCACATGGCGCCCGTGCACGAGCAGACCTGGGAAACCTTCAGCCGCAACTGGCACACCGACACCCGCCACGTGTTCGCATGGACCCGGGCGGCGCTGCGGGAACCGCTGGCGCCGGGCAGCGTGGTCGTGGCGATGTCCAGCGGGGCGGCCCTTGGCGGCTCCCCGCTCAGCGGTGGCTACGCCAGCGCCAAGGCCGCTATCCGGTTCATCCGTGGCTACGCGGCCGACGAGTCGAAGCGGTCCGGGCTGGGCATCCGGTTCGTGGCGCTGCTGCCGCAGCTTACCCCGGCCACCGGCCTCGGCTCGGCCGGTGTCTCCGGCTACGCCGCCCGGCAGGGGGTCGACCGGGACACCTTCGTGGAAGGCTTGCAACCGGTCCTCACCCCGGACCAGGTCGCCAAGGCCGTCCTGGAACTCGCCGCCGCTGGTGACGCTCCGGAGTACCAGGTCAGCGGGGCCGGCCTGCGCCCGTTGTAGAGCTCTGCAGTGGACCTTTGATCGGGGAGAAGCCTGCGATGCCGTCGGACACCGAGTTCGCCACCCTGGCCGAGCCGTTCCGGCCCGAGCTGCTCGCGCACTGCTACCGGATCCTCGGCTCGATCCACGACGCCGAGGACCTGGTGCAGGAGACCTACCTGCGGGCGTGGCGCGGGTTCGGCGGCTTCGAGGGCCGCTCCTCGCTGCGGCGATGGCTGTACAAGATCGCTACCATGGCCTGCCTGACGGCGCTGGAAACGCGCTCCAGGCGGCCGCTCCCGTCCGGCCTTGGCGCGCCCTCGGACGATCACCATGTTGCCATCGCCGCCCGCGAGTCCCTGGTTCCCTGGCTCCAGCCGGTGCCCGACGCCCTGATCGGCGCGGACGACCCGGCGACGATCGTGGCCCGGCAGGCTGGAGTGCGGCTCGCCTTCATCGCCGCGCTCCAGTTCCTGCCCGCCCGGCAGCGGGCCGTCCTGACCCTGCGCGACGTGCTGGCGTTCCGGACGGCCGAGGTCGCCGAGATGCTGGGCACCAGTACCGCAGCCGTCGACAGCGCGCTCCGCCGCGCCCGGGCCCACCTGGCCGAGGCCGGGCCGGTCGAGGACGACCTGACCGAGCCGGACTCCGAAGCCCTGCAATCCTTGCTCGACAGCTACGTCGACGCGTTCACCCGGGCCGACGCCGGGGCGCTGGTGAACCTGCTGCGGGCCGATGTCGAGCTGGAGATGCCGCCGATCCCCACCTGGTTCACCGGCCAGCGGGCCGTCCTGGGGTTCCTGGCCGGCCACGTTTTGGCCAGCGCCGTGTGGCGGCTGGTGCCAACCCGCGCCAACGGCCAGCCCGCCTTCGCCGTCTACCGGCGCGCGGACGACGGCAGCTACCAGGCCTATGGCATCCAGGTGCTCACGCTGACCGGCGCCAAGATCGCCCGCATCACATCGTTCAACGATCCGGGCCTGGTGCCGATCTTCGGGCAAACCCCGGTGCTCACCGCCTGAAGGTACGTATGCTGGGCGGCGTCCCAGGCCTAGACTGCATCGCAAATGCCGTTCTCATCGTCACCCCGGGCAGAGCCGCTGAGCGGCCGGGCCAAGCGCGTCCTTGTCCTGGCCGGGGTGATCGTGGCGGTGGCTGTGGCGGGAGTGGTCGTCTGGTCGGCGGTCAGCCCGGGCGGCTACGGCAGTTCGAAGGCGGGTTGCATAACGGTCACCCTGCCCAGCAGCACCGGCGGCGCGCTGCTCCACCAGTGCGGCACCGCCGCGAAGGTGACCTGCCACAATGCCTACACCCACGGTGACAAGCTCTCAGTGCTGACCCGTCCGCAGTGCCGCCTGGCCGGACTAAAACCGTAAATTTTCACCTGACGATCCGCGGGTGCCGAGCTGCAGCGGGAGCACACGCGGGCCGCGGACCTGCCCGGTCGACCAGGTGACCGCCGCCGGGTCGGCCAGGGAGAACTCGGGCAGCCGCTCGAGCCAGACCTCCAGCGCGACCCGCAGCTCCATGCGGGCCAGGTGTGAGCCCACACACCGGTGGATGCCCAGGCCGAACGCGGCATGACGGTTGGCCTGGCGGTCGATGACGACCTCACCGGCGCGGTCGAACTGCCGGGGATCCCGGTTGGCCGCCGGGAACGACAGCAGGATCCAGTCGTCGGCCTTCATGTCGACGCCGCGCCAGTGCATGTCCTGCTTGACCAGCCGGGCCATGGTGACCGGGGCGTAGGCGCGCAGGAACTCCTCCATCGCCGTCGGCAGCAATCCGGGCTCGGCGATCAGCCGCTCCCGGTCGGCCGGGGTCTTGGCCAGGTGCCACAGTGAGGCGCCGATCGCGCTCCACGACGTGTCGATGCCGGCGATGAGCAGCAGAGCCATGGTGTCGGCCACATGGGAGGCTGCTATCTTGCGGCCGTCCAGTCCGGCGTCGATGAGGAAGCTGGTGAGGTCGTCGCGCGGGTGGGCGATGTGGTCGTCGATCTGCGCGTGCAGGTAGTCGAACAGGGTCGCCATCCGGACGAAGCGATCCCACGGCGGCAGGTTGACAGACTCGAGCGCGAGCTCGACGAACTCGCGGAACTTCGTTTCATCCTCCGGCGGGAAGCCGAGCATGCCGGCGATGACGCGCACCGGGATGTGCTGGGCGTAGTCACTGGCGGCATCCACCACGTCCTGACCGGCGAACGCGTCGATCAGCGAGTGGCACAGCGCCCTGGTGGCCGGCTCCTGCTTGCTGATCGCCTGTTTCGTGAATGCCGGGAGCAGCAGCTTGCGCGCACCGTGGTGGAACGGTGGGTCGGACGAGATCGGCGGCACCCCACCGGCCGGCGCTATGCCGGGAGAGGGCCTGAAATCGCTGATGATGACGGACCGGGAAGAGAACCGCTCGGTGTCGTAGGCGATCGCCGCGACATCCTCGAACCGGGTCGGCAGCCACACGCCGCCGAACCGCCCGGTGTGCGCGATGGGACAGCGCTGCCGCAGGTCATCCTGGATCGGGTAGGGGTCGGCGGCCCATTCCGGCGCCATGTGCGAGAAGTCGGTCGCCCAGTCGGTGACCGGGCGGGTGATGACCTCGCTGGGCGTGCCCGGTGGCAGTTCCTCCTGGCCGGCCGTCATGTCAGCTCTCCCCGGCGACCTCGACCGCGAACTCCGGGCAGTTCGCGGCCGCCAGCCGCGCGTCCCGTTCACCACCGGGCGGCACCTCACCATCGCCGAGGACCATCCCATATCCCTCGCCGTCCTCAGCGAACAGGCCGGGCGCGATGTCGTAGCAACGCCCATGTCCCTGGCAGCGTCCGGAGTCGATCCGCACCTTCATCGCCCTGCTCCGGTGGTCATGCTCCAAACCGTACAGCCGCTCCGTTACAGGCGCAGTGGGACGGTCTGCTATTCGCCAGCCGGTGCCTCGATTTCGCACAGGCCCGCATCCAGCCGCAGCCACCGGGTGATCCCGAGTTCGCGCAGGAACGGGACGTCGTGGCTGGCCACCAGCAGCGCGCCACGGTAGCAGCGCAATGCCTCGGTGAGGCGGCGCACGCTGGCAAGGTCGAGGTTGTTGGTCGGCTCGTCCAGCATGAGCAGCCTGGGCGCCGGGTCGGCCAGCAGCAGGGCGGCGAGCGTGGCGCGGAACAGCTCGCCTCCCGACAGCGTCGCGACCACCTGGCCGGCCCGGCTGCCGGGGAACAGCAACCGCGCCAGGTTGGCCCGGATGGCGTTAGCCGAGGCCTGCGGCGCGAACCGGGCGACGTTGTCCGCGATGGTCGCCGTCGCGTCCAGGACGTCAAGCCGCTGCGGCAGCAGCCGGGTGGGCACCGAGAGCCGCACCTCGCCGGACCGGGCGGGCAGTTCACCGGTGATGGTGCGCAGCAAGGTGGTCTTGCCCGCGCCGTTCGGGCCGGTCAGCGCCACCCGTTCCGGCCCCTTCAGCTGGAGCGTCACCTCCGGGCCGAACCGCGGCTGCACCGCGACCAGTTCCAGCACCGCCTGCCGTGAATGGACCGTCGTGTCCGGGAGGTCGATGCGGATCGCGTCGTCCTCGCGCACCGCGTCCGCCGCCGCCGCGAGCCGTTCTTCTGCCTGCTTCACCCGGTCAAGATGCAGGTTGCGCTGCTTCCCGGCGGTCACCTGGGCCTGCCGTTTGCGTGCTCCCATGACGATCTTCGGTTCCCGCTTGCTCTCCGCCATCTTCCGTCCGTACCGTTCCCTGCGGTCGAGCTTGATACGGGTATCGGCCAGCTCACGCTGTTGCCGTCGCAGATCCGACCCGGCCGCCGTCACGGCCCGCCGGGCCGCGTCCTGCTCCGCTGCCAGGGCAGCCTGGTAGTCGCTGAAGGTCCCGCCGAAGGTGCGGGCGTGGCCCTGATACAGCTCGACCGTGGTGTCCACCCGTTCGAGCAGCTCCCGGTCGTGGCTGACGATGACCAGTACCCCGCGCCACGCGCTGACGGCGTCATAGAGGACCCGCCGCGCGTTCAGATCCAGGTTGTTGGTCGGTTCGTCCAGCAGCAGCACCCCGGGCCGGCGGATCAGCAACGCCGCCAGGGCGAGCAGTATGGATTCACCACCGGACAGCTCACCCACCCGCCGGTCCAGCGTGACGTGCCCCAGCCCCAGCCGGTTCAAGGTCGCGACGGCCCGTTCCTCCACATCCCAGTCGTCGCCCAGGACGCTGAAATGCTCGGCTGCGGTGTTCCCCGCCTCGATCGCGGCCAGCGCCGCCCGGGCCGGGCCGATGCCAAGGACGTCCTCCACCTTCAGATCTGCCTGAAGCGCAATATCCTGCGGCAGGTAACCCACGGTCCCGGCCACCGTCACGGAGCCAGCGGCAGGTGTCAGCTCCCCGGCCACCAGCCGGAGCAGCGTGGACTTTCCAGACCCATTGGCGCCGACCACACTGGTGCGCCCGTTCCCGATGACAAGATCAATCCCGTCGAACAGGGGAGATCCATCAGGCCAGGCGAAGCTGAGACCGGAAAGGACAATCGGAGTAGTCACGGAAGGCTCCTGAGGTGCGAGATCGCGCGCCGTAGCGCAGGGACGCAGGCAACCTCAGAGCAGCAACAGCATCTCCGATCACCGGGAATGTGACCCCTTCAGCCTACCCGCCGCCCGCGCCGCCGCTCGACCGGTTTTCTTCCTGCCTGTGGCCCGCGCCCCCGCTCGAAGGGTTTCCCGCTTGTGGCCCGCGCCGCCGCTCGACCGGTTTTCTTCCTGCCCGTAGCCGTGCTGTGGATCAAACGTTTTCTTCCTGCCTGTGGCCGCGCTGCAGATCGAAGAGACTTCTTCCAGGCCGCCGCCGTGCTGCTCGAAGTGTTCTCCCGCCTGTGGCCCGCGCTGCTGGTCGAAAGGTTCTCCTCCTGTCCGCTGCCCACGCTGCTGGTCGAAGCGTTCTCTTTCTGTCGGCCGCCCGCGCAACTGGTCGAAGGGTCTTCTTCCGGCCATGGCACGTTCCGCAGCCCGGAGAGCTTCTCCTGGTCTGAATTTGACACGTTACGGGCGATGATTGATATAATATTCGAAGAGGTAGTCATCAAGAGCCGGTGGTTCGAACACTCGGTTTCCCCTGGGAGGTGAGCGTCCGTGCCCGACCACGAGCCTGAGTCGCAGGAGGAGATCCTGGCGGCATCCGAGGCCTCGCTCACCCCTGGCGACATCCCACCCGAGGACGAAGCTTTCCTCCACCCTGACCCCGAGACCGGCCCGCCTGCCGAACTGCTTACCCTGACCGACCAGGAGTTGTACGACCTCCTGGAGAACACCCCCGCCTACCCGGCACAGACGCCAACGAGCCCGCCGCCCGGACACCCATTGGGCCGCAGCGCCCAGCCGCCAGACCAACCAGCCGCGAGCACGCCACCGTCACCAGGCAACCCGCGACCAAGGGATGGATGGCCGCTCGGGGCTGGTGCTGCCGGTGCTCCAGCCGTGCTGGGCGCGGGGGGTCTGGAGCGAGGGTTCCGCGAGGGTGGGGTACTCGATGAGCTACCGGCCGGGATAACGCTGGCCGGGTTTGCGGACGACGCCTGCCAGCGAATAGGCGACCTTGACGATAACAGCCTGATCGGCGTGCTGCGGGCCTGGCGGCGCGTCACCTCGTGGGCGCAGGCCCGCGAACTGGCCATGGTCGCCGAACTGGCCCGCCGCCGTCCGGCCGACGGCACTCCACCAGCGGCCGCGCCCGGCCAGTTCCCCCACCAGATCAGCGAGTTCGCCGCCAGCGAAGCCGGCCTGGCGCTGACGTTGACACCGATGGCCGCCAACAACGAATTCGCCCTGGCCATGGACCTGACCGACCGTCCGGCCATAGCTGCAGCCTTGGAATCGGGTCAGATTGACCTTCCCAGGGCCCGCATCATGATCTCCATGATCTGCCCGCTGGAGCCTGCCCATGCCGATGCGGTCGAAGCTGCCGTTCTACCGCAGGCCCCGGGGCTGACCACCGGCGAACTGCGCGCTGCTCTCCAGCGTGCCATTCTCGCCGTCGACCCTGACGCCGCCCGGCGCCGCCGGGAAGAAGCGCAAAAGGACGCCCGCGTCGAACACTGGGCCGACCCGGAGGGCACCGCCACGCTGGCCGGACGATACCTGCCCCCGGCGGAGGTGCTGGCCGCCGACAAACGTCTCTGTGCGATCGCCGAGGCCTGGAAGAAGCAAGGCGCCCAGGGCGGCATGGACCTCCTCCGCGCCCACGTCTACCTGGCCCTGCTACTCGGCCACCCCATTACCACGCCGCCGCCCGGCCTGTTGCTCCCCGCCGACTCACCAGTGCAAGCGCCGTCCAGCGATCCGTCCGGCAGCCCCAGGCAGTGGGCCGATGATCCGT
>Ga0209167_10000280_pt1 | contig 43605 bp, 39 predicted proteins | sample Coa_R1_9_FD_187154 | JGI IMG/M metagenome (GOLD analysis project Ga0209167, IMG submission 187154) | Surface soil microbial communities from Centralia Pennsylvania, which are recovering from an underground coalmine fire - Coalmine... | ecosystem: Environmental > Terrestrial > Soil >...
AAACTCATAAGCTTCGCAAACCGACGGCTTTCGCTGGGAGGACTACACCACGACGGCGATGGATCCCGGCGACGACTGCACCTTCTGGTATGTGGGCGACTACCTGAAGAAAGACGACAAGGATTACCGGACGCGAATCGGCGCGTTCCGTCTCCCGAGCTGCACAGCGAAACGGTAAGATGTGCGCGAGTGCAATCGAGCTAGGAGAATTCAGCGATCAGATCGAAGTGCTGCTTGCCGGTGCTCGCGAAAACCGCCGTGTCGTTGTGAACTCCGCCGATCTTCGCGATTTCGCCGTTCACAGTTACTTTTTGCAGCGTGTGCTGTGCCGGCAATCGGAATTTGACGTGCAACTCCCTGGGCGCTCCAGCGCGGCCCAACTCAACCGTTGCAGTCACGCGCTTCGCATCTGCATCGCCTGTCATTTTGAAATTCACGCGGCCCCATCGCGTGGGCGCCTGATCGATCCGAATTTCCTTTCCTGAGAGCGCCCATTCGCGCGGCAGGCCTTTTCCCAGATAGAGCCGATCCTTGTCCGAATCTTCCAGCACCAGCATCCAGCGAACGAGAAGAGGAATCGTCTGCTGCGCGGGCACGCAGAAGAGCGCGCTATCGCCCGTGATTCCAGCCACCTCGCCGGCCGTCCAACTGCCGCGCGTGTGATCGTGGTAGCGATGCGAGTAGAGGAACAGCAGAAACTCGTCGATTCGGTCGAGGCGCAGAAGCATCTGTGCGTAGCCGTAGGAAATGAATCCGAGAATGTCGCGGCCTTGCGGATGCGGCCGCTCGACGTTCGCAACCACGCCGAGGGTGGTAGCCCCATACGCGCGCATGCAGTCGATCACAAGATTCGCGAGGTCGGGCGGCAAGATGTCGGCCTGCAGCAATTCGGCGTAGCCGCGATGCGGCCACTGCTGTGGGCTCGGACGCTCCTTTTCCATCGACTCCCAAAACGTCCCCTGCGCGCCCGCGTATGTGCCGATGTACGGAGGGGCCATGTCGTGGCGAATATTTTTCTGGATCGCGGCAATCACGGAATCTTGCAGCATCTTGCTGCGTTTCAACCACGCCGCAGCAGTCTGCTCAGCGGCCGCCGTCTTTTCGTGATTGATCGCCGGCCAGACACGCCCTAGATCCTTCAGACCACGGGCTGCAAACGCGTTGTGTGAATAATATGGCAACCACCAGGTCGTCGGATTGGGTGCAAGGCAGGAGTCCGATTCGCTCCAGCCGTGGATCAACCCGCATCCGGGATCATCGGCCGGGAGCTTCAGACTTTCGTCGTGAAGCCCTGTGAGCAACGAGGCCGTCGCTTCGATTTTTTCGGCGTGCTTCAGCAGCAGCGCCCTGTCTGTCGTGTAATTGTAATAGCGCGCCAGCAGCGACAGCGTCATCCCGAATTGCGCAACTTCGGGCCCGCGCATGTTGATCACGCCCTTGGAGTCCGTGAAGTCGGTCAGGTAATTGTCGATGATTTGCCGCGCGGGTTCGAGGCGTCGCCATTCGAGATTCGTCCCGACGGACATCGTGAAGATGTCCTGGAAGCCGTCGTATTCCGAGCCGTAGTAGTCGCGATCCACCGCCCCATACTTTGGATAGACACCGCCGGGCCGCGCCATCAGCTCCTTCGCGAAAGCGTGCTTCGACATGTCGACCCACGAATTCTCCGGCAGCGCGGTAGCAGAGAAATCGTGGAGAAGGTTGTCCCAGTACTCTGCGAACGCCAGGAGCCCGCGATAGAATTGCTCAGGCTTCGGATCTTCACGGCGCGGCGGAAACGCGGGATAGCTGTAGCCGTACACGACTTTGGTGATCTTGCCGTTTTCGACGCGGGCGGTGCGGTGCCACGTCTGTACGATGAACCGCTCGTGATCTTCCACGTCGCCGAAGAGGATGGCTTCGATGTAGACGCTCTCGGAGACCGGGAAGACTTTTCGAACGGCAGGCATCCACCCGCCGACGAGTCCCTCGAAACGCTTTCCCGCTGACTGGAACGTCAATTCGGGAAAATACTGACCGGCGTGATACGTCCGCGTCGCGCCGCCGTAGAAGACGGGCATCGTGTCCGAGCACTCCTTGGTTCCGACGAATGTGTTCCAGGGCAAACGCCAGCCTTCCCGACGCTGAAAGACGGACTGTTGCGGGGGCGCGGCGTTCTTTACTTGTTCGGGATCTGGCTCGCCATTTGCCAGCAGTTTTTCCGCGAGGAGATCGTGAGGATTAGTGCCGATGTCCTTGAGGCTCAGGCCGAGATAAGGTGGGTCAGCCTCGGCGAAGGTGGCCTCCGCCGTTTTCGGGAGCACGCGGGCCGTCCCGGCCGGCGAGACGAACGTCACCGCCCCGTCGCGCGTGCGAAGGTCCTCATACGCCTTCCACTTCGTTCCGGCCAAATCGAATTCACACAGCAGCGTGTGCCCAGCGGTGTCGACTGAGGAGGCGGGAAGCAAGCCGCTGCTGCCGGACGCGACCGGAACAGCGGCGAAACCAGATGCGCTCTCGCCGGAAATATACTTTATGCTGGCGCTCGCGACGGCCAGGTTCTTCAGAAACAGGCGACGGTCCACTAGGAGTCCTCCGAGGCGGTTGGATTGAAGTTCGCAGAGACACTGTACTGCCGATTACCATCCCTGTAAACGTTTACTCGAACAGAAGGGAGGTCACTCCACCAACCGCTCGAAGATCATTTGTCAACGAAAGCTATGCCGCTACACGGAGCGCATTCTCTTCACTCAACTCGGTCTCTGCCCGCAGCCAGTCCTCGATCGCGTGACCGTCGCAGCGTCCGCGCTCCTCGTACAGTTCGTACGCCCGGAGGCGAATTCTTTCCTCCAGATCGGAGAAGCTGGCGTCCAGCCGCCGAAAAAGTGTCTTCCATTCCTCGAAGCTAAGGAGGGGGGCCGCTTGCCCGCCGCGTTGCGTCCCGGTTTGGCCGGGCGCCCAGAACGCGGGAAGAATCTCCTCCTTGCCCGTATTGATTTCGCGGAGGACCAGGAGAAAGGGATCGTAAGCGTCCTTGTCCGCAAATCGCGTTTTCAGTCGGACGGCGCGAATCACGGTGTAGGCGCGATCCTTGCCGCTGGGATCATCGTTTGCGTGGAGATGGTCGATTCGATATTGAAGGCGCTTGCCGCATTTTTCACAAACGCCGATGGCCTGGTTCTGCGAGAGCGCAATGGCAGCGTCTCGAATCGAAATTTTTCGGGTGGCGTAACCACCGGGGCAACATATCTGCGAAGGCATCCTGAAGAATTCCTTTTTGTCTTTTGAGACCGAATGGCTGTTTTGAACAGCCCACAATTTTACATCGGAACTTTCAGGCCGGGAGCCGCTGTTTCAGCTGGTTAAGAAATAAAGGCTTCGAAGCCGCCGGCGTGGTCCGGAGCGAGATTTTCAGGCTCGTTCGGGGGTGAGTCCTTCTGTGACGACGAATCTTCCGCCGGAAGAAATGGTCACTGTATAGACTGCGTCGAATCCTTCGTCCAGAGTGGGAACCTGCAACTTCAGAAACGTTCTGGCGACGGCTGCCGGCGGAATTCGCTGTTTTCCGGAGCGTTGATTGTTGCGCTGCATTGCCTCGCGCAGGGAAGCCCGGAAGAGATACGCCACCGGGCGAAAGCCGGCTCGGCGCGCCGGGCCAATATATCGCGTCCGGTCGCTCGGCACTGGATTTGTGTTGTCGACTGCAAACGGCTGTTTCGCCGCGAGGCAAGCGGCGAGCAGGATTTGCTCGCGGTGACGGGTCCGCAGCATGTCCAGACTGATGCGGACATGTGTGTTGAAGAAATGCTCGCGATAAAACGTGGTCTTGCCCGACCCCTGGGCTCCGATGAAGATCACGGCTTCCATGCGTCCCCTACGCGCGATCCGCGGCGCGTCCCGGGTCAGAGCCACGCGCCAGTTTCGCCAACCTGGGAGGGCGGGCGCCGTGACGCACCGCGTTTGAGATGGCGACATAGTTCAACTGAATTCCGGCCCGTTGGCATCGGAGCATCAGCCCGCCGCGGCTCATGTCGCCGCGCCCGACAAACTCGGCGGGAAACAGCAGGCGGTCGCCGAAAACGCTCAGGAGCGGCTCGACATACTTTGAAGTGGCAATGCTGCCAAGCAGGACCACTTCGCAGCCGGAACCGATAGTGTCGAGCAGCTGTTGCGCATCGCGTAAGAGAGGGATCCTATACCGAGCTTCGGCAGGATCAATCGCGACGGTCGAGATCCTTCGCAACCGCGTGATTGTGAAGATCTCATCGGGCGAGACCAGGCCACCTGACGCCGTAATTACCGCGATCCCGGGCGCGCGAGCAGGAGGGTCGGCAAAAGCGCGAGCGTATGCGAGCTTGCCGCGGAAATAGAGGCCGCTGATGAAACTGAAAATTTCGCCGAGCGGTGCGCCTTCTCCCCGGAGCCGCGTACCCAAAGCGGAGCGCTCGGAATTTTCGAGAAGCGCCTGCGCCCGGAAACCGGACGCGTTGGCCGGAGAGAGCAAGAAAACGCGGCCGCACGAGTGGGACTTGCATTCTCTCAGCGGGATGACGCGCCGCGTGGCGAAATGGCTGTCCCGGCCGGAGTTGTGCGCGGGATCGGCGGCTCTTGTTGTCTTTCGAGGCCTCAAGATCGTTTCTATCGTAACCCAGGTTCGATTCTTTGCGCGCCCGGGATCTCCGCGCCTCGATTGCAGCCGCTGATTCCGCTGGACTTCTCGCAACTAGTAACCTACCGCCGTCCCGCGCATCCTAACTAGTGTGGTATCATCACGGGTTTCCGGGGTGATCTCACGCGGGGCATTTTCGTCCGGGTAGGGTTAATGAGAGATGCGAGAGGGCTGAGGGCTGCCCTGGTGGGGTTAGTCTTGGTGGCGGCATCTAGCTTGCTGGCGGCAGCTCCTCATCGAGGTCACGAGAACCTGACGCTCGATGGGGTCCAGCGGCAGATGGACGAGGCGGCCCGGGATTTTCACAGTCTTTCGGCCGACGTCGAGCGCACGAAGGTCACTGTCGTGGTGAACGACCGCTCCACCGAAACGGGCACGATTCGCGTTCGCGGCGACAAGATGGTTCTGCAGCTGAACGCCCCCGATGCGCGCACCGTTCTGCGCAACGGCGATACCTTCTACCTCTACAATCCCGGTCTGCAGCGCGTTGAAGAGTACAACCTCGGAAAGAACCGCGGCCTTGTGGATCAGTTTTTGCTTCTAGGCTTCGGCACGTCGGGAAAGGAACTGCGCAAGGCCTACCTTGTCACCTTGGAAGGCGAGCCGACGATCGGCGACCGCAAGACGGTTGAGTTGGAGCTCACGCCCAGATCGGACGCGGTGCGGAAGCAAATCTCCAAAGTGGACCTATGGCTCGACCTGTCGTCGATGCTGCCCGTGCAGCAGGAGTTCTATGAGACAGGTTCCGACGATTATTCGATCGTGCGATATTCGCACGTCGTAAAGAATCCGAGCATCCCGGACTCTGTGTTCAAGCCCCACTGGCCGAAGGGCACGCAAAAGGTCAAGCCTCAGGCGTAGCCGATTTGACTCTTCCCGCCCACCCGGTTCCCGCGCGCAACTTCGTTCTCGCTTCATTCAACACGGAAACCAGAATCCGCAAGTCGTCCCCGTTCGTGCGATAGCTCGTGATGCATGCCCGCAGAACGGGAATGTGCTTGCGCAAGCGTGTGGTTGAGATCCACGCCTTCCCTGAAGCGATCACTTCGCGCACCACGGATTCGAGATAGTCCCCTTCCATCGCGGTGTCCGGTGGAAGCGTGCGGTCGCGGAAGCAGCAAATCGGCAGCGGAGTCGAGTTCACCACTTCCCAATCGGCGGCTTCGAGGTCGCGCCGGAGTTGGCCGCCGACCTTCGTCATGCGACGAATCGTTTCCGCATAGCCCTCCCACCCGGCCACGGCAAGCGAGAGAAAGATCTTCAGGCCGATGAAGCGTCGCGACCACTGCATCGAGCTTTCGTAGGCGTCGGCCGTTTGGACTCCGGCGGCCCGCGGAGGAACGTACGCCGCGGAAATGTGGAACGTGCGGCGCAGGATCTCCGGATGCCGCGTGAGGACGATTCCCGCGCCCATCGGAACCGAAAGCCATTTATGCGCGTCGAGCGTGATGGAATCCGCGCGCTCGATTCCGGCAAGCAAGGGTCGCATTTCAGGCACGAGCGCCGCCGCTCCGCCCCAGGCCGCGTCCGCGTGAAACCAGAGATTCTCGCGCTCCGCGATGGCGGCGATTTCCCGCAACGGGTCGATGGCCCCGGCATTCGTGGTCCCTGCCGTGCCGACCACCAGGAACGGCGCTGAGCCGCTTCGCCGGTCCTCGCGAACCGCAGACTCCAGCGCTTCCGGCTCCATCTGCAGGCTTGCATTCACCTGAATTTCCCGAACCGCACCGCTGCCCAACCCGCACAGCCTGGCCGCCTTGTGGAACGAATGATGGCTTTCCGCCGAAACGTAAAACACGGGTTGCGCGGACAGAGCGCGCAGACCGTCGCTACCCAATTTGGGGAACGCGTGCGTCAACGCGGCCAGCAGGGCTGTATGATTCGCTTCCGATCCGCCCGAAGCCATGACCCCGTCTGTTTGTTCGGGCACGTAGCCAAATCGCGCCCCAAATTCACGGATCAGCCGCCGCTCGACTTCGGCGCCGAACGGATTGTGTTTCCAAACGGCAAGCTGCGGATTGAATGCGGCCACCAGCGCATCTGCGGCAATTCCCACTGTCGTTGGGGTCGGGTTGAACAGCCCGAAATAGCGAGGGTGCGGTGTATGCACCTGCGTTGTCGAAAGAGCTTCCGCCGCTAACCGGACCACCTCGTCCGGCGCCATTGGCCGCTGGAAATCGAACCGCTCCACCAGCGCGCGCGCTGCCTCCGGCGTCGGGTCGGCAGACGCCGGCATTTCGCGGATATGCGTCGCATACTTCTCGATCGCTTCAGTGAGAGATCGCCAGAGCCTTTGCCGCTCCTCCGCGTCGAGGAGAAAATCAGGAACTCCTTTTTCTTTCCCGTGTTCAGGGGTCATTTCGTCTTTGCGCCGCAGGCACCGTCAAGAATTTCCGGCCGCCTTTTCGCGTTCCAGTAACGACCGCTTGCGCTCGATGCCCCAGCGATAGCCCGCAAGCTTCCCGTCTCCGCGCACGACCCGGTGGCACGGCACCACCACCGAGACGGGATTCGTGGCGCAAGCGCGCGCCACCGCGCGAACCGCGTTTGGACGCCCGATCGCCCGAGCCACTTCGGTGTAAGTTTTCGTCGTCCCGTACGGAATCCGGCGCAACTCTTCCCAGACTCTCCTCTGAAACGCCGTCGCTTGAATATCGGTCGGCAGATCGAGATGGGGTTCGCGTCCGCGCAAATGCCCGAGGATTTTCGAAACCCATGCGCTAAGGCCCGCGCTATCGTGCCGGATATCCGCGCGCGGATACTCCTTCTTGAGCGCGTTCTCCAGACGCGCATCGGATTCGCCCAGGTAAACCGCGCTCACCCCCTTTTCTGTTGCTCCGACCAGCAGTCGTCCCATCGGAGAATTCACGATCGTGTAGTGTATCGACATTCCCGAACCTCCCTGCCGGTACGTTGCCGGCGTCATTCCCAGATGCGTGGGTGCGCGTTCGTACAGGCGGCTGCTCGATCCGAATCCTGCGTCGTATAGCGCGGTGGTCACGTTGTCCCCCTTTTTCAGTCGAGATTTGAGATGGCGCATGCGCCTCTCGTCCGCGTACTGCCGGGGCGTGATGCCCATGACGCTCCGGAACGTGCGCTCGAGTTGGTGCGGGCTCATTCGCGCCTGGTGGGCGAGAGTCCCGAGCGTGGTTCGCGAATCATTGTCTGCAGCACCGTCGCCCGCGATTCGCTGCTCGATTTCCCGGCAGATGCGCGCAACGAGGCGGGTCCTCGGATCACGCGTGCCCGTCGCGCGAGGTTGGCAGCGGCGGCATTCGCGAAAGCCTTCACGCTCGGCCGCTTCCGGCAACGGGAAAAAGCTCACCTGCTCGCGATGCGGCCGGCGGGACGGGCAGGAAGGCCTGCAATAAATTCCGGTCGAACGTACCGCATAGACGAAAGCGCCGTCAGCCGCACGGTCTCGCGCGAGCACCGACTGCCACATTGTGTCAGCATTCTGCGACTGCGCCATTGAATCCGGCCGAATTGGATCCTGTTTTGTGAATTCCATCACGGAGGTTCCCACGGCGCCCTCCGCTATTGAAACTTACATTCTCAAAATTAGCCAATTCGTATGCGGGTGGCTATCCGTTTCTTGCAGCCAAACTGGTCCAAATTGGGCCTGGGATGGCAATACGGTGTTTGCCCGGGAGGGGGTACCCGATACGGCACTTTTCGCTTTGCCTTCGTTGACGCAAGTTGTCACTCGGCGGCATATTCGCACCCCCACGGCAGGGGGGCCTGCCATTTCAAAGTGATCTTAGGGGGGTGATCATGGGGGCGATTCCAGAACGGGGCGGGTGGGCGGCCACGCTTTCGCCGCTGCGTGGAATTGACGCTCATACCGAAGGCGTCACCGCTTTTTCCAATAAGCCCGGGCCCAGGCGCTTTGCGCGCGTTCCCACCCATGCCATCGGCGTGGCGCTGGAACAGCGCCGCTATCCCCGCGCGAAGCTTTCGCTGCCTCTTCGGTTGGTCCGCGTGGGCGAAATAGCCGAAGCATTTCCCGTAACCCTGGTCACCCGCAATATCAGCTCGAGCGGAATCTTTTTTCTGGCCCCTCGCGTCCTGGAAGTAGGCATGTCGGTTGAACTGGAGGTCGCGTTAGTCGACCGCCCGACGGGACAGGGGCGCGTTCAGATGGTCACCGCGGCGCACATCGTTCGGGCGGAGGTGTCTGACACGCCGGGCTGGCTTGGCTACGCCGCAACCTTCGACGATTTCGCCCTGCAACGCGACGACGTGATCCCTCTGCGGTACAGCGCCTGAACGCGTCACCGCAAATCGTGTTCTTTCTGCTGCTTCGCTGTTCTCGAAATTTCGTCTCTGACCCGCGCCAGCGCTGACTTCGCGTCGTTTCACCTCGGCGCGCCCGAGCCCGGCCCCGCGCTGCTGTTAGCCGCAGGTGGCGGCGGTTGCTCCAACTTGAAATCGGACGACGCAATCACCAGACGCAAGTGAACCTCGCTGCCGTCCGGCCGATTGATGAAATCGTCAGAATTCGTGTACGTCGGCAGCCAGTATTTTCCCTGGAAGTTCTGCCGGTAGGTTTCGAACATCGTGAACGGCAGCCTGATTCCCTCGCCCTGGACCTCCGTCACGAACTTCCCGTAGCTCTTGACGATGGTCAAGTCGTGCTCATCCACCCACACAGCCCCCTGAAAAAAACGGCGGGTGCGACTCAGCTCTTTCGGTTTCACCTGAAATACGTATGTATTGAGCTCGTCGAGTTTGTCCTGCCCCGCGTAGAGGAAGTTATAGTTGGAGATCTCTTTGCTGGTGAGGAAGAAAAGCGGAATCGTCGCGATTGTGCGAACGTCCTCCATGGTCAGCGTGGTGATCTTAAGGCTCGATAACGGTCGGCCGCTGATTCGCCAGGCCTGAGTCCCGTCCGGTTTCGTGTAGACCTCTCCCGTCACGATGAATTTCCCTTCCGGATTGGTGAACTCCTCCACCCGCGCGGTTTGCGTGAACGTGTAAGCCTTGTAGACCTGCGCCATCGCGTCTTCGTTCGCGGCGAAACGCTGGATAATTTCCTGTTCCGGAATCGGCGGCGGACCCGGGTGTGGCACCGACGGAAGCCGGCGCACCTCGAACTTCGGCGGAGACGGCAGCGGGCCCTGTTCGCTCTGCGCGCGCGCGCCGCACGGCCAGACGAGCAGGAGCAGGAATCCGCTGAGGAAGATGCCGATGTGAGCAAGTCGCGTTCCGAGTCGCATTCTTTGATTTCTCATTTACTTGGATGCGGAAAATTGTCCGGCCGTTGAGCGCGGTCCATCAAAGACAGGATCACGGCGCAATCAGAGCGCGGATACGCAGGGAATACGTGCCGGCCACCGCTCCGGCCTCCAGCGGCGGAAATTCGAGCCGAAAGAGCGCTGAGAAATGCTTAGGCTCGATCGTCATCCGCCCGCACGTTTCGTGGCAGTCCCAGTTGACTTCGACTCCCGTCCGGCCCGGCGTGCGAATCTCAACGGCTGAAATCCCGGCGGGAACCTTCAGGGAACCGCCTTCCGGAATGAAATTCTCGCAGGTTTCATCGCCTTCCGCCTCCGGAGTGCTGCTCCGGCCGATCGAAGCTTTCTTAACTCCCGCCCGCCAGCAGAAGCGCGTCGGCGATGCATTCTCCGCTCGCGCCGGAAACGAGTTCACCGCGACAAAGGATTGCGACGGATCCTCCGAGGTGTTCGCTCGTGCGGCAGGATTGAGAGCGATTCGATAATCGACGCGTACCGTGTCGTTGCCTTCCAGCCGGACCGTCTTCTCGACCGTGGCTCCCCCGGGAAACACGTCGGGGGCGTCATAGTGCATCCTCAGGAGTGGGTGCACTGCATCCCCATCCCATTTCGCAGTGTAGGATCGGTTTGACAACCCGTAGCGGCCGCGTTTGCGCGCCGCGCTGATACCCGGCGGATTTTGGGTGAAAGAGAAATTATCGCGGAGCAGTCCCACGCTTGTCGTCAAATCCTCGCCGGAACCCTTTGCGGTGAGCGCGATGGCCTCCCCTCCCGATTCCGGCGAAACGATCAGGCGCAACTGGTCGTTTTCGAGCACCCATTCGTCGGCGCCGTCGCGATCGAAGTCGAAGCGGTAATGCTCTTCGGTCCCCGGCGAATGAAGCAGGAAAACGACCGGAAGCACGCGCCGGTCGCCGCCCACACGCATCTCTATCGCTGTGTGAAACAGGTGATCGGCCGGAAGCGGAGCACCTCCATTCGGCAGATCGGCTTGGCGGAAATCGATCGTTTCGCTCGCAGTCTCGCCTGCTGGAACGGATATGTTTTTCGGACCGTGCAGCGGTCTCTCCAAAGACAATCCGATGTCGCCGCTGGCATCCTCGTTGCGATTTTCGGCAACCAGCAGGAGATTCTTCTTCTGGTCCGCATCGGGAACCACCAGCGTGGGAAAAGTTCGGAGGAAGGCATCGCCGCTCGTCGGAAGGAGAACGGAATTCGCAATGTAACAATAGAGATCCTCGGCGGACGCTCTGTGCGTACGAGGCGTTTCATCCTTGAAGCGCGGAGCGTGCGGCAGCTCCAGTTTGAGCGTCCTTCGAAAATTCGGCGCCGCTCCCTTCGGAATCGTGAGTTGAAGCTCGTGGCTGGAGGGTGTCCAAGTGGAGTTCGGGTGCGCGTCGGTCTGATCGAGCCACACGTGAGAAGGTTTTTCCGTGAGACGGAGATTCACCCCGGCTCGAGCCGGCACGTAGAACGAAAGATTCAATCGTTTCCCCTCCCGCTGTGCGCCCAGGAACTCCGCCCCGGCGCTGGGAATCGCGCTGGCGCACAGACCATCCTTCACATCCGGGCCACAAACCGAAACACCCAGCGGCAGCAGGAGCGACTCGTTCGGCGGGACGTCAACATGCAGGGACGGATACCGATAGTTGCTTCCACGCGCGGACGCGGTTGGCGGCAGGAAACGAAGCGTGCCTGTGGCTGCGGAGTCCACCGACAGATTCGTCACACTTAGGAAGCCTTCTCCAGCGGTCCGGCCTCCGAGCGTCCCGGTGCCTGCATCGGTCACGATCTCGGAAGCGATCAGGTCGCCGGCCTGTTGGATCGGCGGGGAAAATCTCAGGGACGGATTTACACGCGCGGCCCCGAAGAAGTCGTCCAGCGCGTTCCTCGCTACCGGAAGCGCTTCCTCGCTTCGGCTCGCGGCGAAGCTTTGATCGAGAGAAACCCAGGAATAGAAATCGCGCGATGATTCGATCACCTCGCCGCTCCCGAATCGCCATTTTGCACGGATCGCCGACTCCGGCGAAGGCGGGCCGGGAGGCGGCGCATCCTTCCAAAGCTCGCCGATCGTTTCGCCCGCCGGCTTTGCCGGGAAAACCACCAGCGTTCCTCCGCGCCGCACGTATTCGACGATCTCCCGCTGAGCTCGCGAGGAAAGCTGGAATTGGGGCCTTGCCGGATCGAAGACAGGCAAGAAAAGAACCGGATCGCGCAGGAGTTGTTCGGCGGGCTGAAATTCCGGGTCCAGTAACTCGCTCGAAAGCATGCAAAGTTCGCCCAGCCTTTCGATGCGCATCACGGACTCGGAAACGTTCAGAATGTCTTCCGGTTTCAGCAATTTCTGCGGGTAGGCGCCGAGTGGATAGACGATGCCGAAATCGGCCCGCTTGTGCGAGGCGGCCAGCAAAGGGCCCCATAACTTCAGAAATCGCGCGTTGCGACGGACGGCCTGAATTCTGGGCTGAGGGTCGCCATCTGGGCTTAGCGCCGCGTCCCAGCGATACGAGCGGTTCGCCCATGGGACCGAGTAGCCCGCCGGAGTGAAGGTGTCCTGCAATGGAAAATAATTGAAGCCGCGAACTCCGTTTGCAATCAGCAGCCGGGAGCTAAGCAAAGTGTTTGACGGAGGATCGGGAAGAGGGCGATCGTCGTCCGCAGTCGCGTACCATCCTGCCTGATACTCGATCATGACCGGCGGAAAAGCGGGCTGAGTTTTCAATTCTTCGGTGAAGAGTTCGATCTCGCTCGCGTCTCGAGGCGTCAGGATCGGCGGCTCCGCCACTTCCGTCCGGCGGGGATCCATATACCATTGCCCCATCGCTCCGATCGGCGGATTCTGCGTCGAGCCCGCCGCCGAAACGCGCATGTCCGTGGGATTGATGAAGACCGGCACATCCAACCCTCCGGCCTTCAGCATGTTGCCAAGATCTTCCACGTACTGCCAGAACGCGGGCCCCGCGTTATTTGTTCGCCCGATCGCAAAATCGTCCCCTACTTGGACGAAGAGTAGCGGGCCGCTCTTCTCCTCTTTCGCGTCGCTCGGATTGCGCGCGGCGCCGCCAGCCTCGCCAGATGCATTTTGTTTCACGTGAAACATTTTGTTTGCGCCGTAGGGAGCCAGTTCCTTGCCGACGGCGCCCATCCAGATGGCAGTCTGCTTCATATGAAGGGGGTTATCCAGCCAGCCCTGCGCTGCGGCCTCCGCATTGTGAGTATTCAGGTTGTCGAGCGGCGGATAGCGGCCTTCGATCCAGTCCGTCGGATTCATTTTGTATTCGGGGCGGTCGAGCAGCCAGCCGGGATATCCGCCGTGCCGCCATTCGTTAAGGATTTCGGGCCCTGGCCGCGCGATCAGCCGAAGCCCCTTTTCAGCGATGAGATTGAGCAGGCCCCGCAGGTCGCGGCGGGGGTTTGTGTGCCCGTCGAAGTCGAATTCGCCCTCGCGCGGCTCGTGCCAGTTCCAGGGGACGTAGATGTCGATCGTATTGATGCCGAGGCGCTTATACCGCTCGAGCATCTCGTCCCACGAATCGCGAGGAATGCGATCGTAGAAAAATGCCGCCGAATGAATAAAGAAGGGCCGCCCATCCACCTTCAATTCCGGATAACCCCCAACCTGCACGATTTCCATCCCAAGGCGTGGACCGGTGCCCGGGGCCATTCGGCTAGACTCGTGCTGATTCGGCGATCGTCCGGCGCCCGGAACAGTGGTTTGCGGGTCCTGACGGGCAAAAATAGCGCCCGAACAAGCCACTAAGATACCCACTAGAGTAAGCAACAAAAGCCGGGAAAAGCGTCCTTGCCGGCTGCGCCGGGGGACGCCTGAAGGCCTTCGACTCCGTTGAGCGGCTCGCATCATGGCCGGGCAATTCTGCCATGAGGGGCATGCGCCCACCAACGGCGATTCGAGAGCGTGCCGTGACGAGACAAATGTTCAGGGCACTTTCATCTGAGTTTCAACAGTGATCCATTCCCTTTCCGGTGTCGCGGCAATCGAGCCTCTGTTAGAATTCTGCGTTTTCTTGCGGGGCGGGGCCGGACGGATCGTGCAAGAGAAGATCGCAAGGCGCTACTTCGTCAGCGGAATGGTGCAAGGTGTAGGGTACCGATTTTTCGCGACGCGATTGGCCGAGCGGCTCGGCGTCGCGGGTTGGGTGAAGAATCTCGCGGATGGCCGCGTGGAAGTCTACGCCATCGCGACGCGCGAAACGCTGAAGGACTTTCGCTTGGAACTGGAACGAGCGCCACGGGGAGCGATGGTGGAAGACGTTCGCGAGGAGGATGCCCAGGTGGATCCTGAGTTCGCGAGGCGCTTTACGATCGAGCACGACCGCTGGTGAAGCTCACGAGAGGAAACGCATGGACAATCTGAAGGCGCTGATTCGTGAAATCCCCGATTATCCGAAACCCGGAATCCTGTTCTACGACCTGACGACGCTGTTGAAAGACAAGCAGGGATTTCGCGCTCTGATCGGCAAACTGTGCGAGCACTACAGCGGGAAAAAGATCGATCTGGTGGCAGGCATCGAAGCTCGCGGGTTCATTTTTGCACCGGCGCTAGCCTACGCCCTTGGCGCCGGATTTGTGCCCGTTCGCAAGCCGAAAAAACTTCCGTCGAAAACTGCATCGGTGAGCTACGCGCTCGAATATGGGACGGATTCGCTCGAGGTCCACGTGGACGCTGTGAGCCCCGGCCAAATCGTTTTGCTCTCGGACGATCTGCTGGCCACGGGTGGAACGGCTGCGGCCGCGGTCAAGTTGATCCAACAGCTCGGCGGAAAGGTGGCGGGGGCCGCTTTCGCGGTAGAGCTGACATTCCTCAAAGGCCGCTCGAAGCTGTCGGGTATCGACGTGTTTTCGCTGCTCCAATACGACAAATAGCGTTGCGCGCAACACCACGAGCAGCGTGGTGGACCGAATTCAGCACTCGTTCAGCCGGGGAAACCTGTTTCTTTCTTTGTTGAAGTACGGCGCTGGCGGACCGCCTCGAATAGCATGATTCCAGCGGCCACCGAAACATTCAGCGAACGCACGGGGCCGGTCGTCGGAAGCGAAACCAGAAAATCGCAGCTTTTGCGCGTGAGTTCGTGCAGGCCTTCGCCTTCGCGTCCCAGGACGATCCCCACGGAACCCTTCAGGTCCACGTCCGTGAAGTTCTTTTCCGCGCGTTCATCGAGGCCAACCATCCAATAGCCCGCTCCCTTGGCCTGTTCCAGGGCACGCACCAGATTCTTCACGCGCGCCACCGGCAAATGCGCCAGAGCGCCTGCTGAGGCCCGCTCGGCCGTGTCGGTCAATCCGGCCGCGCGGCGTTCGGGAATCACGAGGCCGCCGGCTCCGGCCGCGAGCGCGCTGCGCACGATCGCTCCGAGATTGTGCGGATCTTCGATGCCGTCAAGAAAAACGAGAAGCTCTCCCTGGGTTTTTCCAGCGAGAAGATCTTCCAGTTCGACCGTCGCTCGGGCCGACGCCAGAGCGGCCACGCCCTGATTCTCGCGGGTTCCTGACAACCGGTCGATCTGCTCGCGTTCTTCGAAACGCACCGGCACGGTGCGCGACTTCGCCAGGCGCACCAGCGACTCGACGCGTTCGCCGCGCCGCCCGCGCGCGAGGACAATACGCTCGAGCGGGCGCCCGGCGGCAAGCGCCTCTTCGACTGCATGAAATCCGGTGATCCAGTTCATTGGAGCGGTGGCACGGCGCGTCCGCTACTGGACGGTCGCGATCGCATGGCAGGCGATCGCTTCTCCGCGGCCTATTTCGCCGACGCCCTCGTTGGTTTTAGCTTTCAGGTTGATGCGGTCAACTCCCACGCCGAGCGCCTTCGCGATTGCGCCACGCATGGCGGGAAAGTGCGGACCAAGCCTGGGGCGTTCGCAGATCACCACTGCATCGACGTGAACGATGCCGAAGCCGCGAGCTTCGAGCAGTTTGCGGGCGTGCTCGAGGAAAAGGAGGCTGGACGCGTCCTTCCACTTCGGATCCGTGTCCGGGAAATGCGTGCCGATGTCGCCGAGGGCGGTGGCGCCGAGAAGCGCGTCGCAGAGTGCGTGGCAGAGCACGTCTCCGTCGGAATGGCCCACGGGGCCTTTGTTGAACGGGATCTCGATGCCGCCAATCATCAGCTTGCGGCCTTCCTGGAGGCGATGCAAATCGTAGCCGATGCCGGAGCGCGTCATCCGATAGGCCCGTTCGCCGGCCCGGCAGGTTGCGCCCGGCCGACTTTCCGCCACACCAGGGACGCAAGCGCCCACACCACGAACACGGCGAGCACCAGCATCAAGATCACGAAGAAACGAGAGACGAATAACCCTCCCGGCTTCAGCGCAAGTCTCCACAACGCCGATGCCAGGCCGATCAACGAGGCCCAGAACAGAATCCTGCGAGCGACTGTGGGCAAGCTACCCCGCGGAGATTGATTGGGCATGATGCTCATGACGCCACTCGCGCGCGCTCCTGATCGAGGTAGAAGCGCGCAAGTTCCATGTCCTCTGGACGCGTGATTTTCAGGTTGCGTTGCGACCCGAGCACGGCGTAAACGTCGTGGCCCAGCCTTTCTACCACCTGCGCTTCATCGGATCCCGTCACTCCATCTTCCTTCGCTTTGCGAAATGCGTCGCGCAGTAGCGCGAACTCAAAAGCCTGAGGCGTCTGTGCCAGGACGATACGCTCGCGCGGAATCGTCGCGGTAATCAGTGCGACGTCCTCCGGGAGGCTTGCGCGTTTCACTTCCTTTACGGTATCGATGGCGGGAATTCCCAGAATGGCCGCACCGCGACTGCGCGCTTCCGCGATCACGCGCTCCACCTGTTCCCGGGTGATGATCGGGCGCACCGCATCATGCACAAGCACGATTTCGGTCGCCGGATCCACCTGCGCGAGGGCGTTTTCCACCGACTGCTGCCGCGTGTCGCCGCCGTGAAGCACTCGCACCGGACGGCCGAGCCCGCATTTCGCTGCTTTATCCTGCAGCAGGAGGACATCGTCCGCGCGCGTCGCGATGAAGAAATCGGTGATTTGGGAGCAGGCCGCCAGCCTTTTCAACGTGAAAATTACGAGCGGCACGCCGTCGAGCTCCAGAAACTGCTTTGGGACGCCGGAGCCCATTCGCGTACCGAGACCGGCGGCCGGCAGGATTGCAGCGATTCGCGCCATAACAGGGGGAACAGTTTAGCGCAAGGGAGGGTTTCAGCGAAACGGAACGAAGGAAAAGCCGGCGCTCCCTTCGTCGAGAACCCGTCGGTCCTTTTCGTTCAGTTCTGGTCGGGAGGAGAGTCCGGCGGCCCGGAGAATTGAGACGCTCGCTTTACTCCGAGGCGAGCCGGCGGGAACGAGGATTCACTCCGTCGGGCGGCGAAACGTTGTGACCACGATCACCTGCGACGGAGTTTTCGCGCCAGCCCTCAGTCCCGGCACAAGCTGCCATTGCTGCAGGGCGGCCTTCGTCGGAGCAGCGAGCGAGGCCACATCGTGAATGACGGACACGGAAGTGATCCGGCCCTGACCGTCCACGAACCCATCGAGAATGATACTTCCCTCTGCGATGCTCGCGGGCGGGTAACCGGGCTCCACGGTAAGCACAGGCAAAGCGCCGCGATCGACGGCTCCAGCCAGAGGCTCCTCATACTTGTGATCCTTCTGCACCATCTGCGGCAGGAATGACTGCGGGAATTGAAAGACGATTCCGATTCGCGACTCGACTACGCGTCCGTCCATACGAGCCGGCAGAAAACTCCACGTACGCACTGCCCCAAGCGCCACGTCGAGAAAGGGCGAGCTTCCTGACGCCACTCTCACGTCACTGAGCTTTCCATCCGTACCTACCAGCGCATCGAGCAGGACTTCACCGCCGAACAGCGCTTGCGGCGGGTAGGGGGTCGCGACCAGCGAAAGCGGAACAGCGGCCGTGAATCCGCCCGTTTGCTCCGAAGTAGCGGCCATTTCTCCGGAGGGGTGCGAAGCCATATCCCACGGGACATGCAACTGCTCGAGCAGCCCGATCGCGTAATGGATGCGCAGAGCCGCGCCCGGCGACAGCGTCACGTGGCCGCCCTCCGGCCCGGAAGGCGCGACCGCGGGATGGAGCCAGCGCCCTACAACCACGCCAACCACCGCATGCGTGCCCGCCGATACCAGCGGCGCGCCGCTCTGCCCGGGAACGACTTCCTGGTCGAAAAGCAGGAGCTGCCTTTCCGCCTCGCCTCGCTCTCGATAAAACTGGTAATTGATCACCTCGCCCTGCAAAAAGTCTTCGAGCGGCGCGGCGGAACTGTGCGCATTTTTCTCGTCGGGCGGGATCAGCGAATCGGCGAGCACGTCATCGCCAGGGGCCGGCGGCTCTGTGGACAGTGGCAGGTAGGTGATCTTTTTGTCGCCCTGGAAGGGATTCGGCGTCGCGCGAAGCACCGCTACATCATGGTCCCAGTCGGCAGCCATGATTGGGGCTTCCAGCATTCGACGGGGACCTTCCGGTGGTCCAACAAGAATGTACGGCTCGCCCCCTTGGCGAAAATACGACAGCAGATGGGCGGCCGTAACCACATAGCCCTGGTCGTCAACGAAGAACCCATTCCCGAGGAACATGTAGCGATAACCTTCCTGGGGAGACTCATCGAGCGGATAGACGACCTGACAAAGAGCCGCTGAAAGCGAGACGCCCGCCGCGGCCCTGTGCTTGGCCGGTGCGGCATCCGGCACGAGAAGACAGACCGCCAAGATGATCGCTAGCCACATCGCTGTGGCCCATTTCTCGTTGAATTTCGCTCGCATAAAGGCCTCGTCGACGGACTTTAAGGGAGCGGAAGAACAGCGGCAAATAGCCTAAAGGGATTGCTTTGCTGGTAGTCGCGTTCTGGGCGTACTAAAACTATGACCTCAGTCTCTCCAATCCCTTCCTCATTTTCTTGGACGCGGCGAAGCGGCTTTCGAGACGCACAGAGGAGGGAAATTCAACCGATGTAGACCGCGCGCGATAGCCTTTCGGATGGCCATCGGGGCCGGGCGATACAGGAAAGAACCGCGGCACCGGCTTTCGGGGTTACTGTTGCCAGCCGCCACCGAGACCAGAATAGAGCTGGACAAGCGCAAGTCGTTCATTAAGCTCAGCTTGTGCAAAATTCAGCTGAGCTGCGAAGTAGTTTGTTGCGCTGGTCAGCACCTGGAGATAGCTTGCTCCCCCATGCCGGTACAGCGAGTTCGAGAGGCGATTGGCATCCTGCGCAGCCGACGTCAGCAACTCCTGCTGCTGGAGATACTCGCGGTCCTTCTGATAGGCGACGAGGGCATCGGAAACCTGCTGGAACGCGCCGATGATCGTTTGCTTGTAAGCGAGAAGCATCTGTTGTTCCTGGGCTTCAGCCAGGCGCATGCCGGCGTGCAGGCCTCCCGCCTCAAACACGGGCTGAGTGAGCGTTGCAGCCGTGTTCCAAAGACCGGCTGAACCGGTGAAGAGGTTTTTGAGTGCATAGCTCTCAAGTCCCGCCGTTCCGGTGAGAGTGATATTTGGAAAGTATGCCGCCTTGGCGACGCCGATCTCCGCGTTGGCCGCAATCAGAGTTTGTTCCGCCTCGCGGATGTCGGGGCGGCGCTCCAGAAGGAGAGAAGGAAGGCCTTCCGGAACAGCGGGCAGAATCGGCTGGTCCTCGAGGGCACGGCCACGGGGAATTGCGCCGGGATTTGCGCCAAGCAAAACGCTAAGGGCATTTTCCTGCTGCGCGATCTGGCGCTGAATATCAGGAATGGTCTCCGCCGCGGTGTAGAGGAGCTGCTCCGCCTGACGAACGTCGAGCTTAGAGGCCGAGCCGTTCTTTGCGAGCACGTTAATCAGGCGCAGGGATTCGCGGCGCGAGTCCAGGGTCTCCTGGGAGATTCGGAGCGCCAGATCGAGTTCCCGAAGCTGGAGATACCCGGTCGCGACACTCGACACGACGGTCGTGAGCACGGCGCGGCGCCCCCATTCCGAAGCGAGGACGTTCGAGCGCGCGGCCTCGGTCTCCCGCCGATATTTTCCCCAGAAATCAAGATTCCAGATGACGGAGAAATCCACTTCGCCCGCATTGGCCTGGTATCCCTGGAAGCCGCTGGAGATCTTCGGATTTCGCTCGCTGTAAACGTCGGCGCCGGCGCCCGCCATCGGAAACTGGTTGGCGCGTGTGATCCCGAGTTGAGCTTGCGCCTGAAGCACGCGGGCCGCGGCGATTTGCGCGTCATAATTTTGCAGCAAAGCGGTGCGGATCAATTGCTGTAATACGGGGTCTTGAAAGACCTGCCACCATTTTTCATTCCCCAGCGATTCGACCGAGGCGATGGAAGTCTGATCAGGGCTCGCGCCGCGATATCCCTTGGGCGTAGCGATGGGGGGCCTGTGGTAGTTCGGGCCAACCGTGCAGCCCGCCATCAGAAGTCCACACGCGAAGAGTACAAGCCTTTTCATTCGGTGCTCTCGGCCAGGTGGCTCCGCTGCCTGTTGGAAATCCTCTCCACGACGTAGAAAATCGCGGGAATGAAGAAAATCGCGATCGCGCTCGCGGCCAACATTCCACCGATGACCGTGGTGCCCATGATTTGCCGCGCTACGGAACCCGCTCCCGATGCGAACCAGAGAGGCGAAACGCCCAGGATGAAGGCGAGCGAGGTCATCAAAATGGGCCGGAGCCGAAGTCGCGCGCCGCGCAACGCCGCCTCGGCGAGCGATTCCCCCTTCTCGTACTCGTTTTTCGCGAACTCGACGATCAGGATCGCATTTTTGGCCGCAAGCCCGATCAGCATCACGAGTCCGATCTGCGAATAGACGTCATTTTCGATTTGAACCATATACGCCGGGTAGAAGGCTTGCGTGTACCAGCGCCGCAGGAGCAGCACTCCGAACGCTCCAAACACCGCAACAGGCGTGCTCAGCAACACGCTGAAAGGGAGCGACCAGCTTTCATAGAGAGCCGCGAGAATCAGGAAAACGAAGAGGATGGAAACTCCGAAGATCGTCGCGGCGGACACACCCTGCTCCGCCTGACGTTGCTGGAACGACATGCCCATGTAGTCGAACCCCATATCGTGAGGCATGGTCTCTGCGAACACCTGTTCGAGCGCGGCCATGGCTTGATCGGAGCTGTATCCCGGGGCGGCACTGCCGTTGATTTGAGCCGAGGGGTATTCGTCGTAGTGCATGACGAATTCCGGGCCGAAACGCGGGACGAATTTCGTCAAGGCCGAGAGCGGGACCATTCCGGCGCGATTGTTTCGCACGTAGAACTGTCCGGCATCGCGTGCATCGGCCCGATAGTTCCCTTCAGCTTCCAGATAAACCTGCCACTGGCGACCAAAGCGGTTGAAATAGTTGACGAAAAGGCCGCCCATAAACGTTTGCAGCGTCTGGTAAATATCGGCAATGGGCACACCCTGTTTCAGCGCTTTGTCGCGGTCAACATCGACAAACTCCTGCGGAACGCTCGGCAGCAAAGATGACGTGACGCCCGTGATTTCCGGACGCTTGCCGGCAGCGGCGACAAATCTGTCCACGTTCTGGGCCAGGTAGGAGATTCCGTTTCCGCCGCGGTCCTCCAGGACGAAGGTGAAACCACCGGAGGTGCCAACGCCAGGAATCGCAGGCGGTGAAAAGCTGAACGCAGTTCCCTGCGGCAGGTTCGTGAGCTCCTGGTTTAAGCTGGCCTTGATGGCTTGGAATTGCTCATCGCGTTGCGTTCGGTCGGACCACGGCTTCAAGGTGACGAAGAAAAAGGCGTTGTAGCTGGTCTGCACGTAGCTGAGGAGGCTGAAGCCGATGACGCTCGTTGTATATTGCACGCCGGGTGTCTTGGCCAGAACGGCCTCGACGGCCCTGGCAGCCTGATCGGTTCGCTGCAGCGAAGCGGCGTTGGGAAGTTGAAGGTTGACGAATGCATAGCCCTGATCCTCGTCGGGCAGGAAGCCGGAAGGCAGCTTCTTACCAAAAAAAACGGCTACCACCGCGAACAGCAGCAGCGCCGCAACGGCCAGCACGCTTTTGCCGATCAGCGCCGCGCTCGCGCGGATGTAACCATTCGCCGTGCGCTCGAAAAGTCGGTTGAACCATGCGAAAAATCTCCGGAGCAATCCGTTGCCGGGTTCTGTGGGCCGAAGCAGCAGAGCAGCGAGCGCAGGACTCAGGCTGAGCGCGTTGAATGCGGAAATGATCACGGAAATGGCGATGGTCACCGCGAACTGCTGATACAGGCGTCCCGTAATGCCCGGAATGAAAGCCGTCGGCACGAACACGGCGGAAAGGACCAGGGCGATACCGATCACCGGGCCCGAAATCTCCTCCATGGCCCTCAGGGCGGCTTCTTTGGGGTGCAAACCTTCTTCGATGTGCCGCTCGACGGCCTCGACGACGACGATGGCGTCGTCAACGACGAGGCCGATCGCGAGCACCAGCCCGAACATGGAGAGCGTGTTGATGGAGAAGCCAAACAGCGGAAAGAAGGCAAACGTGCCTACCAACGACACCGGCACGGCGAGCAACGGAATCAGCGTGGCGCGCCAGCCCTGCAGGAAGAGGTAGACCACGATGATTACGAGCAGCAGTGCGATCACCAGCGTGATCAGGATTTCCCGCATTCCTTCGGTGACGGCGCGGGTCTGGTCCAGCGAGACTACGTAGCTCATGTCCGGCGGAAACCGGCCCTTCCATTGGCCCATCAGCGCGCGCACGGCTTGCGCATCGTCCACTGCATTCGAGCCGGGCAGTTGATAGACGGCGAGAATCGCGCTCGGCTTTCCGTTCAAACGGCCCATCAGCGTATAGCTTTGAACGCCAAGTTCGACTCGGGCCACGTCCTTGACGCGAACGACGCCGCCGTCGGGATTCTCGCGGACAATGATGTTGCCAAATTCCTCGGGCGTGACCAGGCGTCCTTGCGCCCGCACCGAATACGTGAATTCCTGGCCTGCGGGCGCCGGTTCGCCACCGATCTGTCCCGCGGGATTGACGGTATTCTGCGACTCGACAGCATTGGCGACGTCAGATACCGTGAGGCCAAGCTTTGCCAGCAGATCGGGCTTCAACCAGACACGCATAGCGTACTGGCCCGCGCCGAAGACCTGCACGTTGGCGATTCCGGGCACGCGTGTGATGGGATCGTGCAGGTTGATGTACGCGTAGTTCGCGAGGAACTGCGCATCGTACGTCCCCTTTGGCGAATAGAGCGCGACGAGCATCAGCGGGGCAGACGTGGACTTCTGAACGGACACTCCATATTGCGCGACCGTCGAGGGAAGCTGTGGCGCGGCCTGTGTCTCGCGCATCTGCGTCAGAATCAGGTCTGTGTTCGGGTCCGTGGTGACGCCGAAATCCACGATCATCGTCATCTGCCCGTTTGCAGTCGCGTTTACCGAGTACATGTAGTTCATGTTGTCCACGCCGCTCATCTGCTCTTCGATGGGCGTGGCAACCGAGTCGGCGAGCGTCTGGGCATCCGCCCCGACAAACGTCGCTTGAATTTTTGCTTCCGGCGGAACGATGTCGGGAAACTGTGCGACGGGCAGGCGCAAAATCGAGATCGCGCCGATGATCAGCGTCAGGATTGCGATCACCATCGCGACAATGGGACGACGGATGAAAAACTTAGACATGGCTCACCGTTTCGCCAGGGGGGCGTTGAAGGGAATGGGTGTCACCACGCTGCCGTCTTTCACCTTTAGAGCGCCTTCGGCCACGACTCGCTCGCCGGCGGCGAGTCCCTTCCTGATGATCCACATGCTGCCGGCGCGCTGGCCCACATCCACGCTGCGGATCGCGATCTTATTGCCCGATTCCACCACGGCAATCTGGTAGGAGCCTTGCAATTCCGTTACAGCGCGCTGGGGAACCAGCAACGCGTTCTTGCGAATCGCCGTTACCGCCCGCACTTTGCCGTATTGCCCCGGCCGCAGGATGTTGCCGGGATTTGGAAACGCCGCCGCGATGCGAATCGTCCCCGTCTGAGGATTCACCTGCCGGCCGGCGAAAAGGAATCTGCCGGAATGAGGATAGGTGTTCCCGTCGGAGAGAATCAGTTGCAGCGGAGCCGGCGATGTGGCCGAGAGCAAGTTCACGGTGCCGACGCCTGCGCTGCCGGCGATTCGGAGATAGTCTTCCCCGCTGATCGGGAAATAAACTTTGATGGGGTTCACTTGAGAAACGGAAGTCAGCACGATGGTGGGACCGACGAGGTTCCCGACTTGCACTTGTGCAATTCCCGCAATCCCGCCGATCAACGAGCGAACCCTCGTGAATCCCAGATTCAGCGACGCCTGCTCGACAGCCGCCTTGGCCGCCTGAACCGAGGCGTTCCCCGCGAGCTGCGCCTGTTTGTCCGTATCGAGCTGGCTCTGCGGAATCGCGCTGGCCCGCGCCTCGGGAATGTCGCGGTTTACGTTGATCGTCGCATTGCCAAGCTGTGCCTCCGCCTGGGCGAGTTGCGCTTTCGCCTGGTCGAGCATTGCCTGGAAAGGACGGGGATCGATTTCGAAGAGCACATCGCCTTTATGCACGAACGATCCCTCGCGATAGTCCTGCTTGATGAGATATCCCGTCACCTGCGGCTGGATTTGCGCGTTCACGTAGCCGTCGAGCGTGGCGACCCACTCGCCATGGATCTGCACATCTTTTTCGACAACCGGTGTGACTTCCACCTGCGGCGGCCGCCGTGCCGGCGCGGACGCCGCCGGCCGGCCGCATCCGCCGCAGCAAATGAACGCAACCATCAAGAAGAAGCCGCCCGTTTGCGGGCGCAGTCTCGTTCGGTTCCATCCGCTCTGTCCCATGTGCTGACCTTTCGACCGCGACCGAAGCATTTGCGGCCGGACTACTTGAGCTTGGCCGTCAGATATCCGCTCAAAACGGCTTCGAACTCCTCGATGATTCCGATCTTTTCATTCGCGTCTGCGTGCGCGTATAACGTCAACAACCCTCTGCTCACCTGCTGCACGACGGAAGCAATTCGCAATGCCGTGGTCTTCGCCATGCGAGGCTTGTGCGCCATCAGGACGGTGGCGATTCGGGCCCGAATCAGGCGTCGCCGCGTGGTCGTGCTGGGCGTCGAAGGGGCGTCCAGCAGAGCCAGCAAGACGGGATGATTCTTGACAATCTCGATTTGCAGATTGACCAACTCGAGAGCGAGATTTTCGGCGCTCAGGCGGGCGGCCCGGCGGCTGAGAGCGACCCACGACTGTTCGATTTCCCTGAGGTGTTGAGCCCGAATCGCCTCGGCGATCGACGGCTTATTCGGGAAGAACTGATAAAGCGATCCTATGCAGGAATGCGCGCGTTCGGCGATGGCGCTGGTGGTTGCGCGGTCGTAGCCGACTTCCGTGATGATGGACGCCGCCACTCGCAAGAAACCGGCCACGCGGCGCTTTCCCCGCTTCTGTCGCGGGACCCGCCGTTGCGCCGTAGATGAATATGAGGACAAGCTCACATCCTACCAGATATGAGTATTCGCTCATATATGATCTGAAAGACAGGCGGGCCTGCAGTGACACACCCATCCGATGAATCGGACGGCGAGTGAGATACCGGAACGTTACGAGCGGTTAGAATCCGGATAGAGCGGACGGGGACTTCGGTCGTTCGCGGCGTTTTCGCCGACACGAGGTCCGTTTGCCTCTCCGCCATTTGCTGCGGTGGGGCGGAGTTGCTCGCCGCGTTCGTCGTAGCGGCCGAAGATCATCTTGCCTGCGGTCGTCTGATGGACGGAAGTGACGACGATGTCGACGGTTTTGTTGATCATTTTGCGCGCACCGTCGACGACCACCATGGTTCCGTCGTCCAGATAAGCGACTCCCTGATTGTACTCTTTCCCTTCGCGCAGGATAAAGACGCGCATGGTTTCGCCCGGCAGAACCACCGGCTTGAGCGCGTTGGCAAGCTGGTTGACGTTCATCACTTCGATTCCCTGCAGCGTCGCCACCTTGTTCAGGTTGAAGTCGTTTGTCACGATCTTCGCCTCGTACCGTTTCGCCAGTTCGATGAGCTTCATATCGACCTCGGCGATCTGAGGGAAATCATCCTCGGCGATCTGCACGTCGAGGTGCGTCATTTTCTGGATTCTTTGCAGGACTTCCAGGCCCCGACGTCCGCGCTGCCTCTTCAACGGATCGCCGGAATCGGCGACGAGTTGCAGTTCACGCAGGACGAACTGCGGAATAATCACATTCCCGTCCAGAAATTGCGCGTCGGCGATGTCGGCCACACGGCCGTCGATGATCACACTGGTGTCGAGCAGTCTAGACGCGGGCCGCGTGTTCCGTTCGCTGCCAAAAAGTCCCCCAAGGGCCTGCAGATTAAGCATTTCACCCTTGTTCGCGCCCAATACCAATCCCATGTAGGTCATGACCAGGAAAACCGCGAGGCTGATGAACGAGCGGGTGCTCTCGGGCATCGTGGTGTGCGTGAGAATCAGTGAAGTCAAATACGCGCCCAGAATGCCGACGATCGAGCCCGTGACTGCGCCAATCAGCCGCCTGAGACTAGCGCGGCGCAGCCTCAATTCGAGAAAAATCACCGCGACGGCGAAAGACAAACCCACCAGCGCGGCTGTCGCCGGCGGCAGGCTGAACGGCCTGAAGTGGAAGCCCGCCCCGGCGCACACCGCCGCAAAAATCCCGCGTATGGCGAGCATGTCCCAGAAAGTTCCCGCCTGGCGGCGCGCGGCGCGAGGGACAGCAGAAGGACGCGGGGGAGCGCTTTCTACGGATGAGCTGGTTGCAACAGTGCTGGGTACATTCGAAGGCCTTGGCATGGAGGCACCCTATGAATCCCATAAAGTCTTATGAGCGTATGAGCTCGACGCAGAACCTGATGAAACCTATGAATTTTTTCGTGCCCGGCAGCCTTCAATGAAAAAATACACGGCCTCTCCCGCATGACATGACTATTATAAGGCTCGGCTATGAAGCCGCAAGTATAGCATCGAGTTCCCAAAAGGGTACAAATCGAAAATAGGCCGGGACTCCAGGGAAGGCCGGTCAGAGATAGTAGCGCGGGACGCGCCTGTCGAGGGCGCAAAGCAATTCAGATGTGACGGTGTTGATTTCGCGGGCCACGTCGGAAACCACGATTTGGGCGTTTCCGTCCTTGCCGTAGATGGTCACCACGTCGCCGATCGCGGCTTCGGGAACGCCAGTCACGTCGAGCATTGTCAAATCCATGGAAATCGTACCGACCAGCGGAACGCGCTTGCCGCGAACGATTGCGCAACCGTGATTGGTGCGCTGGCGCACGATGCCGTCGGCATAGCCGGCATTGATCACGGCAATCCGCGAAGGCCCTTCCGTGACGAATCGCGCGGCGTAGCCCACTCCCTGGCCTGCCGAAACATCGCGCAGGGAAATGATTCGCGCCCGCATCGAGAGGCACGGTTCGAGAGGGAATGTCCGGCGAATATCCTGTAGCAGTTGCGAAGGCGCGAACGACTGGTAATACCCGTAGAGAATCGCGCCGGGCCGCACCATGTCGAACCACGTGCTGGGCCGCGCGCAGATCGCGCCGCTGTTGGCCATATGCACGATTCCCGGCGAAATTCCAAGCGTGCGCAGCCGGTCGAGGCTTTGGCGGAATACGCGCTCCTGGTCGTCGCTTTGCGGAGACTCGAGATCTTCGGAAGAAGCGAGGTGCGTGAACGTGCCCTCGAGTTCGATGTGTTTGCACTTGGCCAGTTCCGCTGCGAACGCGTCGATTTCCGAAGGCGCGATACCGAGCCGGTTCATCCCCGTGTTGATCTTCAGATGAAACCGGAACCGTCGCGTGTCGGGATCAATCGCTCCCGAGCGCGAATGCGACACTGACTTAGTCCGCACGGACTTGGCGGCGCGTTCGAGATGCGCCACGTCTTCGACGCGCGTGACCGCGGGCGTGAGTCCGTACTCGATAAAGCGTCTCTCCTCGCCGGGCCAGAAGCCGGTGAGGATCAGAATCCGCTTGCGTAAGCCCGCCTCCCGCAATTCGACGCCCTCGTTCGCCCAGGTGACCCCGAACCACTCGACCGCGGCCTTCTCGAGAGCTTTGGAAATCGGCACGGCACCCAGCCCGTAGGCGTTCGACTTCACCACCGCCAGAACCTTCCGCTTCGGACCAATCTGCTTTCGGATCACCCGCAGGTTGTGAAGAATGGCTTTCAGCGAAATCTCCGCCCACACGGGGCGGCCATCGACGTGGACTGTCCTGTTCATCGACCGCATCCGTATACGATGCCAGAGCGGGCGCTTGTCGCGTGCAACAACTTCGCGTCCTCCCGCAGCGTGCGTCGCGTTTGGGTAAACATGCTGTTTTGGATGAGGCAATTCGCGTGCCGCTGCGGGGGCGATCTGGCGAGTGGAAGCTTTGCTCGGATAGCCTATGGAATCAGTGCCTTACGCGGCGAGTGCGGAACATTGAACGGAGGCGAGGTTCGCGCGAGCGGGTCACCCCAGCCACAAGCGCGGTTCGCTTGACGCGGTGCGCGCTTGGTGCGGTCGGCCGACCGGCGGTTCTACTCGTCCCCGACTGAGGACCACGCGTCCGGGGCAGCTTCCTCGAAACGCGTGTGGCGGGCCAGGAAGACGAAATTGAGGTTCCCGGTCGGGCCGTTGCGCTGCTTGGCGATGATCACTTCGGCTTTGGCGCGGTCTTCCTCGGGAAGGTCGGTCTTGTAGAAATTGGGGCGGTGAATGAAGAGAACGACGTCGGCATCCTGTTCGATGGCGCCTGATTCGCGTAAGTCGGCGAGCTGCGGCTTGCGCTCGTCGCGTTCCGGCGCGCGAGTCAGCTGGCTCAGCACCAGAACGGGAATTTTCAGCTCTTTGGCGAGTCCCTTCAGCGAACGGGAAATGCTCGCCACCTGTTCCTGGCGATTCGTGCCGCGGCCCGTGTTGCTGGGAACGACGAGCTGGAGGTAGTCCACGATCATCAGCGACAGGCCTTTATCGCGCTTGAGCCTCCTTGCTTTCGCCCCCATCTCGAGCACAGTGGAGGAGGCCGAGTCGTCGATCCAGAGCGGTGCTTCGCCGAGATTCGCGAGGCCGGTGGTAATTTTCGCCCAATCGTCTCGGTTCATGTGACCCGTGCGGAACTTGTGGGCGTCGACGCGCGCCTCCGACGCCAGCATGCGAAGCAGCAGCGATTCCTTCGACATTTCCAGGCTGAAGACCGCCACCGGCTCGCGATGGCGCAGCGCCACGTTTTCGGCGATGTTCAAGGCGAGAGCCGTCTTTCCCATCGAGGGCCGCGCGGCCAGAATCACCAGCTCGGAAGGCTGCAGCCCGGCGGTTTGATTGTCGAGGTCCGTGTAGCCGCTGGCGAGGCCCGTGATCCGGCGGCCTTCGCTGAAGATACGTTCGAGCCGTTCGAAATTTTCGCGGACGAGTTCCTTGACGCCGATCAGGCCGGCACGGATACGATCTTCGGCGAGCTGGAAAATCGCGGACTCGGCGCGGTCGAGAATCGTATCGGCATCGTCGCCCGCGGCGAGCGCCTGCTCCTGAATGGCCGAAGCGGAAAAGATCAGGCCGCGCAGCACGGCCTTTTCCTTCACGATACGCGCGTAGTGTTCGACGTTGGTCACGCGCGGCAGACCGTCGGCGAGCTGCGAGAGGTAGGCGATCCCGCCCGCGGATTCGAGCTGATTCTGCCGCTCGAGGTCCTCCATCAGCGTGATCGTGTCGATGGCCTGCTGCTTCTCGGCGAGTTGGACCATGCGCTCAAAAATCAGCCGGTGCTGGGACAGGAAGAAATCCTCGGCGCGCAACCTCTCGAGGGCGGCGTTCAGGGCGTGATTGTCCAGAAGGACCGCGCCGAGGATGCTGCGTTCTGCTTCCAGATTGTGCGGCAGGGGACGTTCGAGTGAGGTATCGGTGGCCATCTATTTCGCTTTATTTTCGCCTAAGCCAAACGTGGGCGCAATAGTCTTCTTGCGCCCGTTTTTCTCCGGGCCGGCAACTGGTCCGTTTCTCTTTGGAGTCGCTCGCCGGGCTTGACGCGCGTGCGCTTACCCTCTCGGGGAAACGCGCGCGCAGTAAATTTTCGCGGCGGGTGTTGCTGACGCGGAGCATTCTGCCAGTTCACGCGAGCAGGTCAATCCGTCGTGGCCTGTGGAAGATTCGGAAAAAGTGGAAAAGCGCGATTCGCCGCGCCAGCACTGCGGGACAAGAGGCCGCGTTGCTTGGAAAACTCGCGCGAAGGCGTCGAAGCATTGCAAAAAAAAAAGAGCGCAGAGAACCTGCGCTCTCGATCCGGCTCGGGAAGCGGAAGTCCGTTTACTCTTCTTTTTTTACGATGACTTTGACGTTGGCCCGGAGGTCGCGAAAGAGCTTCACCGGAATTTCATACTCGCCAACGACCTTGATCGGCTCCGGCAGCACGATCTTGCGCCTGTCGATCGTATAGCCCTGGCCCGCGAGCGCATCACAAATGTCGCCCGACGTCACGGAGCCGAATAACTGATCGCTCTCTCCAGCTTTGCGCGACATTGTGAGCGTCACGCTGGCGAGGAGCTCCGCGAGCGTTTGCGCGGAGTCTTTCTCCGTCGCTTCCTTCTTCGCGAATGCAGCGCGCATCTTCTCGAGCCGCTTCATGTTTCCGGGAGTCGCTTCCAGCGCCAGCTTGCGCGGAAGCAGGAAGTTCCGGGCATAGCCCTCGGCCACGGCTACCACCTGGCCGCGGTTTCCAAGCTTTTCGACGTCTTCTTGCAAAATGATCTGCATGGTCTCAGTCCTCGAATTCCTTGTGCGATCCGAATCGGCCGCTCGGACTGCCGCGGCGTCTGCTAAATCTCCGCCCCGAACGGCAGCAGCGCGATGTTCTGCGCCCGCTTGATGGCCACGGAAAGCCATCGCTGGTGACGAGCGCACGTGCCGGTCATGCGCCGTGGAAGAATCTTGCCGCGCTCCTGAATGAACTGCCCGAGCACGTCGGCCTTCTTGTAGTCGATCAAGTCCACCTTATCGACGCAAAAGCGGCAGACCTTCTTCCGGCGAACGTAGCTGCGCTTGCCCCTCTTTCCGCCGGGGCCGCTGCGGCCGCCGGGCCCTCCGCCGGGACGAGGCCCGCCTGCGCCCGGGCCAGAGGATTGCTGTGGTCTTTGAGTCTCTTCTGCCATTGGTTTGTCTCCTTAATTCTTCGCGCCCTATAGGCTAGGACGATGCGACGGCCTGTTCGCTTCCGCCGGGCGCCGTGCCTGTCGCTCCTGCTTTCCGTGGACGTCGCGCCGCACGCCGTTCGCGATGAGCCTTGAGCTTGGCCTGCCGCTTCAACTCCTCGTCGAGCCGCACGGTCAGGTATTTGATCACCGGATCGGCCACCTTCAAGCGGCGCTCGAGTTCCTTCACGAGTTCGCCGTGCGTGGTGCGCAGGCTCATGTAGACGTAATAACCCTCGCGCAGCTTGTGCACGCGGTACGCCATGCGCTTGCGGCCCCACTTCTCGGTTTTCTCGATCTTGGTTTGCTTCTCGCCGGCCGCGTGTTCGAGCGTCGAGATGATCTTGTCGACGTCGGCCTCCGGCGTGTCCGGCCGGCAAATGAAAATCAGATCGTACAATCGCTCTTCCATATTCCCTCGATTCCTTATGTCACCGACTCCCGCAAATGTTATTCCGAGCTCTCCTCCGAAGGCATCACGCGGCGGTTGTACCGCGACATCGCCTTGCCCACGCCTTCGGTCAAAATCAGTTCCACCGCGTCGGCCGCGTCCGTCGCCATCTGACTGGCCACTTCCAGTTCCGCTCTTCCCATCGGCCGCAGCACGTAGTCGCGCAGCTCGCCCCAAACTTTGTCCGGACCGACACCCATGCGGATCCGAATGAACTCCGGCCCCGCCGCCTGCACGACCGACCTCATGCCGTTGTGCGTGCCCGCGCTGCCGCGCTCGCGAACGCGGAGCATGCCCCACGGCAGATCGACGTCGTCCACCAGCACGATCATCTGCGCCGGATCGCATCCGTACTTCTCGAGCAGCATCCCGACGGCGACCCCGCTCAGATTCATCATCGTCTGCGGCTTGGCCACAATCACGGGCCGCCCGGCGAGTTCGCCTCGGCCCACCAGCGACTTCGCCTCCGGCCGCGTGACTCGCAGCGCTCCGCGCGCGGCCAGCGCATCGATCGCCAGAAAACCAACGTTATGCGGCGTCCGCTCGTACTCCTTGCCCGGGTTCCCGAGGCCGACGATTAGTCGCATCAGCGGCGCGCCGTCACGCTCGATCTTCCGCCCCAGAAGTCGCGAAAGAAGTCTCGTTCGTTACTTCTCCTTGCCCTTCTTCTCAGGCTTTTCGGCCTTTGGAGCGGCTTCCGCAGCGGCTTCACCCTCGCCCTCTTCTTCCTTCTTGCCCTTCTTGATGACCTCAGGCTCGGCCGGCGCTGTTTCCGTGGCCACAGCCGCTTCACCCGGCGCGGGTTCCTCTTCCTTCTTTAACATGACGACGTGCGCGATCACGCGCTGCGGATCGGTCACCAGCTTCATCTTGGCCGGATCGAGCGGAAGGTCGGCGGCTCGAAGCTGCTTGCCGATGAGCATCTCGGTTACGTCCACTCGGATTTCCTCCGGGATGTCGGTGGGCAGGCACTCGATCTCCACCTCGCGCGTCACCGTCTCGAAGACGCCGCCCTGCAGCTTGACGCCTTGCGGATCGCCGAATGTATGCACCGGGACTTTCACGCGCATGCGCACGTCCATGGCGATGCGCAGCAGATCGGCGTGCAACAGCGTTCCGCTCACCGGATCCACTTGCCAGTCCTTCAGAATGGCGCGCTCTTCGCTGCCGTCGGCGACCTTCACCGTGAAGATCGTGTTGTGGCCGGACTCGGAACGAAGGATCCGGCTCAATTGCTTGGCGTTCACGGAAAGCACGATGGGTTCTTTCTTCGCTCCGTACAGAACGGCGGGGACTTCTCCCGCCCGCCGCGCGCGTCGCGCGGGATTCTTGCCGCGCTCCTCGCGAATCTTTCCTTCCACTGTGAATGTTTGCATTTCTTTTCCCCTGGCTCTTCTCGAATTCTAGATGAACAGCTCGCTGATCGATGTTTCCTCGTGAATCGACTGAATGCCTCGCGCGAGCAGCGGGGCCACGCTGAGCACCTTGATCTTCTCGAGTTTCTGCGCGACGGCGTTCAGCGGCACGGAATCGGTTACCACAACTTCTTCGATCGCCGATTTCGCAAGCCGTTCCACCGCGGGTCCCGACAGCACGGGATGCGTGCATGCGGCGAAGACGCGCGTCGCGCCGTGTTCGATCAGCGCCTCCGCGGTTTTTACCAGCGTGCCCGCCGTATCGATAATGTCGTCGATGATCAGCGCCGGGCGTCCGCTCACCTCGCCAATCAGGTGCATCACTTCGCTCACGTTCACGTCAATTCGCCGCTTGTCCACGATCGCCAGCGGCGCATCCATTTTCTTGCCAAAGTAGCGCGCGCGTTCCACGCCGCCCGCGTCCGGCGAGACCACCGTCATTTGCCCGAGGCCCTTCTTCTGAAAATATTCCACCAGCACCGGCGCGGCGAACAGGTGGTCGACCGGAACGTTGAAGTAGCCCTGAATCTGCGGCGCGTGCAAATCAAGCGTCAGCGCTCGGTTCGCTCCCGCCGTCTCGAGCAGGTCCGCGACGAGCTTCGCCGATATCGGGACACGCGGCCTGTCTTTGCGATCCTGCCGCGCGTACGGATAATACGGAATCACCGGCGTGATGCGTCGCGCCGAGGCCCGCTTGAACGCGTCCGTCATCAGCAGCAGTTGCATCAAGTGAAAATCCACCGGATTGCTGCACGGCTGTACGACGAAAACGTCCGCGCCGCGCACGTTCTCCAGAATCTGGTAGCGCGACTCGCCATCGGAAAATTTCCCGTGCTCGGCGCGTCCGGGCGGCACTCCAATGTACTTGCAGATGGCGTCGGCAAGAACGGGATTCGCCGTCCCGCAGAAAATCTTCACTTTGTCGAGTGCCAAAGTTTTTCCTCAGGCGCCTGCGCGCCACCGGAGCGCCCGGCCATATTTTTCCCTGGATAGGGTTTCAGCGACGAAAACCGAATCTTCCGGAAAACTTCGAGCGGCTCGGCGCGCCTGCGCTGGGTTTCGGAACACTCCGAACACCGCCGAACCGCTGCCCGCCAGCGAGGCTTCCGTTGCTCCGTGCTCGAGCAATCCGTCTCGAATTTCTTCGAGTCTCGGATATCGGCCGAAGACAGGACCCTCGAAATCATTCGAGAGCTTTCCCGGCCGGCTCCAACAGAGAGCGCAGAAACTCCACATGTTAGGGGGTTCGGGACGTTTTGTCAATTCGGCCGAGACCCATCGATAGGCATCTCTCGTTCTCACACCGATTTCGCGCGGGGAGACCACCAGAACCACGCGAGAAGCGGAATCAGGCAATGGATAAATCTCGTCCCCGCGGCTCACACCCAGAGCGCGTCCCCCGGAAAGAAAAAAAGGCACGTCGGCGCCCAATCCCGAGGCAATTTCGGCCAGCCGGGCCAGCGGCGGCTCTGTGCCCGTGAGCCGCATCATGCCAATCAGCGCGGCGGCGGCGTCGCTCGATCCGCCGCCGAGCCCTCGCGCTACGGGTATCCGCTTCTCGAGGTCCGCTTCAATTCCGCCCCGAAACCCAAGCTCCCGGGTCATTGCCTCGATCGCGCGGTAAACAAGGTTCCCTGGTCCGGTTGGCAGCGATTTCTCATTCGTCCGCAGCCGGATGGCGGCGCGCCGCGAAGCCGAGAGCGTCAGGTTATCGTGCAGAGAGATTGTCTGGAAGATCGTGCGCAGTTCGTGATAGCCGTCCGGCCGCCGGCCCAGGACGCGCAACTGCAGATTGATTTTTGCGAAGGCGGGAAGCCTCACCGATTTTTTCATGCGGCGAGGTTACTGCGGCCTGGGCGCGTCCGGGGAAGATTTCTGCGCGAGGCGTTTCTTCAGAGTCTTCAACTGCGTGTCGACCTGATTCACCTTCTGCGCATCGTAGTCCGCCGGCACGGCCTTCTGCCATTCGGACAGCGCCCGCTCGAGCGTCTCGGCAGCCCGCTCGTTCTGTCCCATTTTCAGGTAGACGTCTCCCAAATGACTCAGGATCGTTGGATCGTGGCTGTCGCGATCCACGGCCTTGCGCAGGTATTCTTCGGCTTCTGAGAGTTTGTTCTGCTTGTAATAGGCCCAGCCGAGACTGTCCAGATACGCCCCGTTGTTCGGCTCCCGCTTCACGGCTTTCTGGATGAGCGAGGTCGCCTCGTCCAGCCGAACTCCCTGGTCGGCCAGCATGTAGCCGTAGTAATTCAGGGCAGGAGCATTGTTCGGGTTCTGTTCGAGCACCTTGCGAAACTCCTGTTCCGCCTGTTCGAACTTCTTCTGGCGTTCGTAAATCGCGCCGAGCATGAACCACGCCGTTGCCTTGTCGGCGGGCCCGTGGGCCATTTGTTCGGCCTTCTCCGCGGACTTCTCGGCTTCCGGGTACTGCTTGCCGCGCTCCTGAACCTGCGCTAGGTCGATGTAGATTTCCTGGTCGTTCGGGTTGCCCTGCAGCATTCCCTGGAGAAGTTTCGTCGCCTCGGGCGCATCCGCTTTTTCACCGTAGAGCATCGCGAGAGTGACCGTCAGATTCGGATCGTTCGGCGAGTCCGCCAGCGCCTTCTTGGTCTCGGCGATTGCGCGATCGATGTCGCGGTCTTCGCGGTACGTATCGATCAGCAGCATCTCCGCGCGCTTCTGCCCGTCGGGCCCCAGCTTGCCCATCTGCTGGAATGTCTCGATCGCCTCGGGGTAATTCTGGGCGCGGCGGTACACGAGCCCGAGTTGCTCGTAGAGAATTGCCAGCGCGTTGGCGTTTCCGGCGGCCGTCGAATCCTTCGCCTGCGCCTTCATGCTGGCGATCGCGTCGGTCAAAATCTTGATGGCCTCGCCATATTGCCCCTGGTCTTCGTAGAGCAGCGCCTCGTTGTACAGCACCTGCAAGTTGCCCGGCGCGAGCTCCTTCGCGCGCAACAAGCTGCTTTGCGCCTGGTCGAACTGGCCGAGCCTACGGTAGATTTCGGCCATGCGCACGTAGTTCTCGGCCGTCGCCGGCTGCAGCTCCGAGAGCTTCTTGAACTGCGCCAAGGCCTCCGGGTACTTTTCCTGCGCGATCAGAGCCTGTGCCAGACCCTGGCGGTGCGTGGGTTCATCGGGTTCCTGTTCGATCGCCTTGCGGTAAGCATCCTCCGCTTTTGGCCAATCCTTCTGCTGCGAGTACGCGTCGCCAAGCATGTCGTACAAGTCCGGCGAGGAGGAATCATTGGCCGCCTGCGAGAGCAGCCCGACCGCTTCTTGCGAACGCCCCTGGTCCATCAGCAGTTGGCTCAGTTGCTCGAGCGCCTGCTCGTTGTCCGGCTCGCGCTGCAGAACGCTGCGCAGCACCTTCTCCGCCTCACCGTGCTGGTTTTCGAACCGGTAGAGGCGCGCCAGCCACAGTGCGGAGTACGAGTCGCTCGGCTGCAGCGCAAGAATGGCCTGGAACTGCGCGATCGCTTTGTCGATGCTCGTCTTCTGAACTTCGCCCGTGCTCATGTCTCCCAGGCTGCGGATGTAGATCCGGGCGAGCAGGCGGTGGGCGTCCACGTTCTTGGGATCGATCTTCAGTGCCTGATTCGCCTCCAGAACCGCATCTTTGATGTGCTGCGATTTGGCGTCGATTTCCGCCAGCCTCTCATGGGCCACGGAAGAATCGGGATCGATCTCGAGCGCCTTTTTGTAGGCGTCGATCGATTGGTCGGCCAGTTCGTACTGGCCGCTCGTCTCGAACTGCTGCTCGAGCAGATGTCCCAGCGTGAAGTAGTAGTAGACGTCCGCGCGCTTGGATTCCGCCGTCGCCGCCGGCGAGGTTCCGGCCGGGTTCTGTGCAACCAGGTTTGACGGATTGGATGGCTCGGATTGGGCGGCGACAGCCGCCACGCTGCACAGCGCCGTTAGCAGAACAACACTCAGAATGGGTTTCACAGGCACGCTCAGGTCAGAATTGTTTTCGCGACACACCGTAATTTTCCATTATCATACAGAGGTGCGAGGGGGTCAAAGATTTCCCCTTCTCTGTTCCAGCGCCACGCACATACTATAAGACGCAAGGAAAGCATTTCGGGGTGCTTTCTAAAGTCGTTTGAGTCTCTGGCCGGTCCAAAATCCGCATCCAAGCACGTGGTTCTCTCGATTCGACCATAAGGTTCTTGCTCTTAAGCTCGGAAGGCGGTGGGTTTGGTGATTCGTAGTTGCGAGACGCGAAGAATAAGCGGAGTCGGCGGATGAGCCTGTGTCAGCGCGGATGGCAGGCAGTGCTGCTTGTCTCCATTCTCATGTTGTCGGAAAGCGCTGGCGCCCGGGTGGCCAGGTTCGATGTCAACGTGTCGGCGCAATCAGCTCAGCCAACAGGGCAGGCGGTGGCTCCTCAGCTCGACGACCTCTCCTGGCTTGCTGGACGCTGGCTGGGCAAATGGGGTCCCCGAACAGCCGAACAGGACTGGATGTCTCCGCGCGCCGGTCTCATGCTTGGAACCTTCCGCCTCCTCGAGGACCACGATACCCTGCTCGTCGAACTGTTCACCTTGACTCAGAAGGGTAACCAGATCGAACTGCGCTTCCGCCATTTCACTCCCGCTCTCGAGCCGTGGGAGAAGGCGGACGCCACGATCCTCACCCTCCAAAGCATCGACTCGAAGCAGGCTGTCTTCGAAAACTCCATGAACGGTCAGCCCAAACGCGCCCTCTTCATTCGCGTCGATCAGGACACCTACATATCGCGTTCGGAAATCGTTTCGAGCGGCGGCACCGCAAAGGTGGTTGAGATTACGTTTCACCGCCAAACAGGCGTCGGCCGCATCCCGCCAGGAAAGTCAGCGAATCAGAAAGCAAAGTGAGCTTTCCCGCCCTGAGTCGCAATCCGCCTGATTCGATCACTTTAGATTGAGGGCGGTTTCGTGCGTCGGCCGGTAAAGACCCAGTTCGCTCCCGCTGGGCAGCCTGATCGTCGTGCGAATTCCCCACCCCTGCGTTTCGACCTCCGTGCACGAGACGCCATTTTTCTTCAACTCGCTGACGTACGCTTGCAAATCATCACACATCAGGTAAAGGGCTCCGCCGAGGAGCCCGTGCCCACTGTGAACCATCGGCCGGCTATCTCCGCTTTCGATCGGATGGATTCCCGCTTCCGAGACTGGCAGTTTGAAGATCAGCCAGCCCCCGGCCGGAATCCACGAAAGGAAAGCCCAATACGTCCCGGAAGAAAGCGCGGTCCGCCTCCGGATGCTCGCTATGCAGCAGTATGTGGGCTCCCATCAGCATCGGCGTGTCTCCATTGTTTGTGTCCCCACTTTGGCCCAGCCCGTAGGCTTCGAAAAATCCGCCTGGCTTCGAGTCGATCTTGTGACGCTCGCAGCCGCTAGTGTCGAAAGTGCCGGACGCCCGTAAAGATCATCGCCATTCCCAGTTTATTGGCCGCCGCAACCACGTCCGTGTCTCGCACCGAGCCTCCGGGTTGAATCACGGCCGTCGCTCCCGCTTTCCCGGCCTCCTCCACTCCGTCGGGAAAGGGAAAGAACGCGTCCGATGCAACGACGCTGCCATCGAGCGATAATCCAGCGGTCGCCGCCTTCATTACCGCAAGTTTCACCGAGTCGACTCGGCTCATTTGTCCCGCGCCGATCCCGACCGTCTGCCCCTCGCGGGCAAACACGATCGCGTTCGATTTCACGTTCTTGCAGACTTTCCACGCGAAGAGCAGGACCCGCAGTTCGGTTGCGCTCGGCGCGCGCTCGGTTGCCACCTTCAATTCCTGTTCGCTCAGCACTCGATTGTCGGGCTCCTGCACCAGCACGCCGCCGGAAATCCGTTTCAACTCCAGTTCGTCGGCCCCGCCGCGCGACAATTCCAGCAGTCGGAGATTCTTCTTCGCGCCGAACTTTTCCAGCGCGGCGGCATCATACCCCGGTGCCACGATGCACTCGATGAACAGCTTTGCCATCTCCTCCGCCGCAGCGGGGTCCAGCGGCCGATTCGCCGCGATCACGCTGCCAAACGCCGACACGGGATCGCACGCCAGCGCCTTCACGTATGCCTCGCGGAGCGATGCCTGTTCCGCAACTCCGCACGGATTGTTGTGCTTGATGATGGCCACGGCCGGCTGCTGAAACTCCAGCACCAGCCTCCAAGCCGCATCCAGGTCCACCAGGTTGTTGTAGGAAAGCTCTTTGCCCCCCAGTTGCTTCGCGCCCGCCAGTCCTGCTGCCGGCGTCCCCGCCGGAATGTACAGCGCCGCCGCCTGGTGTGGATTTTCGCCATACCGCATCGCCTGTTTCCGTTCGAGCGCGATGTGAATGCGCTCGGGCAGCGCCGAAGGCGCATTCATGGTCTCCTTTCCGTTTGCCGCAAGACGCTCCAACTCCGTCGCGATCTCCCCGTCGTAACGTGCGGTCCTCGCAAACGCCTTGCGCGCCAGCGCGAGCCGCGTCCCGAAGCTCAACTCGCCCTTCTCCCTCAATTCGTCGGCGATCGCGCTGTAATCGTCGGGATCGGTCACCACTCCGACGCTCTGAAAATTCTTCGCCGCGGACCGCACCATCGACGGGCCGCCAATATCGATGTTCTCGATCAGTTCGTCGGGTGTGACTCCCGGCTTCGCTGCCGTTGCCGAAAAGGGATATAGGTTCACCACCACCAGATCGATCGGCGTGATCTCATGCCGTTTCGCTTCCTCCCGGTGCTCGCTCTTGTCGCGCCGAAACAGAATCCCGCCATGCACTTTTGGGTGCAGTGTCTTCACACGCCCGCCCAGCATCTCGGGCCATCCGGTCAGCTCGGCAATATCCCGCACCGGAATGCCCGATTGCCGCAGCAACTGCGCGGTCCCGCCAGTCGATACGATTTCCACCTTTATCGACGCCAGCGCGCGCGCGAATTCCACGACTCCGGTTTTGTCAAACACACTGATTAGCGCCCGTTCAATAGCCACGAAACGATTCTCCTGATTGAAATGGTTAGCTTGTCAAACGGTCACTTCATCCCGCGAAGCGATCTTGGTCCTACTTATGCCCGGTCCTGGGTGAGACGGACACCAGGGCCGAATCTCCGCGAACGACCCTTCCCGCGTTCTCCCCCCGGAAACGTAAGCCCTACATATATTGGCCCTACATATTGGAATGTACTCGCGAGACCGTCAAGGGAGCGGCAGACTTTCCCGAAACCGGTTATTGAAACGATTTTTCTTCGCCCCGCCGTTTCGACGGGCTCACGATTGCCGTTGACACGTCCCGCTGATCTATGCTACTTGGGAGTATACGTGGCACCGGCGATAGAACGCCGGGTTGCCGGAACTTCAGGCCGGATCGCACGATTCGGATGGATGCTTCCGGTAATCACCCCACCCACCCCGGGAGGTGGAACGCCTTTGGGCTTTCGCCTCCCGTTTTTATTTGTGCCCTCTTCAGAATCCCGGAAACCGCTGCTTCCTCTTGCATTCGCTTGACTTGCCCGACGAAATGATCGGCCTCCCGCGTTGGCCGTGGAATCCGGAAACCGTCGGTCACCGCGCGTGCAAACGCAACCGCGCTCTTCAAGCTAAGTCGATGGCCCTGCGAGATATACACAGGCTTGGTCCCCTCCCGCGTGCCCAAAACCGCTCCAATCGTCTCCCCGTCGTCCACCAGGGCCGCCCACGACCCTGGCCTCTGCCTTGGCTCCCCGGGAACCCCGACAAGCACCGACTTGGCACAACCTACCGTCGGGCAGTCAAGGATTACTCCCAGGTGGCTGGCAATCCCAAACCGGCGCGGGTGCGCGTACCCATGACCGTCATAAAAAATCAAGTCCGGCGAGTGCCTCAGCTTCGCAAACGCCCGCAGCAGCACCGGAATCTCGCGAAAGCTAAGCAGGCCCGGCACGTACGGAAATGTGAGGGGACGCCGCGCCCAGACCCGTTCCAGCTCGGTCATCTCAGGGAACCGGTACACAATGACGCCCGCGATTGCCACGCTACGCCCGAGATCGAGCGCCACGTCCGCGCCCGCCACCTGCTGGATCTTGGAAAACCTGTCGAACGGTTCGAAACGGCTTCGCAGCCCCAATTGAATCCGCGCAGCCTCGCGCGGAGTTACGCTCCAACGATGCAATCGCAGCGCTTTCACCCGGGCACGCTAATCGGTCGGCACAACAGTGTCAAGTTGCGGACCGGGCAAAGCATCGCCAAGTCTGGCCAACTGGCCTCCGCCATAGGTCCCCGTCGGCTGAAAGGGCCTTTCGCCGCTCCCAGCGTGCAAGCACACTTGTGGCGGCCTAGACCCTCGTTTTGGGGTTATAATTCGCGCGCTGGGCAGCTCCATCGTGCAGCCGTTCAGGGACGAGCAGGAAGGGGTTTTCTTCCATTCATCCATGTAAGCGGGAAACGCAATGGGCGTGCAAATCTCTTCGCGAAAGGTTGGTGAAGTCATCGTTCTCGACCTGCAGGGGCGCGCCACGATGGGGGCGGGCAACGACGCGCTCAGCAATGCGCTTCGCAAACTGGCCGAGGCAGGCACTGATAAAGTTCTGGTCAACCTTGCCGGCGTCAGTCAAATGGACAGTTCCGGAATCAGCACGATCGTTCGGTCATTCGTCACTCTGGAGCGCCGCGGCGGCAAGCTGAAGCTCTTGAAACCCGGCGGTCACGTCCGCGAAGTCCTCGAACTCACCCGCCTCATCCACTCCATTCCCACGTTCGATGACGAATCCACCGCCCTCGCCAGCTTTGGCTAGAGTTGCCGTTCGAGAAATTCCGCGATATCCGCCGGCGATGTGGCGCTGTGAATGAGAGTCTGGTCGCGCTCGCTCCACTGGGAGTCATCCGCGAGTTCCACTTCGCGCACGCACTGAATCACGGGCGCCCAAAAACCACCCAGGGCAACCACCGGCTTCCGCTTCATCACGCCCTTATTGACCATTTCCCACACGACAGCGAGTTCGACGAGCGTGCCCGTGCCTCCCCGGCATATCACGTACCCGTTCCCGCGTCGAACCAACTCGAACAGCCGCTCTTGCCATGTATCGACACGGATCTCTTCGTCCACCCATCGGTTGGCATGCGAACGAAAGAATTTTGCCGTGACCGCGAGCGTTCTTCCGCCAGCTTCCTTCGCGCCGCGCGACGCCGCCTCCATGACGCCGCCGTAGCCTCCGCTGCATACCGCGAAGCCTTTCGCCGCGAGCGCCGCTCCGAGTTGCTGCGCCTCTTCGTAATGTCGGTCGCCGGAGCGCGGCCGCGAACTGCCAAATACTGTGATCGTCCTGGAAGACGCTTTCATGTCCGATTTTCTCAATCTCCTACCGTCTGTGTTCCTTCGACGGCCTGCCGAGCGTCTGCACCATAGCCATGCCGATCGCATCGAGCGTTTCGGTGGCGTCCGTCCCGCGCTCGGTATTGTTGTTCGCGAAGATGGAGAACACGAGATTCTCCCCTCGGTTGGTCCTGGCATAGCCCGACATGGCACGAACGTGCTCGAGCGATCCGGTCTTAGCATGAATCTCCGCCGGCCCGCTGATCCCTTTCATGCGACTTTCCAGCGTGCCGTCAACGCCCGCCACCGGAAGTGTCGAGATGAACTCGGCTCCCCAGGGCTGGTTTGCGGCATATCGCAGGAGCGCCACCACGGCCCGCGGCGTCACCAGGTCGTCCCGCCCCAGCCCTGAACCATCGGAGAAGATCACGTCTCCGTCGGCCACTCCGGCCGCCCTGAGGAAATCCTTCTCGATTTTGAGCCCCGCTTCCGTCGAACCGAAACCGGCCTTCTCGCGCGCCACCGTTCGCAGCAACAGTTCCGCGTGCAGGTTCTGGCTGATCTTGTTTGTGAGCCGAATGCTCTCGATCAGCGGCGGCGACCAATGCTCGGCGAGAACGAACGGATTCGGCCCGGCCGCGCTCGCTTGCGGCGCAGGATGCGGAGGCGAAAAGCCATTCTCGTCGCTCGTCTCCGGCGGAGGCGCGTGGACCACGCGGACCGTGCCCGTCACTTTCACGCCGCGCTGTTCCAGCAATTGCTCCAGCGCGCGCGCCGCCGTCTCCGCGGGATCCGTCATCGCGAGTTGCAACTCGGCCGCTGCCTGTCCGACCGGGATCGTTCCGCGAATGGAAAGGAAATTCGGCCCGGATTCCCGCGCAACGGAGAAATACGCGTGCCCGCCCGGCGGTGCTGTCGTAATTTGAGTCGTGATGGTTTCGAGCGCCGCCGCCGGCTCAACGTCAATCGTCGCAGCACCGCCCGGATTCGCTCCTGGCGCCACGTGCATCACGACGATGTTGTCGTTGAACGTGATCGCTCCCACCGGAGCGCCATACTCGAAGAAAATGTCCCCCACGGCCCAGCCTTCCGGGTACGGATCGTACGGAAAATAACTGTCGTCCGCGACGATGTCTCCGTCGACCTCTTTCAATCCCTTGCCCACAACAGCGTCGGCCATTTCCGCGAGCACCTTTTCGACAGGGCCGCTGCGCTCGGCCTTCAATTGATAGGGGAACTGGCGATTCGAAAGGTCTGGATCGCCGCGCCCGACGAACACCAGGTCTCCGGCCAGTTTCCCATCGGGACCGATGCGTGCCGAGGACTCCAGCGTCGTCCGGAATTGGTAGCCGCCGCCCAGCGTCGCGAGGGCCAGGGCCGTCGTAAAAAGCTTGGCGTTCGATGCCGGCATGAAGTAGTGGTCGGCGTTCAGGTCATAGAGGACTTCGCCGGTGTCCCGGTCCGCAACTTCGATTCCCCAGAAC